>Ga0081455_10000803_pt1 | contig 40440 bp, 37 predicted proteins | sample TabmetS3T2R1_FD_70207 | JGI IMG/M metagenome (GOLD analysis project Ga0081455, IMG submission 70207) | Tabebuia heterophylla rhizosphere microbial communities from the University of Puerto Rico - S3T2R1 | ecosystem: Host-associated > Plants > Roots > Rhizosphere ... | reverse complement strand
CTGGCGCGAGCCCCTCTGCCGCCCAAGATAGTGCTTTTGGAGGGTTTCTTGCCCTCATCTATTAATGCGAAATATATGCTTCGAAAATTTAATGGGGTAACTTTTTTTTACTATCGTTGTAAAAGTCACTCAACTTCAGCAATGGCAAGAATATAAACTCAATTTGGGAGCTTCCAGCCCTTTTCCAATCTCTACCGCTTTCAGCGCAAAGCCGCGCACGATCACCGGCCGGGTCGTGGGTGTCTCAGACGGCGACACGATCACGGTTCTCGATGCCGGCAAGCAATTGCACAAAGTCAGACTCGATGGCATTGACGCGCCCGAATCCAGCCAAGCCTTCGGCGCCAAATCCAAACAATCGCTCTCTGATCTGGTTTTCGGGCCGGATCGTGGAGGGTACCAGTTCGAAAACAGACCACTACGGGCGGGTGGTCGGCAAGGTGAGACTCAATGGTAAAGACGTTGGTTATGTTCAGGTAACGTCAGGCATGGCCTGGTTCTATCGGCAATATGCAAAAGAATTAAGCGCTGAGGATGCGGCGGCATACGAACAGATCCGCCAGCGTCGGAATTACCGCGCGATATACGCCATTTTTCTGTTCGATGATCACAGGATTCCATAGTGACTCAGTTCCTCCTTGTCGCAGAAAAGCGGTATGAGCCGAGAAAGTAGCCATCGGGCTGTTAGCCCGGGTCGAGAAAACTGAAAACTGAAAGTAACTGCTCTCTTTACAAATCTCTTGCCACTGAGCCGATAAAACAGAGGACTTCAGCAAGCCCTGCTGCCATCAGCTATTTTAGCTTTAGGTCCAAGGATCTGTCTGGAAGAAACCGGGGTCGATCCGGACTTTTTGAACACGTTTCGTTGTACGGAGGATGACGAAAATGATGAGCTGTCCTTCTCAGGATCGGTCATTGTGGAACAGGGAGCAGGTCTTTGTCTTATCGATGAAATTTGGGATATGAGCTGGAGAACCTGATTTAATTCTCGGGAGCTGTTTTTTTCAGCTTCGACATAAATTGTTTGCGGAACTTTCGCACTTTCGGCTCAATCACTATGCGGCAATAGGCCTGATCCGGGTTGCGTTCGTAATACCGCTGATGATCGACCTCTGCCGGGTAGAAAGCAGCGAACTTCGTCACTTCGGTAATAATCGAATTGGGCCAGATCTTCGCGGCCGTGATGTCGGCGATGGATTTTTTAGCGGCGGCCTCCTGCTCCGGCGAATGATAGAAGATCGCGGAGCGATATTGGGGGCCGATGTCGGCACCCTGCCGGTTCAGAGTCGTCGGATCGTGTATGGTGAAGAAGACATCGAGCAAGTCCTTGAAGGTGATTACCTGCGGATCGAACGTGATCTGCACAACCTCGGCGTGGCCGGTTTTCCCGGTGCTCACATCTTCATAAGTCGGGTTGGCTACGTGGCCGCCCGAATAACCTGAAACGACTTTTTCAACGCCGCGCAGATCGTTGTAGATCGCTTCCAGGCACCAGAAACAGCCTCCGGCCAATGTCGCGACCTCTTTTTTCGATTTCCCCTTTTGTGCTGAGACCTCGCCATCCACGGAATGCTTGCCTGTATTGGCAAGACTAATCATAGCTAAGATCGAAACTGCGACGAACGCTGAACGTAAAATCGATTTCATAGGATCACCTCATTTAATTGTAAATCGAATTTGAGCGAAGCTATTTTACTTTATCAATCACTACAAACCTAAATCATAAATTTAGTCCTCGATGCAAATGAATAAGAACGAGAGATTCCGACTGGCTATAGCCTCCTTATGGACCAAGGTACTCGCCGGTTTAGAGCATGATCTCGAGGAATATGGCTGCTTTGTTTTCTGACAAACAATCGAGAGGATGCGGTGCGGGGAGGAATAGAATCTATAGTCACCTCGCCGGGGAAAAAAGGTTGCATTTAACTTATCTCGGATGACGGCTTTCTGCAAGGACCGGCAGTGAAGACTTTATTTACTCAGAAGAATCCCCCCCTGTAATGGTGAAATTAAGTCGTGAACTACGAAAGTAGGCGAGTGCTTGAATGCGCCCATGCAGCAGCCATCTACCGGACAGTGGCTCACATCAATATCAGCTTTAGAGCTTGAGCGCTTTATTCGGTTCTTTCGCAAGAAGGCGCGGAAACTACGGACGCCATCCTCGGCGGCGGCCAAAATGCTTTGGATCGTTGGTTATGTCAGTTCCGAACAGTCATTCATGACGAAGCAACTGCGACGGATCAATCCTCAGAGCACGTCGCGCGGGCAGATAGCACGCACCTATTGTCACGAGCAGCAAACCAAGGGCGGCGGCTAGCAGCGAAAGCGGATCGGAGGGCGACACGCCGACGAGCAGGCCGCGAATAAGGCGGTTAGCGATATAGATGCCCGGCGCACCTATCAGCAGTCCCGCCATGACGAGCAGCGCGCCCTCTTTCAGCACGAGGAGTTGGGAGCAAAGCCAAACTTATGGTTGGAAATTCCTAGAAATAATCTCGATGGAGGATCCGGTTTAAGATGGGAATTTTATCACTAACAAAAGTATGTCTTGACTGGTTGTTATGAATTGCAGTATAAATGATGTTAGTCGAATATTTAGTTATTCGGCCAATAACGAAAGCTAATTTTCAGGATTTTCAAATAGCTATGATGCTCAAAGGACATAAAAACATTTTATCCAGCGGCGCAAAGTCGATGATTTGTCGGCGTCCAAATGCTGGTATGTTCTTTGGGTACAGCTCCCATATATTAGCCACTAAATGTACGCTACGAGGCAGAGATCGATACGCCGATAACCTTAAACGTTTATTCGGCATTTATAGCCTCGATAGGCGTCATTAACCTCGCGGGAGCGGATGTTCCCGCTCCCAAAAATCCAGAAACAAAATAGTTACAGGGTTTTCAGGTCGAGCGGGCCGCGTCGGTGTCGATCGTGCGCAGGCATTTGCTGCTCGCTCTTTTCGCTGTTTTTCTTTGGCCCGAGAAGGCCGGATGGACCGGCGGTAGTCTGTAAAACTGTTGTGGCAATGTGCTACAAGCAGGTTCGATTCCTGCTCTCGGGACTCGATTATTCGTTTGGATGTATGTGGTGTAGCTAACTAAATCTCGGACTCCAAACCAGAAGTTCCGGGTTCAAATTATGGGGGCGCCCGTTCACATTCGAAACTACTATTAACTAAGGAGAATAACAAAGACTAACCAGAGTTATAAACTAGTTACAGAGGGGTAGCCTAATTGGTAAGGCAGTAGTCTACTAAACTACCGAGCATAGTCCCTTCAGGGTTCGAGTCCCTGCCCCTCTGCTTAGTATTTGTGTGCCGACGTGGCGCAATAACGGTAGACGCGCTGAGCTCAGAACTCAGATGTTACAGGTTCGAGTCCTGTCGTCGGCATTCGATGTTACTTTGTTAATTATGCATCGGTAGCTCAGTTGGAATGGGAGCGCAGGTTTGCGGAGCCTGAGGTCACAAGTTCGAGTCTCGCCCGATGCACTTTTGCGGACGTGGCGCAACCAGGAAGAGGCACAGTCCTGAGAAGGCTGTTGTTGGAGGTTCAAGTCCTCTCGTCCGCATTTTGTACAAGCAGGCATGGCGCAATCGGTAGACGCGGCAGTCTCAAGAACTGCAATCTGAAAGGTTCGAATCCTTCTGCCTGCATAAGTGGATCATGCCGGGGTGGCGCAACGGGCAGACGCACGGAGCTTAAACCTCCGAGATGAGGGTTCGATTCCCTCCCCCGGGTGCGACACGATTGCTCTTTACATCAGTGGAAATATCTTGCAAGGACAACAGCTTACAAGATATTTCCCAAATAAGTCAGTATCCGACTTGTTCTCACTTCTCCCCTGCGAGACCAGTAATGGTCTGGTGGGAAGCGGAGATGAAAGCCCAAGGGAGTTCAGTCCTAAGAACGACCACAGGCAAGAGAAAGTCCTATATGGTTAACGAAAGTGAACTACCATCATAAAGACTCGTTAGGGAAAAGTACCTCGAAAAGGACTGATACGAGGGCGCGACCGAAATAAGGGTGCATCCCACCGGGGTGGATGCGCAAAGGATACCAATGGTCCGGGTAAAAGGTAGAACCTAAGTAGGACATATCTGATGGAAGAGAAACGTGGAAACCCCAATCAGGTCTGCGTAAGCAGTAAGCAAGCCGCAAGGTAAGCCCAAATCCTGAGTGGGAATAGGATGTCACAAAAAGCGAATGCCGCTAGGTCGAAAGACCAGAGGAAACAGGATCGACTCTGATAACTCGGCGGATAGGGTAATACCCAACCCGAAAGGGTGCTGACGTGTGACTGGTACTCGCACGATGAATCAACGCGAGACGTTAAATGTTCCCGAAAAGTTAGACATTAAGGAGACTTGATGAACGTAACGGAACAGACAAATTGGAACGCTGTCAACTGGAAAGCAACGGACCAGGAGGTTAAACGCCTGAGACAGAGAATCTATCGTGCCGTCAAAGAGGGCGACTTGAAGAAGGTCCGCTCTCTCCAAAAGCTGATGCTACGTAGCAACAGTAACCATTTACAAGCCGTGAGGCGTGTCACACAAGAAAACTCAGGGAAAAACACTCCCGGAGTAGATAAGCTGATAGTAAAGACTCCAGCGGCCAGAGGGCTGCTAGTTGACAGCCTGAAGGATAAAGGAGTATGGCGAGCGAGGCCTGCTCGAAGAGTCTATATTCCCAAAGCAAACGGGAAGAAGAGGCCTCTTGGAATCCCAGTGGTAAGGGATCGGGCAATGCAAGCCGTGGTGAAAAATGCGCTGGAACCTTTTTGGGAAGCCAAATTCGAAGGGACCAGTTACGGTTTTAGACCGGGACGTAGCTGCCATGATGCGATTGAGGCGATTTGGAACTGTGCAAGGGCAGATGCTCGAAGTAAATTCAAATATGTTCTGGATGCTGACATCAAAGGCGCATTTGACAACATCAGTCACGAATACCTGACAGAGACCATTGGCAACTTTCCCGCTCGCAGGAAAATTGAACAATGGTTGAAAGCAGGATACGTAGAGGAATGGACGGAATTACACCACACTGAGGCGGGAACGCCACAAGGCGGCGTAATAAGTCCGCTGTTGGCAAATATAGCCCTACATGGCATGGAACAAGCGCTCGACATCAAATGGAGGTACAGAGCCGACAGAGAAACCTTCGAACGAATCGGAAAACGAGCAATCGTAAAATACGCCGATGACTTCGTGGTCTTCTGTGAAACCGAAGAAGATGCACAAGAGTGCAAAAGAATTCTGGTGGAATGGCTGGCAATACGTGGTCTTGAATTCTCGGCGGAGAAGACCCGCGTTGTGAGCCTGGAAGAAGGATTCGACTTTCTCGGATTCAATGTCAGACGATATGAAGTAATCGACCGAGAGTCTGGCTATAAAACGCTCATTAAGCCAAGCGATAAGTCAATCCAGAAGCTCAAAGACAAACTGCGAGAAGAATGGAAGAAGCTCGTCGGTCAGAACGGACAAATAGTGGTCCAAAAACTAAACCCAATAATCCGTGGATGGGCAAATTACTTCAGACACGGGGTATCGTCAGAGGTATTTGGAGCCCTAGATAACTGGATGTTTCAAAGGGAGTGGAGATGGGCCAAGCGAACCCATCCCACAAAAAGCGCCAAGTGGCGTAAAGGTAGATACTTTGGAACGCACAAGAGAGGTAGCAGGAACAGATGGAGATTTGGTAACAAAGACTATTATCTACATCAGCTTGCTGACTACCGCATCGAAAGGCACATCCCAGTGAAAGGCACCTTTTCACCAGATGACCAACGGCTGGAGACTTATTGGGAGTCGCGCAGATCGAAAGCCATAAAAGAACTGCCAAAGTTTCAACGGGTATTAGCCTATAGACAGAAGGGAAAATGTCCGATATGCGATGGCAGTTTGATAAATGGTGAAGAAATGCACGTACACCACAGGGTACAGAGAAAAGATGGCGGTAAAGACAACATAGAAAATCTAAGTCTGGTTCATCTTTACTGTCATCAGCAAGTTCACAGCAACAGAAACGGCCAGCAGAGTGCTTGAGCCGTGTGCGATGAAAATGTGCGCCGCGGAACGCGCGATTGAATCTCTGACACAGTCAGAAGAAGTTCGGAGGAAATACTTCTGGGTCGTCCGATTTACCTGAAAATGAAAATCGTAGGGGAAAAGAGCACGTCGGAGAAGCGGGAATCACTGGAAGACGCAGAAGGTGCTGTCCTGCAAGACCCGTGCGATATGGTGAAAGCTGGATTGCCTGAACCCCAACCTCCAGTAGTGGAAACGTCACATTCTTCGCTACAGCGTCTAAGAGCGATGCTGTCAGGAGCGCATTGTTAGACTTTTGCGATGCGTAACCTCCGTCTGACAGACGATGAACAGCGAGTTCATTGAAGGAGATGAGTGGGGCACCTAAGTCACACTCGATACGTTCAGTCGCAACGGAACGCGGGATCGCCTAAGGGGCGCGAGCCCTAAGGTGACGGAGTCCTCATAGTAGTCTGAGCGCGGGAAAGCCGCGTACGCGGCGAAGGAGGACAGGTGATCTGATGGCCAAAGTGGAGAGGTACGCGAGATGCGGAACGCCGAAACCATACTGGGCATCATCCGAGAACGTGGCAGACAAAAGCTGCCGTTGGAGGAGATCTATCGGCAACTATATAACCGTGATCTTTATTTGCGAGCCTACAGTCGCCTCTACCGCAATGATGGGGCAATGACTCCAGGCGCAACGAGTGAAACCGTCGATGGAATGGCGCTGGCCAAGATTGATACGATCATCACGGTCTTGCGTGAAGAGCGCTATCAATGGACACCGGTGCGACGCACGATGATACCGAAGAAATCGGGCAAACTGCGCGCGCTGGGATTACCAACTTGGTCAGATAAACTGCTGCAAGAAGTGATCCGCTCGATTCTGGAAGCGTATTACGAACCGCAGTTCAGCCAACACTCTCACGGTTTCCGGCCAGGCCGGGGATGTCACACGGCGCTGGATGAGATCACAAGACGGTGGCGCGGTGTGAAGTGGTATGTTGAAGGCGATATTTCGCGTTGCTTTGACAGCTTAGACCACCAGGTCATGCTTTCAATCCTGAGCGAGAAGCTGCACGACAATCGCTTCCTACGCCTACTGACTAACCTGTTCAAGGCTGGATACCTTGAAGACTGGAAGTATCACGCTACGCTCAGCGGTGTTCCGCAAGGCGGTGTGGTCAGTCCAGTCTTGAGTAATATCTACCTTGATCGATTAGATAAATTTGTCGAGCAGGTGTTACTACCAACGTATAACTATGGTGACCGGAGGAGACCAAATCCACCGTACATGGCGTTACTCAATGCTGCTCGGAGAAAACGAATCGCAGGTGAACGCGAAGAAGCCAGGAAGTTGCGCCAAGAAGCGCAACAGATGCCTGCACGTGATCCTGTTGATCCCGATTTCCGGCGCTTGTGGTACTTGCGCTATGCCGATGACTGGCTCCTCGGTTTCAGTGGTCCACGGGAAGAAGCCGAACAGATCAAAGTACAACTGAGCGAGTTCCTGCGTGATGAACTCAAGCTGGAACTCTCACAGGAAAAGACGCTGATCACTAATGCGCGCTCGGAAGCGGCGCGTTTTCTCGGTTATGAGATTGTCAATCAGGATGCCGATGATAAGCACTGCCGCAAGGTTAAGCGACGCTGTATCAACGGTGTTCCCGGATTGAAAGTCCCTGTGGATGTCATCCGTGAGAAATGCTCGAAATATATGAGGCGCGGCAAACCGATCCATCGGCCAGAGCGACTGAACGATACTGCTTTCAGCATCATCGCTCAGTATCAGGCCGAATACCGGGGTGTTGTGCAATACTATCTGAAAGCATTCAATGTTCATCGTCTCTGGCGATTCCATCGAGTCATGAAACTTTCGCTAGCCAAAACACTGTCCAACAAACACCGGATCAGTGTCCGCGAGGTGATCCGAAAGTATCAGACGACGGTTCCTACTCCCCACGGGAGACTCAAGGCGTTAGAGATCGTAGTGCGACGCGGCGAGAACAAGGAGCCAATGGTGGCGCGGTTCGGAGGCATTGAACTGCGGAGACAGAAGGACGCCGTAGTCAATGATCGACCGCCGGAAGTTTACAACAGCCTGCGGAGCGAGATTGTGCAGCGACTCCTAGCCGATCAATGCGAACTTTGTGGTTCGGAGAATAACTGCGAAGTTCATCACGTCCGCAAGCTCGCTGATTTGGATCGGCCAGGACAGAGGGAGAAACCACTATGGGTTAAGCGAATGGCCTCACGCCGTCGCAAGACTCTGGTCGTCTGCCTAAAGTGCCATGAGGACATTCATCGTGAACGAACCTCAAGGCATAAGTCTATGGCATAGATCACTGGAGAGCCGACTTGAGATCGAAAGACTCACGAGCGGTTCGGAGGGGGGCTGTTGGAAAAGTGCTCAATTGAGTAACTCGCTGGCAGCCTACCCTACCTCACGCACGGTTCTGAAGCCGAGCCGGAGCGGCGACGCTTTGGCTCAGGGCAACAGTGCAAGACGATTCCGCCAAGTGTTTCTTTAAGTCCGGACGAATCCCAAGGAGGCAGAAATGCTAAAGCGGACTGATGGCGTGGCTTCGCGCGCTGCTGCCTAGATCAATGATGGAACGTGAGTTGGATGAGGAACTGCGATATCACATCGAACAACAGACAGATCAGAATATCCGCCTGGAGATGAGTCCGGAAGAGGCGCGATGTTCCGCTCGCAAGCCTTTCGGACACCCCAATTACGGGATTCAATTTTCGTCGAAGATTTATGGACTGGGCGAAGCTTCCACCGCAAGAGACCTTGAGCATAACCAAGCGAGATTTACCCAGAGAGTTACCCGACTGTTTTAGCGCCAGCGACCATCGCTCGCCCAACACCGACTTCGGAAGCGGCGAAGAGTATTTCTTCTTGCAACGTTCAATCGCGCAGCGAAGCATTCACACGGTCGCCTTCGGCCCTGCTGGTTGATCACCATCTGGAGAGGTGCATCGCTGAACCACCAGAAGTCGAGCGTGCACCGCTCTCGGAAACTCTCATCAAATCGGCCAGATGCCGCACTTTACCGGCGCCATTCGCCATTGATCGTCAAGCGAACGAGGTGGGTAGCGCCATTAATGCGGAGTCATCACTTCGGAGTCACCTTTGGAGTCACATGGATCAGAGCGCCGGGATTCGCGTCTTCCAGCAACCACAGCGAACCGTCGGGCGCTTGTTCCACATCGCGAATACGTTTGCCGACATCCCAGCGCTCGGCCGTCTTGGCTCCACCTTTACCGTCGAAGATGATGCGATTCAGCGTCTTCGTCGCCAGGCCGCTGATAAAGCCGTTGCCGTCCCATTGCGGAAAAGTTTTGGTACCGTGGTAGAACATGAGGTTGCCCGGCGCGATCACCGGTACCCAATAGAGGACAGGCTTCACAAAGTCGGGCCGCGTGTCGTGACTTGGAATCGGCACCTCGTTGTAGTTCATCCCGTAGGAGACGAGTGGCCAGCCGTAGTTTTTGCCCTTCTCGATCAGGTTCAGCTCGTCGCCGCCGCGAGGTCCATGTTCAACCTCCCATAATTCACCGGTTGGCGAAAGCGCCAAACCATACGGTGCGCGGAAGCCAGTAGCCCAGGTTTCTGCTGGCGTCAGGTTGGGGCCGGGAAAGGTATAGGTGCTCACCGGCTTCGCTGTCTTGGCAACTTCGGTGTCCCGTGGCGGATCGATGAGCTGAATGGTGGCGGCGCCGGTTTTGCCGAAGTTGGGATTGCCCGGGGCTGGTTTGCCATCCAGCGTTAGCCGCAGAATCTTACCTACTGGCTGGTCCGGATCCTGGGCCGGGGTCATACGCTGGCGGTCTCCAACCGTCATGAACAGATACTGACCATCGGGCGAGAAAACGACCTGCCCGCCTGCCTGGCCCCCCATCCCTTTGGGCATCTGGCGCCACAGCACATTGAAATCCAGCAATCTATTACGTCGGAAGTCCAGCTTGGCGCGTGCCAACACCTGGCCACCGCCATAGTCACCCGGCTCGATATAGGTGAGATAAATGCTTTCGTCGGTGGCGAAATGGGGAGAGACGTAAACGCCCAGCATGCCGTTCTGGTTCTGCCAGTAGACGGGGGGCGTATTGCCCAATGGCGCGATCTTTTCTCCCTGAGGCGAGACCAGCCAAATGGGCCCGATCTTTTCGGTCACCAACATGCGCCCGTCCGGGAGGAACGCAATCCGCCAAGGCAGCTCAAACGTGGCTGTCGTGGTCAGCTGAAAAGGCAGTGTAGCTTCGGCTTGCTGCTCGCCCACATTGGTTTGGGCCCAAACAGCCGACGACGCCAACGTGAGAAGCAGCGCTACTCTCGCTAATTTCATCATCATCATTCTCCTCGCTTCATTTTTGAAAGACGTAGTTCAGTATATACCAGTCGATGGTCGCTCGAGGCCCGTCAGCGTGGGGATGCGGACCTGGACGAACGGTTCAATCTGATTCACCATCATCATCATTCTCCTCGCTTCATTTTTGAAAGACGTAGTTCAGTATATACCAGTCGATGGTCGCTCGAGGCCCGTCAGCGTGGGGATGCGGACCTGGACGAACGGTTCAATCTGATTCACCAGCTGCCGCCCACTCTCTGCGATCGAGCGACCCGCCTCACGATCCACGTCACAGCGCGCCCGATGAAGGGCTTATAACAGCCGACAATTTTGTCAGGCTTAGAGTAAACCGTTTCGCAAATGGCAACCCGATGAGCGCCTCGATTTCAGCAGGGTCTGTCGAATTTGGATCCGGGTCTTTCTTCATCGGCGATGGCGCCGATTCTACACAGGGCGCCGCTCGGAGGCGAGAGCGATCGGAGCGTTTTTGAGATTGTCACGCTTCTTTGCCGCAGGGAGACAATTATGTTGACCGGGAAAACTACGGAATTTAAGATTCGCCTTTGCGATTTGGAAATCTAGCCACGTCTTAATCGGACTTACTACATTTCAAAGGTAGCCGTTCAGAGGGTACGGGCATCATCCGAGAGCGTATCGTCATGATCAAGCAGCCAAGCTGAGGCCTATGAACAGATTCGTGCATTGCTGGCAATATCAAGACCGCACCATCACATTCTCTTGGGTCGGAGCGGTGGATGTTAATCCCTCGCGCGTGTACGCTTTGGCCTTCACGGTTGATCACAGGTTGCTTCTGGTCAGCGACGGATTAGGCGATCCGCAGTTCTGGTTGCCCGGCGGAGGGATCGAAAATGGTGAGGCCCCGACGGATGCGCTCATACGTGAACTTGCAGAAGAAGCGGCGGCAACAATCCTGGATCTGCAGCGACTTGGGACGCAGCGGGTTGACGACCCGCTGCAGAGGACAGAGTATCACGACTTCTATTGGTGTCGAGTGACCTTGGCGGAAGAGTTCGTTCCCACGCATGAGGTGAAGTTACGTCGCCTCGTGACGCCGGAGGATTTCCTCGACACCCTGTTTTGGGGACGTGATGATCCGAAAGGGGCGATGTTGCTTGAGCTCGCGCTTCGTATTGACAAGCTTAATTCTGAACAACTGGCTAACCCTACCCACAATGAGTGATTACAGGGGCAACCCCGCGTGGAAATTGGCGATGCAAAATTGAATGGATGACAGTAGCCCACCGGAGAGATCACAGACACACGGCGCCATTTTACCATCGAAAATGATGCCCCATGCGTTATTCATCAAACCCTAGTAGCGCGTCGCCGAGAGCTTTTGCAGGGCCGCCGCACAGCCGTCGTCGCTCAACCCGCCACCGGTTTGCGCATCCGTGCGCGCGCAAGGTCCGTCATAAGGTAGCCATCAGATTGCCAGGCTGCGCCCATCTATAGAGAACCGTGACCGGTACTCCCTACAACTGTTTCCATTGAGTAAGGCGGAAAATGATCCTGAAGTACAACAACTTCAGCGGATTTATTTTGCCATCCTGATTTTTTGACCTTGGTAACGAGGCGCTCGCCATTTGCTCGCGTGATGCAACCGTTAACCGCCTAATCATTGATACCGTTGATCCTTGAATTCGCGAACAGTATCGCCCGCGCCGACAATCGTCATCTCTGGCGAGTGGCTTCCATTGCAAAAATGAGTTTTCCGCCGACCAGCGCGGATTCGATGCTGGTGAAATAGTTGAACTGCGTCCACATGCAGTCGAAGTGGTCGGTCAGATACCGGACCTTGAGCTCGTAGCGCTTGACCATGAAGTCCTTTGGCGGTACCGTCTTAGCTGCATCATTCCTTGTCATTGTGGCTGACCTTTGCCATTGGCTGAGCATGTCCCCTTTTTCTTTTCAATGGGTGGGGCTCATTTGAACGGCCCCTCGTAGCCGAGCCTGCGCCACAACAGCGCGTTGTGGGGATCGGCGATGAGTCTCGCTACGTCGCGCTCCACTTCGGCTTCGAGCGTGACCAGATCCGCGAACGCCTGCTCGCTGCGGAGATGTGCGCTCCAGAAGCTGTAATCGAGACTCCGGTACGGCACGACGCCTCGCGCGCGATTGAACGCGGCCGGCGAGACCTTGAGGTTCTTCGGCAGGTTGAACAGGAAGATCTGCTGCTCCCAGATCAGCTTGTCGAGGAATCCGGGCGTACCGAAAATCTTCGACTTGGGATAGACGTGCTCGATCCAGCGCGGTCCGGCCACAGGCTTGAACACCTCGTCCAGCGCGCCCTTCGCCAGCGACGTGTATTCTTTGCGGCTGGCGGCAGCAGCGGCCAGCGATTCGAAGTATTCCGCCGAATTGCGCTCGAGTAGCTGCTTCAGCAGCCCCTTCTCTTCGACTAGCTTCCCGAGCTCGAATCCGTCGAACTCGTCTCTGATTTCCTTCAGCTCGGCGTCGAGCCTGGCGGTCTCGGCAGCGTCGCCCCGCGCACGCGCCCTGTTTCGCTGGATCGCGACTGCATGCATGCGCTCGCGGACCTTGTCCTTCGCTGCAGACTGCGCGTCATACTCCGCCTTCTTCTGCCGAATCTGCTCCCGCAGATTCTCACGCTCCGTCTCACGAAGCTTGCGGGCCGGTACCGGCTCGCTGGGAGGCGCCGGAGCCGATTCCTCCAACGCCCGACTCGTCATCCTTTGCTGTGCCGGCTGCACGTCCGGTTGATCGGCGCTGCCGCGTGGCCTGGACTCCTGCTTGCCTGTGAGGGCCGTCTGTTCATCAGCGAAGCGGTTTGCCGCCGCGTCCTTCTGGGTGGCCCGCGCCATGTCGTCCTTCGACGTCGCGGTGACGTAGCGCTCGTCGGATGGCTGCCGCTTAACCAGCGTGCCTTCCTTGAGCGTCTCGCTTGCGCCTTGTGCCCCATCGGTCGCGCGGCCGGTGATCGCCTTGTTCTCGGGGGCCGTCGTCAACCGGGCGCCGGCGGGCGTTGACGGCTGTTTCGGGGGGACCGTCGCAACACTCTTTGGGCCGGCATTGAGCACGGCGCGAAGGTCCTTCAATGCGCCAAAGACAGCGATCGCGGACAACAGCGCCGCGGCGCCGGCCAACGCCGTATCGAGATATATGGCGCGCGTTGCGAACTCGCTTCCCGGCGTCCTGAATGCGGACGCCTGATGACCAAGGTCCTGTTCCCGCTCGCGCATGTACGTGCGTCCCATGCTGACGCCCGCGAAAGCCAGATCGGCTCCCGCGAACAGCACGCCGGCGACAACCGCCGGCGCGCTTGGGCCGGCGAACACCAGCGCGAGACAGCCCACCGCTATGGCGGCGAAGCTGAGCACGGCGTCCGTCGCGTCACGCGCCAGCACGGGCCCCAGACTCACCGCAAACTCCGTGAAGCCTGGGACGTCGCGCAAACCACGCTGGATGACACCGCCAATGATGAAGAACGGATACCGAAGCGCTTGCTTGTTCTTCGTGACTTTCTCTGCGAACTTCTCGACAGCCTCGATGGCCTGCAGCAGCCGAAGTCGCGCGGCCTGCGTTCCTTCCGCCGCTGAACTGGCATACGCCCTCAGAATCGTCATACCCTCGGGGTGCTCGAAGAGAATCCGGAGGACATCGTCGCCTGCGTAACGAACTCTTTTGGAGGCCAGGTCCCGCACGATCTTCTTGTATTCGTTCGGTGAGATGTAACTGATGCCCGGCCCCTCCTGGAACGTCATCACGTCCGCGCCGCTGGGAGGTGGGAGGCCCGCGCGGCGGGCCTCTTCCTTGCGCATCTCGCGATTCTTCGCCTCGCGAGTCAATGACGCGACGATGTCTTCGCACGCCTTGTGCAGCCATTCCGCAAGACCTTTCTCGCTCGTGATTCGCGTGAGCAGAGTCGTCAGTGCAATGGCTTCCGCGTTCAGCGCCAGCGTCGCAAAGGAGTACGTAGACACCAGGACTTGCGGCACGACGGCGTCGTAGTCCTGCTTGTAGAGCGCGAAGCGGCTTTGATAGCTCGCACGCCCGTATTTGCGCTCGCGTTCGGTGTCCGAGCCGTACACGATGCCGAGCGCCGCGTAAAACGGACCATGCAGTAACCCACGACCTTTCTCGGGAGCGACCGCCCACGCATCCAGCGGCGTGGCTCGCATGCGCGCCAGCTCGAGGAACACCGCCCCGAGCCGAACGGCCGCGTCTCGTGTGAGATTGCCGGGTGCAGGCAGGATCTCGAGAGCGGGACCGCGCGACTTTGCCGGCACTGCCCTCACGGGAGTTTCAATCGCCATCGACGCCACCTTCGATCACGATCTTCGTCTCGATATCCGGGTCTTCATGCTCGCCCTTGAGCGCCCTCGCCGCCAGCCGGATGTTCTCCAGCTCGGCGCGGCGTACTTCCGCCTGAACCTTCTTCACGTCTAACGCGCGATGGATGAGCTTGAAGTCCTCGAGCAGCGGATGCGTGCCCACCAGGCATTCAATGTAGAGCGAATTGGTCGGAACAATCACTAGATCGTTGTCCTTCCTCGACGACGTGAGCAGGTTGATGAGCAGCTTCTTGAATTGATCGCGGTATTCCTCGAACACTGCCGGCTTGTTGCGATTGATGCACGTAGCCAGCTCCTGTAGCTCCTCGATGCTGTAGTTGCCCAACTCATCCGGATCGCGCAGGATAAGCTCTTCGCCGACGTCGATGTAATCCTGCATCATGTGCAGGGTGATGTAGTTGTTCTCCTTCAGAGCAAAGACCATATAGTTGCCTTTGTAGGCAAGAACATTGTCAAGATCGGCGACCTCGACCAGCTTCTTTTTCGTGATCGTGACTGCCGGCATCGGCAAACCGCTCTGGAGCGTGACTTTACCCTGACGATCGTTTGCCAAGTCCAACGCGCTGAAATACAGGTCTCCGACGGTATTGCGCGTTCCGCCCGAATAGACATTAACGGTGATGTCAGTCGTGTCAGGTGTAACGATCGGAACATCAATGTTGTACAGCCTGAAGAAGCGCTGATCTGGCGGCTCCTGGCGCCAGATCGCCTGCATGTAATAGAGGATATTTTCCTTGACATGCAGCCGCAGGCGGTCGATCTCCGCAACTCTGTCGTAGTGCTCCTTAACCGCTGCAGACAGCTTGTCCACAGCCGCCTGCAGGGCGGTGGTTGCGACTTCCATCTGCGCCAGAAGTCTGGCCTTCTCGCGCTCCGCGCGGTCCAACGTTTGCCTCGCGTAGTCCACCATTGCCTGCGCGGCATCCACGGCGCCGCTATCCGCGCCTCCGGTGATGCCGAGCGGGTCGAAGAACCGCTTGACCGTGTTGAAAATGCCCTGCTGCTGCTGAGTGCTGGCAAGACCCTGGACGGCCTCCTGAACACTGCGCTCGTTGCTCGACAGCACTCCCATCTGGATTTGGATCTGCTGGTTGAGCTTATCCACCAGGTTTTTCTGCGCGATCGCATTGGCCTCGAGAATGCGTATGTTGATCTCCGCGCCGACGAAACTCTTGGTCAAGTAATCCAGGGCTGGTCGAAACGAATCGTCCAGGATGGCCCGCCGCATGATCCAGTCGTGCTTGATCAACCAGGCATCGTCGATTTCGTGCGGCGCAGGCACGTCATTGGCCACGAGGATGACAGGCGTGAGCTTGTGGATGCGCTCGCTGATCTTGTAGGTGCGCTGCAGCTCGTAGAAGAGATACGTGACGGCAAGCTCGTCGTTTGGGTTCTGTATCTCATGAAAGGTGGTCGCTTCCGTCTCCAGGCTCTCGCTGGTATCGACTTCCATGCGGTGTTGCTGCCGGTACTCCTGCGCGCTTTTCAGCACGCTCTCGCGCATCTCCTTCTTGGTCTGCGCCGAATCTGTGCTCGAATCGCCGCCACCGCTCTGAGTTGTAGTAATCGACATGCCTTGGTCGCCGAATGTCTCGCTAGCGCTCAAGTTGAAGTGTGTCTTCTCCTGCGCCTTCTTGACGATCTCTCCGTCCGCGCGCGTTGTGTCGCTGGACTCCGTTTTGCGCGTCTGGAGATTGTCCTCGAGCTCCTTGACGGCTCTTGTCTTTTTGGTCACCGCGCGTGTCGTGTATCGGCGGATCTCCTTCGGCGCGAGGGGAATCGTGCTCACGAGGTCGCCGACCTGATATTGCTGCGGCTCCCAGGTCTGACGGTAGGTCACCATGATACCGAAGTTGATCGAGTCCTTGGCGAACACCTTGAAAGCATAGCGCTCGGAGAGCAGCCTTTCCAACTGGGTCAGGAGTTGCGCCAATCGGCTGGAACCACCAAGCGGGTCGGAAGGAGTCTCGGCAGTGGCCTGCGCTGCGGGAAGCGCATCATTCGAACTTGATCTGCGCCGAGTATCAATCTTGAAAGATGGCATGTGATTCACCTGATTCCTTTCCAGCGAAATGTCCCACTCGTGCGGTCTTTAAGCGCTTCAGTTAGATCGCCAGGCACATAACGTCCGAGGAGCAGGTCGGGCCAAAACTCGTCCTCTGAGACGAATTTGAGTGTTCCGGATGCTATCTGTTCGGAGAGCAGCTTTTCCAACTGGGTTAGAAGTTGCGCCAACCGGCTAGACTCTCCGAGCGGGTAGGAAGCAGTGCCTGTCGTGTTTGCCATGAGAATCACCTTTGTCCTTGCCAAATCAATCCGTCCATTTGAATGTGACTTGCTGTCCACTCACAAGTTTTTCCTCCAGGCCAGCGAGCACGTAACGTCCCTGGTTGTGGCCCGGGGTTTGCTCAGAGGCGAACTCGATCACCCCGGATCCGACAGCAGTTGCAGGCAGCGTGATCCACCTGGTGGTGTACGGTTCGGGGTGTCCTGCGTTAGAGACAAGGTTATTGGGATCATTTCCATTCATATGATTAATGAACTTTCCTTGCGGGGAAGACCACGGCTGGAATTCCATTATTTTTAGATTTGATTGAGCAGTTTCGAGCCTCATCTGTACATAGCCAGATGGAGCGCGGTTGGAGAACGTGGCGATAATCGTGCCGTAGCCCTGCGGGAGCGGGAGGCCCTTGCTGTCGATCTGAGACCAGTTGAGAACTGGTTTTTTTCCTGCATTGTTAATTTCCTTAAGCGCCAACTTGGCCAACTCACTCATCCCGCCAGTCGCCAAAAATAACCCAACATCCTCCGTCTTGGGCTCTGACTTGGACTCCGACTTGCCGGTCTGATCAACTCTTTCTGGGCGGAGACTGCTCGGAATGTCCTCTTGCACAAATTGGCTGAGTTTCTTGACCTCATCTATCAGCCGTCTCAGGTCAGCCAGTGTGCTGACTTGCAGGTCGGGCTGGGTGGAACAGCTGAAGTCCTTGAGCTTCACGTATTCGCGATAGAGCTCGCGCCCCAGCGATTCGAGCTGGTCGTCGAAGATCTCGGTCCAGACGTGCTCGAAGGCGATCTGCAGCGTATGGAAGTCGTGGTATGAGGTGACGTCCGAAGCGCCTGGCCGCAACTGAAATGTTTGCAGGATGCCGCTCTGGACTTTGTCCTGGTCGGCGCTGTTGGGAATCTTGCCGTATGCGAGCTGCGACTCGGGTGATGTTGCCGACTTCATCTGTAGAGTCACGGAGTCTTTCACGAACTGATCGGCCTCGCTAGTCTCGGAGGATGAGTCTTCCAGGCTTGCCACGTCGGCGCTATTCCAGCGCTTAGCGGTATTCTCTACAACGTCGAGTATCTTGTCAGCCTCCATTTCGGCTTTGCAAAGGATGTAAGTCGGCTCTGTGACAAGGGAGGATCCCCTGCTCTTGCGGTTGATGAAGTCGATCAGCGAGCCGAGATCGACGACGCCATATAGCGAATCCGCCGGCTCCAGCGCTTCCTTGATTAGGCTCTTCAGCTCGGCGCTGTTGCGGAGGGTAATGGCGCGGTCGGTGTTGGCGGAGCGAAGCGCATCCACACAGCATATCATCACCGTCTCGAGCATCTCGCTTGGGCTGGCCCCTGGGGGGACATGGCGCCGGCGCGTGAGTTCTTCAGCCGAGAGATGGCTCGGGGTGAACTTCCAGGCTTTCTCGACGCGCGTAGCGATGGCTTCGGATTCGCCGCGAAGAGACTTCGGGTCCTCCTTGATCGCCTGGCGCAACGCCTCGTCAGTCCGAAAGAGCGCATCTACCGCCGCACGTTGCGGCGCTGGTTGCGCGATCGTCTGTCCAGAGGAAGGGGGTTCCGCCTTTGCGCGGGTCGCTTCGCTCGGCCGTCCGGCGCCGGAGTCAGGGCGACGTTCATCATCCGACCGGGTCAGGCTAGGCGCCTCATCGTCTGTTAGGCTCATGTAAACCGTGAGTTCCTTCAAGCCCGGATCTCCATCCGGCGATGTTGAGTCCGCGCCTCTTGGCACGGTGATCCCGCCGCAGCGAACGAACGCCAGATACCTGAGCCCCACTCGACCAGTTGACACGTCTACCGCGATGAAGCACTGCTCTTCACCCGTGCGGGCGATCTCGCGAGTAGCTTGTCTACGTATCCACTGCCCTTCGTCGATTTGGTATGCAAACCAAACCCGATTGTTTACATTCTTGGGAGTCACGCGCGCGCGGAGCTTAACCGCACCATCCGTGCGGATTGACTGTTCATCTCCGACTGGATACTCCAGCCGCACTCCAGATTGCTCAACTACCGGCATAACACACCTCTCCTCGCATCATGCTCAATGCCAATACTACATAGCCGAACTCACCAGTGGACTATTCGGTAAGTTCGTTACATAGCCGTTTCGGCTGATTTTATTGCTCGCGACATTGATAGGTTGACCGAGCGTTGGGGCGGCGAATCATTATCGCGAGCGGTAGCGAGCGAGGCTCCTGAAGTAGGGGAACCTCACTCGCTATCGCTCGCGGTAATCATATAGCTGCCGCCCTTTAGAGATGTACGCCCGCCTCTGCCGCTTCACCAGCCTTGGACGTGGGTTGGACGCTTGGCTCCAGTTCCCCTTTGGCTAAACGCAGGGCGCGCTCAGCCGCTTCTCCGATCGCGCCTCCGTTGGCTAAACGCAGGGCGCGCTCAGCCTCATCTTCGATGTAACGCTTTAAAGGTGTCGCGAGAAGCAGAAGCTCTTCCAATCTTTCGTATGACCGGACACGAAGATTGTAAGCAAGGCGTTTACGCGGGTCACCGAGCGCCGACGTGGGGGGGAGCTCTAGGACGGCTGCGAGCGCGAAGCTGATGACAGCCTCGCCAACTTGCTTGTTTTTATTCATGAATTCCCTAATGGGATGGTTCTCCCCAAGAAGGCGGTTAATTGCCTCGATCTCCACTGCGTTAACGAGCAAGCTTGCCGCCATCCGATATGTCGCCTCGCCCATTTCATGGGCGATGTCACCTGTGATCTTGTTTAAGATTTCTCCGTCAGGCATTATGTTCTCCTCCATTTTCATTGAAAGAACTGCATCGCCATCAAACAATAGCTGAAGGTCCGCAACCATCTCCGGCCTGGTCTGCAACTCCCATTGCTGATACGACAGGTTCTTCTGATTTTATTCAAAGGCCTTCTTGTCTTGATACGCTTCGTATACGAAGAAGGCGTTCTCGTCCGCCGAATCTCGATAGTGGTCGAGCCGGAGCGTCCCCGGCTCACGCTCTTTTGGGTTCTGTTGCAAAAAATATTTTGGCAGCATTCCGTAGTAGTGATGAAATGGTTATTGTCGCAACATCTCGCTAGTATGTTCAGTGAATTCCTGCAACAGAAGCGACATTATTTTGGAATTGCCTCTTCGGGCGCTCGATGTTGACACTGTTGTCCGGTGTGGAGCACAATCCGGCTTTGCGTATATCCGAAGCTTGCATCTTTATATTGCTGATACTAATCGTCCTGATAGTCAGCGGAGCGGAGTTACCAGTCACAGTCATCACAATCGGAAAACTCCGCATCCAGATTTCTCCTTGAGTCTTTGATCTATTGTCTTCCACCTTGTAAGGCGAAAAATGACTGCGAAACACGACACATCAGCTCAGTTTTTCTTGCCTCAGTGAAGTAGGCGGGACTCTTTTCTACTTATCGCATGACCGACCGGTTCAAACGACTATGGAAAACACACCTGCCGCCGACATTTATGAAACGACCCGCCTGCTGAAGGCGTGGAGCGAGGGCGATGAGACGGCGCTGGAACGGCTGGTTCCGCTGGTTGACGCCGAGCTGCGCCGCCTGGCGCGCAATTACCTGCGTCAGGAACGGCCCGATCACATTCTGCAAACGACGGCGCTGGTCAATGAGGCATGGATGAGGTTGATCAACTGGCCGGACGTGAGTTGGCAGAACCGCGCGCATTTCATCGGCATGGCCGCGCAACTGATGCGGCGCGTCCTGATTGACGAAGCGCGGAGGAGGAGGGCGCAGAGACATGGCGGCGACGTCGTGCATGTTTCGCTCGCCAACGCCGAAGGGATCGCGCACGGAAAGAGCGCTGACCTGGTGGCGCTGGACGACGCGCTGAATGAGCTGGCGACCTTCGACGAGCTTCAGAGCAAGATTGTCGAGCTGCGTTTCTTTGGCGGGCTGAGTCTGGAGGAGACCGCCGAGGCGTTGAAGATTTCGACGCGCACCGTACAACGGGAATGGAGTCTGGCGCAGGCGTGGCTCTATCGCGAGCTTAGCTGGGGAGAGTGATGGACGCGAAACGATGGGGGCAAATCAAGGAAATCTATGACCGCGCGCTCGATCTCAGCCGCGATGAGCGCGAGGGGTTTCTCGTGGAAGCCTGCTGCGGCGACGCTGATCTGCGCCGAGAAGTCGATACGCTGCTCGCCGCGCACGCAGACGCCGGAACATTCCTTCAAGCGCCCGCCTTCGAAGTCGCCGCGCAGGAAATTGTCGCGGACGAATTTGCCTCTACCGCGGCCGCTAAATTGCCCGCTGCGCCTCAACTTATCGGACAGGAACTGGCGAACTACAAAATTATTTCACTGTTGGGCAAAGGCGGAATGGGCGAGGTATATCTGGCCGAAGACGCGTGGTTGCAACGCAAGATCGCCCTCAAGTTGCTGACCCCGCAGTTCACAAACGATGCCGATCGTGTGCGCCGCTTCGACCGCGAAGCCCGCGCCATTTCATCCCTCAACCATCCGAACATCGTGACGGTCTTCGACATTGGTCGAGCCGGCGCGCTGCATTTCATCGCCATCGAGTTCATCGAGGGCCGCACGCTGCGTGAACTGATCAGAAACGGGAGGATGAAGCTCGGCGAAGCGCTCGAAGTGGCAATGCAGGTTGCCAGCGCGCTCTCAGCCGCGCACGCCGCCGGGATCGTCCACCGCGACATCAAGCCTGAAAACATCATGCTTCGGCCCGACGGTTATGTGAAGGTTTTGGATTTCGGACTCTCCAAGCTATCCGAACAGTTAAGAACGAAGGTTGATTCTGAAGCCTCAGCATTGGCCATCATTCTTACTCATCCAGGGATGGTTATGGGAACGGTCCAGTATATGTCTCCAGAGCAAGCGCGCGGGTTAGATGTGGATGCGCGTAGCGATATTTTCAGTCTTGGAGTCGTTATCTACGAGATGATAGCGGAACGAGCCCCATTTGTAGGCGCGACAACAAGCGACGTAATTGATTCTATATTGGACAAGGAGCCTCATCCGCAAGCTGGAGCCGGTTTTGGGTACTGCGCACACCATTCTCGGTTATGCGTATGCTTCCAAGGGGCTGTACCAAGAAGCTATTGACGAGTATAAAAAGTCAATCAGCCTAGATGGGGAGTCGACGAGCATCCAATGCTTTTTGGGGTATGCCTTAGCGCTATCGGGCAAGCGTAGTGAGGCGCAGGCCATTCTCGAAAAGCTGAAGACAACCAAAGAATATATCTCACCTGCGGAGTTGGCAGTACTTTACGCCAGCCTGGGGGATAAAGAAGGTGCGCTAGCCTCTCTCGAAAGAGCCTACGCGGCGCACGACCCTCAGATGATCTTCCTCAAAGTAGATCCCCACTATGACAGCCTACGCTCAGACCCGCGCTTCCAAAACATAATGCGACTGTTGCGACTTACGCCTTAAGCATTTTCACTGTTTGCCTTCAGCTGGCTGGCGCATTCGCGAAATTCCAGACTGCGCATCTTAACCGAAGACAAACAAATCTTTTACGGAAGCCCGTCCCTTTTGATTTTAGCGATCAAACTCTCCATTTCTCTGAGACTGAAATATCCACATTGCTCTCCTAATTCCCGATTTGAATTGTATGCGCCGATAATCTGTAATGGCGGAGCGTGTGGATGTTGTTTTAAGTAGGACCTTACCCACTCCACGCGTCTTTTGAGGCGCAACCTTGAGGAGCGGCGTTCTATCGAGAGGACACAGGAGCCTACTATACTCACCTCCGAGATCGTTATTTCATCTTCGGAGGTTCTCTCATGGATTCGACTGTACCAGCTGATCTGCTCAAACTTAAGGCCCGTCTGGAGGACTGGCGCTCAACCCGTAAATGCTCACGCCATCCGTTCCCCGACGAGTTTCGCAGAGCCGCCGCGGAAATGGCTGGCCGTTATTCGCCTTCGCTCGTACGCGGCGTTTTGAAACTCGACCCATGGCGGCTGAAGAAGCCCTCTACCAAAAAGCCGGCCCGCACTCATCACGAGCCGCAGGCCTCCTTCTTCTGCTTGCAGCCCGAAGCCGCATTGTTACTACCCGGACTATCGGCTCCACGAAACCTGACCGGTTGCCGCCTCCAGATCGAACGGCCGTGTCCTTTCGGCGGGTCGTCGTGCTCGTAATCAATCCATCAGTTATGCTTCGGTCGGTTACACGCTAAGTAGAAAAGCGTCCCGCCTACTTCACTGAGGCCAAAAAAACTGATCTGACGTGTCGTGTTTCGGAGCCATTTTTCGCCTTACAAGGTGGAAGACAATAGATCAAAGACACAAGGAGAAATCGGGATGCGGAGTTTTCCGATTGTGATGACTGTGACTGGTTGCTGCGCTCCGTTGACTATCAGGACGATTGGTATCAGCAATATAAAGATGCGAGCTTCAGATATGCGCAAAGCCGGATTGTGCGCCACACCGGACAACAGTGTCAACATCGAACTCCCGAAGGGGCAATTCTAAAATAATTTCCCTGATGTGGCAGTTTTCAGGCGTAAACGGCGCCTGTAAGAGTAGGTGGAACAATAAAATAGGAAATCCAAGGGCAGTCGAGAGTGTGCGACCTGGCCCGGAATCAGCTCCGGCTGCTCTTTCGAATCGTGAATCGTTCAACTTCGTCCGCCAAGCCCGATTTAGACAGAGAGAATCGTTGCATGGGCCCTTCATGGTCGAGGTGTTGAAGCTGATAGCTCAAGCCTAGGCTGCTTGAGGCTAAATGTCGATGAAATAAGGAGAGGCAATGAGCGCGAAAGAATCATCAGATCCTGTAATCAGGCTGCCCAAAGGCGGCGGCGCGCTGCACGGTAAAGGAGATGCGATGAGTCAAGAAGCTATGGTATCAGTAAAGGATCTCACGCAGACACCAGCGAATCCCGCCGCGACTGTGACAAAGGAGCAGGCGGATCAGTCCAACCCCGCCGTGCAGTTTTTGAAGCATCCGGAAGAGGAACTTGCCTCTTTACTTCATAATCCCCGTCTGGTAAATCTCGGGTCCAAAGAGCGGGACCTCAGGGACCTCAGGACCGACATCATCATTCTGCAACAACGTGCAGATCGTCAACTGAGAAAGGAAAGCTGCGAGGGGGACCAAGTCCTGCGATTGCTGGCGAACGCAGAGGAATGTCTTCTGGCGCGCGATGCCACACACGGTCGGCTCATCTTCAAAGAAGCGGAGAGAATTTTCCATCGCTATAACCAAACTAAAAACCGCATTCACTATTTGATCGGCGCGCTACTAGGCATCGTCATCGCTGCGCCGTTGGGTTTCCTCTTGTCGAAATTAGCGGCGCCAATAATCGACATTGACCTCCGGGCTGTGCATTTCCTAATTTTTGTCTTTGCAGGGATTGGAAGTCTCACCAGCGTGCTCACCCGTGTCTCCTCGATCGACCTGAGAGAGGAGACGAGCAAGTTCTCAGTGTATATCTCGGGATTCTCACGGCCTTTGATCGCGACGGTGCTGGCTGTCGTGGTCAACGTGATCGTGAATGGCAGGATCGTCGAGATCGCGATCGGCGCTCCCGGGAACGGTAAAGGGGCGGGTTGCCTGGTAATCTCGTTTCTTTGCGGATTCAGCGAGAGGTTCGCACAGGACATCATCGCTCGCGTGCCATTCGCCTCAGAACAAAACACAGCACAGCCGGTAAAAAGTGAGCGTTCCATGCCTCCCAGGCTAGAGTCTGATCAGGTTCTGGTGCAAACCTGATAATTATGGATAATCGTCGGCATGACCCAACTTCCTGGTGAGAAGCATACGCTCTTCAAAGGCCGCCATTTCAACCATTTTCTTTTCATTCAGGCCGTGCGGTGGTACGTCACTTACAAACTCAGTTATCGTGATGTGTGCGACCTAATGGCGGAGCGCGGCGTCACAATCGTACACGCCACCGTTTTGCGATGGGTCCAATACTTCGTTCCCGTCTTCGAGAAAATGTGGATGAAATATGCGCGCCCTGTCAGCTCATCCTGGAGAGTCGATGAAACCTATATCAAAGTGAAGGGGCAATGGCGCTATCTCTACCGCGCGGTCGATAAGCGGGGGCAGACAATTTATTTCCTGCTGAGTAAGAATCGGGATAAAGCGGCCGCCGTACACTTCTTCAAGAAGGCGATCAGCAGCCATGAGGCCCCGGAGAAGATCACACTCGACGGCAGTCAGGGGTCCCACCAAGCCGTCGCCGAATTGAAGGCCGAAGGCCTCTTGCCCGCTCAAACTCTCGTCCGGACCAACAAATACTTGAATAACATGTTTGAGGAGGATCTTCGGATGGTGAAGCAGAAATGTTATCCGATGCTGGGGTTCAAGACGTTCGGGAATGCGGAAGTAACGTTGAGCGGGGTCGAGTTGGCGAACAAAATCAAAAAAGGACAGTTCGACACATCGGAGATCACAGGCCTAGGGGCCATGGTCCTACATGTATGGGAAGCTGTGCTTGCCGCGTAATGAGACGTTGAAAATAGGCTCAGCCTGCCTTCCCCCGAAAAATTGCGCCAGAACCCGACAGATCGCCATATCAGATCAACAAAGCGGAAGGTTACCCCCATGAAATTCTCCAGGCTTTCTACGCATCAAAATTTCCCTTTGTCAACGCCATCTCCAGCAGTTACCGAGGCGCCGGATCAAATCATCTCTCCGGCGCCAGTGGTTGTTTGCGACTCGCAGCCCGGCAGGCTGGAGCGAGTGTCACGTCTGATTGCGGAATATGGTTTCAGACCGGTCCCGGTTGAAAGGATAGGATTTCTGCGGGAGCGCCAGTTCCCTCCTCTTCCGACAATAACCATCATTGTCATTGGCATCGGCGGCGCCATTGATCACCAGGACTTGGATGTTATTCGTTCTCTAAATGAGGGAGGCGCCAGGGTAATCTGCTACCAGGATGATTTTCCTCTCTACCCGTTGAGGCTACGTTGTGAGGTTCTACTGGCGGGCGCGCTCGATCTCCTCGACAGTAGTCAGGGCGGTTTTGCCTCTGAAATACAAAACCTCATCGGGAAGGTTCTGGAGACGGAACGGCGAAGGATGGAAGAAGGGGCGGCGATCAAAGACGAGATGGAGAGGTTAGGAATAGTCGGTGAAAGCGAGGCCATGCTTTCTGTCTATCGCTGGATAGCCAGAGCGAGTCAGCTCAGCGATTTTCCAATCCTGGTTACTGGAGAGACGGGCGCCGGAAAGGAATTGGTCGCGCTGGCGATCTATCGGCTGGATCCGAAGCGGCGCCATGGCCCATTTGTTACTCTTAACTGTGGGGCAATCAGTCAGGGTTTGGCCGAGAGTGAATTGTTTGGCCATCGCCGCGGCGCATTCACCGGCGCGGAGCGCGATCGAAAAGGCCTGATTCGTTCCGCTCAAGACGGGGTATTCTTTCTCGATGAGATAGGCGAGATGGATGACGCGCTGCAAGTGAAGCTATTGCGCGTAATTCAAGAGGGCAAAGTGCTCGGGGTGGGAGAAGATCACGAGGCGCCGGTCAACGTGCGGATTATCGCGGCGACCAATCGGAATCTGGATGAAATGGTGCGAAAAGGCAGATTCCGCGCCGATCTCTATCATCGCCTTAATATACTCTCTGTACATTTGCCGCCGCTGCGTGAGAGGCCGGACGACATCGCTCCGCTAGTCAGCCACTTCGTCAAAAAATACCGGCCTCTGAAGACGCCGCAAGCGCTCACTGTCAGTTCTGATGTGATCGCTGCGTTAAAAGAGGCCGAGCTGCCAGGAAACGTCCGAGAGTTGGAAAACATCATTTGCCAGGCAATCTTCGACAAAAACGACGAAACTCAGTTGAACTTGCGCGATCTGCCGGTAAGCGTCCTGCGCCAGTTATCGGAGAAAGGCGGGACTAATTACGGCTCATCGCTCCAACCTGCGCCAAGTAAAATTCGGGGCGAGGAGGAGAAGGAAAGTCAGCCGGCTAACCATCATTTAGAAAATTTGCTCAATGTAAACGGTTGGAACCTGAGCCAATCTCTACAATACTGTGAAAAGGTCTTACTCGAATCAGCCCTCCATCTGACTCGCGGCAATCATACGAAGACAGCCAAGTTACTCGGGATATCACCGCGAAGTGTCTACAATAAGATTCATAAACATCATCTGCCGTTTTGATCGCTGTGGCTATGAGTATTGTTTCGACCATTCTAGACCGACCAGACAGAGAAATGTGAGACAGAAAAATGGCAATTCTTATTTTTCTGTCTCACATTTCTCTGTCTGGTGGCCGAAATGATGATCATAGCCATCGCTGACAACGACGGCTCAGCAATCTTTCCGGAAAAAGATTTCCGACCCGGCAATCTCCTGCCGGAAAGCTCTTTCTACCTTACTTTCGACATTCTCGGTTGATGAGTAGATCTACAGCCTGGACTGGCCGCGAGCATGTTGTATATCAACCTTTTCGGGCTGAAACAGCCTTTCTCGTCGGTCTGGCTCGATCATTGCCTATGCCAATTTGCGAACTAACAGATGTTGACTGACAAAAGTAAAAAGGTCACTGGAGATTTGTGGGAAACATCAGAGGGAAAAGAGCAAAGTTCAAGGCCCTCGACATTCACTTGCCGGACCCAGTCGATGTGCTCATCGAATTGTACGGCGATGATGTGGTGCAGGGCGAGGTCATGGATCTCTCTGATGGCGGATTGCAGAAAGAAGTCTTTGCCCTGATCAGAGTCGAAGGAATGCAGAAAATGGTGGTTGTGCCCGTTGATCGCATCATCAGCCTGGAATAGCGGACAATGCCCAACAAAAATCACATCCATTCCCAATCAAAGAGAGGTAGAAGCCATGTCGTTCGGAGACAACCGTCGCTCGCCATCAGCTTTTTCCTTTGCCGCCGAACCGGTTACCGGTCAGCCGGTGAAGATTACGCCAAATCGCCGTTCCATTGACGACAAGCTTCCGGTATTGGGTTTCACGGTCCAGACCGGCGGACTGCCCTTCTTCGAGGTCCTGCTCACGACCGACCGCTCGCTATTTGCCCCCGCCAACGCGGGAAAGCGCAACGCGGGCAATTTTTACGTGAGCCGCCAAGACAGCGGCCTGATCCGCGCGACCGGTCCCGAAGCGGTCTATCTTGCGCCGCCGGCAGTCCTGTGCGCTTTTGCTAAGGCCGAGCCGCGGCCGTCGGCCATCTACTACACACTGATCGCTTACCGCAGCGAAGACGGCTCCGGCCCGGTTTTCGCGCAATCGCCCGAGTCCCTTTTCATAGACGCTCCCTCAGTCACTATCGCCCCCGGCTTCAGCGGGCAGACGCTGTCGAGAGTGTTGGGCGTTCCCGCAAGAGATCTCAAACCGGTCTACGGTCAACCGGAGCGGCCAATGGCTTTCGGCTATGCCGCCACATACGGAGAGGCAGGCTTTGCAACCGAGCGCGCCTTTGCAAACAGTAACTACCACGACAATGTCGAGGACCGCGCCGAAGGCGAAGACGGGTACGATGTCACCCAGTCGGCCTCTGAGGAAGACTGGGTGGATAACGAATTGAGCGGCGATTACGCCGCGCGGCAATACGGCGATGACGATTTTCTTGCCGATCAGGATTTGTTTTCAGATTCGTATGCCGCAGATCAGCCCTCATACCGCGAACACATGGTGAACGGTTATGCGGGCGCGACATTCGAGCGCGAAAGCGAAGGAGATTACGAAGACGGCTACGAAGACGAATACGGCCCAATTCAAAACTCCCTGTCCGGCGCTCAGGAAAGCGTCTTCCCGGCGGGCGCGGACGAGCCAGCGCCTTTGAGCGATGAGGAACAGCCATATGGCGAGGACATGACCGACGACGAAACCGATGATCATGACGACGAAGACCTCGACCGGGATTATTTCTCCGCAGGCGTCGATGCCGCCTACGGCGCTTCGATGAACTTCGCTGATGACCAGGACGGAGAGCCCTACGACGACGGATATGACATGGAAGCGATGGGTTATAAAAGGCTATACGTGGAGGGAGATGAGGACGAAGAATCACCCCCTAAAGCGCACAAAAAGCATCGTATAGATAAAAGGCTGTACAAGGAGGACGAAAAATCACCCCGTAAGGCGCACAAAAAGCATTGTAGAGATAAAAGGATGTACAAGGAGGAAGATGACGATGAAGGCTATGAATCGAAGGGAGCCCGGTTCAAAAGCCGCGAAACGTCGTACGAGGCCGGCCACTACGGCGATGAAGCGGAGTTGACTTTCGAGGCGCTGGATTCGGCGCCCGCCGCCACAACGACCCGCCAGCCACTGACCATTGAGATCAAGAAGCGAATCATCGAGCGCATCGCCAAGTTCGAATCCGGGCGGGATCGCTACAGCGCGATCAACCCTGACGGGGAATACGAAGGCCGCTTCGGGACATCTCACCCGGCATATCATCGCTATCACGTTGGATTATCCTACGGACTGATCCAATTCACACAGGACTCCGGGCTGCTCGGCCAATTACTGGTCATGATGCGTGATCGGGACGGGCAAGCGTTTTCGAAGGCCTTCGGCGGCGACCCGAAGATATTGAAGCAACTGATTGATGTCACAACTGCGGATGGGGCGCCTTCCCGGAAAGCGCCGGACGGGCGTTCGGCGCGCGTGCAGCCCGTAGGGGGCGCTGACCTGTGGCGCGAGCCGTGGCTGTCGCGTTTCCGCCAGGCCGGCGGGCACGTTCCTTTTCAAGCGGCGCAGAACCAATTGGCGGCCGAGTCTTTCCTTGATCCGATGCTGAAGTTCGCCGGCTGGATGGGATTGGACACGGAGCGGGCTCTGGCGATGGTCGTCGACCGCGCGATTCAAATGGGGCGCGGCGGCGCTACGCGCTGGATTATCTCGGCCGGCGGGCCGATCCAGACCGACGCGCTGCGCGGGCAGGCGCTCGCGGCCCTGGGCCACAGCGATCTGCGCCAATTCCAGCGCGCGACGCCCGGGCTCAGCGCCGACGGCGAGTTCGGCCCGATGAGTCACGCGGCGATGGTCGCGGCGCTGCGGGCGTTGGGCGCGAAGTCGCCCATCCCGATCCCGACTCGCGAACAGGTGATGGATGCGATGGTAAGGGGCGCGGCCGGACACCCCTGGGCGAATCGCGTCAATGAATTGAGGCGGACAGGCGATCTCAGCGACACACTCCTCCAGTTCTGATCGAGGCAAACATGGACAGATATCATCCGAATGAGGCGCCCAGAGAGCGAGAAGTTGAGCGTCAGGTGGAGCGGATGCTCACCGAGTCGCAGTCGTTCAGCAGTCTGGACGGCGCGACGCAGGCCGCGCTCAAAGAGAGCCTGGCCCGCATCACAGGCTATCTGGCCGACAACGGCGCGCCGCCGGGATTGGCCGGTCAACTGGCGCCTCCCAACTTACAGCGACGACTCTCACCCCAGGGCGCCGCCGCCCCTGCTCCGGCCGCGCCCAGTCAACCTGCGCCCGCAGCCACGGCCTCCCCCGCGCCGTCGCAGAGCGCCGTGGGTCGGGTAGGCGACGTGTCGCGAGCCACACTCAGCGCCATTAACTTCCCTGAGTTCGTCGCCTCGCTCATTAAAGGCACTTTCCAGGCTATTGTCGATGCCTCTATCCAACAGATGGAGGCCTACGCCGAACTGCTTAAGAACGTCGCCACGACTGTCGACCGGTTTATGGGCGACAACATCTCGGAAGGCGTCGCGCAAGATTATCTGGCTGACCAGTACGATGGATTTCTTATCCGCGACAACTCCGCGGGCAAGCCGAAGTTGCGCGTCAACCCCCAGCGCGGGGATAACGATGAGATGCCCAGCTTCTTCAAGGATCTGGGCTTTGAAAGTCCAGACCAGATTGACGATGAGGCGATGGAGCAGGTGGCCGTCCCCGCCGCGCGGCGGTCGTTGGCCGAACGGCGCCAACAGACCCTGGCGACGATGGTGCTCATGGGCATCAACCGTATTGTGGTGGACGAGGGCGATATCAAGGCGAAGCTGCAATTTCACATTGACGCGTCGGAGACTACGAATCTGCGCTTCGATCAAACCAAGACCACGGGCGGCAATATCGCCCGGGGCGGTAGTTCGAACTTCACGGCCAACGGCATCATGGTCAACACGACCAGCCTCAACGCGCAGAGTGACGTCAACGTGCGTACCGATTTGACAGGCGAAGTGAGAGTCAAATTTCGCAGCGAGACTTTTCCGCTCGCACGATTCGCAGACTCGGCCGCCATCCAACTGATCAATCAGAACGCGCGCGTCCCGCAGCCCGCGCCGGCTACAACGCCACCGACCGGATCACAATCGCCGCCGCCAACGCCGCCCACGGCGCCTCCCGTGGAGCCGCCCGCTCAGGCGCCGGCGGCGCAGAGCTTGAATGCCGCGGTCGATCCATGGGCGCCGACGCGAGGTGATGATGCCGAATATTGAATTGGCTGAGACTCTGGTGGCGCTGATCGAGAGCGTTCAAGCGCCGCCCGAAACCGGTCTACTGGTGACCGAAGCCGAGCTGGACGTGCCACTAGAAGTGACAGGCGGCGAGCGAAAAGGGGAACTCATCATCTTCGGCTCGGCGCCGCATTCGCGGTGGATAGCCGGAGTCCTGCCGCCGGCGCACAGGGGCCGGCTGCGCGTAGAGTTGGTCGATGATGCGACGCCGCAATCCTATGAACGCGGCTCGGGCGGCTCGCGGCCTTGAGCCGCAGACGGAGGCTGAATTCGTGGTCGGTGACGGCAGTTTTCTGGTCGAAGATTTCATCAACGCGATCACATCGCAGCTCGATCGCGTGCAGGACGCGTTGCGTTTGAAGGCTGTCAATCGCCCTCTGACATACGCTTTGAAAGATTTGTCGCTCGACCTTCAGGTCTTTGTCGAACTGGACGGGCAAGGCAACGTCCGGTTCCGCACCAGCGGCCCAAATGAGACTGGATCGAGCACCGTCAGATTGAGCTTCACCACAATCACGAAGCCCATGATCGAAGAGAATACCATCTCACTGGCAATGACGCGCAGCCCCTCGCTCAGCGAAATCGGCCTCGACGAAGCGGAGCGGCAACGGCTCGAGCAGATCGGCGTGCGTAACGCCGCACAGCTCGAACGGCTGGGCCAGTCAACCGGGGCGCGTGCGGTGTCGCGGTGGTCGGGGATTTCCGCCGAGCGCCTGCGCCAGGCGGTAACCCAATCGCGTCCCCGATTGACCGACATCAAACCGGCGCCGCCATCCGCGCCGCCGCCAGTGAAGACGCCGCCGCCACTGGTGAAGCCGCCAGTAACGACTGTGCCGCCTGGAAAGACGCCGCCGCCGGTGAAGATAACACCTCCGATATTAGTTAAACCGCCGCGACCTGATCCTTTTCCGCCTCCACACGACGCTCCGCCGGTGGTCAGGCCGGGGAAAACACTGGTCGCGCCGATTTCAAAAAATGTCATCCAGGTAGAGCCGAACACGCGCAGGCTGCAACTTTTCGGCGCCAACCTGATCGGCGAAGCGGGCGCGCCGCAGGTTTTTTTCAATAACCGGGAGCTCGGCCTGGCCGAAGCCGAAGAAGACCGGCTCGTCATCGAATTGCCAGAAAACCTGGCGAGCGGCGCGTTGGAGATAGCGCTGCCGGACGGCCAGCAGTTGACTTATGAATTGAGTGTGGCGAATGGGACAGACCCCTGGGAGCCGGAATGAGTTTTCAGTTTTCAGTTTTCAGCCGCCTGACAAGATCAATAGAAATGAAAACTGAAAACTGAGAACCGAAAACTGAGAACCGAAAACTGAGAACCGAAAACTGAGAACTGAAAACTGAAAGATGAGATTTGACGGCCACATTCAACTTACGCTCAAAGCCGGTGAAGCGGCGCCGCATGTGCCGAATCACCTGGACCACTTGCTCGGCGCGTGCCGACCGGTCGGGCGATTGGATGGCGGCCAGGTTGATCGCGCGCTCAACTCTCTCGGCGGCGGTTTTCGTACGCTTGGCGTTTACACCTCACGGCGGAATCTGGGGCGCGTCGGAGAACACCATTGCGGCTTCGACGATCTGGAAGAGCAGTTGGGCTTATCGAGGACCTACAAAGTTCAGATTGCGGACGCGGCCCAGGACCGGCGCGTGGTCGAACGTTTGCGCGAATTGCCGAACGTCGAAACGGCCGTGGTGCAGTGCCTGGCCACGGCGCCGCTCGACGGCGCGCAGCCATCTGCCGAGCCGATCGTGAAACTCGACCGCGCCGACGCATGGCGCCCGCACGAACGCATCCGCGCCGCAGAGGCGCTTAGGATCGAACCCGGCGCCGAGAGTGTGTCAGTAGGAGTAGTGGACACTGGCGTCTCGCCCGGTCACCCGGAGTTTCAGCGCCGGCTGCTCGCGGGCTACGACACAGTCAATCTGGGGATGGGCGCCGCCAATGATCAAGTAACGCTGGTCGGCGATAGCCGCGGATTGGATTTCAACCCGGCGGACGAGGTCAACCACGGCAGCCATGTCGCAGGCATTATCGGCGCGCAGGGCTGGCGCATTCCACGCGGCGTCGCGGGGCGCTGTTTGATTCTGCCGATCCGCGTGTTGGCCGCGGCGGTCTTCGCGCATAAGCGCAAACGATCGGGCGTCGGCGCGCTCTCGGACATCAACGCCGGTCTGAAAGTCTGTGTCGATCTGGGCGCGAAAGTGCTCAATATGAGTTTCGGCACGCCGGAGTCCAACCTGAACCCTAACGATCCGCGCCCGCACTCGCGCGTCATTCGTTATGCGGCGCGTTACGGGTGTGTGTTGATCGCCGCGTCAGGCAATAGCGGCATTGAAGAGAAATTTTACCCGGCGGCGCTGCCCGAAGTGATAGCGGTCGGCTCCGTGGACGGGCAGGGACGGCGCTCGACGTTCAGCGCCTATGGCTCGCATATCGCCGTCTGCGCGCCGGGCGAGCGCATTATCAGCGCCGGGCGGCGAGGCTATCTGGCCAGCAGCGGCACCTCGCACGCTGCGCCGTTCGTGACGGGCGTTGCGGCGCTGCTCGTGAGCCGCGCGTGGCGAAGCCGTCGCGAATTGAACGGGGCCGAGGTTAAACGACTGTTGATCGAAAGCGCGAGGCCGCTCCAGGGCGGCTTCAACACGCAGACGGGTTACGGCCTACTCGATGCAGTGGCGGCGCTGCAACATTTGGATCGCCTGCTCGCAGGCGGTCGTTTCGCAGGAGAGACGAGATGAACAACTTCCCAAAAACTTTGATCGAACGGCTTGCCGGACTGGCGCTGCGGCTCTTCTTCCCAGATAAGAGTAAGGGGCGGAAGGAGCGGATGCGGCCGCTGTTGGGAGTGGCTATCCTGCAAGGGCTGCGTTTAATGGCGGAGGACGAAGCCACAAAGGCGGTCGCCGAACTGGAAGCCGCGGCCAACAAGCGCAGCCCGCGTTCCCCGCCGGTGACCATGCAAATGATGCGCATCGTGGGCACGGCGGGGGCCGTAGACTGGGTCCGCGATCATGATCCGCAACTGGGGCGGCAATTGGGCTCGAACGGGCTGGGGATGCAGATCGTTGAATGGCTCGCCGCCCAACCGCCGGACTTGCAAGAGAGATTATTCGAAGCCGGGCTACGTCGCTCGACCGGCGACGCGAAACCTAATGATCAGGAATTATTTCTAAATTCGCTGGGCAGGATGTTGTCCGGCAAGGAGGCACAAATGGCAGATCCAAAGTTCATTTTCGATGTCAGCCGGTTGCCGCAGTCGCTGCGTTCGTCGGCCGAGCAGGACAATTTCAAAAATGCAGTGACCGATCAACTGCGCACCTTTCCTCAACAGGCTGCCCCGACGCAGGCCAATATCGATGCCGTCGTCATCGGAATGTTGCTTATTGACGAGCAGTTCAATGTCACCGGCCCGACCTTCCCCGAATCGGTGCGGCGCGCCTGGGAAGAGACGCTCGACCGGCACAAAGACTTCACCGGCAGAGATGTGACCAACGTCGAAGTCTATAACGCGGTGGCAGATTTCATCGTCGCCACCCGCGCCGCCAGTTCCAACAGCGCCCGCGCCACTTCCGGCGGCTCTACCACTACCTGCGTCAACATCTTCTACCAGGAGTTCGCGTTCGCCTCGCGCCATGCGATTCAGAACGTCCGCGACAACCCGCCTCCGGGCGAAAGCTTCAGGACTCAGGTCAAGATCGGACTGGAGAGATACGTGGCCGGACGACCCGCCCTCGAATCGCTCGAACTGCCGCCGCTGACCGGAGCCGACGGCGGTGACGTGGAGATCGAACCGGAGAACATTCGCGCCGTGGCGCTGCTCTATGCTGCGTTAAACCTTGAAGAGATGCGAATGTTTCACGTCGTTGACCGGATCACCGAGATCTTCAACAACGGCCAGTTACCGGTCGGATTTGATTCCGGCGGTCGGGCGCTCGACACTTATTACTTCGACCGCGAAGACCGGCTGAACGAAGCCGAACGCCGCATGGTCTACAGCCGCGTCCTGGGAGCCCCCGGCGGCATGATCTCGAAAGAGGTGCAGCCTAACACCCAGTTCGACAGCCTCTGGATCCGCTTCCTCTCAAGCCTAGCCGAGTTCGATCGGCAGCAGCGTGTCGACGAGATCATCGCCACGCGCACGGTGCGCCCGCAGAACCTGACTGGCGAGTACGTGCGCAAAGCCGGGCGTGACCTGGCCGCGAACGTCTCGCTCTACGGCTGGGGCGGGACGCATTTCGCCGCGCGACGCTTGAATGGGCATATCGCCACGGCGCTCGAGATTCTGAACCAGCCATCGATTCAGAAAGCTTACGGCGTGACCAACCCTTACCAGTTGATTGAGCGGGTAGCCGCCGCCGAATTCGGAGTGACTCCGAACATCGTGCGCTTGCGGACGATGGCCGACGCAGGCAACAGGATCCTCAACATCGTGGCTAAATACCCCACCGTCTGGACCAGGCCGAACGGACAGCCGCTCTTCCAGGAGCGAATCCCGGGCAGCCAGACTCCTTCTCCCGGCGACATCCTTCTCGCGGACCGCGACGAACTTATGAACCAGACGCAATTCTGGCTCGCTGTCAACGGCATCAAGGACGACCAGGTGGACAAACTCTCGCAGCCCGAACAAGCCAGGTATGAACCGAGCATTCCGACATTCGCCGGGATGCTGCCGGGCAGTAACGGCGCGGCGGGCAACGGTAAGGTCGGCGCGGACACGGTGGAGCGACTCAAGCAGATGGTCATGCAGGGACAGGCGCCATCTCTCGATCAGTTGAAACAACTGCTGCCGATGTAGGCGACGGCGGCAGTTCGCAGACCAAGGAGGTGAAGAAATGAATCGTCAACCATCCGCGTCGCAACGCGCCAAATGGCTGCTGGGAATGGCCGCGCAGCGTTTGCACACGGCCAACCCGGCGGCAGTGCCTGAATTGAGCCAGGTCCTGGACTCATCACTATATCTGCCGTTGGGCGACCCTGGTTATAGCGAAAGGCGCCTGCTCGTAGAACCGCGCTTCAACGAAACGGCGGCTGACAATCTCTCCTACGTCATGGACGCCGGCGGCCCCGGCGCCACGTCCGACGATCGCGTCAAACTGGTCACCGACGCGATGTCGCACGTGGTCGGCAATCATTTCGGGACCGAGGCGCTGCGCTGGTTCCGCAAACACAGCGAACCGGCGGCAGACGGCCACGCCCGCTCGGCCAATTGGGGAGCATGGTTCGGCGCCGGGCTAGACCGTAACGGGATTGTCGAGACTCAGGCGACATACGAATGGGGCCCCGCACTGATGGATGCGCTGCCGTCGTCGCTTTACCGCCTGGCCCGAGTGGCGATCGACGCGGCGCCGGGATTGCGACCGGCCTTCAGCGCCATCCGGTGCGGGCGAACGAGCGGCAGCCAGCAGATCACATTCGAGGTCGATCAGGCGCTGCCGCTGGCCAACCTCGAACCGCTGATGAAAGCTCTCGGGCTGGGACACCAGCACGCGAGCCTCATGAGCGCGACCGCGCTCATCCTCGGCGCGCGGTTCACGCTGCCCCCGAACACGGCGACGATCACGTTGCAGCCGCTGCGCAACGGCGTCGAGATGCGCCTCGACGTCATTCTGGACGCGCTTCCCGATCCGCCGTCGCAACTGCATTCGCTCCTGCGCCTGCAGATGGCCGAGCGCCCCAAGAGCTTGCGCGCGCTCGACCGTTGGCTGACAGCCTTGACGCCCAGCGGTTATCCAGGGCCTGGCAACGTCTCGGTTTTGTCCGTCTGGGTGAGGCCGGATATGCCGGCGCGCGTCGCGCTCTACCTGCGTCCGGCGGCGCTTGAGCCGGACACCGGTCCGATCAACAAGGGGCAAGCGAATGGCAACCGTGCTTCGATCCCGCCTGACAGCGCTGCGTCCGCGAGCGAATGGTCGGCGTGGGCTCCGGGTCGATAAAGATAGGAGGGGCGATGAACGAAACGCGTCAATCGATGAAGCAAACGCCGCCGCAGAATCAAACGCTGCCGGTGGTGCGCGCGCAGGTCAAAGAAATACTCACCCAAAGCCAGGCTTTTCGCGAACTCCCGCCGGACAAGCGGCAGGCGCTCGCCAACGACATGGTGAAGGTCGCCCACTTCATCGTCGGCGATACGCCGGAGAAGACGCCCAGAGCCGTGACGCTGGCCACGCCGCGCAGCGCCACCCCCGCATCGCAGCGAGGCGCGGCGCCCGCCGCACAAAAACCGCCCGATCCCGCCGGCGACACAGCCGGCCAACGCTTCGCCCAATCGGGCGCGGTGGCGGCGCAGCAGGGTGTCGCGGATTACACAGACCTGGTGCAGAAAGTGGATTTCCCAAAGTTTGTCGCCGGGCTGATCCACGGCGTTTTCGACGCCATCGTCAGTTCTTCGATCAAGCAGATGGAGGCTTATGCCGATCTGGTCAAGAACGTCGCCAAGTCTGTGGACCAGTATATGAAAGACAACATCACGACCAATCAGGCGCGCGACTATCTGGCCGGGCGTTACCCCGAGCATTTGGAAGTGGACCTCGGCGGCAATCAGCCGAAGCTCAAACCGCGAGAGGGCCACGACGAAGACAGCCTGCCAGATTTCTTCGCCGACCTGGGATTGAGTTCGCCGGTGACCTCGCTCGACGAAAGCGCCGTTGAAGAAGAGTTGGTGCCCGCCGCTCGTCGCCGCATGGCGATGGATCGTCAACAACTGCTGGCGACAATGGTCCTGATGGGCATCAACCGCCTCGTAGTCACGGACGGTCACATCGAAGCCAGCGTGCTCTTCGAACTCGACACCAAAGACGAAGTGAAACGGAACTTCAACCTCACGACCGATTTCGATCGTTCGCGGATCTCCGGCAGCGAATCGGGGTCCGAAGGCAACCACAGCAGCGAAGGGCGAGAAGGCGGCTTCCTGTGGTGGGGCGGCAAAGACGTCAAAGATAACAGCTCGTGGTACGGCAAGAACTACGCCGAAGACACGGCCAAATTCAAAGTCTCGACCACGCGCAGCGAAGACTCGACGGCCAAAGTCGATTTGCACTCCAATCTCTCAGGCAAGGTGAGAGTCAACTTCAAGAGCGAGACCTTCCCTCTCGAGCGCATGGCAGATGTATTGCAGATCGATCAAATCCGCGAAAAAGCGCCTGGCGCCCCCGCGCCCACAGGCGCCACTGCGCCACAGACGCCGAAAAGTTAATCGTATGCAGAACGGCCGGCTCTCCCTCAAAGAATCAATGGAACTGGCGCATCGCTCTGTCGCCCTGGCGCTTGCGCAGTCGCTCGCAACGGTCGAAGACCCGCTGCGTCTGGATCTGCCGCCGATGCTCGCCACAGCAGGACAGGCGCCCAGCGCCGAGATGTTGCGCACGATGGCCGCGCTCTACTTTCAATCCGAGATGGAGCAGGCCGGAATCATCCCGGTGGCCGAGATGCTCGCAGCATCCCGGCGCACGCTGGAAATGCGCAGCGCACGTGTCAGCCGCAAGCTGGATGAGTTCGCCGAGCGCGGCCGCCATCAGTGGTATGACCGGCAGAGCCGCAACGTGACCTTCACGCGCCTCTTCGGCGCGGGAGCTGTGGCGAACCTGCACGACGGCGCGAGTAATCGCGATTTCCAGCAGCGCCTCGCGACCCTCTGCTTCACATTGACTAACTATCAGCGCGACCACTTCTGGGGCCAGACGCCCGGCCCCATGCGCGAAACGGCGCTGCGCGAAGCCGCTACGGCGCTGCTCTTCAACCTCGGGCCGCGCCAGTACGGCGCCCTTCCGAACGCGGCGCGGTTGATCCAGGAGCAACTGCGGGCGGCGATTGACCTGCTCAACGATCCCGACCTGGCCTCGCTCTTCGGCGCGCGCGGGATGTGGGATGTCTTGAGGAGGGTTTTGGGAAAAGAGACGCCAGACATGGGACGGTTGTTGACGCGCGGTCAGGCGGGGCTGCGCCTGCTCGACTGGTTGGCCACGGTCATCCCGGTCCTTAGCAATCCTGCGCCGGCCGGCCCGCTCGCGGCGTCGAATTCTGCAGTCTACACCTGGGCGGCGTCATGGCTGGCGGCCACAGGGATCGAGATGGCGTCGAATAATGTGCGGAGGTAACGGCATTGCAGACAGCGAGCGCAAAAGCGGCGGCCAGATTGCAGCCCTTGCCGAAGCCGTACGACACGCCTCCGGCGGCGGAAGCGTTGCGCCCCGGCCCGGCCACAATCGAACTGGTCAAGAGCCAGGTCGATGCCCTGCTCACGGCCAGCCCGTCCTATCACGCGCTCGATCGTCGCGACCGGCAGCGACTGCGCTCGAACCTGGTCAAGATCGCGAGTTACAGCGCCGAGTTGATCCGCGACGACTGGTATCAATCACGGCGCCTGGGCCAGACGCCGGTGCTCCGTCGGAGAGAGGTGATCGAAGGCCCGGTTGAGATGGCGAAGACCGCGACCGGTGGATTGGCGAGCGCGCAGGCCGCCGCGCGGTACGTCATGATTTCGATATGTCTTAGAAACTACCCTCGTTGACATGCCAATGACGCGAACTCCACGTCCAGTTCTTGGGATCTTCTGCCAATGATTTGTTGGTTCAGGCCAAGCATGGATCACGTTCCGATCATCGATCGCGCTTCGCCGATGTGCCTTTGGATCCGCGCGGAGTCAGCCGAGGGCAAGGTGCGCCATCCATTCTTCAAGGGTCTGCGCGACGACTTCTGACGTGTCGCGGTCTCCGCTAGTACAACTTGAACACGCGCCACCCCGCATTGCTCAGCTCAAACGCGCCAGCCGGATCATCGCGTATCACCAGATGCCGGCATGACGGTCGCGGGCCAACATCGAAAGAAGAGTTGGTGAATGATCGCCAGCGCTCGCAGGTCGGGCCGCGCAACTGGACCGCCAGCTAAGCGGCGAACACAGCGAGCGCGGCCCGCGATGCACGATCGCGATCATCTCGGGCCAACAATATCGAACTCATGGTCGCCATAGGTGCGTCGTTGATCCTGAAGTCACATGCTTTGGCGAGCGATACGACCGGAACGTAGGCCGTACCTTGGCTTCCAAGACACCGTTGCCTGCGCAATTTGGCGCGAACAGGCTGGCGACG
>Ga0081455_10000802_pt1 | contig 40517 bp, 36 predicted proteins | sample TabmetS3T2R1_FD_70207 | JGI IMG/M metagenome (GOLD analysis project Ga0081455, IMG submission 70207) | Tabebuia heterophylla rhizosphere microbial communities from the University of Puerto Rico - S3T2R1 | ecosystem: Host-associated > Plants > Roots > Rhizosphere ... | reverse complement strand
AGATCCATTAATGCCTGAAACACTGCAATCGTGGTTGTCAGGATGTGGACACTCAATCTGAAATTCCATAGAGCCTCCAGTACACGGGAATTGGGGAATGTAGCAGCAACCATCTTCACTGCCACCTCCATCGTGTTTTCCTCCTCTAATCTTGCATGAGATGGTATCTGAGGAAGGTGATGACTTGAAGAAATAGCATGTCATCTCTGCATTAAGTGGAGGATTGGGAAAGTCCCATCTCATTGAACTGGAATCACTTGGGATTTCCCATTCATCTTCATAGTGGAATGCTCCAGAATTACCATAAATCATTCTCACGCCAAATTTATCATTGGCTGCTGTGATGTTACCACCATCTACTGCTGCTTGTGCCGCTGCATCTGCAGTTGTCTGGAATGTATGACCACCTAACACAACATGGTCTGCAGGAGTTCCAGATGTAAACTCTACACCAATTAAATCACCTATCTTCATTTGGTATGTATTGTTTTGTAGAGTGAATGGAACCTCAGTCCATTGTGATGACTGGTTTGTTAGAGTGCCGACGTTGACCTCGCCGAGACTAGCCATAACCTGACCAGTGTTACTCCATATCCTGCATGCTACAAGACCGATAGGGTTGCCAACCCTTCGCATCAAGAAGGTTATTCTTGCTATTGGGTCGCTAACAATGGCAGCGGTACTATTATCTGCACTTACTGCTCTTCTGAATATATTGTTGGGTGCTCCGTTACCAACTTGGTAAGCAGTTGAAGCATTAACATCATTGAATGGTGCAATGATGATAAAGCCTGTTGGTGGTGGTGTTGGACCAGGACCAGGACCCGGACCCGGACCCGGACCTGGACCAGGGTCAGGATTGCAAGGATCTTCTCCTCCACCTTCAGGACCGAAGATTTCTGCTCTATAAACATATTCTGCCTGACTCTGTTCTATGTTAATCCACTGTCCTTCGGTCTCATTCCACATCTGTAGATTCGTCCCAATGACATCATACTGGACATTCTCTGGAATGCTACCTGATTCTCCAGGGTCTCCAGACCATTCCCATCTTGCAACGATTATTCTGTCATCTATATCTCCTGAATCCTCATCTATTCCTGCACCAGGATATTCGACGCCAATGACATCACCTACTTGCATCTCATGTTGGTTTTGTTGATTTGTGAATGTAACTAGGTTTTGAGAAAAAGCAGTGCCATCGCCTTGTTCTCTCAGAGTGCTTGAGTCGATACTACCTATGGTTGCCACTTCGGTGCCTCCTCCATCCCATATTTTGCAGTTAACGTTGCCTCTTGGAGGTCCAGCACGTTTGATTAGAAAAGTTATACGGGCTATTTTCTTACCAAATATAGGAGCAGAAGAATCTTCTACTCCTACTCCTGCTTTAGTCCTAGTTGGAGGCATAGGTGTCGAAAATCCAAGGGTTACTTCAATACCATTGAAATCTTGAACTATTTTGAAGACATCTGCTGCCACAATATAAGGCCACATGGGAGGAGGAATAGCCTGCTGAGTGGATTGTAATGTGCTTACGATTGCAGCAGAATTTTCTGGTTGGTTTACATCTGCCCTGCCTATTTGCAAAGACGTAAAGTTATCAGTCTTGTTCCAGTATGCTCTAGCATTTTTGAATGTTAACGATGAGTGCATATTCTTTACGTAGATAATGCGAATATCCTTGAAGCCATAACGCCTCTGTCTCTCAGTAACATCAGTCCAGAGATTGTTGAATGTTACACTGCCAGAAGAAAAGACTATTCTCTTGCTGGAAATGGCTCCACCTGTGCTTTTATTGGGATTCGTATTAGTGGATCCACCACTGAGAAATATGCCAATATCTTGTGAACTAGGAGTGGGTACAGACAATGCTGATTATGCTACGGATAATCCTTAAGTCCAACTATATATGATATTCCTACGGCTTTCAAATGGTTAACGGCATTGACAGTGTTCAGATGATAAATCCTACCGCAGTAGGTGGCGAGTTCTGGTATTTATCGAGTGAGCCAGAAGCCGATCCCAGATTTAATGCACCAACGCTAACAGGGAATTATACTGATGGCTTTCAAGTTGTTCATGAACCAGCACATATTACTATAGAAAATTCACTGGGTTATAGTGTTGGAAGTGTAAGAAGCAATGTTAATCATGCATTTATTGCAAGTACTGGATTTTTGTATTCTTCTAAGGACTGGCGAGATGTAGAGATGACGGGCTATTTTGATTGTCGTACTGTTCTAAATCCTGATGCACGTATCCAATTGTTTGCTCGTTCTGCGGAGATTCCAGGTTCAAGGCAATGGTGTCCTGGTTCGTTTTACATGGGTGAACTTTCCATGGATGGTCGCTTTCGTTGGGTTAAAGCACAGTACTATTTGTCAGCATTTGAAAAGGACTGGATAAGTGCTGCTGATGTTGGATTAGGTGCTAGTCTTATTACCAGGCCTACAGGTTGGTTTGGGATCAAGATTGTCATTCACAATGTAGACATAGGCGAAGGTAGGTTAGGTGTAGAATTACAACTTTACGTTGATAAGAATAATAGCAATGGATGGACTCTTGTTGGTGCCTCTGAAGTTATCGATAATGGAGGCTGGGGTTCAGATGGTCAACCATGTGGAGGAAAGGCAGACCAGATAATTACGTGGGGTGGACCTCTAGCATCATTCAAAATAGAAGGGGATACAGGCATCATTTTCAACAAGTTATCTGTTCGAGAGGTAGATGTGGGAGGCAATTTCCCTATTCCTGCACCAACTGCACAAGCAGATCAAGCATTGGCAGGTGCTTTCCAGAGAGTTATAGGAATGGTCACATTTCGTTATCGTGTTGGAACTTCCCTCATCCCCACATGTGTTGGTGAAATTCCTACAGACCCAGACCCACCTCCACCAGGACCAGGAGACCCTGGCGAACCTCCACCTGGCAACGTTTTCGTTGAGATGTCGTTAGCACACAAGTTCAATATCAATAGACAAGTGAGCACTGTCACAATAGTAGAAGAAATGGTATCTGTTACTGCTTAACTAGGGAGTTGGACTCTGTACTCTGACTCTGATTTCAGATGTGTTGTTCTGCTGATTGGGAGTATTAGCAGGCACCTTGTTCTCCAACCAGATAGGAACAAATGAGCCAGCAGTGAGGTTTGGCAAGGTTATGGCAGTGTCAAATGATACCGGATTCTCGAATGTAACATTAGGAGCAATTGTCTCTCCTCCCTGTCCTGCAATATACATTCTACCGCATAAATCGAAATCGGCTAAACTGGTCCATTGTGTTCCTGAATAATGAGTCACATGCATACCTTGAACTGGAGAACCTGCTGCTCTGAATACCTGGATATAATTGGCTGAAGTACCTGTGGTATATTCGACTGTAAATATATCCTCAACATGGACAGTGCCGGTATTTGCTGGATCTGCAAACTGGTATAATGTGGGAGTCGTATTGTTTATAGAAGTGACATTCATACTGCCATAGTCTGTATGTATTGTTTCGGATGTTCTCTTGCGTTGTTTTACTGTTAGAGTTCCTGTGGGAGTTCCTACTCTCTGAAGCCATATCTCTACTAATGTGATAGTCTTGCCATAGACAGGAGCAGCAGTTGATGAAACATAGAAACCAGTACGTTTTACACTATCATTGAGACTGGAGAATGAACTACTAAGAGGAACGTTATAGGTCGATGTGTTTGTTTCTGAAATTAATGGGTCATGTCCATTGGCTGCTACTCCCGAATACCCCAGACGTATCGAATCCTGGCCCGGAGTAATTGAACTCTGCCAGACTTTGATGTTGCTTGCTGTTTGTGAACCATGAGTATTTTTCAGGTAAATACATGCATATCTAGTTTTTCCGCCCATGGCTTCGGAGTTTGAGATATCTGAGAATATGGTGTTATTAATGGCAACACCACCAGCAATGGTCTGGACAGGAACTACATTCGTGCTTATGACTCCACCTTGTGGTCCTCCAGGTCCATTCTTAGATGCAGAACCAGAGTAAAACCATTTTAAGTCTGTTGATGCAATTGTCATTTCTATTAGTATTATCTCCCTGGTAATGTTGTAGCACCAAACTGCCCTTCAAATATTCCTTCACCCACTGTACTGGATGTTGCTTGAACTGGTACACGAGATTCAACTACTAAGCGAAAAGCCCTATTTTCGGACCTAGAATCTTCAGGGATTACCCTTCTAACACAGATATACAACTTACCTCCTGCTGGAATGTCAGGTCCAATGCTAAGAGTAGTTTCATAGTCTTCTGTTGATTTAGTGAATGGCATAGGGACATCAACTTCTGGTCCTATCTCTATCTCTGCTGGACGATCTTCTTCAGTTGGCAGTATGTCAACAGGTGCGGATATAGCAAGCCTACAGATTTCGATATCGACATTCTCATCCTTTGGTAAAAAGTAAAAGTGTGGATTCTTGAATGGTTCGTTTCCTCTATTCCAGCACACGATCCATCTATACTCAGTTCTGCCATTGTTCTGTTCACCTGATGATACAGGGTCAAATAGGTTGTCAAGTTTATCATCTAGCACTTTAGCAGCCATCTGTCCTCCTAATGACAGAAAGGGATTGGTATTTGTCTGGCCATTGATACCACCAGTAATGTGAAATTCTATTGTTGTGGCTGGAGGTACTACTGCCATTTGCCAATTCTCACCATGTGTATGTCGGATTCATAACCGGAAGTCTTTTTTATCTTGTCTGCTTTTATACGTCTGCCGTAGATGTTGTTGTCGTCCACCAAAACACTGTTGGCTTCGATAAGTTGTTCTTTGGTGAGGGGTAACAAATACTCCTCACTAAAATTGTCTTGCATGCTTGGGTAATCCTTTTTATCCATCAAGACCAGCGGATGTTTGAGGGGCACACCCTTGGAAGCAGAGGACAGGTCTAGATTTCTCCCTCTCCTCTTGCTTTCGATGATCATAGACCCAAATCTACGTACAACATATTCCTCTAAGTCTTCTTTGGTCCGTCTATATGGAGGATAGGGATAATTGTCGAAACAGGTAAAGGTTGCTGTACATTCATTATCTTCTCGGTTCCAACCCCCTAGATGCGCATTGAAACCTGGCTCTATTACGAGCAGGTTTTTTGCGTACCATTTGGCTATACGAAGCCTAACTGTGATTGAATGCTCAGTCAAAGAAAAGAGTCCAATCCATAAGTGGAGCGTTTTGTAGGGTTTTTTGTTGTAGTAAACTGTTCACAAGGGCATTGTTTATCATATTCAATATCATGAGTCCATGCTTTTAATCCAGGAGCAATTTCTATCTCATACATATCTGATACCCATTTAACAAGATAGACTTGACATTTTGTTTCGCTAGGACTGTGATAAAAATCATCATGACCACATTTACATCTAGTCAAAAGCGTTAGGCCATACTGTTGTTGGAGGAGTTGCGTTGATAACTAGAGAGTATAGTTTGTACTGCTTGGCTACACTTTCGTTGGTCTTGTATCCCAAGTTGAATGGCTTGGTTGATTCTATCGTCCCAGATACAGGAATGTGGGTTGTCTTTATGGAAAAGGTTTCTGCACCAGCAACATTGCGATACATCTTCACGTTCTGACCTGGGGTATGAGAGAATAAGAATCCTCTGGGTGCTGTCTGTTGTACTGCCTCCGATGTAGGCTCTATAGACCATGTTGTACCATCACCAGTATAGAGGTTATAGTTTCTGCTTGTTCCAACTGAATCGCATGCTTCTACGCCATATCGACGATCAATGGGTGCTACTAGATGGACTTGTTCAACTCCTAAACCAATCTTTACTGTCATTCTACTTCCTGATGTAGCAAATCCATTGATGGCCCAGACACTAGGAACGCCAACATTTACTGTGCCTCCCTGAAGTGTACCAATACTATATCCATTGGACACTGCCTCTGTTGAGAAGTCGACTCTATCACCTTGGTTTATGATATCTGAGGTTCCAGTGATAGTCTTCTTGAACATTTCTTTGTTAACCCAATAGCCTCTAAACTGTGCTGTATCGTGAGTGTTGACTCTAACAATGTCTCGATACAGACCACCAGCAATATCTGTGGCAGCATTATGGAGATGAATAAACTGGGTATCGGCTATCCAACCAGTGTTGCTTTCATTTCTGAAATATGTACGATTAGGTTGAAATATACCATTTGTTGCTGTGCCTATGCATCGTACTAACTGACCAGCAAAGGTTTGTTGTAATGATTGGAGAAAGTTGGCATCTGCCATTAGATTTGTTTTGGCATTGAGTTTTGCTTGTGAAATATTGTATTGTTCTCCTGAGAATGGAAAGCCAATCTCTTGAGAGAATGTCTGCGACATAATCTTGTCTTAGATTTCCTCGCTAAGACTGACTAAAAGGTATTGTGTCAAATCCTTGGTCACTAAAGCCTCTTGGGTCAAAGCCTCCTCCCTGCAGAAAGCCTTGGTCTGTTAGGAAAAGGGTATCGAAGCCTAATTCATCATAACCTAATGGGTCGAATCCTGGGAATCCTGCTATGCCTGCTTCTTGGTCACTGGCTTCGAATCCACCTTCATCGAAGCCTCCTGCATCGAATCCTGCAATAATTGACGGGTCTATGATGAGTGTTGATCCTGCAAGGGCAGGAGAACCTATTGGCATCTCTGTTGTCGTTATCTTGTTGTTATGCAAGTTTGCTATCTGGGGAAATGATAGTATGTAGGGATGATAGAAACGGAGTTGCTGTATTCCACCTTTCCATTTGAACCAGGGAAACTTTACTGCATCTGTTTTAGGATATCCATATGCTGTTCCAACATGCAGACGCTTGGCTGTACCACCATCAATCATAGGCAGATGTGCAGTAGTGTATAGAGCATAGAACTCATTGTTTACTGCTATCTCCATTCTAGGCGCGACTAGAGCAGGTGTATAATCTGGTTCTTCATCGTCACCTGCGCCAATAACATTACCAGGGTCTAGCACATCCTCTTGGGGTATTGTTCTCTTGTTAACTTGATCACATGTTACAACAATGTTATACGGAAATGGCGGAACACTCTCAACTATTACATTGGCAAGAGTTTCGACAGTATATTTTAATCCTGACACTGCTAAAGTGAAACGAACTTTGCCATCGGGCGTTACTGCTAAAGCATAGCCATTGCCCACACTACCAGTATCGATAAGACCCAGTTGTGAATTGCCTGACGCCGATGTATCTGGCTTATGTAAAATGGTTCTGAAATGTGAATCTGTTGCAGTAATGTCTTCTGGATAGATACGACATGTGATAGTAAATTGGGGAGTAGCAGATAAACGCACTGCGGGAAAATCACCTATGATAAGATATGTTTCTGCACCATCGAAGTGTGCATACAACGATGTGCCAAAGCCATCATCAATGCCTTCTTTGATGGCAACGTTGGAGATCCATGTTCCATGATGACCTTTGCCTGATGCGTCTATACTATAACGACCATTGTGGTTCAGATTCCACATGCCAGCCAGAAACTTACCATCTGGTTCAAAGGGCATGTAAAAGGCTGTAGTGATTGGTTTTGTTTTATGGTGGATGAATGGATCAGTGTATACTAGTTTGGAGTATGTTGTTCTTAGTTTTACTTTGAAGTCTGGGTTGTCTACAGTATTCTGTTCTGCCTGGAATCTCTGGAAATCACGTACTAAGTCTTTGAATCTACCTTGAGCATTAGAGTTCTTTCTGATTTGTCTAAATGATGTACTCATTGTTTGAATCCTCTACAATGGCAAGTTCTATGCTGACATCCAACCTGTGCAGGACTACAATATATCTCTCTCCAATGTAACAATTCATCATGTCCACATTTACAATTCATTCTTTGTGACACCTACAGTTGCAAACATAATATTGGATTAAATCAAACTTCTCATTCTTTAGTGTAAAAGCATGGCCTTCCCAACAACCACAGTCATCACACATTGATTTCATCATCATATCACACTTGTTGTATAGGTTGAATGAGTCACTGTAAAGAAGTCTACGTTTTGTACATGGACCAGGCCTCTGTTTGGTGGAAATACCACTCTGCACCAAAGCATTTGTAATATGTTTACTATGGGATAGTCTACTGCGCCAAATTCCCAGTATGTGTTTGAAACAAGACCCGGAGTCCACAAGGCTGAATGCTTGATTATGGCGCCTGAAGCAGAAGCATAACCACTTAGCCTTAAATTAATCCTGTTTACCTCTCCAAACAACTGAATGTCTGAATCTGAAACGGGAATCTGAGAAATGCCGATGGCAGCATAATCAAAGCGATTTCCTGCCTCTCCGGCTATGAGTTCGGCTGCCCTTGTTCTGCCAGCATTTACTATTCTATCTTCTTTTACAATATGGTCAATAGGATCTATTCTTCCAGCCCTAGGGTCATCATTGAAGAATGCTGATTGGTCATTATCTGCACGTTCAAGCAGTCTCTCAAACTTTGCAATACTTGCTCTTTTCTCTTCAAACTCTCGATGTTTATCAAGAAACTTTATCATATCATATACTTTCTTTACTTTAACATAGTCTGCCTGGTCCCATAGATGGGCATGAGTAATGTCATAATATTCTAGATTAGATTTGACACTGATTTCTTTAGAGTTATACAGACAATGGATATCTCGGTTAGACAAAGCCTTCCTCTATCTTGAAATCGTAGTGTCCGACAAGGTTTATGTCACAAGTTATTGCGCCTAATTGTGTCTCACCTCCACCTCCAAATTGATACGATGCATTAGTAATTTCGGCCATTGCTCCTTCGGCAGAAGTTAAACCGGAGAGTTCGTCTTCTATGCGTACAATCATTCCAGGCATGTATAATATTCCAGGTATGGTCACGGCATTGGTGTTATAGGTAACTTTGGGTAGACAACGCATACTCACTATCTCTCCAAGGGCTTTGGTTGCTGCAATGGTATTCGATGCCCAAGAAAGATCAACAAGGTCTTCTACAATGCCATATCTCTCTTGGGAATCGACATCTTCACCAACGATGATGTGAGTAAAAGAATCTAGTACGCTAAAGGCAAAGTTGAATGCATTGCCCACTGTTACTTCCCAGCCTGAATTGTTATTATGGTCTGCTCTCCAGGGAGTGCCTGCTATGTTAGGTCTTCTTGCTATTGTACCATTTAGCGATTCATCTGAGTTAAAATACCATTGTATTGTGTCTGGAATACCGGGGTTACCTCGTTCATATAATATCACCCAATGAGCAAATGCTGGGTCTGGTGTTCTCTTCAAGTTGAGTTTTGGTAAGAACATGGCAGTTGGATTATCATCTGGGATTGATGAAAGAGGAATATCGAAGAGTGCTACAACGGTACCAGTTGGAGAGTTATTATTATCTTGAACGATATGACCATGCAATGTTTTTGTATTTGGATTAACCGTGCCCTCTCCTACTCTAGAAACGATTACAGCCAAATCACTAAAGCGGGCAGGTGATGGCGGTATCTTTTGTGCCAAATCCATATCTTGAAGAGTCTCGAAACCTCCGTAGGTTCCATCAGTACTATCAGTAGATTCACCTTGTGTTACTCTACTCTTGGCAAAGATACGGTTAGCAAAACCAGATTCTTGTGACCAATCAAGTTCATAATCAAAGTCATCCATGAAGTATGCAGTATTGGCTGCTTTGTCTAGTCCTTCTTCTGCTACATTGTCCCAGTTTTTAAGAGTGATAGAAGGACTTCTGGATAGTGGGAATGTTAGATATGGCTTGTTGTTCTGGTCTATGCCACCGTCTGCACCTATTCCATCGAGCATTGCATTAAGAGTATGTGATGCTTGGACATATGGCTCATTTAGTGAAAGCACGGTATCGTTAACAATACTGTTATCAAGACTGGAAACATCCATTGGCGGATTGAATTGTTCTGTTATTGCTATATCATCCGCTACATAGTTGTCTCTGTTGGACAATAAATCCTTGAACAACTTGCGTACTTCCATCAGTGGGTCATCGAATACGGGAATATCAGAGTCGATGGTTTTCATTCTGGCACTTCTGCGTATGTTTACAAACCGTTCATTAAGCACAGCACCTGAACCAACACCTGTTATAGTGTAATAAAGTTGGTTTCTATGACGTTGAGGACGCATCTTCGTGGTAAAACCCATGATCAAATTTTGAAATGGTTCATTCTCGTACTTCTTTACCTTGATGACAACAAATGACTTGTTTCTGAGTTGTAATGGTTCGATAATCCTCTCTGTATCCCAGACCTTGAAGTAATACTGCCCGTACTGCGATGTGCCTGGTGGTGTTACACCGCACTCTAATACAGGAACATGGTTAGCAACACCCGTGCCTCTAGGATTCCAACTAGAGAAAGAATGGACCTGTTCTAATTGTTTAAGGTCCCACCATTCGATATCTGCTCTTAGTGGTTCAAAGTATTCTCTGAAGTTGGTTGTCTCTGGAGCGTTAGCAAAGACTTCTCCTATTCCTGGATCTGACATTAGACTAACGAATCACTTTCCTCGAATATGCGCTTGCTAACTACCCTGGTTATCTCTTTACCATCGACTTGAATTATGATTGGTGTTTCTCTAATCATTACCATCTCCTTGCCTTTCTCCCCGCCTTCTTTCTCCTTCTGCTCATCTAGCATGCGTCTTGTCCGTTTCTCTGTTTCTCCCTTAATCAAATTAGAAATGCCTTTCACTGGTTGCCGACCAGGTGTCTGCAATGGTGTTACTGTAACAAGTTCTTGTTGTCCAAACTCTGAAACATTCATCGGACCCACATTAGTTGGACTGGATGTGATAAACGATCCACCTGCTGCTGCGAATACTGTTCTGCGTATGGTAACGTAAACAGTGGTAATGGTGATTGTTTTGCTTCTTAGAGAGTTGATTGCTGACCGCAATGAGTTAGCCCTTGAAGTGGCTGTTGCCATAGCACTCGATGCTCTACTCATGCTACTACTCATGCCAGATGCAAATGATGAAGCAGACGTAGTCATTGAACGCATAGCACCTGATACAGTGCTATTCATGCTTGTAGCACCTGAACTTATTCTAGTCATTGCTGCTATTACGACCTGAAATCCGGAGGCCATTGTAGTCATGGATGACCTTGTATTGGCTGCCATGTTCGAGAATGAACCTGAAACTGTTGTTGCCATTCTCTGCGAATCTGCTTGTATTCTGGCGAAGGCTGCAATGACTATTGCAAATCCAGAAGCCATCGTGTTTAACGATGTTCCAGTGTTGGCTGCCATGTTAGCAAACGCTGTCGATACTTCTATTGCTGATTGTTTTACTTCTTGAGCAAAACGGTTCATGAGAAATTCCAACCCAACGAGTTCGAAGGCTAATGTTGTTCTGGCCTTAGTACCTGCAGGTCCAAGGGTATCCAATGCTGTAACTGTTTCAGTTCCCATCTTCCCTGCTGCTGGTCCTATCTTTCCCAGATCTCCAACCATCTGACCAGAGGCATTAGTTATTATGCCAGTAGTCGTGTTCAGAGTAAGACCAACAGAAGCAAGGGCACCCTTTAATGCGTTAAGACCTGCTGTACTTGAGGTGGCAGATTGAATTAGACCATTAAACCCAGTTATGGCTCCTTGCATTCCTCCCTCAAGAGCCTGAGAGCCGGCTAGTACCTGTGCAAGATGGCCTGCTAAAGTAGGAAGTCCTGCACCTGGTGTCCATTTTGCTATTCCATCCAAACCTGCTTGTAAGGGACCTAAACCTTTCTGCACATCTGCTGGCAATGCAGAAATCTGTGATCTAAGTGCTGCTATCTGAGATTGTGCTGCTTCCGATCTTACCGCTACCTCAAGTGGTTTATTGCGTAAAAGTGTGGCAAGGACTTCGAGTCCTCCTTGTATATCCTTCTTGGCTTGCTCTACTTGAGCAATTAAAAGCAGTTCCTTCTTCACCGGCTGAGAAAATGTGGTATGTAATTCTTGTTCTAGTTTATTGATATTCTCCATAAAGTTAGTCTTGCCTTCCTCTCCTGCCTTGGTAAGACTGTTTACGATCTTCTGGCCCATCTTATCAAGACCGCTAACAACTTTTTCCATTGCAGAAGGTACTCCATTGAAAGCCTCCACGATCATTTGTATGGCTTCGGTGGAAATGCCAGCCATATCCTGCATTGACATTCCGACCTCCTGACCTGCTCGTACTACTTCGGATCTAAATCCAATCGCTTCACCTTTTGCTTGGGCTATTCCAGTACGCCATTCTAATGCGCTCTTCTGACCTTCTGCTAATCCAGCATTGAATCTAATCTGTGCAGCAGCAGCACTTTGAAGTTCCCGCTGTAGTTCGGTTATTGCACCAACTGCCTCAGCATATCCGAGTGCTAGATTAATGGCTGCCTTTTGTTGTTCAAGCATGCCCCTTGTAAAAGCATTAGCAATAGCATTAGCAGCAGTCATCTCGTCAGCATATGCTGCTAATTCTCCTGATAGATGTACAAGTTCTAGAGCCTCTTCTTGAATAGCACTTTTTGTTTCCTGCATTCCGGCAGCAAACTCTACTGCTAGGATAGTCCCTTCTTTCATTAACGCATTGGTTGCATCGTATGCTCCTTCGGCTTGGTGTAGTGCCTGTACCTTTTGGACTAAGGCTTCGCCTGCTTCTAAAATGCCTTGTTTGTATGCAATGGCTTGTAACGCTCCTGAAGCCATCTGATTACCATGTTCTTGTAATGCTCCGGCTCCTTCTGCTAGTTTGGCAGTTTCATCGATGAGTTCGACTTTGGCATTGGCGATACCCAGAGCAAACGAGTTTGTCGTGAGTTCGGCTAACTTGGCACTCTCTCCGTAAAACGCAAACTTGGCATTAGCCTCTTCTATTTTAGTACCAATTCCTGCAAGTTCATCCGATGCCTTCTTTGTTGCTGCAGACATCTGCTCAGTTGTCTCTGTCGTTTGCTTTTGTACTGGGGGTACTTTCGTAGCAGTTTTAACATATTCTACCGTCTGTTCATCAAGTCTTCTCCAACTTCCTGCGGCTATGATTGTTCCATTGGCAAGTCGAAGAGTGCCATTCTCTAGTTCCTTGAACTTTCCAAATCCCTGTCTTGCAGTCTCTCCTGCCTTACCCATAATCATATTCAATCCGGTCATAGCCTGCGAAGTGGTATTGATATTAGCCGAACCTTTCGGAAGAGTGCCTGTAAAACCATTCCATGCTTTCTGTGCGTTTAAAACACCTCCTGTAAGACTATCAAAGACGCCTAAAAGGGCACTGATACCACTATTGATAGCATCTGAAAAGTTAATGAATGCCTGTCTTCCACCATCAAGGAAGCCTTTTAACGCAGGAAATACTTTTCCAACAGATACTCCTAACTCGTCAAAGACTTTGATATTTGCTCTGATGGCTGTTACTGCTCCAATAAACGCACCAATAGCAGCAATTGCTACTCCAGCAGGTACTGCTATTGCCCCTAATGCAGGAATCAAAGTACCACTTAAAGCAGTGCCTGCGGCAGTGAATACACCTTTGAGTGCTCCAAACTTTGCACCCACTTGGCCGGCTTGTGTTATAATCTGAGTTAACCCAGAGACACCCGAAACAATCGAACCAGCAAAGCCAAGATAAGATTCGGCTACACCTTCATTGGCTCTCTGTAATCCTAATGCAGATGATGCTGCTTTACGACTGGTTGATTCAACAGCCGATATGTTCGTACCCAATTTAGCAATCATCTCATTGCCTTTTGCTGTACTAGATCCGAGTGCATCTTGTGCGGCTCTTAGTTCCTGTAATGCTGCTGAAAATTGTGGTCCACTTCTTATTCCAGCATTCCAAAGTTGCTGAACTTTGGTATATGCTGCTGCTAAACGGTCAGTACCAGAGATATTGTTCTCCGTATCGCTGGTTATCTTGTTAATCGCACTGCCGAGTTTGATGAAGGCTGTTTCTGCTTTTCGGTTAGCATCGATTACCTTGACCTGCGCTCTCTCAACTCCCGCCTGAGCATCCCTGATATTCGTGAATGCTGAATATAATGTAAGGGCTGAACCAGTTACCGCGCCTATTCCCGTGCCTAACGTTGTCATTGAACTATGCAGAGTATCTGTAGAACCACTGGTACTCTCTGTGGCACCTCCTACGTCTCCCATTAGGGTATTAGTTTCCGTTAGCCCACCATTGACAGGCTCTATTTCTCCACTTAAGCCACTCAATGCTCCAGTATAAGCGTCAGTGGAACCAGCAGATTCTTCTGCGGCTGTCCCTGCTCCTTCGAAGATGGGAATTGATTCACCTAAAGCGCTATTGGTATCCTGCAGTGGTGGAACTAATTCACTGGCTGCTGTTCCTAGATCAGTTGCTCCTGTGGCGGTCTCTGCCATTGCAGGCACAGTTTCACCTAAAACGGTATTAGTTTCACCTAAAGCAGTATTGGTCTCCCCTGTTGCAGTTCCTAACTCAGTGACACCTGTTCCTGCATCTGTTGATGCCGTTCCTAACTCAGTGGCGCCAGTTCCTGCTTCTGTTGCAGCAGTTCCAAACTCTGTGGCTGCTCCACCTGCCTCTGTTGCACTTCCCCCAAATTCGCCCATGGCACCACTGGCTTCTGTTACAAAACCTCCAGTTTCAGAGATAGAACCATTAAGTTGGTCTGTTGAGCCAGCAAATTCGCCCATAGACCCTGCTGCACCACTCAGAGACCCTTCAAGGCTGCCCATAGAGCCTTCCAACTGTGACATAGACCCTGAAACGCCAGACAAGGGCGATTCCATCTGTGAAACACTCTGTCCAAACTTGTCGAAGTTGGCTGAAGTGCCTAGCATAGCCTGGTCTAGTGATTGGGCAGACCTGGCTAGAGATTCAAAGGCTCCTGTTGGAGGTGCACTTACCTGAAATGAAATGGAGATTGGAAAACTCATGCCTGTTCAGTTACTGGTTAGCATACTTGCGGGATATGACACCTAACTCCTGTTGCACCATTCTACTAAAGAACGGAGGCCATTTCTGCGATATTTGTATGGCACCAGCCCAGTATCCTCGACGGTTATTGACAATATTAGCATAAGGTGCGAACTGACCTAGAACTATTTCATTATGGCCTCTTCTGATGGTAGTGGACCTTAAGAGGCGTCCGGTAACAACCGGAGTATCTTGTTCTAGTCTTTGTTTAGATTCTTGAGCAATAGGCATAGCAGTCCTATCGAAGAGACCAGTGTTCAACACAGCAGCAAACTCTCTCATTCCGATAGAGATGCCTTTAAGACCCTTTACAGTAATGGCTGGCATGTTTCCTTATTTCCCAGGCTATTCTATGGGGTCTGGTATATTATAGGTAGTACTGCTGCCTCCGGGACCCACCTTTTTGCGACGTGCTTTCTGTGCCTCCTTTTCACGGTCCATTCTCTTTCTATCTGCTAGAAAGCCCATGAATTTCTCGTATGCTACTAGGTCTTCTTGGAGTGGTTCTTCCTTGTTAAAGTCCCACCACCACTTGCCCCACGTCTTCTTGGTGTTATAATGTTCTAAAACTCTAACTTCTACTGGTTCTAAGACGTACCCGGCGAAGCCACCAGTGAGGGCGAGGGCTTTGAGAGCCGTAAATTTGCTGAACCGTGTATCTGTTTCCAATCACATGCCCTGAGTATATCATCAAGGTCTTCATTCATAATCTGGTCATATGTTGTCCTGTCTTTGTGGAAATACATCTGGAATGCTTGCAGATCTGATGATTGCCTTTTGGCTGCTAAGCGTTGTGAGATGTCTATGGATATATCCTGGTAGAACTTCATGTTTGATTGGATTTCTTCTAACTGTGCTTTGGTAGGATCTTCACGATTTGTTATCATGGCTCTTGGTTTGTTGCGTGCAAAAATACGTAAACGAAGTGATTCTTGCATCTCTGCTAAACGTGTGGCTGTTGTCTGTTGTTCTCTTTCCATGTCCTCTATCTCTGCCAACTCTTTGCGTCTTTGTTCCCAGACCTTCTTTGTAATGGGCGAATACTTTAGCGTGGCGTACTTAAACTCTGGATATATGGAATCTTCTTTGGCCATGTTTACTCTAACAGTGTATATCGATAACTTGGCAAGGGAAGCAGAGCGTGATTGTCTCTTGTCGTTGATTGCACCAAAGTAGCGATTCCATGCTTCCATAGGAAAGCCACCGTATTCTGAAGGATCAAACTCTTCCTCCTCTGGTTGTTTGAGGGCACCTGATTCTGTAGTCTGTTCATCCTCTGGGTTGAGGTCCACTAAATCTAATTCTTGCTTTGGATTGTCCTCACTTGACAATAAAAGTAGTAGTTGCTATGCCACTATGTATCTGTTATCACTAGATCACCAGACGCCTGGCCTGATAACTCTTCAATCCAGAAGTCGGTACTGTTAGCATCTTTGTTTTGCACATACGATTCAAACTGTACACCAGTGAACAATAGTTTCTTGTTTGTTGCGAATGTGTATTCCACGTTCTGTGGTGTGTAGTTGGTAACATTACCTATCATTACGTTATCTGCTTTTACCAGATTGTTAAACTCACATGTCATGTTTCTCTGCATTGATTTACGATACTTGAAGTTTGCCTGGCCTAATGGTGTATAGTTCATCATACCCAAGTCTACATTGAATGAAAAGGAAGTTGAATCCAATGGTACTGTTGCAACCTTCAGTGGATCTGCACCTCCTGATATGCCTGTGAATGGATTAGTTGCTGTTGGATTAGGTGCATAAGTTGGCGCACCAGAAGACCATGTTGGTTCGACTACCCAACCAGTTACACCTTTGCATTGAAAAGGCAGTGTAAACGTACAACCACCGTCTCTTGTGATTTCACCTGAACAGCCACCGAACTTTACTCCGGTGAATATCTTGAATTTCTCAACGCCCTCTATGAGCGCAGACATCAGAATGGAAATGGAAACACCACCAGTGCCATTAGGCGCAACCATTGTTGGATCGGGAGGTGTAACAGTTGGTGCTACTGGTTTCTTTAATCCATAGCCTGCAAACTTGAAGTCAAAAGGCTTGTATGTAATCTCAGAAGTGATAGTTTCTCCTAGTTTTAACTGCTTTTCTACATCATATGACCCTAGCATACGCAGTTTATCATTTTCTATTGCAATATCCTCACCCAATGTCATACCCCAACCAACACTGCGGAAAGTGATTGGTCCTGGTGTGGGTGATACACCGTTGTTTAAAGGTAAGGTGCCTTCGACTTTCTCTTCAACGAACTGAGGTCGCTTTACAACGTCGACCTGTGCGCTTGGTATAAATGACATTTATGTTAAGGGGATTGGCTCAATCGAGAACTTTGAGAACTATTAAAAAGTGATAGTTCCTTTGTTGCTCATAAAGGCACGTTTCACATTAACATGAGTGTTATAGACGGTGGCAGTTTCAAGTGCTATCAACATGAACAAACGTTCGAGACAGTAGACCCGCAAGCATGGGCAGAACATATGAAAGAAGGGCATACAGAATCAGGTATGTCCGCATGTGTTGTTTGTGGCAATCCAACAGAGTACAAGAATAAACCAGTGGGAAAGAAGGCTGTTTGTGATAACTGTAAGGAGGATTTGAAGTAACGAAATGAGCCACATCATAATGACAAGACAAAGGGAATGTAAAGACGAGATTAGCCCAAAGGGCATTCATGGCTATATCACAGTTCAAGTTTACCGTCATTTAGAAGATAAATGGGAAGTCATTGACCAGTACCATCCTAACTTACTTACTACCGATGGTAGGGACTTTTATCATCAACAGGTTCTAATAAATACATCAGCAGGTACGAGAGGCAGTAATGTTATTGCTGTTAGTACAGATGCTACCGCTCCCGCAGCCGGTGATACAACGCTAACAGGCGAGATTTCAACTAATGGTCTTGCAAGAATAACAGCGACTACTATCAATCATCCAGACAATACCAATAGTTCAACTATCGAACACGAATGGACTGCATCAGGAACTCATACCAACGTTCAGAAATGTGCATTATTTAACAACACTTCTGGGGGAACTATGACTCATGAAGGAACATTTACCGCTGCGAGTTTGATATCAGGCGATAAACTAAAAGTAACATATGTTATAAACATCGGTTAGTGGTGGTGTGGTGTCAATAGTTGATTGACTCTAATCGTAGAGAAGGGTACATTTACAAAAGAAACTAGCAATGTAGACGGCACTGACCAGACAGTTAATCTAACTAATTCATCGCTTACCCCCAAAGTACTCTGGCTCTGGACTACCGGACAGACATCGAATGCAGCATTTGCAGAACATTATTCTTGGTCATATGGATTTAGTGATGGCACAAACGACGCCTGTTATGGCCAATGTTCACTTGATAATGTGGGTACTTCTACAACTGCCGGAGTATATAGAAATGACTCGATACTTGCTATTCAGAATACTGTCGCCCCAGTAGGTACCGATGCCCGTGCAGATGTCGTATCGTTTAATGCTGGCAACTTTGTTCTAAATTGGGCGGTAAGTGATGCTACTGCTTCAATCATTCACTATATGGTTATTGGTGGGACCGATATTACAAACGTTAAAGTCACTCATCATTCATTCTTAGCAGCCACTGGAACTGGTTCTGAATCATATACCGGCGTCGGTTTCCAGCCGGAATTTTTAAATCTTATTGTACCATTCATAGCGGCCGGAACTGCTGTTACTGCCAATACAGCACAAAGCAACATAAATGCAACAATCAGTGCGGCCACATCTTCATCTGCTAGATGGTTTTTTGGTGGTGGTCCAGAAGATAGTGCACCTACATCCGATACATATAACGTTAAAGACGTAAACCTGTTCATGGGAATGTACTCTTCGACAAATTCAACTCGTGCAATGGACGCCGACTTTACTAGTATGGATTCTGACGGATTCACAATAAATGTTGCTAATGAACTTGTTACATCCAATACACCATTCGCTTCGCTTGCCATTCGTGGGGGACTATGGAATGTTGGTAACGGTACTGCCCCCGCTTCTACCGGTCAACAAACCATTAACACAACATCCGGACGAGACCCCGAAGGAGTGATGATGTTTACTTGGGGAGATACTACCACGAGTTCCGCTGGAAACGGAGAAAACGAATCACGAATTGCAATTGGTGGTGCAGACAACTCGCTGAATGAGGGATGTATATCAATTCATGATACGGATGGGGCTCTTAACATGATTAACACCCGTGTTAGTCTTGTGACAAAGATAATCCAAGCACATACAGCAAATGCTACCGCTTCGTCATCTACAACTCTTGCAGAAGCCGATATTGTGGATATGGATAATGACGGCAACTTTGTCATTGACTGGACTACTACACTGTCGGGAATGGGTTATGTCTGGTTTGCTGTTAGTAAGGCTGCTGCAGCGGGACAGCAGTTCAATCGTTCACCCACTGCTGAAACTGTTACAATTTCAGATGCATCTCTTACGGGGATAAAGTCTGCTGCCCGTCTTCCATCAACTGAAAGTATTACAGTATCGGCAGGAACTTCAACGAGGATGCTTTCTGCTACTAGGGTGCCTTCCTCTGATTCTACCACTGTGACAGAGGCTTCGCTGACAAGAAGCAAGAGTTGGCCTAGAGTTCCCAGTGGTGATAGCACAACAGTTTCAGATGCTAGCACTACCAGGTTGCTAAGTGCTGTAAGGGCTCCAAGTACTGAGGTCGTAACAACTGCAGAAACTCCGTCTAGAATGCTTAGTCTGTCTCGTATTCCCGGCTCTGACTCTGTTACAACAAATGACAATGCAACCAGGTCGCAATCATTGGCTCGCATTCCTGGTGCTGATAGTACAACAGTTACAGATTCATCTCTGAATAGATTGTTATCGGCTGTTAGGGTTCCAGGTACCGAAACAGCAACAGTAAGTGAGACATCATTAACCAGAAGCACACAGGCATTTAGGACTGTAGCGCCCGATAGTGTAACAGCGCAAGACTCTTCTACTACTCAGATGATTACAAGGGTCAGAGCACCTAGTTCAGATTCGACAGTGGTCTCTGACATATCTGTGACTAGGTTGCTCGCCCTTGTTAGGACATTATCACCTGATTCGGTCAGTATTGTCGATAGCTCTTTAACAAGAATGCTTCAACTGTTTAGGGTTCCGTCATCAGATAGCATAACAGTTGGAGAGCTGTTAAGCGGAGGAAAACTTTACACCAGGGCCACAGCAGCAGACTCTATAAGCATTGTTGATTCATCATTAAGTAGGGTACTGTCTGTACTCAGAGTTCCAATCCCTGATAGTACAACGGTATCCGATTCTTCATTAACAAGACTCTATTCAGCGCTTAGAGTTCCTTCGTCTGATAGCATAACAACAAGTGAGAATGTTACAGGGCAGAAAATACAGGGAGCACAGCAATACAATAGAGCTCCAACAGCAGAGAGCATTATAGTTGCAGAGAGTTCGTTAACTCGGCTACTTTCCCTGGTCAGACTACCGGCAACAGAGATTGTTTCTATTCTCGATTCTTCGTTAACAAGGCTGCTGCAACTATTCAGAAGTCCCAGCAGTGATACAGTTGTTACAGCAGACAATGCAACTGGAAATAGAGAGCTTTTCAGGACACCTACTAGCGATAGCATTACGGTAGCAGATTCATCACTTACCAGATTGTATTCAGCCCTTCGAGTACCTGGTAGTGAAACTATAATAACGGGAGAGAATCTAATCCGGATACTATCTGCTATCCGCTCTCCTACTACTGAGGGCATTACAACTAGCGAAAATGTTAGTGTGATTCATACTACTGCAGGACAGTATAATCGGGCCCCTGTTGCTGAGACTGTAATAGTTGGAGAGAATCTCACTAGATTGTTACAGTTATTCAGAGTTCCTACTGCGGAGACGGTAAACCTTAATGAGCAACTAAGTCGCATAATAACGCGGAATAGAGTTCCTTCTGGCGATTCTATCTCCATTTCTGAATCGGCATTGACGCGGATAGTGACTCGTACCAGGTCACTATCCGAGCCTATAACTCCTGGCGTAGTGGAAGCATCTCTAACAAGGTTACTCTCTGCGTCCAGGAGCCTTAGTGATACTACTCTAGTCTCAGAAGTTCAAGGCCAAATATCTCTCTCTAGAAGATTGGAGGAGACTGTTACAGTTACAGAGCCAGTTATTCAGAGGATTGTTACAGCGATAAGAGCAACTGTGCCCGATAGTGTTAATGTTAGTGAGTCCGTATTCTTCCAGACATTACACAAGTTTGTATTTGATTCTGTGACGGTAGCCGAATCGTTATTTAGTATCAGGCAAGGATTATCAGGTAGTGTGACTTATGCAACTCCGGCTGAAGTTAGGCCATTGCTCGGTAATATAGGAGGACAAAGAACTGATGCTCAGATACAGCTAGCTATTGATTCAGCATATGATGAAATAAACAGACGTACTGGAAGACAGCCGCCTAATGACTGGAAAGATACAGAGAATGATTTTGGCATTGTTAAAAAGATATGCCGTTTCAAGGCCGCTTTAGAAATGGCTGTTGGTATTAAGGACTTTACGGATAGAGATTGGATGCAGAAGGAAATAGAGGAGATGTTTAAGATTATTGAGGAAGGCGAAGGGGAAGCGGGCTCACCAAGTACTGATATTGTTGGAAGTTCACCTGATACTACTTATGCTCTTAATCCAGAGGGTATTATCTGGTCTGTACGCTACCCTAACCTAAAGAAGCGCGGTAGTAGTGGAGAAAATGATACTACGATAAACCCTAACACATAGACATGCCTTGGCTACAATATCCCGACCCAGATGATACATTAGGCGATTGGTTCAGGTCATTATATACTCCATGGCGCAATAGTCTGATAGACCCTAGTATCGTACCATTAGAAACGGAGATTGATTGGGATGAGTTCTGGGGAGGCATGAATAGTACTTCATTCCTTGTTTATGAAGAGCTAACAGAGCATAGGAATCTGGGATTAGGTACAAGCCCTATCGAGTTTATTGCTGTTAATGTGATTAGGGTCACATATCGTTATATCAGTAGTGGCAAGCCTGTAGTAATAAAGCAGATGAGAGAGTTTGTTACAAGAAAGCTCCATGAGAATCTAACTCCATTACCCTCAGCCTTAACTAGTGCGGGGATTGTTCAGATATATCTACCTGTAATAACTTCCAGGATATATAGAGAATCCAAATCTGCTCAGGAAGACTTTTGGACATTAGAGGTTAGGGTAACAACCAAAGTTCTCAACACTATCGCATAGTATTCTAAGTATACATATGTATGAGCAACTGCTGATGCAAATCACCAATGCTACTACAACAGTACCAGCTACAGACCTATTTGGACAGATAAATGCTCTAGCTACAACAATATCGACACTAATCACCATCATAGGCGGCATCGTGATATACATCATTACCAAATACAGACAAGTACGGAAAGAGGAGCTTTCAGAACGTGACAAATGGATAATGGAAGCCATGAAAACAGGCCAGATGACAGCGCAAAAGGCTGCTGAACAGATAGGTCAATCAAAAGAAGTCCTTAAAACAATCTATGAGTTGAATGTTACTCCTGAACAGCGTAAAGAGATAGAAACCAAGTTAGGACCGTTATTGGCAGAAGCTAATGTTAGATTACAAGCAGCAAATCAACAGGCTGCTATGGCAAAGGCTAAGGCGGTACAGATATTCGGAGAGGCTGGAGATATTGATAATGATACAACAGTACCAAGGGAGGGTAAGGAAATATCTATGAAGTTACGAACTGGAGGATGATTCTGCTACATCCTCTTTTTTAGGTCTACCAGGGCCTCTTTTAGTTCTTTGTTCGCTCAAAAACTCTTTGATGTTCTCTTGATTCTGCATAATGACCTGAAACTGCATCGAGTTCTGTCTTTCTAGATTCTCTAAGCGACTGTTGACTTGATTAAACATTAGGTCATATCTGCCAAATCTATTTTTGATGTCCTCTCCTGGAATCAGGTTATCAAGTTTATGGTTTAATCTCTCTTCAAACTTGAGACGGTCCTCTGATACCTTCTTTCTCAGATAAGTAGCAACCTTAATACCAATACCTAATGCGGTCGCAAGGGATACTGCAAGTGATAGCCAGAATGCGGCTCTATTAACTATAAAATCTGTTGTTTCATCAGTATTACTAGTAGCAGCATTGCTCAGGACTGGTATTAGTAATAATAAAATAAAAGCAACTTGTCCAAGCACTTACTTTCTGCTTATTGATTTGCTTTTGTCAGGTTCTTGTAAAGTAATAGTCTTACCTGTTTCTAGCTCTTCAAATGACTTATCTCTCCATGCCAGATAGTTTGGTATGGATATTCGCTTACTAGCACCGCGTTTTAGAAGGTATTGGGTTCGCTCCCGCTGTGAGATATCATTTGCCTGTTCATGAATCTTATCAGCTGCCTCTTTTGTGAAAGGAATCAGGTAGCCTGTATCAAGGCGAATGATAGGACCACTAACAACATCTTTTGTTGTCATATCAGCCCCAAATTCTATCTTGGGTTGTGTGACTGGTATAGGATATGTGCCTACATTTGGCTTGTAGACTTCGTTAAATGCGCCTATTGGGTCGTATAATAGCTCATGCATATCATACTTTATGTATTCATTACCATCATCAGCCATCTCTCTAACCATTACTCTTACTACTTGCTGATTTCTAGAGCTGTGGGGAGAACTAGCAGTTACTTTTAGAATATGGTCGTATCTGATATCGTCTAATGTATCATCGTACGGCTTTCCGACTGCGGCATAAGCGTTTATTCCTTCTTGACATTTGAAGAATCCATTTGGCATGTTTCTTGTGTAAAAAGTAAAGAAGTAGGGCTATGTAAAGATAGCCACTATTGCAATAACGATTGCAGCGATTGATAGGCCAATCGCTAAGCCATTTCCTCCCCAGCCAGACAACTAAGCAGATACTCCGGTAAGCTCACGACCCCATGTTGGCTTTCTGAGGTGTTGCTTAAACCAATCCTTCTGTATCGTCATTGTCTGTTGTGGATTGTTGTTCTCAAACTGAGTTGTCTTTCTTGGGCCCTGTATCATGACAAAGGCATTGTTATCAAAGATGAATACGTTGTTTGCAGTTACATCCTCATTTATTATCCATCTGGAAGCCCAGGGGATACCCCTTGGATTTGTGATAACATCATTCTGGTTTAATGTGGATGCTGTTAGTGGCTGTAAAAAGCCCTGAGTCCATGTATTGAGTTCGTAGTCTAAGTATGGTTGCTCTCTAGAGACTATGGTATTGATTGATGCTCGTTTGTCTGCATTTACGGTAGTCTTGATAGTGTTTAGTTGTTCTTGTGGTCTTGTAGTTGAGCGAAGGTCTGTTGCTCCAATTGCTCCCCAGTCTGCACCCGCTACATCAGCGAAAGTTGAGAGTAAAGCAACTAGCCGCTCATGCTTTACTCTCACGAAGTCCTGCGCAATGTGTTCGAGTATAAACTGATTCATGTTAACGGTATACTGTCGCATATAGTACTCTTCAGTGAAACCTATTCCAACACCGCTCTTCTCTAGTCCAATGCGAGTCTCAGTAAATGCACCCCATCCAGCTGTCTCGATTGGGTCATTCTCTTTGTATCCCGTCCTAACTGCTTTGGTAGTATCGTCGTACTCTGGATATACTACCCAAAGTTGGTCAGTGTTGATTGTTGTTGTGATTTGAAGCAGATTATACTTCTCTGCAACCAGTTTCTCGTTTCGTAGTAACTCTGTTTGTACTGTTGTTACTGTAATAGCCGGAAACTCTGTTGATGTTATGATACCTGCCGAATGCGCTCTTAATGCTTCATCCTGCCATTCGTTTGTGTAAAAGCCGTATTCTTGTTGGTCATAGTTGGCATGTCTTGCTTCCTGAGTATTGCCAGCACTTCTTGCCAATAGGTCGAAGTACTTGTTTGTATTGATGACTTTAGAGTAGGAACCCCAAGGAATCTTTATATCTGCGGAGTATTCGGCAGAGGGTCTAAAGTTCGGGTCTTCTAAATATACGAAGCCATCTTTAGGATTATGCAACGCATTTGAGAGTTTGCGCTTTTCCTGCAGTTTGCGCTCTTGTGAAAAAAGCTCTCGGACATACTGTTGCTGCTGTTCGTGATTTTGAGGATAATAATAAGACATCTTGTTAGGCCTCCACGAACTGGTCGCCCATAAACTCTATAATGATAAGGTCGTTGTCTGCTGCTGCGGGTAGTGCGATATTATCCCATTGTGTGATATTCCTAACATATCGTCCTACAATATTGTTTACTGATGTGCCATTCCATGCTGCCACTTCTGTTAATGGTGCTGTTGTACTTGGCATTACATATTCGCCAGGCGGGATTGCCCCATCAGCTGCTCTCTTCACAAAGCCTCTTACAATGACAGAACAATGTGTATCCGATGCCGCTGCGCCTCTGGTGCTAGTAACAACTCCTGTAATATTGTTAGTAGTTTGAGTAAGAATCTCTGTATTGCCACATAAGCCGTATGGTCTTACTGAAGCTCCTGCTGCTGGCTCCCAGTTATCATTAGCTCTGACATAAGCAAGCAAATCGCCATATGCCATTGCGGCGTTATTCTTTTTCTGTCCAGCTAATTGCTTAAAATCTCGCTCTGAACCTTCTGCGAGGCCGTAGTTTGTAGACATTTCTTACTAACCCGCGCCTCCTTCAAGTATCATTTTTTGTAGTTCCAACTGTTTCTGTACGTTTGAACTGTTAGCAGTATTTTGGGAACTACTAAAATCTGGTACATCGTGACCGCTTTGTAGTGATGCTGACTTTACTGCGATTGGCTCTACTTCTATTTTTCTAGCGGTGCTCTGTGCCATCGCTAGCTCTTTCTTTGTCTTCCAATATTCGGCCAGCCATTGTTCAGAAATGTTCTCATTCATGAACTTCTGAACTTCTTTCTGGTGCGATTCATCTGATTTGAATAGCTCTCTTGGAATAATGAAGGATAATCTAGCCTGTTTGCGCTCTATTCTGATTGCATCTAGCTCTTTTTGCTGAGATTTGAGCTGCTTTGTCTGTTCTTTCAGTAGTTCAGACATTTGTTTTATCTGAACATTGGCTTCATCTAGCGTCTTTACTGTTTGGAGTGCTTCCTGAGTCTCTTTTTCTTCTTTGTCTTCTTGTAGAGGAGCTATAGATTGTGCTGGCTGTTCTTTTGGTTGTTGTTGGATAGGAGAGGGAGCAGTATTATCTGGAACAGTATATGTTACAGTTTCACTACTCGCTACAGGAGTAGTGTTTTCGCTTTGTGACATGATAGTATGAGAGGTTTTGCTTTCAGGAGAACTTTGAGAACTATTAAGATTCGCCGATAAAGTACGGAGTGTTTCAGCAGTTTGCTTCTTGATTCTACTTTGTACTAAATCGATTGTTGCCTGTTTCACACAAAAACCTAGATTCTCCTGTGATGCACTTCTAGTAGTTATCAGACAATCTTTTTCGGCGCCTAAACATTTTGCTCTGGCACCTGATTGTTCATAACCATAAGCTGGTACATCTAGTAGTGCAATGTGTGAAATAGCCCAATGGTCGAATATGCCTGATTGTTCTTCGTTTGGATAGAGACCGTTACTAGATAGGATTTGGGGAGAGGTCCATCCGGGTACACCATTTCTGTAAGCATCAGACTTGAGGATGTTTTTTGCATCGGTATCTGTAATCTCCAAAGTAAAGGCGTAGCCCTTATCTCGCTTATCGACACTTCTGACTCTACCTACTGCAAACTTCTCCTGCCAGTTATAATACTGTTCGGCGGTAGGCATGTGGCCTAACTCTGTTGCTGCCTCTTCTGGTGTAGGATGAATGTATGCTCCAGCCTGTTTTGTATGAATAGGATTGTTGGGATTCTTTCTGTAGATTACAACTGGTTTGTTAATGGCAGTGTGTATGTTAGCACGGAGTGAACTGTCACTAACTCCCCATTTATTGCCATTGAACCCAGCAACAATAGGATAGTAGACTAAGAATAATCTTTGAGAATCTTCATCATAAATCCGTTCTACATCAGACATAGATAGTGGGATAAGTTTTTAGCTTATCCGAACTACCTAGCATTGAGTAAGAATGCGAGTATGCTTTAGTTGTAATAGTACAAAAACATATTTGAACTGTGGAAAATGGCCTCAGTGGAATAAAGTCGATTGGTTCGTTCCATTATGGTTTTGCGATAAATGTCGGGGACATTATTTAAGAATGGCGTGGCGGATTCGATATGGTCTCAAAAGGTATACGCTATATCATGGAATTCGGCTTCAGGATAAAACGCAGCCACGAACCGGTTATTGTTCACAATGTTCTAACAATGTGCATAATGGAACTTGCAAGATAACTAATATGCATCACCGCTATTATTTGAGAATCTGTCCTTGGTTTGGAAGAATAGAGTTATGTGCATCCTGTCATAGCAAAATATCGGCTAAAGAAAGTTGGAAAAAGAGGAGGCGTTCACGGGCTAAACTATCCACCACATAAGCGGATACATCATAACAATCCACCAAAACAAGCGCAGCATTAAAGTCATTTTATTTGTAGTATAGACGGGCGCCATAGAAGATAGGGTCATCAGTAGATACTGTGGATTTGGCTTGTAGTTTGACCGACCTCAACTGGTCTTGATAGTATACTGATAGTGTGCCAGTCGCTACATTTCTACCACTAGCAGCATTAGATATTGTTGCTAAAACATCGGAAGTAGTTTGAGAGATGAGTTGCACTGAATGAGTACCTGAGCCGACATTCTTATTCCATGAAACATAGAAGCGGTAGCCAACTCTGCCAGTTCCATCTACATCGCAACCATTACCTTCGCCGCCAGAAGTTGGCATAATATCAGTATATGTTGTTCCAAGGTTAGTCTTTGTTAGGCCTGATGGAGTACTCCATGCTCCTACAAGATTCTCAGACCTTCTTATTGAAATATCGAATCTATCTGAGCCGCTGTTTTCTGTTACATCAAAGTCTGCAGCTGTTGCAAAGTTGAATCTTCTAGCTACTGAACCAACCTGAGTACCTGCTTCAAATAGTATGGCTTTAGTGTCCGCAGAGGCACCTGGAGCAGCCCATGCCGGAGAACCTGATACAAGTGTTAGAATGTGGCCGTCTGTTCCTACCGTAATAGGTACTAGATTACCTGTACCCGCTCCTTTCAGCAGAGCATTAGTGGCTACTGTATTTAACCCTGTACCGCCTTTTGATACATTGAGGACACCACCGATATTGTTATGGCTGAGGTTTACTTCAGCTACATCAATATCGACTTCATTATTTCCTGTATCATCTGTTACTGTTACCTTTGTTGAGCCAGCAGCAATCTTCTTGAATCTTAGGTCTAGTGCCGACTTATCCTTAAAGACTCCAACTCCCGAAGTGCCTATATTTGAAGCAGTATTGGCCTCTCCTACTGCACTCTGACCTAGTACATCAAAGTCTACAGTAGTGCCTGCTGTCGACTTCATGAGAAAATGGTTATCCGCAGGGTTGACATAGAATCGCTTTGTATTGGCTGGAGGATTACTAGGTGCTACCGCTGCTGCTTGTACATCAAAGTTATCCTGGAATACCCAGGGGTTCTTAATCTTGACCTGCCTGTTTGATACTGTTTTAGCATTGTATATCTTCATGAGCTCCAGTACATCATCAGAGCCGTAGACTGTGGCTGTTCCTGGATTGTTGATTGATACCTCTTTAAAATCTACAAATGACACTGTCTATTGTTCTTGTCTTTGTGCTTCCTCACTCTTGTGAATCAACTCCCAAACTTGAGGAGTCATCTGCAGAGAGTTCATTGCCATCTCTGCCATCTGTTGCCGCTGTACTGCTGTAATGTTATCATTAAATGATTCATTGCGAATACGCCTGGCTAGGGTATAACACATTGCAGTTAGTTGGGCTATTCGTTCATCTCTATGTTTGATTTGCGCCTCTAATGCTGTAACCTTGTCTTTGTACATGGATTCGTCGTACAATGCTTCCTTATTGTTCAGGTCTTTATGAAATGCTTCAAGGTCTGTTGGAGGAGCATCTAAAGGTATTCCATTAGATTGATTGTTATCGTTCAAGTGAGACATTTTACTTGAGCCATATAGTTAAACCTCCCACCCAATGTAGAGGAGTACCAGTGCCCGATGCTAATCGGCTTTGAGGTACTACTGTCTTTGCTCCTGTTGCCCAAGCGGGTAGTGCAGATAGACCGCTAGTTTGTCGGGTATCACTGGTTATTCCTGTTACTGAGAATAGGACGTTACTACTGTTAGTTGAATCGACTACTCGCACATCTGCTCCCGTAGTACCTGCTGCAGCAACACCGGAGGCCCTTCTGATTGCAAATTGCGCCCTATACTGTGTTGCACCTGTAAAATCAATGTTCATGACAGCAGCATCAAGAGTTTCGTTTATAGTACTGTTATTGTTTTCATAGCAGAAAGACATGTTTCCAAAAGTGCCTGATACTGCAAAGTTCATAACCTCTTGCCAATAGGCTGCTATATCCTCCCTTGCCGTGCCGCCACCGCCTGAAGGCGTGGCCCAAGCAATATCAGTGCCACCTGCGTTAACCGTTAGTACTTGATTGGCTGTGCCCCGTGGTAATCTGATAAAGGCAGTACCGTCTGATTCCAATAGGTCGCCTGCTGCGTTTGTAGTGGAATGTTTGATAGTATTGGCATCAATATTTATCGTCTTGTTTGTAAGGGTTTGTGCAAAAGCCTGTGTTACTGCCGTGTCATCTGCTGTTAATAGCGGCAAGGTGACAGTTCTGTTTGCTGCAATGGCAGAGCCAGCAATCAGATATGAGAAAGTATCACCAGGGTTTCTGACCAGAAGTCGACTAGATTTGAATATCTGGTCTAGATTGGTGAATGTATTGGCCTGGTCATTGTAGACTATGGCACTATTCAACTGGCCTTTTGCAGTTGTTGTTATCTTTGTAGTGGTATGACTTGCAATGTGGGCGTCAGCGATACCGGAGATAGTGTTAGACCCTGCTGCTATTGTTTTATTTGTAAGAGTTTGTGCGAAAGCCTCCGTAACCATTACATCGTTCGCTGTGAGAAGGGGGAGTGTTATATTGCGTGCCGCCGCAATCGCACTCCCTACGATAGAATAGCTCTGGGTGTTTGCAGGATTGCGAATGTCTAACCTGCCAGAGCGAAATGTACTATCAAAGTCACCAAATGTATTAGCTTGATTGAGAAAGACATCACCGCCTCCGCCTCCTCCTGCGCCTGTTTCTAGAGAGGTCGTAACTCCGGCAGTAGTTCTTACTGAAAGCTCTCCGGTAGCCTGGTCAACGAATACCCTTCGAGTACCTGCTGATGGATTTGAAGGAGTTGAGATTTGACCGACATCCATATAAAACGAACCTATGTTATTGTTTTGGTCTTTGTAGTAAATCTGAGAATGTAGTTTAGCTTTGTCTGTTATTGTTTGAAGGGCACTGTTAGCAATATCAAGATTCTCAACATCCACAACTGCGCCACCTGTCTTCTTTATCTTTAGTTTGAAGTCAGAAGGGTCTGCATACATACGAGAGTTATTTGCATCAGTTGGCGCTGCTGGAGTTCCTGATGCTGCTGGAGCAAGGTCAAAGTACTCAGTAAATCTCCACGGATTCTTTATGGATACTCTTCTTGTTGCGACTGTCTTGTTGTTGAATATCTGCATAATATCTTTGAGGTCGTTGCCACCGTACCTGGTGGTAGAACCAGAGTTGTTTGATGATACTTCCTTGAAATCTGTAAAGCTCATTACGAAGTCATCACTACCTGAGCATATACAATACCTAATCCTCTCTCTGCGGCTGTTGCCGATTCAATATGCATGAAGAATGCCATAGGTGTAGTAGTTGTTGGGATTGCTGTTGTGTATGTGAATGTAGTTCCATCGATAATAACTTGACAGTTGGTTGAGTTTAGATTGAACTCTGCAGTATGTGTAGTAGTATTTGCTAATGCTTTTGTTGAGTCCTCTTCTGTTTGTGACGCTGCTGCATTATTGCGGGCTATTCTGTAGTTTGTGTGGGTTCCTACTGTTCCATGCACCATTATGCCATTAGCATTTACAAGTGGAGTGTCGCCTGACGTTCCACCTCCTGCGGTAGTACTGAAACGCATACCGATAGTAGCGCCAGCAGCAACCCAGGAGCTACCGCTCCAAGTTCTTGAAGAATAACCAGAGGGAGAGGCACCATCATTTTCATCTAACTCTATCATATCGCTAGAATCTGCTGGAAACTCGACTGATACTACATCGCCACTAGCCATGTTATAACTATTGGAGGAGCCATTGATTGTTACAGTCTGTTCGCCTGAGCCAAAAGAGTTAGGTGTAAATGTTCCTAATGTGACGAGCGTTCCATCTGATGCCTTACGAATACCAACAGTAGCGCTTCCTGATGGACTACCAGCTTTGCGGAAGCGCACAACTACTTCTGTTACAGGCTGGCCCAGGCCTGAAGCTCCAGCATCAAAACGAATGCCTGCCCTGCTTATGCTATCAAACTCTAAATGGCCTGAACTATTCTGAGCTACATCATATCTTACTGTTTGAGTTCCTGCGCCTCCTGTAGGTAACTGGTTAAGGTCTGCTAATCCTATCTTTACTTTGCATGCAGAGGCGGTCGTTAATCTCCATTTTACTTTAAAGACGCATGTTGAATCTCGCCTAAATCCTCTTCCAGTCTTGAACTCTGCATATTGCCCTATTCCTGAATCAGTATATATTTCGCTAACACTTTCAGTTGCCGAGATTGTGGAACCAGCCAATCTAAAATACTTCCAATACATGCCTAGCATTCCAGTTCCATCGCCTGCGCCACCCCAGAATGAGCCCCATCTACCAGTAATAGCCGCTGTTGAACCATCTGGTAATCTAACTCCTCCACCTGCTGCGGCAGTTCCCCACTCTACACCAGTGCCAGAGGCATTCATCTTTAGAACCTGGTCAGCTCCTCCTCTAGGAAAGCGGTCGTATTTAGTGCCGGTATTAGCTAGAAGGTCGCCAGCATTGTTAGTAGAAGAATGTTTTAGTGTAATAGTATTGACATCTGCTACTGTTCCGCTGCCTAATGTCTTGTTAAGAAGGGTAGTGCCATGGGAATCAAATACTATGTTGTCATTTGATGCCAGTTGGGGAATGGTCATGTTTCTAGAGGCCGTTATGGCTGAACCCACAAAGAAATAGGCAAAAGTATTAGCTGGATTAGTGATTGCCAGCCTGGAAGAGCGAAAAGTATTCTGAAAGTCGCCAAATGTATTTGATTGGCCTACCTTAACGACTCCGGCAGGTATTGTTAAATCAATCTTCTGATTGCCTGTATCATCTGAGATGTTAACAGAGCCATCTGGAGAGAATAAAGACTTGAACTGTAAATCAACGGCGAGCTTCTGATACCAAATGCCAATGCCAGCAGTACCAACATTGCTAGCAGTATTAGCCTCTCCTCCACCGCCGCCACCTGTTACCGTAGCCCATTCGAGAGTTGTACCAGCGGCATTAACTGTTAGAGATTGGCTAGCTGTACCTTTGGCTAATCTGATGTACTTTCCTGCAGTAGCATCATAGAACATGATATCGCCAGTAGCATTTGTTGTTGAATGCTTGATAGTATTGGTATCAATGTTGACAGTCTTATTGGAAAATGTTTCAGTAGAAGTATTAGACCATGTTCCAGTACCAATATCTTCTAAGTTGATAATAGTACCTCCTGTTTTCTTTACTTTGAGTTTGTTGTCAGTGGCAGATTGGAATAGGTGAACAACATTGGCTTCTGATGGCGTTGGCACCGAAGCCTCTGCCATTTGTACTATTTCCTGATAAGCAGCCCAGCGCCAGCGATTGTTGATAATGGGTCTGCGATTAGCGACTACTACACCATTAAATATTTTCATGACATCTAAAACATCGTCTGAGCCGTACCTGGTAGCACTTCCAGGATTACTGATAGTGACTTGCTTAAACGGAGTGAATGACATTTCTACGGAGGTGTCCTTCTAATACCAACTCGTTTAGGCCGTACACCTTGTTTAGTAGGAATATTCTTACCTGTTATGCTCTTCTGTAGTGTTTCTCTAAATACTTCTCGTTGTCTTTCAATAGTTCGAGCTTTAGCTGGGTCTTTGGGCTTAGCCTCTCTAGGTCTTGCTCCTCCTGGCACTTCCTTTTGTTGTTCCTGTGCTACCTGAGCACCCTGGAACTGCATATTCTGTTGTCTGCGTTCTTCCTCCATTTCCAATAACTGGGCTAACTCGTTTTCATCGGTTATGCCTAATGTTTTGAGAGCGGTGCCGGTAGTCATTAAGCCATTATTCTTCAGCAGTATGACTGCTTCAGCCTTCTCACGGTATGTATCGTAGTTTAGTGGTTCGAGTTCAATCTTAATCTTCCAGGGTAATCTATAAACAAGGACTTCGCCTGTCTGTGGGTCAATAGCATCTAATGGTATGACTTCTCTAACTATGTTCGTTGATTCTTGCTGAGATGATTGATTTGATTCCCCTTCTAGATTCTGCTTCTTGGGTTCCTCTTCAGGCTCTTCTGGCTCTGTCTCTGTTAATCCTGTTTGTGATTGTTCTCTCTGTTGTTGACGCTCGCTTTCTATCAAGACCTTGATAATGGGATTAATCCACTGGTCCTGTACTATATCTTTGAACCATGAACGGTATATTTTCAGCACTGAAACGGTCCATGCCTCCATTAGCTCTTGTGAAGTCGCTCTGTTCAGAATATCGGGGTCAAATAATATTATTGGTACTTGGAGTTGTCTTATTATCTCTCGGTAATTCTTGTCTCGCTGGTCTAGTAGCTTGTCCATATCATGGCCCAACTGATGTACTTCTACAGTTGCGGCTTGATTGGTGAATATGCTGTTACCGGCTCCTCTAGCTATCTCTTCAGAGAGTTTCTTCATAATATCAGCATTGAATGAGCCAGGTAGTTTGATTAGCAGAAAGGCGGCCCACAGTCTAAAGTTAATCTCCTTTAAGTTTCGCTGATTAGTTATTCGATTGAGTTCTGATAAATCAACGACTCTCTCAAGAAGTGAGTATCCATACTGAAATGTAGACGGGGATATGTTGTGATTGCGATTAGCGAAATAGAGCATGTTCTCTGATTTGATTATTGAAGCAGGAAATGGGAAATCAAGATGCTCAACTCCTATAACTTCCCAGGTCTTGCGATGAACATAGACCTGTCCCAGATGCATTGATGGTAGTACTTTGAGTGCTATTGGTAGTTTATCAACATCAGAGTATTCGACTAGACCGCAGGCCCTACCAAATGCGAAGCATTGTAGTAGTAGACTAAACATGTGAATCTGAAACTTTACCTCTCTGTTGATTCTGTCTATTCTACGCTTGTATGCTCTGATTCTTGGATTGTTTGTAAAGAACTCTAGAGCTTGAGCCGCTTCCTCTTCTGTATCAAACTCTGCGTTTACGTCGATGATTGTTTTGAAATGGTCGCCTAACATGAACTGAATAAGGAAGTCTATTGATGCCTGAGCAATGCCGTCATCTCTTAGCACTTCATGGAACCTAATCAGGTCAACAGTATCATATGGAGACTTGAACTGGTCTGAATAATCAGGCCCTAAGATAGAGATTAGTTCCTTGTTATCTGGCTTCTTTAGGTCTGTACTCTTGCCCTCTTTCTCTGTCTGGAGCTGACTGTTGCCAGTTCTAGCAGCAACTAAGGCGGCATTACGAGTTATGAAAGATGTATAATGTGGCTGGGGCTGTTGGAAGTCCTTGGTAAATACGATAGGGTTTTCTGCTGCTTCCTTCTTACTAGTAGTAGCGGTAGACATTTACTGTTATACGAATCAACTACCGAGTACGTATAAAAATGAAGCAAAGCCCTAGTAAGGCACTGTTCAAATCTTGAGGTAAATGAACAATAGGGCCTTGCTTCATGATGTCAAATCAAATCAATCATACTTGAATCTTTTTACTTATAAGAGTAGCACCAATGTTCTTTAGCAACTGGTCAGATAGCCACAGGCTTTTTAAGGCGCTATGACTACCTTGGCGTTGCTTGATACGCAATGGTAAAGTATAGAAAGCGTCCTATTAGGTTTTGGAGAATCAACTATCACGGATATGTTATAGGCCCCCGCATTGGCACAAAGGAGATACGACAGCATAGAATAATCTTTGAGGAATATTATCAATGTCGCATTCTTCCTTGGATAGAATGTCATCATATCAACGGTATCAAAACAGATAACAGAATAGAGAATCTACAGTTACTTACCCACAAACAACATGGGATAATGACCAATACCAAAGATATGAGTAATCGCATTTGTACTGATTGTAGCGGTTATCCTACAGAGAATAGACATTGGTATAATGATGGTAGTGGAGGCTGGCTATGCAGGAAATGTATTAGGAGACGTCAACGCGCACATCCTTGATAGTGACACCCTGTGCCTTTAACATCTTTTCATATTGAGGTTCAGGGTCATATGACTCTGGCCTTTCCCTGTTATCGCCTTTATCCTCTGTTACCATCACAAAGCTAGGTGCTGATAAGTCAAGTGGCTGAATACTTTCTAATGCTGGCGGTTTATACTGTGAGAAGTCTGTTATCATATGACATTCAGGGCAGAGATAATGCGGCCCTCTCTCCATTGGATAATGTTCAGCCGATAGATGCGGTGGATACAACAATAGGATAGCGCCGCAGTCATCGCAGAAGTACTGCTGTTCTGCGTTGAACCTTGTTAGGTCAACTGGATAGCGTTGCTGTTCCTTCTCTGTAGTGTACTTCTTGCTCAATCTGTTTTACTACCTTATCCATTACTTCTTTCTGTAGTGCTGCTTTGCTATTAGCAAATATTGCTTGTAGCGCCTCCTCTGATGGGTTTGTGTGTCCATCAATCTCTACATAACCGCCTGGCTCAAAGAACTCTATCACGACGTTATCTGAATCTGGAACTGCCTTAATGCCTATTCCTGTTACGGGGTCGTACTCTCTAGCCCAAAGAATGTCCTGGCCAAATCTATTGCGAAAGTGAAAGCGAAGCCGCATCTCTGGCGGTGCATCATATCTAACATACTTCATCTTATGTTTTAGCTAGAATGATTCTGCTTATACATATTATTGGAAAAGTCCTCTCTTCGCTTTTCTCTAACACTATTTTCATATTCAATAAGCTCATCCTCATACTTCTTTGTATTATTCTTGTATTCTTGCGACCGTAGCTTATGGTCATGACCCAGAGCTATATTACTAATGGTACTATTTCCTTCAAATGACATGAGAACACCTGTCTTCTTGTTTCTAATACTGAAATGGTCATCAACATATTGTAGCTCGGTAGGCCTATGGAATATCCTAGGCAGCTTTTCATAGTACCCATCGGGCATTTTCTGAACACCTTTATTCAACAGGTAAACAGGCAAACAGTATGCCTGTTTGTATGTATAAGCATTATCTGCTATCTTCTTTTCAAGGTCTGCAACAAAGAGAGGCCAATTTGTCTGCGCGGACAGAAAATATTCGTCAGTATCCATTACCATGAGTACATCTAGATTAGTAGCCATATCGAAGTATATCTGCCGTTTGGCATTCTGATTGCCTGAATATGAATAGACCTCTACCTTAGTTTGGAATGCATCAAAGAGGTCTAAGACTTCCTCATCTGAATGTTTCTGGTCTGTGGGATATCCGTCATATCTTCCATCAACTGCTATGATTTTATCTATAGGATATTGTTCACATGACATTAGCATCCTACGAAGTGAATCAAAATCCTGGTAGCATGATAAGCCTATTCCTATTCTAAGAGTCATTATGTAAACCTGCGCTCCCTAACCCAGATTGTAAAAATCCATTTCTCATAAGGTGCAATAGGCGGCCTGCCTTCATGGCTTGTAGACTGGTCAACATTGCCATTTGGGAATATATTATACCACATACAGGCTTTGCCAACATCGGGTCTAATCCCAATACCTGCCCTATCAAAGTATGTTTCTCCTCCATAACCTTCAGGAATAGTATTAAGATATACCATAAAAGTTATTATTCTATTTCCACCTCGGGCAAAGGCTGAGGCACTGCCAGACCAGGTAGGGTCGAAGTAATCCCAATGCACTTTATAGTACTTGCCTGGCGGGTAGTGCACAACTTGAATAGCTTCTTGATTGATTGCGGGATAGCCTGTGATGGCGGCAACTCTATTCTCAATATCTCTGACTAATGATGTCTCTTCCTTCTGTATGAACATGTTATCAGAAGTTCGATAGTCTGATACATGCTCGATGCCGGATTGAGTATCCCAGCCCTTGCTGCGCTGTACTCGAGTACGAGCCAGCTCAATGATTTCACGACATTCTGATTCTTTCAGGAAGCCTGGAATAATGGCCTGCTGCATTTGTTTAATAAACCAGCTACAATATATAATCAAGCATCATGTCGGCAATGAGTACAGACCAGCGCAACGACCTGGCAGAGTTAAAGGAAAAGGAACAGAAGGGAACAATCACGGCAGCAGAACAAACAGAGCTAGATAATCTCAGAGATACCTATCAATGTGATGACTGATTAAGTCGTTAAATATTATTCTGCATTACTGAGCATGACAAAAAATAATATGGTTAGTCAACAAGAAAAAGATGAGAAAGCAAATCTAGAACAGAAAGAAGCACAAGGCACCATTACAGATGCAGAACGTACAAGACTAAACGAGCTAAGGAATAAATAATAAATCAGAACGGCCTACCAGGCGGGCCTATTATTTTATTTGTAATATTCTAATGAGAGTCGTAAAGCATCAAACAAATCCATCTTATTCTCTGGGCTTTTATCTAGCTTGAATGTATCCGGCTTGTTCTTTGCAATCCTCAGGTCTGTTAGTAAATCTTTGTGGCCCTGAGATGCATCAGGGTTGATTGCTAGTAAACCTTTATCGACTATTCGCTTAGCATTATCTAACATGGCCTGATTGCGCTGGCTAAAGTTGACTGGTACTATGTTCATCATGTAATAGGGTTCTGTTTCTGATTGCTTAGCTAGTTGTATCAGTCTGAGGTAGTCTCTATCTTCGCCAACGATGGATTTGAGTGAAGAGATAAAGGAAGGTGCAGAGCCATCGATAAATATCTTGTTAGTGCCATTATCCAGGTCATATTCACGGATGAGGTTGTAAGTATGTTTGACCATTGATTCATAATCTGCTCTATCAAACTGTGCGACGTATCTGATACTGACTTTTCCCTCCACCCATTCAGTAAGTACAAATGCAGTTCTGGAAGAGCCCCAGCCGATATCGATGCCAAGAGATTTCCTTGTAGCGTCTCTGAGAGTGTAGCTGAGACTTGCCAGCTTTGCGTCTGTCTCTCTGCCAAGTCGCTCACAGTGGAGTATTGCAGACTCAGAGAATAACGTGCCAACTCCGTAGGCGTACTGGCCTTCGTACTCTCTTTTGAAATACGGCTGTTCTTTTTCTTCCTCAATGAAAGACGGCTCGTATATCTTTCCCAGTCCTCTTTCGTAAAGGTATTGAATCCTTTTGAATCCTGCTTCCTCATCGGATTTCATCTGTTCTATTCTGTGAAACAAACTATTGGGCTCATTAGGCGTACTAACCATTACAATCCAGGGGTCTGTTTTAGCGATGTAGCCACGGGCTACAGCCATAACCTCTTCTTGCTCTGACTGCTCAAAGAAGTCTGCTTCGTCTAATAGTATAAACTTAAAGTCTTCGTAACCTCTCATACTAACTGTATTTGAAGGAAACGCCTCGACTGTCACTGAGTTTAGCACGAGAGAATCTAGCCGGGAATCTTCAAGGATATACAGTTGGTATAGATGTTTCATCCTTCGGATTAAGTCCCATGCAATCTTTACTTTTGGACCAGTTACAACTACAAACCTCTTGTTCCGATACTCATCTGAAGATAGAGCTAACCATCCCATATAACGTAGAAGGAGCTCAGTCACTCCTAGACCACGAGCCTTCTTGAGCCAGAGATGCTTGTATTTCTCTAAGTATTTGACTATCTCAATCTCGTAGTCGAATATTACTTTGTAGTTGCCATCTTTATTAGGTAGCCCAATAATGTGATTGAAACAGCAAGCACCAGCAGTAAAATGGTAGTGCTGTTCATGTTGTATCGGGTCTTCAATCCAGAAAGGCTTGCCCTGAATCTCTGCCAGGCGTTGCAGAGTCTCAGAATATAGCTTGTCCTCTTCTGGTGTTCTCTGATGGGACTTCCAATAACTGTGGTGAAATGGTCTCCTTCGTCCTGCCAAGTTGTGGGGATTCTACTCCTGTATAATGAGGCAACACATCTATAATGTTTGAACGTGAAATAGTTAGTTGATGCAATTCTTTCAGGCAGCTGAGCTGAAGATATTTGTCACCTTCTGATGTGTGAAAGATTCTCCAGGCTTCCTTAATGTATTCTTCAATCTCATCTTTTGCTTTGAATACTTCGTCTAGAAAGGCATATCTTGAATCCCGTAACTCTTCTAACTTTTGAGGAGCTATCATTTTCAGTTGTTTGATGTATGTGTCAATCTGTCTGATTGAAATATCTAAATGGGTTCTGGCCTTTATGAAGGCCTGACTTTCTTCTCTAGAGAATCTTTTGACTCTACACTGTACTAAGCAATCCTTGATTTGTCTGCGTTCTGCATAGGTAAACTTTGGCATAGCTAGAGTTTGATTGCCTCCTTACCAGTATACTTCTCGTAGCGTTTAACTATTACATCACAGTATCTTGGGTCTATCTCACTACCGTAAAATGTTCTATCTGTTTGTTCGCATGAAATGAGAGTTGTACCTGTACCTGTGAATATGTCTAAGACACTGCTGTGAGGTTCGGAAAACTGTCTGATTAACTCATTGATTAGCTTTAGAGGTTTGGCTGGTGCTGCTGTTTGTACTCTGTCAGTAGGGTTATACTTATCGAATCTTTTACCTTTGCCTTTTGTTTTAGTCTGCTCTAATGTGGAATGTTCTACTGTTCGTAGGTTCTGAGATATTATACTAGAGAAGTCAAAATAGTCTGTTGGTCTTTTAGTGTCTTTGCTAAATCCTTCACCATAAAATAGGATAGGTTCGTATAGTATTTTTCTAAATAATCGGCCCTGTACTCTACTATTAGCTTTATACCATGTTCCTACATCTGTAGGCAGTTCGCCTTCTGTTATTTCATTCCAGAATACTATGTTTCTAGGTCCTGGGGTTATGATTATCTTTGTGCTACCAGATTGTTTTAGTACTCTGTACCAGTTCTTACAGAAGTCTATGTATTCTGATATTGATAGTTTGTCTTCATTATCGTTATAATGGAAGCCGATATTGTAGGGAGGGTCAGTAAATACTAAGTCTGGTACATGTTTGACTTTGTCATCTGGCTTAAGGAGTTTGTTTATAATCGACCTTGAATCAGTAGAATCTGCACAGATTAGTCTGTGTCTATTCCCCAACAAATAGAGGTCGCCTAGCTGTGTACTAGGCGGCCCTACATCGCTAATATCTTCCTCAAAAATAGAATCTTCTGGTTTAAGAAAGTCGTATTCAGGATGATATTGTTGTAAAATCT
>Ga0081455_10000801_pt1 | contig 40524 bp, 40 predicted proteins | sample TabmetS3T2R1_FD_70207 | JGI IMG/M metagenome (GOLD analysis project Ga0081455, IMG submission 70207) | Tabebuia heterophylla rhizosphere microbial communities from the University of Puerto Rico - S3T2R1 | ecosystem: Host-associated > Plants > Roots > Rhizosphere ... | reverse complement strand
AGCCTGCACCTCGCCTTCGATACGGTTTGGCAGGAGATGCTCGACGAGGGCGTATTTGACTTGGTGCAGGACGCGTACGAAGCGATCGTCGAGTTGGGAGGCGATCCGATCCGCGAGGAGCACCGCGGTCTCAACGCCGTGACCGCCGTGGTGAAGGAAGCGCGCGCGACGATGAAGGCGGCCCGCGACGTGCGTGACCACCGCGGCGATGGTCCCGACCCCAATCCTCCCGGCGGCGTGAGCGTCACTCCGACAGCAGGCGGTGCCGCCGCGCAGCCGCACCGCTGTCCCGGCGCGGAGGACGACCTCGTCGTACGCGACCATCGCACCGGTACGACCGATATCGTCGTGCGCGACCACCGCACCACGCGCGTCGATCCCGCCGAGCGGCTTCCCGACCTGCTGCAGCAGCTCGAAAAGCGGCTCCTCGGCAAATATGCCTTCACCGTGTTCGCCGCTAACGAGAAGGAGCGCAGCATCAACTTCGGCCTCCTCAACACTTGGCGCCAGGTGTGGACGCCGCTCAATTACCAGGCGGGGCCCCTGGTGAAGTCCATCCCGCTTGCTCCGAAACAGACGCAGAAGATCGTCATCAGTCGCAAGACGATCAAGAAGCGGACCCGCAAGGAGCTGGAGAACAACGTGCGCGTCCTCAAGGACGAAATGAGCTCCACCTCGCGCACCGAGCAGGAAATTGCCCGGCGCGCGCAGACCAAGAACGATTTCTCCATCGAACACGTGAGCAAGGAAGGTGTCGAGCCCGCCTCGCAGACGACGACGCTAAAAGCCGGCCACGAGGCGAGCAAGAGCTCTGACGACATCAAGAAATCCTTCCACGAGGCCGTGTTCAAGTCGGCACAGGAGGTGAAGCAGGAGCGCGTGGTCGAGGTGAACACGGAGGAAATGGAGGAATTCGAGTCGACCGAGACCACCGAGATCTCCAATCCCAACGACGAGATCGCCTGCACCTTCCTCTTCTACGAGCTAGAGCGCTGCTATCGCGTCCGCGAGAAGTTACATCGCTGCGTCCCCGTCATCCTCGTCGCGCAGGAGTTTCCGCAGCCGCACGAGATCAATGCCGCGTGGCTCGTGGCGCATGACTGGATCCTCAAGCGCGTCATCCTCGACGACTCGTTCCTGCCCACGCTGAACTCACTATCGCAAACGGCCGGCAACGAGAGCGCTCTCGCGGAGATGCGCGTCAACATCCAGCAGCAGCGCTGCATCGTCGAGCAGCTGCGCGAGGAGGTAGCCTCCGCGCGCAAGCGCGCCACGCTGCAGCAGGCGCTGCTCGAGCGCTCCGTGTTCCAGAAGGCGGGAGTGGTCGGTAACGGCCGCGGCGGCGGAGCAGGTGGCGGGGGAGGCATCTTCGGCATCGTGGGCGATGCGCTCGAGAGCGTGGCCTCGGCTGCGGGCAGCTTGGTCGATTCAGTCGGTGACATGGTCTTCGGCGGCGAGCCGAACCAGAACCAGAGCAATCGCCAGGCGATGCAGGAGAGAGCGCAGGAGGCAGCCGATCAGGCGCGCGAGCTGATGTTCCGGTTGGAGCGGGAGGTGACCGCGCTCAACGCGCTCACCGAAAGCTACACCAAGGCGCTGCGCGAGCACCACATCCTGCTCACCGAGGTGGCGCGATGCTGCGGGCACGTGATGGACAACATCATGTACTACATGCAGAAGATCTGGCTGCACGAGCCGGCCGACCAGCGCTACTTCCGACTGTTCAACGTGCCGGTCCCGCGCTTCAAGGCGGCCGAGCGCAGGATCAAGATCGATTTCGAGCATCCACTCCCGCCCATGGACGAGGCGCACAAGTCCCTGCCGCGCTTTGGTGCGGTGGCGACGAACGCCTTCCGCACGGACGCGCGCACGAAGCTCCTCGAGGACATGGAGTTCTCGCCGCTCGCCGAGGTGGCCGATCTCGACAATCTGCTGGGCTTCAAGGGCAACTACATGATCTTCCCGCTCAACGAGTCGAATCCGCTAACCGATCTGATGATGGATCCTTACATCGACCGTGCGACCGGCGAGTTGGTGGATCCGTCGGATCCGTCGCGCTGGTCGCTGGAGGAGTTCTCCGACTACGTCTGCTGCCTCAAGGATCATCTCACCCAGGAGGAGCTGCAGGCCATCCTCCCGCAGCTTCGCGAGCAGTTCAGGACGATCCTATCGGCGGCGAGGCGGAACGGCGATGTACTGGTCGTGCCGACCAACTCGCTCTTCATCCAGGCGCTGCCTGATACGCACGAGGTGCTCGGCAACTTCAAACGGGCCCACCGCCTGATCGATGTAAAGGCAGCGCAGGCGGCGCACCGCGAGAAGGAGCTCGAGAACGTTCGCTTCGCGGCTCGCATACTATCTGGCGAGCGCGGTGATCCACACATTGACAAAAAAGTTCTGATCGAAGGCGGCTCGAGCGTCGTGGTCCCGGCCGGCGATCAGTAGGGAGATCGAGCGATGGGCGGCATCAGCGACGTCGATCGCGGGCTGTGCCTCGCGCCGACTGGCATCGACACGTGGGAATCGCGCGTCGAGATGGTCGAGCGGATGCGGCGGGTCGTCGACATCAAGGACTGGATCGTTCAGAACGAGTTCCGGGCGGATCTGAGGGAGCGCTTCGCATCGCCCAGAGAGATGCTGGCCGGCAGACGCCAATTCGAGAACGACGAGGAGCGGCTGCTCTACCTTCGTTACACCATCGAGCACGAGCTCGGCTCCCAGGCCACGAATGATCGGATTGCCGACGCCATGGCAGACTACGAACTAAGCCGAATCAAAATCGCAGCCGCAGAGGCGGTGCCGGAGCCTCCGTTTGCATCGCCTTACATTCCGGGCGGAAGCGCCGCGGCCATTGCCTTGCAGGAGAAGGGAATCGAATGGGCCCGGGCCGCGGCGGAGAGCGATCGAGGCGAATACGAGGCATTTCTCTACGAAGTCGGCAGGCTGGACGATGCGGATCGGCAGGAGCGGAACAAACCGTTCGTCTATTCGGGTGCGGCGACGGTGGATCTCTATGAGCAGTACATCGGCGGACCCTTTGTCCAAACGGTCAATGAGGCGAAACGGGCGGTGCCGGTCCTCGTCAGCTTGCTCCTGGATTTCACGCCGATCATCGGTCAGCTCAAGGCGGTGACCGAGGCGATCTACGGCAAGGATTTGATTACCGGACGGGAACTCGAGGACTGGGAGCGCGGACTCGGCGCGCTGCTCGCGATCGTTCCCGAGGCCAGGGGGATCTTTAAAGCCGGTCGCACGGGCATGCGCACGCTCGCAGCCATCGCGCGAGAGTCCGGCCGGCCGGCGCAGGAGGTTTACCGCGTGACGAAAGCCGCCAGCAAGCTGACGGAAGAGGAGGTCAGGGCCGCGCGGAAAATCGTCAACGGAAGACCTGCGAACCCGAGAGAAGCCGAAAAGGTGGCTGGGAGCATCGAGGAGATGATCGGCTCCAAGCCGCGCGGCGCGCGTAGCACGTCATACAAGGTCGCCGCCGGTCTCATCGAAGACGGACGCACCGTGTCGAAGTCGGTGGCTAGTAGTCCGGTCAAGGCCGGCGCCAAGGCGCCGGGGAAAGTTATCAAAGCGACGGCAACCGCTCCGCAGATCGCAGCGCAGCTCTCGCGCGCCGGCATTTCGGCAGAGGCGGTCACCGCACTCGAGCGCGCGGGGGTAAAGATTACAGACGATGCGGCGAGGGTTTTGATCAACACCAAAGCAGGAGCGTTCATCAACACGTTTCACGGGTGCTCGGGCTTCGAGCTGGTGGTGAAGGACGTTATCAAGCCGGGGACGAAGAAGAAGGGGGCGATGTTCCTCATCGAGTTCGTGACGGACTCCGCGAACAAGATCGATCCGGCTACGGTGAAATTCGAACTACCTGGCGGCATCACCAAGACACCGACCCGGGAGTTCGTTGCGCGGGCAACCGATCTGGTGATCACGATCGGTGATAAAACAACAAATTACGAGTTCAAGGCGTATAGCAAGGCGGCGGTCGCCGCAAGTTTGGAAAATCCGCAGAAGATCATCCAGCTCGTGAAGGACGTGGCGATCTTCGGCCGCCAGAACATCCGGTGGGTCTATGATTCGCGCGATGTGTCTAAGGCGTTCGTCTACAAAAAGTTCACCGCGGCCATCAAGAGCGATGCGCTGCTTGCAAAGGAGTTCGGCAAAGGCGCAAAGCTTGAGGAGGCGCTCGACCGGCTGATCATCATGTATCCGCCGGTGCCGAGAGTACCGCCCGTGCCATACAGCGCACCTGTTAAAGCGGCCGACGCTGCCACTTCCCCCAACTGACGGCCGGCCACAGATCGTTCTTCGACAATAGCGCGAGCCTGTTCTGCGGCGCGGGGTGTGCGCGAGGCGCTGCGGTTATGGGATGGTCCGGCTCGTTGATCTTCACCACCGCTGTGCCCGGTGGGTATGGGATTTCAGTAAATTCCTTTGGCAAAACCTGCCCAACTTCTGTTAGCCCACTCTTGGCGTCCCCATGCTAGGCCTTGCGTTAAGGCATCGACTTGATCGTCATTGCGTCCGGGAAACGCCAGTAGCTCGGCCGTGCATTCCTCAAGCCATCCAGCGTTGCACGGGAAGCGGACCGAACCTCCGGCAAACAAATCGGTTTGTGCGATGAGGCGGGCTCGCTTGTCGGTGTCGGGCTTGTAGGTGGTCACGTTGATGGATTGCTCGCGCAGGCTCTGGATAAGGCCGCGGCTGATCGGGGAGTCCTCGATTAAAAGTGTCCCGGAGCCATAGCGGCGCCGAATTTCGATGACCTTCTGCTTGAGGGCGTCAAACGGAAAGCGACCGCGCACGACTTCAAGAATGTAGAAGACTTCCTCCCGCGCCAGCAGAACGACACAAGCGGAATAATCGCCAGTCTCAGCCTCGCTTAGCGCAATGTCCCAGCTCATGATGATGCGATCGCCTGACTGAGATTGGATGGAGTCGTAAGCTGCCATCCATTTTCGTTTGACGATCGTGCCTCCTGGCGGAACGGGACTCTGCTGGTACTGTGCCGAAAAGGCGATCGGTCCCATTTCCCGCTTGAGCTCAGCAAGCACATGGACGGGCTCATGCTCGGGATGCAGAAGCTCGCCCTTCTGGCGCGTATAGCTGCGGCCTTCACCGAGATCGAAGGTTTCCTCCCGCTGCGCAATCGCAGGAAGGTTTAGAACCTCGAATCCACCTTGTTCCTGCAGGTATCCAGCGAGATCGTTTTGGTGCACCCGTTGCATGGTCACAACGATGCGCGTCGCTGCCTTGTCATCGCCGCGCGAGAGCAAGGTCGAGCGGTACCACTCGATCACGCGCGCCCGGACCGATTCCGACATGGCATCGCCAAGTTTGAGAGGGTCATCGACGATGATCAGATTGCCGCCCAGTCCGGTGAGGGTACCCTCGATAGACGTGGCGATGCGCTTTCCCCGTTTCGATGTTGTAATCTCGCGGTCTGTGTCGCGCTCGACGCGCATCGCGGGAAAAGTAGCTTGGTAAATTGGATGCTTAACGAGCAGCCGAAAATCATTGGCATGATTGCGGGCCAGAACGTCGGAGTAGGAAGCGACCACGACCCGCTCCGAGGGATGGCGGCCCAAGAACCAGGCAGGTAGCGCCACCGACGTACACAGTGACTTTAACGTGCGCGGCGGCAAGGTGATGATGAGCCGACGAACCTCGCCACGAGCGACCCGCGATAGCTTGTGCGTGATCGCTTCCAAATGCCAGTTCGGCTTAAACGTAGATCCTGGCCGCACCACCCCAAAGGCAAATTCGGTAAACGCCATGAGATTGAGTGCCAATAGCGCTCGAAACGCCGCATGCGGTGGACATTCGGGCCAAAGTTCGGCTTCCGCCGCCAATACAGCAGTCGAGGCGGAACGAGCCGGGCGATCAATGTTCGGCGTCATCATCCAACAACTCGGGTGGCGCGAATACGCGCGCGGGCGCCGGCAGCGTCACGCCCCAGGATCTCGCGACGTAGGCGTCCAAAAGCGCCTGATGGTCCGCGGCAAGCGCTTCCTCGATGACCTTGCGTCGGCCCGCCATGAAGTCGACACCAAGTTTCTCAGCGAAGAGGAAGGCATCGCGTCGGGCATGGCGGTCGCCCTTGGCAAATTGGATGCTAAGTTGTTCGAAGCCGGCGTCAGCCCGTGTAATGATCTGTTGTCTTTCACCTTCGGTGATCTTGACCTTCTTGTTGAACGCGCGTTCGAACGAGGCCTTCAGGTCCAGCACGATTGAGAGCGGCTTGGGCTTGGCGCCCTTGGGATTGCCGCTCCGCCCAGGCTTGAACTGAAACTCCCGCGGCGGACGACCGGGTCCGACCTTGTACTCTTTGGCCGGCGGAGGATCTGTTACGGAAGTGGAACGGCCAGCAGAGTTGACTTCTTTTGTCTCTTTCGGTGGTTTAGCGCTCATGGCGGATACCCTTTCGGAATTTCGATCGGAGTGAGTGGGTGGAATTCTTTTTGAGGGATCAGGCGGCGAGCGGTTTTGCCGTGCGCTGCTCCTCGATGATCTCGTAGCTTTCACCTGATCCAGCAAGCACTGCGGCTTTGCCGGTGTAGGTTTGCCAGCGCCGCACCGCCACATCGACATAGATCGGGTCGATCTCGAGCGCTCGCGCCTTGCGACCAGTTCGTTCGGCGGCGATCAAGATGGTCCCGCTGCCGCAGAACGGGTCGAGCACCAGGCCGCCGCGGCCCGAGCAGTCTTTGAGGCTGTCGCCGGCCAGCGCAACCGGTTTAACCGTCGGGTGCATAGCCAATTCTTGCAGTCGTCCAACACGCATGCCGGTGAGGCCAGGGTAAGACCACACATTCGTGCGATTGCGGCCGCGTTGGCCGAGCTCAAAGTTGTTGATGTGTGGCGCGGTGCCCGACTTCCACACGAAGACCAACTCGTGTTGGGACCGATAGAAGCTGCCCATTCCCGCGTTGCTTTTATTCCAGACGCACAGGTTCTTGAGCTCACCATAGATCTTTCGGCCGGCGGCGAGCATTTCGCCCATGTGTCGCCAATCCGTGAAGATCTGATGGATCGAACCGTCGATGCTGTTCTCAGCAAGCCGCTTGAACACCGTCTCCAAAAATGCGGTGAACTCAGCTTCGCTCATCTCGCCGCAAGCCATTGCGAAGTCGCGGTGACGGATGCGACCAAGACCGCAGACATTGCCATGGATGGGGACGTTGTAAGGCGGATCCGTGAACACAAACTCCGCTTTGGCGCTCTCAAGCAGGCTCTGGTAGGCGAGCTTGTCCCGAGCATCGCCGCAGAGCAGGCGATGCTCCCCGAGCAGCCACAGGTCGCCCGGTTGAGTGACAGCCGCGCTGGAACAGGCGGGGATATGGTCCTCCGGTCCGGTTGGTGCGCCCTTGGCCTCGTGCGCCTCCTCGAGGATAAGGTCGATCTCCCCCATGTCGAACCCGGTCAACTCGACGTCGACGCTAAGGTCGATGAGCCCTTGCAGCTCGATTGCAAGGACCTCCTTGTCCCACCCGGCCCGCTCGGCGAGCCGATTATCCGCTAGAACGTAAGCGCGCTTGTCGGCCTCGTTTAAATGGGAGAGTCGGCAGGTCGGGACCGCGTCGATGCCAAGGAGCTTGGCGGCCTCGACGCGGCCGTGGCCGGCGATGATCTGCTTTTGATCATCGATCAAGACGGGGTTGCAGAAGCCAAATTTCTCGATGCTCTTCGCGATCTGCCGGATCTGTTTTCTTGAATGTGTGCGCGCATTATTCGCGTACGGTCGCAGGTCATGCACACGGGTCTGTTCGATTTTCATTGATTCCCCGTCCTCCGTGTCGCTTGGCAAGCTCTGCCGAATTGGTCCTCCGCTTGGCAGCGCCATTCTCGAATCAAACATCGCATATGCGAGGGCCAACAAAAATTATGACAACTCGGACACAAAACGATTTTGTCAGAGTTCTTGTCGCTCTTTGTCAGGGTCACAACTGCGCGTAAATCTTGTGACGCCCTCGCTCAGTTGGAGGCTCGCCCGCATGAGAGGGTGACGCGCTTGCGCAACGAAACGGATTGGTCGGCCCCGGTGCGAGGCTTTCCTGTTCCCACCGAGCAAGGAATCTTACGCGGCTGTCTGGACTTAGCTGGTACGGTCGCTGCGGCCGCAGCGAGCCTGCTTGCCGGCGAAGCAGCCGTAGTGGACGGCTGGTGCAGAAATGACGGCTTAAATTTTCTTGTCGGACTTTTTTGGCCGTCCCGTCGGCATCGGAACTTCCTCGAATATCTTCCTTAGTTCGCGTTCAGTCACCCGGTAAGTCGGGAAAGCCTTGCGCAGGAAGTCCCCCTGTTGATCTCGTGTCAAACTTTCTGTCTTCATTTTTGCCTGCAAGATCGCGATCGCTTCTTGGATTTTTGCACGGGGAAGCGGCTTTGGCGGCACAGGTGATTCGGTGAACTGCCTGATCAAGACCGAGCCAGTATTCCGACCCTGCGGTAATGGCGCCTGTCCCTTCTCCAGAATTTGAGTGGCGTCCCAGCGTCGCCACAACGCAGCGGACGCTCGATGCAGTGCTCCCGTCCACGGGTCCAAAACCGCGGCTTCGAGCTCACCACCTGCGAGCAAAAACCGGAGTCGGTCGCGTGCCTCGGCATACCGGAGCCGCGCCCGGTGCTCCTGTTGATAGGCGGCGCTGGCGGGGTCGCCGGTCGAATGCGGAGTGCGTGGCGGCGACGGCGTTGCTGGGCGCACTCGGCCGCTGCCGGGCGCGTCGCTACCCCGCGCGGGCGGTAGGTCCTTGATCTTCAGCCACTCTTCTTCGCTGATTAGACCGCTGCGCGCCCGATGCTCTTCGCCGGTCCAATCGGAAGGGAATAGTCTGCGGCCTATAAGGTTCAGTGCTTCGCGGATCGAGAAATAGCCGCTCGGAACGACCTCGGGCATGCGCAAGCTCTGATGGAAGGTCGACGTCAGCGGGCGCGCGACAAACGTAAGCGTCCGTCCTACTTCCCTCCCTGTTAGGCCATGATAGCCTCGCTGCTTCGCGAGTAGGGAGAGCTTCCTCCAAGTTGCTGAATTTGGGGCGCTTTTACCCCAAGCGTCCGCCGACCCCTCCCTGCATTTTGTCGGAATTCACCCTGCAAGTCGCAATTTGCAGGGAGCTTAGGTTCGTTTCTTCTTGCGGGGTTTGGGCGACGGGCTCCGGCCACTTTGCCGTCCTCCGCTCCTGCGGCTTGGCTGGACCGGCCGGGCCAGCCTTTCAGGCAAATGGGCCCGTCTGCCCGTGGCGCGGCAGAAAGCCCCTGCCCTGCCCACATCCCAGCTCTACTTGCGGGAAGCCCCATAGACGACCGAGCCGTCTTCCCGCTGCTGCGCGGCTTCAGTCATGCGCGCTGGCTCGAGGCGCCCGGCGCTGACAATGTGGAACACCGTCTCTCCTGCCGCGATCAAGTAGTCCGCAATGATGCGCCGGTGGCAGCGCCACCACACCGCTTCGGCGCACATGATCGCGCAAGGCCCTTCATGTCCCAATGCGCGCAGACGCGCGAGGCCGCTTCGAAACGGTGGGGTCAGCGCGTAATCGGCAAAGTTGTGAAAGCTCTGGTTTTGCCAGAATGCATTGACGTCGGCCGCAACGTCCTGCCTGGCGCGCAAGCCGCCCAGCGCCGCCATGTGCTCGTATCGGATCGCAGAACGCGCCAGCGTTTCGGGAAGGACGTCGCGATTGTATTGCGGGTTCGTGCGCGAACGCGGAACGCTGCGCACGTCGACTACATGCGCGATCTGCGCTCCTTTGAGCAAATCGACGAATTCGGTCACCGGCCGGGTTGAATGTCCGATGGTGAAGAAAGGATGTGCCATCAGGCTCGCCGTACGTCACGGCGCATCAGCGCACCCGTCTCGCCATTGCGCAGGGATGACGCGCTTTGAACTACGCCGCAGGCCAAGACGTTCCGGGGCGATAACACGCAGCTCCACGCGGGTAATCCGATGGAACTCGCCAGCGAGACCGCGGTTGAGCATTTGCGAAGAATTTGAGGCAACGCGCGCGGCTTCCGAGGCTCGTGAACTCGCGCGGAGGAGAATGTCGTATGACCGACACAACAATTGTGATGCCGGGAGAGACCAAAGTTGGGTCCCCCTTGTCCTGGAGCGCCGCCATCGCCGGCGCATTTGCGGCGACGGCTGTAACCTTCATCATTATCGCATTGGGCTCTGGCATCGGCCTATCGTTCGCGTCGCCCTATAGCGGTCCCTCGGCGAAGACCATGACGATTGCGGCCGCGGTCTGGCTGCTCATGGCCGAAACCATGGGCTTTGCGACCGGCGGTTATCTTGCCGGCCGTCTGCGCAGTCCCGCGTACGATGGGGTGATCGGCGAAACCACCTTCCGCGATGCCGCGCAGGGGTTGCTGGTATGGGCGATCGGCGTGGTCGCGATGGCGTCGCTGGCCGGCCTGCTCGGTCTCTTCGCCGCAGGCGCCGCGACGCAGGTGACGTCGGGCGCCGCCGCCGGGTTGAGCGCCGCGCGCGGCCAAGCTTCCACGAGCGGCCCGAGCGACTATTTCGTCGACCTCATGTTGCGCCCTTCCCCGTCGACCGCAACGGCTGCGGGGCAGCGGCCGGCATCCGACACCGTCGGCATCGCGCCTGCCGGGGCGCAAGGCGGAATGAGCAACGAAATGCGCGCGGAGATGGGCCGCATTCTCGCACGCAGCGTTGTTCAGGGGCGGCTCGACGACAGCGACCGCGCCTATATGGCGCAGATGGTCGCTACCCGCACCGGGATTTCGCAGGAGGAAGCGCAGCGCCGGGTCAGCGAAGTCGAAGCCAAGGCCCGCGACGCGGCGGACTCGGCTGCCAAGGCAGGCGCCTACTTCTCGTTCTGGACGTTCATGGCGCTGTTGTTCGGCGGCGCGGCAGCGACGCTCGGCGGCATCCTCGGCGGACAGCTGCGCGATGACGAAACCCGCGCAGCCTAGCGACTCAACCGTAACATCGAGAGGCTCATCATGCTCAGCTTGGTCGTCACACTGCTGATCATCGCGCTCATCGCCGCGGTGCTCGGGTTCGGCGGCATCGCGTTTGCCGCTGCGGAGATCGCCAAAATCGTGTTCTTCGTCGCGCTGGTTCTGTTCCTGATCGGCTTGCTGTTCGGGGCGGCCCGCGGCTCCGGACCCGCCGTATAACTCGACCGGCGCTGCTCGCGGCAGACAAAAAGAAGCCCCGGTCTGATCCGGGGCTTCGCCGTTTTCGGCAGTTCTGCCGTTTGCGCGGTTTAGCGCGGAACAGCCGGGGCGACCGGACCACCGACCGTGCCGCCGCTCTCGCAGACCTTCACTGTCTTCATGGAAGTTTCGGCTTCCGATCGCGTGGTAAACGCCGTTCCTGGGCCTACGACAACCATCGTTTGGGTGGTGGGTCGCTGTTCCACGATCGTGCAGCGCTTCGTTGTGGTGTCCTGCACGATGTAGAACTCTGCTGCCAGCGCGGGAGTCGCAAATGCCGCAAACCCTGCCGCGGCAACCAGCAATTTAATGCGCATAAAGTCCTCCTGAGGTTGCAGTGTACAACAAACCAATTTCTGGCCCGCTTGGTTCCACCCGCGCCGAAAGGCAGGAAGTTACGAGCACGGGCCTTTCGGCTTACCGTGCTGGGAAAGAAAACCTTGCAAGCACAGCGCGCACGCATCGACGGGCGCGGGTCCGGTGCTGCGGCCCGCGATCGTTGGATTTCCTGAACGGAACGCACGACGCGTCGACGCGGTTGAGATGGCGGAAAGCTGGCATTGCCAACGGCAGAATATGAATCAGCGACCCTTATTCGAATGGATGGCGCGAATCGGCTACGCGGCGCGCGGCGGCGTTTTCTTGATTCTCGGGATCTTTGCGGCGTTAGTAGCAATCGGAGCGCATCAGCGCACAGTCGATACTAAAGACGCCTTGCGCTCGCTTATGCCGCAGCCCTTCGGGCATTTGCTGCTCGTCCTCATCGCCGCAGGATTGATGTGCTTTGCCGCGTGGCGGTTGATGGAGGCTGTGCTCGATGCCGATCATCAGGGAAACGACGCCAAGACGCTCGTTTCCCGCGCCGCTCACGCAGTCGCGGCGATATTCTACCTCGGCTTCGCGGCCGTGGTGTTGAGTCCGCTCTTGGGACGCGGCCGCGCCGGGAGCAGCGATCAGGTAGCGCATGATTGGACGGCCTGGGTCTTGGGCAAACCGTTCGGACAGTGGATCGTCGGGGCAATCGGCGTGGCGATAACCGCGATCGGCGTTGGCATTGGTCTTAAGGGATGTTGGGGATTAAGACACCTGGAGCTAAGATCGAGGCCGCGGCGCGTGCTTGCCGGGCTGGGCCGTTTCGGCTTTGTCGCCCGCTCGCTTGTGTTCACGATGATCGGCGTCTTTCTGCTGTACGCGGCGCTCGATGCCAATTCTCGCGAAGCAAAGGGCGTTGCCGGCGCGCTGCAAGTCATCCAGCAGCAGCCCTATGGATCCGTGCTGCTGGGCATTACGGCTGCGGGACTGCTCGCCTTCGGAGTCTACGGCATCGCGGAAGGCGCGTTCGCACGCATCACCGCGCCCTCGCTTCACCAAGCCGCCAGCAAGACGAGGCTCGCCAGCCAATGACGCAACAAGCGCATCCCCTTTCGGTCCTCCAGATGACCCAGGCCGACTTGGCGGCACTGCGACACGCCGTTCAATTGCTGGAACATCCGAGCCTTGCCGCGCGGCTCACCAACATGGTGGGCAGGCCGATCGAACTCATTGGCTACGCGCTGCCGGCATCCGCTTCGCAGGTGATCACGACGGCAACTTCGAAGGCGCTGGAGATGGCGCTGAAGGTGGCGGTGCGGACCATGGACCACATGGGGCATCCAGGTTCACAACGCTTTCACAAGGTCCTGGCCACGGCATCCGGCGCTGCCGGCGGCGCGCTCGGCTTGGCCATGCTTCCGATCGAGCTTCCGGTTTCGACGATCATTATGCTGCGATCGATCGCGGAGATTGCACGCAGCGAAGGCGAGGATCTGTCCGATCCGGAAACGGCACTCTCGTGCATGCAAGTCTTTGCCCTGGGCGGACGGCCTGACTCGGCCGACGCTTCTGAAAGCGGGTATTTCGCCGTGCGCGGCCTCCTGGCAAAGAGCGTCACGCAAGCCGCTCGATTTATCGTCGAGCGCGGGGTCATCGAGGAGGGTGCCCCGATTCTCATTCGCTTTATCTCTCAGGTCGCGTCCCGCTTCGGAATCGTGGTGACGCAAAAGCTCGCGGCGCAAGCCGTTCCGCTGGTCGGCGCAGTGGGCGGCGCTGCGGTCAACTACGCATTCATCGAGCACTTCCAAGACGTGGCGCGGGGCCATTTCACGGTCCGCCGACTCGAGCGGACGTACGGTAAGGAACTGGTGCGTAAAGAGTACGAACGCCTCGCGCAGGAATACTGAACGCCACCGCGCTCACATGCCAACGGTCACCTTGCGGTTCTGGCCTAGTCTGGGCTCCTCTCCGGTCGCCCAAGCCTTGGCAAACTCGAAGACCGTGGCCGCCGCGCTCGCGGGGCCGTCCCACAATTCGGCGCTCACGGGCTCGATCCGCAATAGACGCACATTGGGATCGGACGGTCCGCCGGGCCACCATGCCTCATCGGTCCGTCGCCAAATTTCCTTCGTCTTGGAGATATCGCGAGTGACGAATGCGCGGCCGGTGATCGACAGATAGGCTTTCGCCTCCGCATCGATGAAGATGAGACCGATGTCGGGCCTGGTCTCGATTTCATCCAGCTTTGCGCTATCAACGTCCGTCACGGCAAAGATCAAGCGGCGTTTACGATCGGGCCTTGGCTCCATCGGGCGCGCCCGCAGGCGGCCCGCGCATTGCGTCGCCAGCATGCACACGCCGGCGTTTTCAATGATGTCCCAGATGCGGTCAACGTTGCTTTGTTTGCTCATGTCGCTGCCTGGACGGGTGGAGCGGCGAAATGATCACCGAGCTCGGCGACCCACTGGTGTCGTGTGCAGGAACTAATTCCGGCCCTGCCGCGTTCCACGCGCGCGAAATGATTTGAATTGGGTGTTTGCACCTTGGCGGATGCAGCGAGTGAGAGCGGACGCGCGGGCCCGATCAGAAAATCGCGAAACGGGGCGGCGCCGCACGCCATTGCTCTGGCGAGGCGGCTCGGCTTGCGATACGTCGCCACCGATGCGTTATCGATCCGGCGCCGACGTTCCGGCAAGGGGTGGACCTATATCGGAAGCAACGGGCGGCCAATTCAGGATCCGAGAATCATTCGGCGCCTCGCTCGCTTGGCGGTACCGCCGGCTTATCAGGACGTGCTCTACGCCACCGATCCGGCTGCACACCTCCAGGCCATCGGCCGCGATGCTGCCGGCCGGCTGCAATACCGCTACCATCCGCAGTGGCAGGACGTGCGCGAGGGCCGCAAGGCGCGCCGGCTCGCGCGGCTGGCGAATGCATTGCCGTTGATTCGAAGGCGTGTCGGCCAGTGTCTGGCGTCCAAGCATGAAACCCGGGAATTTGCCTCGGCGGCTGTCATCGAGCTCGTCGCCTGCAGCGCCATAAGAGCTGGAGGCGAGGAGTACAGGCGGCTGCACGGCACGCGCGGAGCAGTAACCCTGCTCAAATCGAACGTCTCGATCTATGGCCAAGCGATTATCCTCAAGTTTCGGTCCAAGGGCGGAAAGAGTATCACCAAGGAGTGCACGGCCCCGCGCCTCGTCCGGGTCGTCCGGCGCTTAGGGCAATTGCCCGGAGGCCGCTTGTTTCAGTATCGCGCCGAGGATGGCACCGTGCACAAGCTGAGCGCGCGGGAGGTGAACGCGTTCCTGCGCGAGATCTCCGGCACGAACATTTCGTTGAAGGATTTTCGCACGCTGTTGGCGTCGGCGAGCGTGCTCGAATCTCTTGCCCGTATAAAGCCGGCAGCGAGCTCGCGATTGCGGCGCAAGCAGGTGCTCCAAGCCGTCAGCGCGACAGCCGACGAGCTCGCCAACACACCCACAATTTGCCGCAAGAGTTACGTGCACGATGCCGTGATCGCCGCCTTCGAGCAAGGCATGCTGGAGCGCCTTGCGCACACCCTCAAGAATTGCCGGTCGCCGAGCCGGCGAGCCCAGGTGTTGGCGCAGGTCATCGCGTCTGCGGGCACCTCCTCCGCAGGAGCGCGGTGAGCGCCGGGCGCACGGCCATGCCGCGGTTCAAGTGAGCGGGTTATGCCGGATGGTTCGGCTGCTTCGAGGATCGCGGAACTTTTTCCAGTGCACTTGGTTCATCACGAGTAGTTTATCTTTGTACGAAAGGATCACCCATGGCGACACGCCGCAATGTCCGAAGTGTCGTCGCCGATACCCAAGACAAGGGACGAGAAGCCGTCCAGGCAGTGAGCGAGGTTCGCGACAACGTAGCGGTTGCCATCGACAAGTCCCTGAAGAAGCGGCCTTACACCACCTTGGCACTGACGCTGGCATTCGGTTTCGTGCTCGGCGCGATGTGGGCACGATAGCGAGTTGGAGCGCTGCTCGTGCTGGGCATTCTCGCCCGCAGTCTTGGAGTGGAACGATCCGGGCCCCAAGCGGGAGGACGAGCAGAATGGCCGGCGGCAACTTGCCCGTGCCGCTTGAATACCTCCAGCGCGCCAGATCGCTCCCCCCCGTGACGATTGCGCGCGAGCGCAGGAACTCACACCCTCTGCGGCCGTTGAAGGTGCAAATCTCAGGAGGATCATGCCATGACCGACGATCGCATTAGCGGCAGCGCCAAGAATATTGGCGGCCAAGTGGAAGAGGGATTCGGACGCGCGACCGGTGACGTGAAGACGCAGCTCCAGGGCAAGGCCAGGCAGATGGAAGGCACCCTGCAGGACGTCTACGGCCAAGCCAAGGAGACGGCGGCCGAGGCCGCGGAAGCCCTCCGCGAGAGTGCCGGCGAAGCCGGCGACTTCCTGCGCACGACCATCGAGGAGCGCCCCTACACGACCGCTGCAATCGCTCTCGGCATCGGGTTTCTGATCGGCCGATTCGGCCGCCGCGGCGATTACTAGAGTCGGATGTCGTATCGGAGCCGGCGGCAGCGCATCCGGCCGGTCAGGTCAAGGCAGCAGCACCAAGTGAATTTCGCTTGACTCGTGTAACGAGAATCTTCCAACTTTCGACATTCTCCAAATTTGCGCTTGCAACGCGGCCGCGCGCACCGGGTGTGTCACAGAGCATGCGTCCGCGCAGTTGCGATGCGTACCGGCGGATCTGATATTAGACGCCCCTACCCTCCCGGGTAGCCTCCGACGATGGGGAGGATCTCGCCAGTGATATAGCTGGAACAGCTCGGCGCCGCCATGAAGACAAAGGCGGGCGCGATTTCCTCGGGCTGCGCCGCCCGCTTCATCGCGGTGCTACTGCCGAATTTGGCAACTTGTTCGGCCTGCTTGTCCGCAGGGTTCAGCGGCGTCCACACCGGCCCCGGCGCAATTGCGTTGACGCGAATGCCGCGGTCGATGAGATGTGCCGAAAGCGAGCGCGTGAAGGCGTGAATGCCACCCCTGGTCATGGAATAATCGAGGAGATATTTGTTGCCTTCGATGCCGGTGACGGAGCCGTTCATCACGATCGAGCTTCCCGGCTTCATGTGCGGGACCGCTGCCTTGATCATGTGAAAGTAGCCGTAGAGGTTGGTCTTGAGCGTACGGTCGAAATGCTCCTCGGTCAGGTCTTCGAGCTGCATGACGTGCTCTTGGAACGCCGCGTTGTTCACCAAAATATCGAGCTTCCCGAATTCCTCGATCGTTTGCTCGACGGCCGCCTCGCAGAAGCGCAAATCCGCGACGTCGCCGGCCATCGTGATGCAGCGTCGTCCTTCGGCCTCAACCGCGCGTTTTGTCGCTTCGGCGTCGGCGTGCTCATCGAGATAGGTGATTGCCACGTCGGCGCCTTCGCGGGCGTAAAGGACCGCAATCGCGCGGCCGATGCCGGAATCGCCTCCGGTGATCAAGGCCACCATATCGCGCAGTTTCTCGGAGCCGCGGTAATGCGGCGCCTCGTACATGGGCTGTAGCGCGAGTTCGGATTCGAGACCTGGCTTCTCGAGATGCTGCTCGGGAAACGATGTCGGATAATTACGGGCACCCGCTTGCATGGCTTCGGGTTTCTTTGCTTTGCCCTTGCCTGCAGCCTTGTCTGCGCGGTCGATCTGCCTTTGGATCGCGCGCTCGCGGTCGGCGGTGTGCTCGGCCTTTTCGGCAAAGCCTTGCAGTCGGCGGGATCTGTTCATGGATGCGAGCCTCGATTAAGCCGCTGTAAGCGCGGCATTCTGCTGTTGAATCGAACGCAGAGCGCGATTCGGAGTTCCCCTCGGCCGCACATCTTCGCCGCGGGATCTTCTCCCTCGCCGACGCACGGACGAGCCCTGGGTCACCTCAGCTTTGAGCAGCCGACCCCTTCATCCGCCGCCGGGCGTGCGCTGCCAGCCGCTCGTAGTCCTCGGCGATGCGAAGCATCATCTGCTTCGAGTCAGGATCCGACATTTGTTCCGCGATGCTGCGCGCCTCCTCGGCGCGCTCCTGCCAATGCGCGGGGTTATCGAGGAGGGAATCGGGTACGAACCTGTTCATAGGAAAGCGGTGGGAGCGGAACGATATCGTGGGGACGGACGTTACAAAAGTTGGATCGCCATGCCTACGCCGAAAGAATGCCGCCAGCATGCCGAAGAATGCCTGAAGCTCGCGAAAGAGACGACCCAAATCTACGCGAGGCAGGCGCTGCTCGAACTCGCGGCCGAGTTCCGAGAGATTGCCGACGAATTGGAACGACGCAGCTCTCATTCCCCTGGTGCAAAGCGACGGCGCGCCCATAACAACTTCGCGCCGCCGCGCCGGCGGCGCGCCTGAAGCCCTCGCTGCGCTGGCAAAGTAGCCGCACGCTAACTCCCGAAACCCGAAAGACCCATCGTGCCGGCGTCGTGCACCCTACGATGCCTGAGCCAAAACTGGGGGCGGTCATTTGCCGGAACGAAGCCTCGCTGGCGTTCCGATTTCGCACCGGCCTGATGGAGATTGGGCGGAACTGCGTATGTGAGTTCCGGCCATGCCGCGCGCGCACGTGAGGAACCGAGCGCCGGTCTGGCACGTTGCTCACAACGAGTGTGGGGCACGAAGAACCTGCGAGCCGCGCGCTTGTCAAGCGCGCAACACGCAACAACGAAAGGAGGAAAAACCGTATGGGATTCTTTTCGAAAGACATCAAGACAATGGATGACCTGTTCGTGCACACGTTGCGGGACATCTACTACGCGGAAAAACAAATCGTGCAATCGCTGCCGGAGATGATCGAGAAGGCAACCGACCCGCAGCTCAAGCAGGGTTTCCAGGCGCATCTGGGCGAGACCAAGAACCAGGTGATCCGCCTCGAACAAGTCTTCAAGCTGCACGGCGATGCGCCGAGGATGGTGGATTGCCCCGCCATCGACGGCATCATCGATGAGGCTGAAGAGGTAGCCGGCGAGGTCGAGGACAAATCGGTTCTCGATGCGGCGCTCATCGCCGCAGCGCAGGCGGTCGAGCACTATGAGATCACCCGCTACGGCACTTTGATCGCCTGGGCGAAAGAATTGGGGCGCCAGGACTGCGCGGCCTTGCTTCAGCAGAACCTCGATGAGGAAAAAGCAGTCGACAAGAAGCTGACCGCCATGGCCGAGAGCAAGGTGAACCGCCGCGCTGCGTAGACCCCCGCCAGCTGCGCCGGTGCTTTTCCGGGACGGCGGCGGACGCCCTGATCGAGTCCCCCCCGCGGGGCCTCGCTCAGGGCTTTTTTTATGCACGCTCTTGGATGTCAGGCCTGCAAGCGGACGGTTTCTTCGTAGTGCGCCAGCAGATCGGCCGGATCGCGATAGACCGCGATGCATCCGCTCGCCTCGAGTTCTTGCCTCGAAAAGCCCCCGGACAGCAGTCCGATAGTCCCAGCGACCCCTGCACGTTTTGCCGCGATGGCGTCATAAGGAGTGTCGCCGATCATGATGGCATCCGCCGGCGGCAACTTGCCGGCGCGCAGAAGGGCGACTTCGATCAGCGCGGAATCGGGCTTATCATGTTGCACGTCATCGCCGCATGCAACGGCATCGACGAGATCGCCTACGTTCGCCAGCGCGAGGTAACGGTCGAGTTCGTCCGCGGATGAGGTCGTGGCAACGGCGATCCGCTGGCGCCCGCGCTTCACGCGTTCGAATAGCGCCCGCACACCAGGAAAGGGCATCACCCGTGGCAGGTAGTGGTCGCGGTAGCGTCGGCCCTGGGTCTCGATTATGCGCGGCAGCACGCGCCTGACGCGCGGACCGGGGAGCAATTCATGCAACATGTCGTGGGGATCCTGGCCCGAATGTCGTTGCAATGTGGCGAGTGAAAATTCAAAGCCGAACGACTGCAGCGTCTCCTGCCAGCATCGCAGCGTCAGCGCGGTGCTATCGACCAGCGTCCCTTCCATATCGAAAATTGCAAGCGAATGACCGATAGTCGTCATGGCAATGGTCCCCGGGCGAGGTTGAGTGAGCTGTTTGGATATCTTCCGCTACGGTTCGCCAACCGGTCCCGCGCCCGCCGCTAATGCGGCGCAAGCGCAGAAGTTCCGGTACGTCGGACAGACGACATATAGGGTGTTGGAACTTATAACCCGGCAAATTGTTGTGTAATGCGGCCAGCTGGGGCGCAGCATCAGCGCCCCGCCGTTGTTTTCAGATGGGAGACGACTATGTCGCTCGGGACGATACTGCTCATTATCTTGATTTTGCTGCTCATCGGCGCGCTCCCGACTTGGCCCTATAGCTCCGCCTGGGGCTACTACCCCTCCGGCGGGTTGGGCCTCGTCGTGATCATCCTTCTCATCCTCGTGCTGATGGGAAGGCTATAAACGCGCCGATGAACTTCGACCAAGAAAAATAGGAAATTCTGCCCCCGCGACCGACGCGCAGGTACCGGCTTGGATTGCCGTTGCGCCGGTTAACGGAGTCGATGTTCGACGCATCCTGATCACTTTGCAGACGTTCGGCCCATCCACAATAAGAGACCCCGGCGCGACGGTCCGGGGTCTCGGACCGGAGCAGTACGCGGTCGCGCGCGGATAGGTTGCTCCGGTCGTGCCAGGGAACGTGGTCGGGCACCTCCGGTTCCCTCCTCGCTCCTGGTCGCAACGCTTCGGTTCGAGGTCGCAGTCGACGCGATCGGGATTGCGGCAATCAATCGTATTTCGGCGGCTTCGTTTCCGGGAGGAACGCCCAGATGACGGCCGCCGCCAGGGCCGGCCCGATGGCCATCAAGAAGAAGCCCGTGAAGTCTCCGAAGTGTTGCACGAGGAAGCCTACGGAGCCGGTGCCGATTGCGGCCGCGATGCCCCGGATCGTGCCAAGCACGCCTTGCGCCAAGTTGAATCGGCCGGTCCCGGCGGTAAGGTCGGCGGCCACGATGATGGTCAAGACCGTGATCGCCGCACCGGTCACTCCGTCCAGCACCTGCACGAACATCATCAGCACTGGGTCGGACACGAATGCGAACAGCAGCGCACGTACGGTTTCGATGGCGAAGCCGACGAGCAGCAGCGGCTTGCGCCCCCACAGCTCGGACCAGTAGCCGATCCAGGGCGCCAAGATTGCCACCACCAGCTGCGGGACCACGATGAGACCGGCCATGAACAGCGTGCTGTTCTCGATCTTGCTGTGCGCCAGGTTTTCGCTGACGAGCGGCAGCAACGATGCGTTGGATAGATGAAACAAGACGAGAGCGCCGGCGAAAAGAACGAGGCGCCAGTTCTTCGTGAAATCGACGAGTTTTTGCAGGTCGACGGTGTGGTCGCGCTTGGCGGCATTGCGCGCGCGCGCATAATCGATCTCGTCCGGTCGAATTTCGTTAAGCGCGATCAGCGCTGGGATGCACAAGATCGCTGCGGCAATGAAGATGGCGCTGTTCGACAGGTAGGCTGCGAGCGCGCCCATGAAGGCCGCCGTCATCGCGTTTCCGGCACCCGCGAAGCGATAGTTCCGCCCGATGCGCGATGAAATCCCGCGCCGGCCGGTGAGCCCGAGACTTATCGCGGCGATCGCCGGCCCCACGAGGCCCGCGCTCATACCGTGGAGAATCTCAGCCGCGAATACGAGCGGGAAGTTCGGCCATAATGCGAGTACCAACGCTGCGGCCGCGATCATGAGCAAGCCGCAGGCCGCCAATCCCCGCTTCCAACGCAGCGCGTCGGCAAGTGCGCCGCCCGGGATTTGCGCGGCCACCGCCGCCAATCCACCGATGGTGAGTGCAAGCCCCACATTCTGCTTCGACCATCCGAGATCGGCCAGGTAAAACGCCAGGAACGAGCCGAAGCTCATCTGCACGTCGGCGAGGAAAAAATTCGTCCAATCGAGCCCACGCCGGCTGCGATCGGATACTTCGCGGTCTCGAAGTTTGCGCTTGTGGCGGTGCTCGGAGATCAGCCGGCGCGATCGGCTGTGGATGCCCGCAAGCCGATCGCGGATCCGCGGGCGCCGTCCGGTTCTTCCAGTTCGCTGATCTGCGGGAGCTTTCGGACGATGCTCTTTCGGACCGGATTCGGCACTCATCGCTCGTGTGACTCGCCGCCTCTCTCGTCCTATCGAGCTTGTCCCGAGCAGCGGCTGCGCGGGTCAAGCTAGGCGACCGGGCGAATCCTCCGCTGTCTTGGACAATTCGATGTCGCGCACGTCGTCGGCGAATTTTTGCAACGTAGCGCGCAGCCACGCCTTGTAATGGCGCTCTTTCTGCTCTTCGCTTTCCCTCATTTTTGAAATTTTTTCCATCTCGGGAATGAATGCTTCGACAATTTGATCGATTGCTTTAGGGACGGACATCGCTTGCGTTCCTTGATGCCAAAGAGGTGTGCGCGCGGAGGCCTATCAGTGTCGGTCGTGCACGCGCATTGCCGGCATGCGGGCAAATGCCTGACAGATAACGGGCCAGTGGGAACTTGGTTCGTGGGGCCCCGGCGAACTCCTTGTCGCACCGATGCGCTCCAAGGGCGCTTGGGGGCAACTTTCACAGGCTTGCAGCGTTAATCCGTTGCGGCCGGACGTGAGCCCGGGCCGAAAGAGCGGGGTTACGCCGCACCAGCTCGCAGCGTGCGCGGGTGGCCGCCGCTACGCCAGGAGCGAGCCGATGTCGCGGTTGACGCCCCGCAAGGGAATGCCCAGCCCGCGATTGAACGAGGACGAGTTCCGCAAGCGATTTCTCGCTCAATTCCAAGATCCGGCATATGATTCGCTTGCCAGCGAGCTCAATAACATCGCCGCCGCCGCGTGGGATGCCTATTCGCACAGCCGCAAAGCGCCGCGGACGCGCAAGGCAGGCGCGGAATTTGCCGACCCGGACTACGATCTTTCGGTGGACTGGCTCGCGGCTCGGGCCGCCATCGCCGATGCCCAGCGCCGCCACGATGATCGCAGGAAGCCGGCCATTCTGCTGATCAACTGTTCATCGCGCAGCGAGCATACCTGTCCGAGCGAAATGTCGAAGTCTTATCGCTTGGCGGAAATCGCGCGCAACGTGTTCGCCGCCTCACCGGGCGTCGCCATCGAGCTGCTCGACCTCAGCTGCCTCGCTTCGGAATACGGGCGCCATATTCACCCCTGCAAGGCCTGCTTCTCCACGGCCCCTGCCCTCTGCCATTGGCCCTGCTCGTGTTATCCGAATTATTCGCTCGGGCAGACGCAGGATTGGATGAACGAGATCTACCCGATGTGGGTCGCGGCGCACGGGATCATGATCATCACGCCCGTGAACTGGTATCAGGTGTCATCGCCGCTCAAGCTGATGATGGACCGGCTCGTCTGCGCTGACGGAGGCAATCCGGATCCAACGCGCACGCAAGGCAAGAACGCCGAGCTGGCGAAGCAGATCGAGCTCGAGGGCTGGGATTATCCCCGCCATCTCGCGGGTCGGCTGTTCTCCGTCGTCGTGCATGGGGACGTCGAAGGTGTCGAGAACGTGCGACGGAGCATTTCCGATTGGCTTTGCTTCATGCACATTTGCCCCGCCGGACCGACCGCGGAGCTCGACCGATATATCGGATACTGGAAACCATACGCCACCAGCCACGCCGATCTCGATGCCGACTCCGCCATTCAAGAGGAGGTGCGCAACGCCGCCCGCACGTTGCTCGACGGGGTGCGCGCCAAGCTCGAAGGCAGGTTCGTAACCGCCGGCGAAGACTTGCGGCAACCGCGGCAGAAGTAAGCGTCGGCCCTGCGCACGACACCTCACAGCGCGTATGTCATCTAGGCGGGCAAGCGAGCTTTGGAAAAATCCCATTGGGGAGCTAGGCGGCCTCGACCCGTTTGCCTAATGTGGGCGTGCTCGAAAACCGGCGGTAACAGGTGAGCCCAAACCACGCCGTCTGAGGTGCCGACATGCCGGCGTCCTTCATCAACGACTCCGGACACTGGCGACAGCGCGCAGAAGAGGCGCGCACCATCGCGGACCAGATGAATGAGCCGCAATCTAAGGAAGCGATGCTGCGTATCGCCAGGGACTATGAGCGTCTTGCCGAAAGAGCCGAAGAGCGTGCCAAGGGCTCGGAGCGATCCGGCTAGCCGGCAGTTTGGATTTCGCCCGGCCCAAAGCGAAAGAGCTCGGCAGCGGCGCTGAGCTCTTTCTTTTTGTGCGCAGGGCGCCGACGCTGTGCGAATGACGATCGATTATTCCGAGGGTGAAATCGCCCAGCGATTTTGCGCCACCACCGCGCGGATTTCCAAAGATCTCTCGCAAAAATTTGGTTCCACAAAATCGACCGAACCGAGCGGCGAGCGGTCGCAGTGAAACTGAGGCGCGTGGCCGGAACTGTGCACCAGTCACGTCGTTGTCCTTCGAGTCAACACGCATGGATCCGCACGGGGTGGGAACCGGAAGAAGAGGACCATTCCATGAGGAAGCAACTGTTAGTCAGCACGGCTGCTTTATTGGCAGGCTTTGCTGTGGCCTCGGCCCAGGACATGGGCGGCAAATCCGGCGGCCAATCCGGCGGAGCGGCCCAAGGCGGCGCGCAGATGGATCGTGGCTCGTCAGGAGCGGGTCAGGAGCAAGGACGCGCCGGTCAGGCGCAACGTGGCGCTCAAGAGCAACGCGGCGCGCAGGAGCAGAGCAAGCAAGGTCAGTCTTCGCAGCGAGGCCAGCGCGAGCAGACGACGGGCCAAGCGAAGCAAGGCCAGCAGGACCAGAGTAAGCAAGGTCAAGCCCAGGGCCAGCGAGAGCAAGGCAAGCAGGGTCAAGCCGGGCAGAGCAAGCGCGACCAGACCACAGGCCAGACCCAGCGAGGCCAAGACCAGCAAGGTCAGGCTCCGCAGCAAGGCCAAAGCAAGCAGGGCCAGCGTGAGCAGGACAAGCAAGGTCAGGCTCAGCGCAACCAAGGCCAGCGGGATCAGACCACGGGGCAGCGCCAGCAGGGTCAGCAAGCTCCGCAACAGCAACAGGGCCAAGGCCAGCAGGGTCAGGCACAGCAAGGTCAGACGTCAGGACAGACTGGCAGCACCGCGACAGGTCAGACTGGCGACACCGCAACGGGTCAGGCCGGCAGCGTGAACCTGACGCAACAACAGCGTACGACGATCCAGCAGACCGTCCTCGCCGGCCGCAACGTGCCGCGCGTGGACAACGTCAACTTCGCGGTCGGTGTCGGAACAGTGGTGCCGACGCGCGTTCGCATCGTCGATGTCCCGCCGACGCTGATCGAGATCAACCCGGCATGGCGCGGACATCAGTACTTCGTCGTGCGTGACGAGATCGTGATCGTCGACCGCAGCCGTAAGATCGTATCTGTCGTACCCGTTGGCTCCTCCAGCGGGGCACACCTGCGCGGCGGCAGTGGCGGATCGACCGCGTTGAACCTGAGCTCCGATGAGATCCGGCAAGTCCAGACCGTGCTTAAGGAGAGAGGGTTCGACGTTGTGGTCGATGGCCGAATGGGTCCGCGGACCGTGACGGCAATCACCACCTTCCAGCGGCGACAGGGCTTCCAGGTGAGCGGCCGTATCGACAATCAGACCGTCACAGCGCTCGGATTGTCGAACATGAGCGGCGCGCAGGGTAGTACCGGCGCGCAGGGCGGTGCCACGACGGGCCAGGGCAGCGGCGCGTCCAGTGGCGGCCAAAGCGGCGCGGCGCAGCAACAGGCGCCCGCGCAGCAGAATCAAGGCGCGAGCCAGCCGCAGCAGAACGAGGGAGCTAAGCAGCAGAACCAGGGCGCTAACCAGCCCTCGACCAGTGGTCAGGCGGACCAGCCCTCGACTACCGGTCAGAGCGGCTCGAGCCAAGCACCGCAGGAGAACAAAGGCATGAGCCAACAGCCGTCGGCGCAGCAGGACCAGGGCGCTAACAAGCCCTCGACCAGCGGCCAGTCTGGCTCGCCTGCAAAGGATCAACAGCAAGGCGGAAGCAAATAAGATTGCTTCTCCATTCGAACGACTAGCCCCGCGCGAGCGGGGCTTTCTTTTTTACCCCGACTGCGATCACGCGAAAAAAAGAACGGCCTCCTCTCGGAGGCCGTCCCAAGTTCGTTCTACCGATCCGGATCAAACGCTAATGACCGCAACGATCCTGTGGTTGCGATCGACGATGATGATCTGGTCGCCGACGACGAAGTACATGTGCCCGCGCCACTGGGGATAAATCTCGATGAGGGGCGGAGGAACCGCCACCACGCGGACCCTGGTGGGCACGGTTGTGCCGACGTTCAAGGCGAAATTGACGTTGTTGACCCGCGGCACGTTGCTGCCGGTCAACACCGTCTGCCGAACCCGCGTGCGTTGTTCCGTCGTCAGGTTGGCACTGCCACCCGCTTGGCCTGCCTGCCCTTGCTGCGTCGTTTGCCCCTGCTGCGGAGCCTGACCTGACTGAGTCTGGCTTGGCTGGGTCTGGCTTGGCTGGGTCTGGCCTGACTGGGTCTGACTTGGCTGAGTTTGGCTTGGCTGAGTTTGGCTTGGCTGGGTCTGACCTTGCTGCGACTGACCCGTTTGACCCTGCTGACGTTGCGAACCTTGGCCGCTGGTCTGCTCCCGCTGCTTTTGGCCTTGGCTGCGCTGCTGCGACTGACCTTGCTTGCCCTGCTGCGCTCCAGATTCAGGCTGGGCTTGGCCCGTCGCTTGGCCACCCTGCCCGCGCTGCGAGCGGTCTTGCGTTCCTTGCATCCCATCTTGGGATGGACTTTGCTTCGGGGACGACTGCGACTGCGGGCCTTGGGTCGCGCCGCCGCGTTGCTCGCCCTGCATGCTTTGGGCGGACGCCATGGCAACGCCTGCCAATAGCGCAGCCGTACTGATCAGAAGCTTGCTCCTCATTCGAGCGGTTCCTCTCTTGTTGGTCCCCGCGTGCCAATGGTGGCGCGGGTAGAACGAGGGAGTCGCTCGGCAGGTTCCATCGGGAGTCGCAAGCGATTAGGTCAATAGTTTTGCCAAGTTTGCTTTCTTTTGCACGACTTGATCCATGGTGCATTGCCGCGGCGACTTGTCGGGCCGCCAGCGTAAGAACTTCGTTCCGTGGCGAAAGCGGTGTCCGGAAAAATGATCGTACCGAACTTCGATCACGAGCTTCGGCTTGAGCGGCTGCCACTGGGCGGAGCGCCCGGTGGACCATCGGCTCGGGCCGCCTGGCGCACTGCCCGTAAACCCGGGTGGTGCAATCAATCGTTGGAGCTTGCGCGTGAGCTCCTTCTTGTCGCGGCCGCGAATCGTCGAGGTGAAGCCGACGTGATGCAGTAGCCCGTCCTCGCCGTAAAGCCCGAGCAAGAGCGAACCGACCAGCGGTTTGCCTTCGTTGTACCGAAACCCGCCGACGACGCAGTCGGCGCTGCGGTAGTTCTTGACCTTCTGCATTCCGGTGCGCTCCCCCGAGCGATAGTCGAGGTCGCTGCGCTTTGCGATGATGCCGTCGAGCAAGGCTCCGACGTCCTTGAGCCACGCCTTGGCTTCACTCAGTTTGGTCGTAGCGGGCGACAGCCGAATTCTGCGCTGGTTGCGCAGATACCGGCGCGCGAAGGTCTCGAGCTCACCACGGCGCTCACGCAGCGGCAAATGGATCAGGCGGCGGCCCGCCGCGTTGGCGAGCAGATCGAAGACGATCAGCAGCGCCGGGGTTTCCGCCGCCAACTTTTTCACCCGGCTCGGCGCCGGATGGATGCGCTGGAGCAAGTCGTCGAACGAGAATGTGCCGTTCCGCGGCACCACGATCTCGCCATCGAGGACGAAAGCTTCGGCCTTCAGAGCCAGTGCAGCTTCGACGAGGTCGGGAAAATAGCGCGTCAGCGACCGACCGGACTTGGATTGTAAAACGACGTCTTGTTCGTTGCGGAAGACAAGACAGCGAAAGCCGTCCCACTTCGGCTCATATTGCCAGCCACTGCCGGTCGGGATCTCATCGACCGAGAGCGCCTCCATTGGCGCGAAAGGCGGACGCAACCTGCGTCCGCCCGCTCTCGGCGTATCTTGCCGAGCAGACAGCGCCGCCCGTTCAGTGGAGGCCGCCAAAGGCCCAGATCAGAAGCAAGATCGGGATGGGGACGCCGAGCAACCACAAAAGAAGATAACGGCCCATGAGTAACCTCTCCGATTGAACAACTCGTTGAAGTAATGCGGCTTCCGCAAAAGAGTTCCCTCGCCCAGGTTTCGGAAACAATCGTGGGCTGCCCGCAGCTCTGGAACCGATCCTGAACCACTTACGTTCAAGACCGGAACCCTCAAAGCGAGCGCACGTGCGATGAAGAAGCGAACGGGTCTTCTGATCGTCGGCGCGATCGTTCTGATCGCCGTTATTGCCGCAGTCAGTGCATTATTCTTCACCAGCGGCGACCACGCGAAGCTGCCCGAGACCGCGGCGCTCGGCCCCTCCCCCACGCTTCCGCAACCGACACAGACCGCCCTTCCGACCATCCACATCGCGCCGGCGAAGGGCTGGCCGGATGGCGCGCAGCCGAAGGCAGCGAGCGGGCTTGCCGTGAATGCGTTCGCGACCGGGCTTAATCATCCGCGCTGGCTCTATACGCTGCCGAACGGCGATGTCCTGGTCGCCGAGTCCAATGGCCCACCGCGGCCGGAGGACGCGAAGGGCGTTAAAGGGTTCGTTTTTCGAACCGTGCAGAAACGCGCCGGCGCCGGCACCCCGAGCGCCAACCGCATCACACTCTTGCGGGACACAAACGGGACCGGCAGCGCAACGAAAACTGTCTTTCTCGAGGGCCTCAACTCGCCGTTCGGCATGACGTTGGTTGGCAACGATCTCTACGTCGCCAATACCGACGCTCTCTTGCGCTTTCCCTACACGCAGGGCGCGACCCGGATCAGCGACGCCGGCGTCAAAGTTGCCGACCTGCCGGGAGGACCCCTCAATCATCATTGGACGAAAAACGTGATCGCAAGCCGCGACGGATCGCGGCTCTACGTTACCGTCGGCTCCAACAGCAATGTCGGAGAAAACGGTCTCGATAAGGAGGAGAACCGCGCAGCGATCCTGGAGATCGATCCGGCGACCGGCAAATCGCGGGTGTTCGCCTCAGGACTTCGCAATCCCAACGGCATGGACTGGGAGCCGCAAACCGGCGCGTTATGGACCGCCGTGAACGAACGTGACGAGCTCGGCAGCGACCTCGTGCCGGATTACATGACGTCGGTAAAGGACGGCGGCTTCTACGGTTGGCCGTTTAGCTATTACGGACAGCACGTGGATACGCGGGTGCCGGCCAATCCGGAGATGGTCGCCAAAGCGATCGTGCCCGACTATGCGCTCGGCAACCATACTGCCTCGCTTGGGCTGACCTTCGATACCGGCAGTTCGCTGCCTGACTCGTACCGCGGCGGCGCCTTCATCGGACAGCACGGGTCGTGGAATCGCAAACCGCTGAGCGGCTACAAGGTGATTTTCGTGCCGTTTAGCAACGGCCGTCCGTCCGGCCAGCCGGTCGACATCCTGACCGGTTTTGTCGATCAGGATGGCAAAGCGCTGGGCCGGCCGGTTGGTGTCGCCATCGACAAAACGGGTGCGCTGCTGGTCGCCGACGACGTCGGCAACACGGTGTGGCGCGTCAACCCTGCGGCGAAGGCTGCATCGGCGAGGCAATCGTCCGCTGCTCAGTGAGTCTGCATCACTGCAGAGGCCTCTCGCTGATGATCGGCTTTGCTCCTAGGCTTTGCGTCCCTCTTCTCTTGCTGGCATGTTCAACCGCCGCTTTGGCGCAAAATCCCGTCGAACTGCGTCCGCCTTCCGCCTTCGCCGGTATGACCGATAAGCCGGCACGCTCGCGCGCCCTTTTTACCGAGGCCGCGAAGGTGATCATGCATCCGCGCTGCGTGAACTGCCATCCGGCAAGCGATAGGCCCACCCAAGGCAACGACATGCATGCGCATTCTCCGTCCGCCGCGCGCGGCGTCGACGGAGCCGGTGTGCCCGGAAACACCTGCGGCGCCTGCCACACGGAGCGCAACGTTGACATTCTCCAAGGCCAGCAGACGTCGTTCCGGAGCATTCCAGGCCATCCTCGATGGCATTTGGCGCCGATCGAGATGGCGTGGGAAGGAAAGTCCACCGGCGAGATCTGCCGGCAAATGAAAGACCCGCGGCGCAATGGCGGCCGCGGCCTCGAGTTGTTGCACGAGCACCTGGCAGGACGATCTGGTGGCCTGGGGCTGGCATCCCGGATCAGGACGCGATCGCGTTCCCGGTACCCAGGAGCTGTTGGGCGAGTTGATCCGCGCTTGGATCGACAGCGGCGCCGAGTGCCCCTGAGCTACTCGGCTGCTACGCGCTGCACCTTCTTTACTGTTGCAAGCTCCGGCAGGTCTCTCGCCCGCGCAAACGTGCGCACGACGAGCCGCTCGACCCGACCGCGTATTTCGATCTCGTGGCGAGGGGCATCGCCGAGGTCGATGCCAGCGCGCAGCGCCACGGCTTCCGAGATCACAAGTTCGCAGGCGTAGGTCTTGGTGAGGGCCTCGATGCGGCTCGCCGTATTGACGGAATCGCCAACCGCTGTGATCGACACCGCCGAACCGTAACCCATCTCGCCGACGATGGCCGGCCCGGTATGAATGCCGATACCGATGCGCAGCGGCTCGGATATGTCGTGGACCAGCGCGCGGTTGAGGCTTTCCATTCGTTCGGACATGTCTCTCGCCGCGGCGAGCGCTTGGCGGCAGCCGGCCTCGACGCCGCTGTCGAGGCCGAACAGCGCCATCACGCCGTCGCCGATGAACTTGTCGATGTGGCCGCCAGCGGCCTCGACCGCATGGCCGGTCTCGGCGAAGTAGCGATTGAGGAGGAAGACGAGATCGTAGGGCAGCTTCTTTTCCGAGAGCTGGGTGAAGGATCTGAGATCGCCGAACAGAATGGCGATCTCGCGCTCGGCGCCGTGGAGGTATCCCGGCCGGCTGAATCCGTCCCGCGCCTGTGCGCTCGCCGGCAGTAGCGGCGTCACGCGCAAATCTCCATGCGGGCGCAGCTGACAGGCGAGCCGCACGTCCGGCGCCGCACCCACCCGGCGCAATACCTTCACCTCTTCGACTGCGGGCACCAGCACGGCCTCGGAAGGACCGTCGACCTTGATGCGGCAGGTGGAGCAGCGGCCGCGGCCGCCGCACACGGAGGCATGCGGGATGCCGGCCATGCGGCTCGCCTCCAATACCGAGACGCCGCGCACGATCGGGACGACGCGGCCGCTCGGATAAGTCAGCCGCACGACGCCGTGTCGGCGTTGCCAGTACCAACGAACCATGCGCGCCGCCAGAACGAAGAGCAGCGCCGCCACGAAGGCGTAACGCACCCACACCACCAGCTGATCGAGGAAAGCAGCATCCGCCGGAGCCGGGCGCGGATGGTCCTGCGTGAACTGCGCGACCCAGGCCGGGTCCTCCGCCATTGTCGCGACCTGTCGGCCAGCCTCAAGGGCGCCCAGAATCGCCAAGGTCGGGAGCAAGAGCGCGAAAGCGTAGAGGATCGGCTGCCAACGCGGATACCAGCGCTTGAGGCGCAGCCAGAACCAGAGTCCAATCATGGCGTGGACCCAGGCGATCAGCAACACTGCGAACTGGAGCACACCACGCAACGGATTGGTCACGAAATACGTCTGCAACACCGCCGAGTAATATCCGACGCCGGCGCCATAGAAGGTGTCGGCGACGCGTGTCTGGAGAACGTGGTCCGTGAGAAAAAACGGAATCGAGAATCCGAGTACGAGTTGGGTCGCCTCGGCGAACGGCATCTTGAGCGAGCGGCGCAGCCACAGCGCCCAAAGCGCCAAGCTGTAATGGATCGCAAACGCACCGTACAGGAGCACGCTGCCGAGCTGTGACGCCCAATATTCGTAGATGTGCTCGAGCGCGCGATCCATGGCCTGGGCTGAAATGAGGCCCAGGCTGTGATTGACGAAATGCGTCGTCACGTAGGCCAACATGACGAGGCCCGAAGCCAATCGCAGCCGCCGGATCACGCCGTTCACCCGTGCTCGTGGTTCGAGATGCACCTCGCGTAGCCGGCGATCGCGTCGCCTTCTGGCGAGGGCTATCCGCCTTCGCCCAAAACAATATCAACTGCTCAGGTGCAAAGAAACGATCCTACGCGTCAAAGGGCGCCGCTTCGCTGTCTGCATCGGTCCCTGATTAAGTTGGCGATCTCGGATGCATGGGGCTCAGGCTGAAATGGACGTCCATCATCGCCATACACGATCGCCGCATACGCCTTTATTTGCTCTTCCGTGCCCTAATTTAGACAGCCTACCGTCACCCTTTGGACAATGTACTAGCGTGCCCTAGGGCTGCGGCCTTGGGGAGGTGCACGGGGGAAACTACGATGGCCAAACTTCTGAATATACATGCGCGCGTCGAAAAGCCGGCTCAGGTATCGATACCGCCGAGCTTTGCGCCTAGTCCTTTGGCGCTCGCCGAGCGCGATCGCCGGGAGGCCTTGCGAGACCAGCAAAGCCTTACAGCGGCTTTCTTTGGGGACCCGCTGCCGGGCATGTCGGCACTCGATCGGCGACAGCGCGAACGACCGCATTGAGCGAGCCGGTCACGGCGCTCGGTTCTTGACGCTTCGCGTCCGAGAACCGCTCAATGTCTCTGCTGTAACGGCTTCTGAAATAGCAGTTCGCCAGCGCGTGGCCATTGCCACGGGCCCGCGAGTCCGCGACAGCACCATCATTATAGCTGCGGCGCCACTTGCGTTGGCGGCCTCGCGCTGCTCCTTTGGGCGAGCACTCCGCTAATATTCTCCATGGAGCGCAGCGCATGGGCGGATCCGCGGCTGGAAAGTTCGCATTCGTCGTGGCCATTGCAGCGCTTGCGGCGATCGGCAAGCCGTCGGCGGCTCAGCCCTTTCCGAGCAAAGCCGTCCGGATCATCGTTCCCTACACGCCAGGTTCGCCGAACGACGTGCTGGCGCGGCTGCTGGCGCAGCAACTGCAGCCCACGCTTGGCCAGCCTGTCGTCATCGATAACAAGCCCGGCGGCGGGACGACGATCGGCACCAAGGCCGCCGCGGCAGCGCCGCCCGATGGCTACACGTTGCTGTTTGCAAGCTCGGCTCTCGTAATCGAGCCGATCATGACCAAGCAGATCGAATACGATCCGCAGAAGGATTTTACGCCGGTCGCATTCATTGCGCGCACCTCCTTGCTCCTCACCATCAACGCGCAAGTGCCCGCCACCTCAGTGAAGGAGTTCGTCGCTTATGCCAGGGCAAATCCTGGGAAGCTCAGTCTCGGCCTTCGCACAGGGGACGGTGTCTCAACTGGTCGCCGAATATTTCAATCGGCTGCACGGACTCGATATCACCAGCGTGCCGTACCGCGGTGGCGCACTCGTCATTCCCGACATGCTGGGCGGCCGCATCCATGTCTACTGGCCGTCACCGGCGACGGTCCTGCCGCTCATTCGCGACGGCAGCATCAAGGCGCTGGCCACATCGGGCGCGAAACGCAATGCCAAGTTGCCCGACGTGCCAACCATGAAGGAGCTCGGTCTTGACGAGCTATCCCTTGAATTCTGGGCCGGGATGTGGGCGCCGGCCGGAGCTTCCGCCGACGTCGTGGAAAAGCTCAACACCGCGATCAACGCGGCGCTGCAATCCCCTGAGACGATCGGCAGCATGAATAAGCTCGGCTTCGAGACCAGAATTGGCTCATCGCGGGATTTCGCGGATTTTGTCGCGGCGGAGATTCCGCGCTGGACCGCAGTGGTGAAAGCATCCGGCGTGAAATCTCAATGAGTGCTGCGCCGGCCATGCAGAACGATTCACGCCAGAGCGCGATGAATGGACAATAACGTTCGGCTCTTTGTGGCGGCCGAGAATGGGAGAAGACAGACCGGCAACGGATGTCTTTACTGGGCAGGACGCGCGGTCCATGCTAGCCGCGGATGGCCGCGGGGTCATTTACCGGGCCAAACGACATCATTGCGAATGCCGAGCCGTTAAGCCCCGCGGTCGAATCGCCGACCATTGGACATCACACAATCCAAAGAAGGGGAGACACATGAAACGCCGTCAATTCCTGATCGCCGCGGGAGCCGGCGCGGCCGCAGCTACCATCGCCAAGCCCGCAATCGCCCAGTCGACGCCAACCATCCGATGGCGGTTGACGGCAAGCTGGCCGAAATCGCTGGACACCCTCTACGGGGGTTGTGAAACGATCTCCAAATATGTGTCCGAGGCGACCGACGGCAAGTTCCAGATCCAGAGCTTCGCCGCCGGCGAGATCGTGCCCGCCCTGCAGGTGCTCGACGCCGTACAAAACGCTACCGTCGAGATGGGGCACACGGCCAATTATTACTATATCGGCAAGGATCCGACTTGGGCGCTGTTCTGCGCCACTCCGTTCGGGCTCAATGCCCGTCAGCAGAATGCCTGGTTCTACGACGGCGACGGCACGAAGCTGATCGACGCGTTCGGGAGCAAATTCAATGTGAAATGCTTGTCTGCCGGCAATACGGGCTGCCAGATGGGTGGCTGGGCGCATAAAGAGCTCAAGGAGCCGGAAGACCTGAAAGGCCTCAGGTTTCGCATGGGTGGCTGGGCCAGCCGGACGCTGCAGAAGCTCGGCGTTGTCCCGCAGCAGATCGCTGGCGGCGACATCTATCCGGCGCTCGAGCGGGGCACGATCGACGCCGCCGAATGGGTCGGGCCTTACGACGACGAGAAGCTCGGCTTCTATAAGGTTGTGAAGTTCTACTATTACCCCGGCTGGTGGGAGGGAGGCACCACGCTGCACCTCCTGATCAACCTGGCCAAATGGAACGAGTTGCCCAAAGCCTACCAGGCGATCGTTGCCGCCGCCGCGGGCTTTGCCAACGTTGAAATGATGGCGAGATACGACGCCCGCAATCCTCAGGCCATCAAGCGTCTGATCGCCGCCGGCACGCAATTGCGTGCGTACTCACCGTCGATCATGGAAGCCTGTTTGAAGGCGTCGAACGAGGTCAACGCCGAGACTTCGGCGGTCAACGAGGATTACAAGAAAGTCTGGGATTCGATCGCGGCGTTTCGCAACGATGAATATCTCTGGTGGCAGGTCGCCGAATACAGCTACGACACCTTTATGATCCGCAATCGCCCGCGGAGCTGAATGCGCATCGCCGCCGCCTCTCGCCGGTGACGCGTATTTCGGGCTCGAATGTGAGGGATGGGTACGCCGCCCTCATCGCTCTTTGCTGCTTGGAGACGGCAAATGCTGAAGACGCCTCTCTGCGACCTGTTCGGCATCGAGGTGCCGATCATCTTGGCGCCCATGGGCACCTGCACGTCGGCGGAGCTCGCGGCCGCGGTGTCGAACGAAGGCGGCCTGGGGGGCGTGGGGTCGTTGTTCCGAACCACCGCCGCCATCAAGCGCGACATCGACATGGTGCGCAAGCTGACAAGCCGACCTTTTGCCATCAACCACATTCCGCAAACATTGGACGCCGAGGCGTTTCGCTACACGCTCGCGGCACGCCCGGCCGTGGTCTCCTTCGCGCTCGGCGATCCGGGGGATCTGGTGCGGCAGGCCCACGATGTCGGATCGCTCGTGATGCTGCAGGTCACGACGGTGGGGCAAGCGGTCGAAGCGGCTGAGCGAGGCGTCGATGTCATCATCGCGCAGGGCGGCGAGGCCGGCGGCTATTGCGGCGAGGTCAGCACGATGACACTCCTGCCGCAGGTCGTCGACGCGGTGTCGCCCATCCCTGTCGTCGCCGCCGGGGGCATCTTTGACGGGCGCGGCATTGCCGCGGCGTTGATGTTGGGCGCGGTCGGGGTCAATCTCGGCACGCGGTTCATCGCCTCGACGGAAGCTCCCGCCCCCGATGAGTGGAAGCAAGCGATAACCGCAGCCAAGTCGGAGGATGCGATCAAGGTCGACGTTCTCAACGACATCAGCCCGCTCCCGGGCACGGTCGGCTTCCAAACGGTCCTGCGCTCTCTCCACACGACCTTCATCGATGAATGGAGTGCCAAGCGCGAGGCGGCGCGGCGCGATCGCGATCGCCTGCGGGATCAGATCGTCTCCACGACCCAGGCAGGCCGTCCCCACGCGTGTCTGCTCACGGCAGGCCAGACCGCGGGAGGCATCAATGAAGTCCTTTCGGTCGGCGACATCATGCGCCGACTTATCGCCGAGACCGAAGCAGCGCTGTCGAGGGCTCCGGGGCTGGCGGCCGCGCCGCGGAGCGGAAGAGCGGCGTGACGAGACATCGTCGCGTGCCGCCGTGCGTCCACGGGTGCGAGCGGTTCGACCGGCCCACTATGCTAGGTGCGAAGCCGCCATGAGCGCGTCGAAAAATGTCGTTGTCGTCGGCGCCGGCATCGGTGGACTGACTGCGGCTCTGGCCTTGCTCAAGCGCGGCATCGATGTCGAGGTTTACGAACAGTCGGACCGGCTCAAGGAGGTCGGCGCCGGCATCCAGATCAGTTCCAACGGCACGCGGGTCCTGTTTGCGCTCAGCCTGGAAGCGGCCCTCACTCAAGTTCAGGTTCGGCCGGAGCGCCGCGAGCTGCGGCACTGGAGCACGGGCGAAACCTGGAACTGGTTCGATCTCGGCGACAAAAGCATGGAGCGGTTCGGCACGCCGCATCTCATGCTGCATCGGGCCGATCTGCATGGTCTGCTGGCCGACGCGGTCCGCTCGCTCAAGCCGGACGCGATTACGCTGAACAAGCGCTGCGTCGCGGTCTCCTCCGACGCCGGGCGGGCCGAAGCGGCGTTCGAGGACGGCAGTCGCGTGCAGGCCGCCTACGTGATCGGCGCCGACGGCATCCATTCCAGGGTCCGCGTCTGCCTGTTCGGGCCGAGCAAGCCGGTATTCACCGGCTGCATCGCCTGGCGCGGCTTGATCCCCATGCAGAAGCTGCCGCGCCATCTTGCCCGCATGGTGGGGACGAATTGGCTCGGCCCGCACGGCAACGTACTGAACTATCCGGTGCGTCGCGGCGAGATCATGAACTACGTGAGCATGTCGGCACGCGACGATTGGCAGATCGAGTCCTGGTCTACGGTGGGCACCACCGAAGAGCTGCGCAACGATTTCCGCGATTGGCACCCCGACGTCCAGGTCATGATCGATCGGATCGAGACGCCCTACAAATGGGCGATGATGATCCGCGAGCCGATGGCGGCCTGGTCGAAGGGCCGCGTCACGCTGCTCGGCGATGCTTGCCATCCGACGCTGCCGTTCCTGGGCCAGGGCGGCGTGATGGCGATCGAGGACGGGTATGTCGTCGCCGCCTGTCTCGACAAATATTTCGGTGAGCCGGAGGTCGCGTTCGCCCGATACGAGGGGATCCGGAAGGAGCGCACCGCGATGGTTGTGCGCAAGGCCAGCGAGAACAAGGCGAGCGCGTTTGCGCCGAGTCTTGCCGACAAGGACCGCGTTGCCGAAGAGGTCGCGCGTGAATGGCAGCAAGTGCGCCTGCGCGAACGGATGGAGTGGCTCTACAATTACGACGCCACCGCCATTGCGATTTGATCGCGGGGGGAAGGCTGGTCGGCTGCGAGCCAGGCTGGCGGAAGGGGTGGGATTCGAACCCACGAGGGGCTTGCGCCCCTGGCGGTTTTCAAGACCGCTGCCTTAAACCACTCGGCCACCCTTCCACGTTTTGAATTTGCGAGGATTTTTTTTCATAGATGACAACAGGCCTCGGTTGCAAACGGTTTGCCCTACATTCGGGTCCGTCTTTCAGCGCAGCCTGCAACGCGCGGTCAACCGCCGCCACGGCAGCCTGCATTTCCGACAGCACGTCAAATAACGCTTTTGTGGAACACTTCTGGGACGGCTCACGTTAACTTACACGAGTCATTTCTGAGTCGAGGTGATGTCATGAGGAGATCTCTGGTCGCTCTCACCGCGGCGGCCACTATCGCGGTCGCGGCAGTTGCCACGCCCACCACGGCGGATGCCCGTTGGAGGGGCGGCGGCTGGTGGGGGCCGGCGCTCGGCGGCTTCGCCCTTGGCGCGATCGTCGGAAGCGCCTTCGCACGGCCCTACTATGCGTCTCCGTATTACGGATATGGCTACGGCTATAGGTCGTACTATCCGGCGTATAGTTACGGCTATCCCGCCTATAGTTACGGCTATCCGGCCTATGGCTACGGCTATCCCGCCTATAGCTACGGCTATCCAGCCTACAGGTACGGCTACGCATCACCTTATTATTGATGGAGCGGCCGCTGGCGGCCTCGCCATCGATGATAGCGGACCGCGAGCGGCAACTGGTCAATGCCTCGACGATAGGCGGGAAAAGTCGCCCGCGAGGTGATGCCTTGGCCTGCTACAAAAGCCCGGAGGCGTGTGAAGACGCCCTATCTTGATATTGCAGAAATGTCACAGTGAATTTCTTTCGCGCTCGCATCATTGCCGATCATGCGCGAAGGCCCTAGCGTGTGATCGTTACGCTTCAGGGGATTGGGGAGGGGGCGAAGCGTAACTCTCAACCCTCCGTAGAAGCCCCGACCGCAAAACCTGACGGCGGTCGGGGCTTTGACTTATTAGATGCTTGGTCGTGTCTGCCGCCAACTCTTGGCGAAGGCAGCCAGTGCGGCCACCCAACCAAGGTGTTGGCCTGTCTTTGGTCCGACGGCCTGAAGGTGGCGACGCGCCGGCGACGATGCGTCGCGTCCGCGGCGGCGCGGGAACCTATCGCCCCGCTCCGCGGAACCGCTTGTCGAGCTTTGTGAGCTGGCTGCGGAAGCCCTCGGTCGACATCTTCGTCCAGTGCGGGTCGCGATGAGGGTGGATCGTGACCACCATCCGAGCGTGGTCGCCCGACGGATGGAAGTCGACCTCGATCGTGCTCTCGTAGGGCTCGACATCGGGGATGAAGTCGATCACGTGCACGAGCGTCAGCCGCTCGCGCGGCTTGAACTCGGCGAACCGGCCGCGCGTGCCGTGCGACAGCGGTAGGCCCATGCGCTTCATCGCGGCGATCGCATCGGGCGCGTGCGCGATCATGTCGTACTCGAGCGCGCCCCCCGCGCGCGCCTCGAGCGCGTGGACCTCGACGCGAAAACCCTCGGGACCCCACCATGACTCGAAGCCCGCCTTCGTCGTCCACAGCTCCCACAAATCCTCGATCCGCGCGCGGTACGTACGCTCAACGACCACCTTCGCCTGAGGCGCATCGGTTGCTGCGGATGTGCTCGTCTTACTCATCGATGTGGTTCCTTTCTGGTGGCACCGCGGCGCTTGCGTCGTTCCTCGAGCGCGGCGCCGAAGCGGTCGAGGCGGACCTCCCAAAGCCGCTGGTAGCCCGCGAGCCACGCCTCGAGCTCGCGAAAGGGCTCGGGCCGCAGCGCGTAGAGCCGGCGCTGCCCCTTCGGTCGCACCGAGACAAAGCCCGAGTCGTGCAGGATCCGGAGGTGGCGAGAGACACCGGACTGGTGGATTCCGGCCTGCCGGACGATGTCGTTCACCTGCTGCTCGCCAGCGCGCAGCGCCTCGACGATGCGGCGGCGCGTGGGATCGGCGAGCGTTTCGAACACAGCTAATTGCATGTCCGTGTATATGCATACTTATGCATATACGTCAAGCCGCTTGACGTACAGCAGACCAGATCAGCCCTCGGCCCAACAGGTGATGAAGGAACAGCGTGAGCGCTCGCCAGTCTTTCGGCTCTGGCGCCGCAAACCCGACAGTCCGCTGCCCGGCCAACTTCCGACGTGAGGGCTGGCTCGAACGAACGTCCGAGAAGGGTGGAGCCTGCCGCAATCAGTCTGGTTGAGTCAGGCTCTCAGGCGCGCGAGGGCCTCCCGCGGCCTGACTTGATCGATCGAACCTTTGCCGAATCCCGCCTACAACCTGGAGCGAGCCCCCTTGCCGAGGATTTGCGGGACGGCAATTGCCGCGCTCGCTGGCAGGCGAGGCCGTTCAATCAGCCTCTTTAAAAAGTTGGTCGTCGGCTTTTCGAACAGGAGATACGTCCCAGCGGCGATGACGAGACCTGTCGCAAGCATGGCAGCGAAATATGCCCATGCGTGACCGACCGGGCTGATGGCAAGTTTGGCAACAATCCAAGCCACGAAACTAAATGACAGGAGGTGCGTTCAATAGAGCGCATAGGAAATGTCGCCCAAAAACACCACGGTACGGATAAAGGGGTTGCCCTTTGGACTGGACATCGACGACAGGGACAGCGCGGCTACGATTAGTGCTGCGGCGATGCCGGCGCTGAATGGTCGCGGGACCCAGGGTACGGTTGCCGCAAACCACATGAAAGCGGCAATGAGCAGGCCAAGTGTGGCCCATATCGGCAGACGACCGCCCGCGCGATAGACGAGCGCGATCATCATGCCGAATATGAATTCGATAATGACCGGATCAGCGAGATAAGCGACCGAACTTGCGGCTGGCGGTCCCCAGGGATTGTCAGCGCTGGGCGCAGGGCCAAAGACCACAGAAAAAGCGATCAGAAATACGCTGGCACCGGCCACGACTGCGAAACGCCGTTTCGCCAACAGTGCGATCGCAAATACGGCGTAGAAGAACATTTCGAAGATCAACGTCCAGCCGACGAAAAGAAGAGGCGCCTCCGAAGGAATGTGTGGAGCAAAAAATAACGAGCCAAGGACCGCCTTGGTGGACGCGTATGGGACAATGAACCAAACCAGGATCGCTGTAGCCGCCCAGTAGAGGGGCACGATGCGCGCGATGCGCCTGGCGAAGAACTTGGTCGGTGCGCCGGGCCGTCCGAACAGACTTTCGGAGGAGTAAACCATCACGAATCCGGAAATGACAAAGAAAATATCGACGCCAAAGGGGCCATATAAATGCGGAAAGTCTGCCGCGACTTGCGCGGTCACAGCGTTGATTGCATGTCCCCAGAACACGAGCAGCGCCGCGATGGCTCGCAGCGCCTGAATCGATACGAGTGATGAGGAATCCGGCCGCGTCGCCGGTGAAACTTCCATCGCGCCCCTCGGAAACCGCCGCCTTCCCTTCGCTTCCGGCCGAATCCTGAATGGGTGAAGGTCGTCCCGATTGCAAGGCGCCGGTTGCCGCAGCTGCCGGCAGGTTTCCCGGATTTGCACAGCGGACCCGGGCTCAGCGCTAGAT
>Ga0081455_10000800_pt1 | contig 40528 bp, 64 predicted proteins | sample TabmetS3T2R1_FD_70207 | JGI IMG/M metagenome (GOLD analysis project Ga0081455, IMG submission 70207) | Tabebuia heterophylla rhizosphere microbial communities from the University of Puerto Rico - S3T2R1 | ecosystem: Host-associated > Plants > Roots > Rhizosphere ... | reverse complement strand
AGCACTTGCCCGTCCACGGCCGTTTGTGAGGCGAATTCGTCGAGTGCGGCCGTTCGATCATTCATCATCGTCATCCTGTCGTTGTGGCACCGGCCCGTCATAGGGTTCCGCGCCTTTGATGTTGCCCGCGCCGTCGTGAAGGACTTCCGTCCATTTGCCAGCGGGGTTCATGAAGATCATGCGCCGATCCCCGAACAGCCAGCGGGCTTCGCGCACCAAATGGGCGAGCGATGCGTTGCGATTGTCACCGTCTGGTGATGTCGTTTCGATCATGAAAAGCTTGTCGCCAGCCGTGGCGTAAAAGGTCCATGACGCGCCGTGCGAAGAGATGAGAACGCACATCATGCCGCTTGTTCCTCTTCATAGAGGCGCTTGACCAGCAGCCGGGGGAAGCTGGCGGCGGCAACCGTGTATTCCTTGCGGTTGGTGATCTTGTTGGTGATCTTCCACCCAGGCAATGTCGCCAGGGTCGCGCCGTCGAGCTTATGGACGATCTCGGCATCAAGCTCTTTAATGCGCTCTTCGGCCGCTTTGATCGTCTCTTTGCAGAAATCGCGCCGTTCAAGAATGTCGCCTATGCGATTGTCGGTCGACAGGTCTAGCGGCACCGGCACGTCGTCGCGCGGCGGGTGCATGGCGCTGATTACGTCGCCATCCATGGCATAGACCGGGCGCGGCACGACGCCCTTTTTCACATTCGACCAGAAGTCGCGGGCGATGTCACAGATGCGCAGTTCGGCGCCCTGGTGACGGGGCACCGGGAATTCATGTATTTCGGCGCCATAGGCCGACACGACCATCACCGCAAGGATACCTTCGTCGGCCTTCGTCAACAGATTTTCGCAAACCGTTTGCAGCACATAGGCATCGGGCGGGACATCGTTCCAAGCTTCAAATGTCGGTGCGGATACCGTCTTGATCTGGACATTGATCAGGCGCCGGTCCTCTGTCGTGGCTAACGCATCAGGGGTTGCACCGAGTTTCAGGTCGACATCGGCATAAAACGCGTTCGGCCGCATCCATTCCCAATCGGGATGATCCTCTTGAAGATAGCCATAGGCGGCATGCTCGAACATGCGCCCGCGTCTCATAATGGCACTCTCTTCAGGCGAGATTTCCGTCATCTTCTCGGCATAGACCCGAAGCGGCGTTTTGTACTTGTCAACCCCTGCAACCGCGCCGATGTCGGAAGCGGTCAACGCGTCCTTTCGCCACAGCAACCATTCATCGCGAGATTTGATTTGTCGGATGGAAATCATAGCATCCCCCATACGCTGACGGGGCACATGAAAATCCTGTTCCGGCTTAAAAGCAAGCGGAAAACAAAGGCATAGCTGGCCTTTATGTGATCACGAAAATGTGATGTGGCAAAATTATGACCTAAATTTAAGCCTAATGAAATCTACGGGTGTCCCTGTGGATAACGCATAAAGCGTTCTTATCATTTCGATAAAATCAATTTGCTGTAATGCAAAATTTAAACCTGGTGCATTGCTGCAACTTTGCGTCGAATTAGCAATCAACCGATCACGGCATTGACGAAAAACTTAAACCGGCTCTACCATCAAAACATGCGAAACGGTCTGAAATTTTCCGCCGACGATCCACGGGTGATCGCGTGTAAGGAAGCTGTCAAAAAGCTTGGCGGCTTCACCAAAACAGCGCGCATTTTCGGCATTACCCCCCAATCGGTTTACAAATGGGAAGTTGTGCCAAAATACTGGTGTCTGGAGGTATCGAGGCTGACCGGCATCGATATCTACACCCTTCGCCCTGACGTTTATGGAGCAAAAAAGCACCGCAACGGCCAAAGAGCGAGGGGGAAAAACAATGTTTACGCCGACCCCACCAAAGGCAAAGCGGGCTTGGAACGACGAGCAACGGCAGATGGTGAAGGATATGCTGGCGAACGGGGCGACGGCCTCAGTCATCGCCAGGGCTTTTCAGCTATCCCGAAACCAGGCGCTCGGCCGGATATACCGCGACCCGGAAATGGCCTTGCGCAGCTATCCGAGAAAAGCAAAAGTCAGCCGCCATCAAGCCGCCACCCCTTCCCCATCCCAGCCGAAGAAACAGGCTCGACCAGCACCGCGCAATGCGGCTATGGTGGCCGTAGCTGGTGATGTTGTTGCTGCCGCACCAACAATCATAGCTACGCCCGCGCCACCCGAACCGCCGAAGTCATTACCTCACCGGCACATGGCTTTGATCGGAACTGGCGCGCGCTGGTGTAAGTGGCCGGTTGCCATGGATAGCGGGGTACTTGGCGGTTTCCTCTGCTGTGGTGACCGGTCACTGCCCGGTGACGTTTATTGCGAATACCACCGCGAGAAATCGACCGGGGGTCGCAAATGAAAGCCGCCGAATATCTTTCTGAAATTGCCGGGTCGAAACGCGCCAACAAATACGGCGCCAAGCGGACGATCGTCGACGGCTATACCTTCGATAGCAAGGCCGAGGCCGATTACTACGCCACCCTAAAGCTGCGGGCGCGCGCTGGCGAAGTTTCGGACATCCGAATGCAGGTTAAATATCCGCTGGTCGTCTCCGGCCTGCCGATCTGCACTTATCGCGCCGATTTTGTTTTCTTCGATATCACCATGCAGAGACATCGCGTCGTCGACGTGAAGGGCGTCCTTACGCGCGTGTTCCGCATCAAGCAGAAATTAATGAAGGCATGCCACGGGCTCGATGTCGAGTTGGTTAAGTGAGGATAAAGCCATGAGCGATGTAGGCGAAAACGGGCCGGACTTGACCGGCTATCAACCTATCTCGGCAGAGCGCCGCGACCAGAAATTGGTGACGCTCAATCCGCGTGAGCTGATCGCGGAAATGGATAAGCTGACACCTTTGCAAGTGGGCGTGTTCTTCAAGCTGCTGTGCCACAAATGGGTTGACGACATGTTGCCAGTCTCGAATGCAGAGCTTGCACGCCTTGCCGGGACAAGCCCGCAACATTTGGCGCGTAGCCGCGAAAAGCTTGATCCCCTCTTTGATATCGATTTCCGCGCATGAGCATCACCGCCGCCATTCGCCGTATGTTGGACGCTGGGTTGACCGTCGAGCAAGCGCTTGCGGCTGCCGAAGCCTTTGAGCAAGAGGTTGCCAAGCCGGTCAACAAGCGCAGCGAGCGCAACAGGCGGTATTATGAACGCAAGAAAGAGCGTCTGAATTCAGACGAAAATGCGTCTGATCAGACGTTTCAGACGCTTTCAGACGTTAAGACGCCCCTTCCTTCCCCCGAAGGTTCTTCCCCCAAACCCCTATCTCCTAACCCCTATCTATCCACACCCCCTTCGCCCCCTAAAGGGGGCTCTTCCCCCGCGCTGAAAACCGAATTCGATACCGAATTCTGGCCAGCCTATCCGAACAAGGTCGGCAAGCCGGACGCGCTCAAAGCCTTCCTCAGAGCCCGCAACCGGGCGCCGCTCGAAAGCATCATGGCAGGATTGGAAGCCTATCGGCACAAGACCGATGACCGGCCCTGGTGCAACCCGTCGACCTTCCTCAACCAAGACCGATGGAACGACCAGCCAGCCCCCCGGCCGCAAGCGCAAGCCCCGCCGCGTGAGCCGACATTCGCGGAATTCCTGAAAGACAAAGCCCAGCGCATGGAGGATGCGGAAAATGCCAGAACCATCGAAGCGACCCGCAACGACCATGGAAATCGTGACAGTCCTTTCCGCGCTCTTTACGGCCCTACCACCACGCAAGGGAAGGCTTGAGGACTTGGCCGACGCCTACCAGATCGCGCTTGCCGGGTGCAGCTATGAGGCGCTGAAGACGGTCGCGCAAAAGGCGATGCGCGGCGAAATCGAAGAGCTGTCGTCAACATTCGGGCCGACCCCGCCGGAACTTGCGAGAGCCGTGCGTCAACTGGATCAGGAATTCGACCGGCAAAAGGCGTTGGCAGCACCAGCGCCCAACTACCAGCCAAAGCCGTTCCAATCCATCCAAATGCGGATAGACGCCACCCGGCAGCGCATGACCGATGAAGGCCGGAAATTTATTTGCAGCGTCGACAGTCACAGCGCTGCTGTCGAGATGATGAGGCGGGGCAAATTGCCGCCCGGTTTCGTCTATAGCGGGCTGCTAGGCGAATTCTACGGCCCAATCCATGAACCACAACCGGAAGGAACAGACCATGAGCGAGAACAATCAATTCCCGACTTCGCGGCAAGATACGGACCGAGTGCCGGGCTACCGGCCGGATCCGATCAAATCGGAGATGGAACCGGTGCTGAACACGAGAATGGCGGGCAGCAGTTTGGGCCAGACGAACCCGCTGAGTGGCAAACAGATAACAGCGAAGCCTCTGGCACCATCGACGGTGACAGAGGCTCTGGAGGACCTTCTATCGCGGCAGAATGAAATCAAAGCCGCACTGGATGTCTTGATTTCCGACGCGACAACGCTTCGTCTGCAGTTGTGAAGGGCCGCAAGCCGACATAGATGGCCGTGCACGCAAAGCCGGTCATCTGGTCGGCACCTTCCTTTTGGGCGCGGCTAACCCACGGGGCACCGCGTCCAAGCATCATTCCGCTTTCCTGTTTATTGAAGCCTTTCGCCTTCATGGCGGCCAGCCAGTTGCAGAATTCCTCTCCCGTCATTTCATCCTCTCTTCAACACGGTCCATGATGATTGCGGCCTCCCGTGCCGCATCGTCGAGCAATTCGCGCACCGCGTCGGGGTTATGCGCGGAAATCGTCACGAAACGGTCGGCAATGTCCGCCATGCGGGAAAGCTCGCGTCTGGCTTCCGAATTGCCTTGTTCGCTGCCGTTCTCAATGACCGCCAGAAATACCGGCAGCATCGCGCGCCATGTTGGCGTAATGTCGATTGTGGGCACATGCGGTGGCAATGGTGGCACTGGCGATTTCGCGCCCTTGGGCGCCTTCAAGTCTGTCATTGACGGTTCTCCTTTGGTCGACAGATTTGGACGCCTGCCCGCGTGGGGCAGGACACCAAAGCGGTCAAGGCTTAGCCATGTTGCGTTTCTTTCTGGTCTATTTCATCCCGCATCTGCTTGAGCTTGCTCGCCAGGATATCGAGCCCTTCGGCCCAACGCTTGGACCCCTCACGCATCCGTGATGTCTTGCAAGCGGTGATGAGATTGGAAAGCTCGGCGGCTGTTAAATCGCTCATGACGCCCTCCCTCACGCGGCCATTGCCAAGGGCTGGCGAGTTGCCAGTTCACGAATGAAGTCGAGCGCCTTTTGCGCTTCGCTGGCAGCCCGGAAAAACGCCTGTTCGTGATCCTTCAAAAGCCTGATCCACGATGCGATGTAGGATGCGTGCTGCAGCTTGGCTTCAAGACCGTATTCCATAGCCAGGAAAGCGGCCGACAGCTCTGCTACAAGCTCTTCGAAGGCATAGGCGTTATCGCCGAAACGCTTGCCGAATTCGCGGTTCAGACGCGGTGCCGCGCCGGTCCAATGGCCCATTTCATGAAACAGTGTGGCCTTGTAGCTATCGAGATCGATGAAGGCTGCAGGCTGTGGCATGGCGATAAAATCGCCGACCGGCGAAAAGAATGCCTGATTACCACCATGGCGCAGATCGATGTCCAGAACGTCGATAAGCTCGCTCGTATCGTCCGGCAGATCGGTCACATAGTCTGTCGCGCCATCTTCAAGCGCGATACCGTCAACCTGATCGATGTTGAAAACGTTGTATGTCTTCAAAATCCAGATTTCGACCATGCCGTTTTCGTTGACGCGCTCGCCCGCTTCACCTTTCGGCTCTTTCTCGATTTTCGACATGAAAAACACGCGCTCGGACTTTGAGCCCTTGCGAACGTGGCCGCCCATCGCTTCGATCTGCTTGAACGTGGCCCATGCGTTGCGACCCCAATGGCAGGATTGAGCGGCCGAAAGCAGCATCCAAACATTGATGCCGCGATAGGGCTTGCGGGTGGCAAAATTCATCGGAAAGCCCGATGCGACGGTGACCTTGTTGCCTTTGTCGTCTTTCCAGGGCTTGGCCCACGGGGCGACACCATTTTCAAGATCGGCAAGAATGCGGTCGGTGATCTGCTTGTAGGGGGATACGAATTCATTGGCGGTTTTTGCAATCTTAGTCATTTTGGCGGTTTCCTAAGTTTGTGTGGCGTTCACAACCTTTTTATAGAATTACCATATGCCACAGTCAATAGAAAACTTATCAAAATACAAAGAAATCTTGACCACTTGAGCCATATCGTGCGAAGCGGTGAAAATGGGCGGTCTTTGTGCCGCAATGGAGCTTTCTTCATGCCCTCACCCGTTATCGATCTCAGCCATAATAACCCTACCCCCGACTGGAAAGCGCTTAAGCAAAACGGTGTCATAGCCGTTATTCTGAAATGCACTGAAAATATCTCTTATGTTGATCCCACTTGGCAAGAGCGATCTGTCGCGGCGAAACAGGCCGGTTTACTGTTAGCGCCCTATCATTTCTTTCATGCCAGCAATATTCAGAAACAAATGGACTGGTTTTTAAGTAAAGCCGATCCACCCCATGGTGGCCGCGTGGTTTTAGACCATGAGACTGATGCGAGCGTGAATGAGCTGTGCGAAGCGGTGACTTATCTTTGGGATAAGCGCCCCGATCTGCAGATCACCATCTATTCGGGCCATACGATCAAGGAACAATTGGGCACGCTCACCAGCCGTGACGAGCTGCGCAACACAAGCTTGTGGATCGCGCAGTACACGAGCGCCGGTTCTCCGGTCTGGCCAAAGCAGCAATGGCCGCAATGGTCGCTGTGGCAATGGACGGACAGGGAAACCGTGCCAGGCATTGCCAAGCCTGTAGATGGCAACAAATTCAACGGCACGAGTGAGGCCCTGGTGCGTTTCATGTCGTCTACAGCAGAGCAACCAATGCCCGCGCCCGAACCTGATCGTCCGGTTATCGTCATTAGCATGCCGGAAGGCTATAAGCTCATGGTCAACGGCAAGGAGGTTGTAGCGTGACACAATTCAAGCTCACTGCCAAACAAGAGCGGTTCGTTTTGTTGATCCTGAAAGGTGAAGTGCAATCAACAGCTTACGAGAAAGCAGGCTACGGGGTTAAGTCGACAAAGGTTGCTGCAACGAATGCAAGTAACTTGATGAAAAAGCCTAATATTCAGGGGCGCATCGCAGAGTTGCAGGCAGCTTTAGCCAAAAAGACGGTCATTTCGCTGGAAAGTATTACTGACGATTTGCTTGAAATCCGCTTAAAAGCAATCGCTGCAGGCTCATATGGTCCGGCTGTGGCCGCTACCGTCGCAGTTGCAAAGCTTCATGGGTTCATGGTGGAGAAGAGCGAGGTGATGATAAATCATCGTCCCGCGCCGCTACCTACTAAGATATTGGAGCTGTCCGAAGACGAATGGATTGAGCAGTTCGGCACACAAAGCCAGCGCCTCATAAAAGACGCGGCCAAGCTTATCAACAGGAAGTAATTTAGTCATGTGGCATGCGCAACGAACGTTGACAAGTGCCACAGAAGGCTTTAAACCAGGGGCATAGAGGGCAGGGAGCAAGGGGAATGGAGTGGTTGGGGACTGTGGTGACCTTGAGCGCCTTTGCGCTGTGGATCGTGCTGGCAACGTGGGCCATCGTCTCGAAGGACTGAGCGGCCAAGGGGTGCGACCCCTCCCACCGGGGGGAGCTTCGGCAGGGTGGGGTGGGGGTCGTAAAAAGGGTCCCCCCCTTCCACAAAATCAGCCCGTTTCCATTTGAACTTGATTACTTCACTCTACTTTGAAATTACCTGAAACCGCCGAAACCGCCCCCCCCCGAAACAGCCGAAACAGCCGAAACCGCCCGGTGTTTTACTTTTCCGTTTCGAAAGCCGTTTTTCTTTTTTTTCTTTCGTTTTTGGAAAGACACGTGTGCGATTTTTTTATGAGGTTGCTTTCAGGTTTTGTGCAGCAACCAGCCGTATGGAGAAGTACGGAGAGTGTAGAGTAAACCAAGCCCTCCCCCCTGCCCGAAAAAAAATAACTGATTTGCCTCATCCAAAGGAACCGCCAAAAATGAATGCAGCCCGCAAGCTTGTTAAATTTGTGATCTATACCCGCGTCAGCACCAAGGAACAGGGCCGGTCGGGCTTGGGTTTGGAGGCGCAGCATCGGGACATCAAGATTTTTTTAGGTAATCACCAGGGCGAGGTGATCGCGGAATTTTCCGACGTGGGATCGGGCGCCGATACCCACCGGCCTGAATTTCAAAAAGCGCTCAAACTGGTTATGAAGGAAGGCGCCTGCCTGCTGGTCGCCAAGCTCGACCGGCTTTCGCGCGACGTGGCCGACATCGCCACCTTGATGAAGTCGGTTCATTTCAAGGTTGCGACCATGCCGGACGCCAATGAATTCCAGCTTCATATCTATGCCGCATTGGCCGAACAGGAGCGCAAATTCATCTCCGAAAGAACGAAGGCCGCCTTAGCGATGGCCAAGGAACGCGGGGTGAAGCTCGGCGGTGACCGGGCGGGCGCGCTGGAACGGGCTAATGTAGTGCGCAGTAAAAAAGCCTTGGAAAACTCAACTCGGACTTATCCAATTATGAAGCTTTTTTTAAACCAAGGCTTGTCATATCGCAAAGTCGCTTCTAAGCTTAACGACAGTGGAATTGCAACGTCAACGGGCGCAAATTGGGATGCCAAGGCGGTTTCACGTGTCGTCAAGCGCATGGAGGGCGCGGCCGATGATTAAGCCGGAAGGGTTATTTTTGGTATCGCTGTCAACGTTCCTTGCGTGCGCCACGGGCATTCACGGGTGGCGCTCATGAAGCCATCCGACCATCAACAATTGCTGAAAGATATCGAAAACGTCATGGGTGTCGTCGCCCATGTCAGTCGGATGCGTGGACACGACCCGGCCGACGCAATGATGATGCTCTTGGTCGGCGCCTGCCAGATTTTCCGCGAATATGCCAACGACCCCGACGATTTAGGCGGCGTTCACGAGGCGCTGGATAAGGCTTTCGAGGCCGCCAGTTCGTGGTGGGTGGTCGACGAAACCCCGGATGAAACCCCCGACAAAGCCGATGACGGGAGCACGCTGCAATGAAGAAGGACAAGCGCGAAAAGAAAGTAGCCGAGGTCAATATGCCGATTGATGGGAATGACCCGGCCGTTTGCGTCAAGGCGCTGGTGAAAATCGCAGAGGCGATGTGCGACACCTTGGGATTGGAGCGAACGCAAGGCGCGCTGCATCTGATGTCGGCCGCCGCCTTCATCGTCGACAGCGAATGCGCCAGATGGTCGAAGGAAAAGGGCGAGGAACCGAGCGGCCGGGCGACGATGAACGCCTATATGCACAGCGCCATGGCGGCATGGAACGGCTTTCTGGTGATGTTCAAGGATGTCGATCCGAAGGCGGCCGGAATGGTCGGTATGTCTCTCGTGGGCCTTGAGGATGAGGAAACCCCGACGCGGCGCAAGGGGGAGACGTTGCAATGAGTAAGGACGATACCGTCATCAAGGTTGATAGCTCGAAACTATCACAGGTCAACGCCCTAATCGCCTTAACCCAGGACATTTGCGAGGCGACCGGTGGCGATGCGACGGATGCCGTGGCCATGCTGCTGTGTGCCGCCGCCGTTCTGGTCTGCCAAGCGGTAGATGACATAACGAATGCAGATTTTGCGGAAATGGCGACCCAGTGCTTCGATGGGATTGAGGAAAAGGCCAAGCGCGAGGCGAGAGCCAGGCGCCAGGAGTGGGCGCAATGACCTATCGTCTTCCCATGCAGCTCTGCCCGAAATGCGGCTATGCGATGGACGCCCATTCGCCGACAAAAGACGGCGACCCCAGACCGCCACACGAGGGCGATATCGGCGTCTGTGTCGAATGTCTGACGACGCTGGTTTTCGACAAGAACCTTAGGCTTCGCGAGGCGACCCCGGCCGATGAGGCCGGAGTGCCGGAGGATATCATCATGAAGCTTCGGGCGCTGAAAACCATGAAAATGGTCATGGGCATGGAGCTTGGAATCAAGCCGGAAAAGGGGACGCGGCAATGAAGACCATCGACAGCATCATAGTGGCGGTCGCCGTCGACGAACGTGACCAGATTGAAGGCGTCTGCGCCATGTACACCGGCAACGGCTGGATGCCGCTCATTGCAGCCGATGACGAGCGCTACGAACAAATCAGGAAGCAGGCCCAGCGCGTCGCTGCGCAGACCGGCAAGACCGTGAGGATGGTGCGCTTTACAGAGCGGGGCGAGATCGAGGTGATCAATCCGAAGGGGAAAAACAATGGGTGAAGTGCTGATGTTAGAGCAGTCGTTCCGCATGAAATTCTACATCCTCGACGCGGATCACAAGATGGTCGAGGTCCCGATGATGGAATGGGCCGAATGGCTTGAAACTGACTATAACCGCGTCATCGCCGCCGACCGTGGTAAGGGCTGGCAAGTCTCTTCGATCTTTCTCGGCTTCGATCATTCGCCCCTTGGCGGTGGCCTCTATTTCGAGACGATGATTATCCAGGGCAAGGATAACGACCGCGATTTCTTCCGGTTTGAGACTTACGAAGAGACAATCGAGTTTCATCGGCGTTGGGTGCATGAATTCCGGGGCGTCGACCATGAGTAGGGTTTTCGAAAGCGATTTTGACGCCTTGAAACTGCTGAAACAGCACGGCGTCGAAGAGCGCCGCAACGGTCTTATCCGCGCCAATTGGCGGGAGCTAAACGACGATTGCCGCGATGCTGTCCGCTACCTGCTTGATGAGTGGGATTTCGAATATGAGGCCATAGGAGCGCCCCATGAGTAGGCAGTGCGGCGATTGCCAGCTCTGTTGCAAGCTCTTGCCGGTGCGCGAACTGGATAAGGGCGCTAACGCCCGCTGCCGTCACCAGAAGCACGGCAAGGGATGCGCCGTCCACAATCAACCCGCCATGCCGTTTTCCTGCCGCATGTGGAATTGCCGGTGGGTGGTCGAAGATCGCACCCAAGACATGCGGCGCCCGGATCGGGTCGGCTATGTCGTCGACATCATGCCGGATTTCGTGACGATGCGAAACGATCTTTCCGGCGAAGCCATGCATATCCCGGTGCTGCAGATATGGGTGGACCCGGCGCGGCCGGATGCATGGCGCAAAGACCCGGAATTTTTCAAATACGTAGCCCGTTTGGGTGAAGAGGAACGCATGGCGGCCTTGATTCGCAACGGATCGACAGAAGCGATTTTTCTCGCGCCGCCCGCGATAAATGAGGGGGGCACATGGTTCGAAAGCGGTTCAGGGGTGACCTTGGGCGAACATCGGCCGGGGGACTTTATGGCCGCAGGCTTCGACATGAAAATGATGCTGGGGGAGACGCCACGATGAAGCTTCGCGACTGCACGGTGATGATCATCCCGCCCGACGACGGCTTTTATTATGCCGTCTGGTCGCTGCCGGAAGCCGATGAGGGCAGCGAGCTTTACAAGGCGCTCAAGTTCAAGGTCGAGGAAGTGACCGGCGAGCCGATGGAGCATGTCAACGTCTTCACGCGCTTCTTTCCGCGCATGCCGCACGACAAGGCCCGCTATCTCGACATGTTCGTGAACGGCAACGGGCATATTACCGACCCGAAACTGCCGCTCAACCAGTTCGCGACGGACATCTATCAGAACAATGTTCTTTACCACGAGCCCGGCCGTTTCAAGCCGGGCGACTTGCCGGTGATCGTCGGCCCGGCCGTGCTGTTCGAAGAGAAGGTATGGTTCTGATGGATTGGGCAACGGTGAACTGGTTTCGGGTTTGGAATTACGTCTATCTCGTGATCACGTTCGGCGCTGCCGGTTTCATGATCTGCATGACCGTGCGGATGTATCGAGCCGAGAAAAAGGCGCTCAAAGCGCAACGCGAGTACAATGACGCGCTTGAAAAGGCGACGGCGCATCTGAGGGCCAATCCGCAAGCGTGGCTCGACGCCATGGCGGCGCTCGACGACAAAAGGAGGATGCATTGATCGTCATCGACGCCCCTCACTTCTATGCCGCTGTGCTGGTCGGGCCGCATGATCGCGTCTACGGAACCGCGCCGATCCTCAAATATATGTTCGGGTGGGAAGGCGACCGCGTGCTGTCCTATGCCCGCCGGAAACGATGGAGCGCATGGCGGCAATGAGAAAAATCTACCCTGTCATGACCGACAAGCGCAAAAAGTGGCTGGCCACGCTTGTCGAGGAAGGCCCTAAGAACCGATGGAAGAGCCGCACCGGCTACGATTGCATGCAGCTCGGTTGGACCGAATGGGATTACCGGCGCGACGGCAAGCCGATCTCGGCAGAGGAAGCGCTTGAGGCGTCCCGCGCCGGGATGATCGATTTCACCATGGATGCCGAGAGGATCACGCCGCTGGGTTTGGCGGCATTGAAGGAGGCTGGCTATGACCGCAAAGACATCTGAAAATCTCGCCAAGGTGCTTGAAGGGGTCGGCTTGAACGCCATGGCCGTCAAGGCGCGGGCCGACCAGTACCATGATTTTCTATCTGATGACGCGCTCTGTTCACTGACATTGGAACGGGAGCTTCGCGAGGCGCGCGACTACGCCCAGGACCAAGACCCGGCTCAAGCCAAGCTGATCGAAGCTATTCGTCAGCAACACCTCAACGGCGAATTCGACGCCTCGAACGAAGAAAGCGACGAATGGGCGAAGAGCCCGGACGGCCAGGAAGTTTTCAATATGTTGAGGAAGGGTAAGTGATGCGCCCGGAATTTATCGAAGCCTTGGACGATCTGATTAACCTCTACGTCGGTGATGACGATTGGCGGGAAACGGTCATATCCGCGCTCGAATTGAAGCTCTACGCGCTGAAAGAAGAGACGGTTTTCGACGAGGAAGATGACGAATGAGGCCGCAAGTCGTCAAAACCCAAAGGCTCTATCTGCCGCTGCCGCTCGCCCATCTTCGCGATCTCATGGTGAGCTATTGTGAGGCGGAATTCGACCGCCGTGGCAAGTGTGAGCCGACATGGCTGATACAGGCGCCCGGCTGGCTGGTGTGGATCGAAACCCGATGGGATAACGAGGTTGACAAGATCGCCAGCACCGAAGCGATCTCGGGATTTCTGAGGCAGTTTCATGCCGTCAGCTACTCATGCGCGATTGAGGCATATGTCGGCAACTACACGCCGGAGGAAGTCAAGAGGCCGGATTTCGTGAGCCCGTCAAAGCGGAAAGAGCGCGATGAAGTCTTGATGATTATGTCGTGGCAACGCGGCCAGGAAGAGCCCCTTTTTACCCGCTTTCTGATCAACGCCAAGCCCGGAAGGCGTAGTTTTCTTGGTCCGCGCGTCGATGAAGACGACAAGGCTAAATGGGCGGGCGGCATGATGAACCTCTTCATGACTAGGAGCGAGCGATACGCCGCGACCGACGCGGCAGTGGAGGGTAAGGTATGAGCCGCGATCTCCCAGGACCAGCCAAGACGCCTTGCCCGACATGCCCATATCGCCGCGACGTGCCATCCGGCATCTGGGATGCGAGCGAATATCCAAAGCTTTGCAAGTATGACGGCGACACGATGGAGCAATTCAACAATGGCGCCACCACGCTTTTTATGTGCCACCAGCAAAACGGCCATCTTTGTTCCGGCTGGGTTGCCTGCCACGATACCGACCATTTGCTGGCGCTGCGCCTTCATCGCGTCCATCCCTCGACATTCAACTATGCGAGCCCGGTGCCGGTGTTTTCATCTGGCGCGGAAGCGGCCCTTCACGGCATGGCTGAAATTTGCCGCCCCGGCGATGCCGCCCTCATGGCAATAGCCAAGCTGGAGAGGCAGCGGAGAGTAAAGGATAAACGATGATACCCCTTTCCCTTTATGACAAATTTCGTGTCCATCCTCCCCGCTTTTGGATGGGCGCCGGGGGGCTTGGCGACGATCAGGCCGGTTGCTTCGATATGAAGATGAGGGCCGGTTCGAAATTGCGCGTCATCGCCACATGCGGCGACGGCTGGGATCATGTGAGCGTGTCGCATGTCACCCGCTGCCCGACATGGGAAGAAATGTCTTGGGTGGCCCGCAAATTCTTCGGCGATGAGCCAGCGATGCAACTTCATGTCGCCAGCGCCGATCACGTCAATCACCACAAATTTTGCCTGCATTGGTGGCGCCCGCAGGATACAGAATTGCCCCTCCCGCCGTGGTGGATGGTCGGGCCAAAGCAAAATGCAAGATCAGAAGCGCTCAACAGCCAGAGAGGAGCATGAGCATGTCAGCAGCAATTGAAACGGAAATCCTAGCGTCGATCCCGCGCATGGGGCGGAAAAATCGGCCTATTCACAATATCGTCGATGGCCGAACCGAGATGACGTTTGAGAACATTCATGATCTTTGCGCCTTCGTGGCGCGGGAAATCAATTTCACCAAGAAGAAATATTCAAGGTTCGCCAGTGAGGCGGGCATGGCCCACGGCACCGTGTCGAATATGGCCAAGGGCGTTACCCAGCACCCGCGCGCCGAAACCGTGTTTCAAATGCTGAAAGTGCTTGGTTACGAGGTGGTGGTGCGCTCATGAGCAAGGCCGGATATATCGAACAGATCGAATTCAAAATCCAAGCCCACCAGAAGACGGTCGACGCCCTGCTAAACGAAATCGAAAAGCTCCGGCATGCGGCGGATGTCATTTTGGAGTTGCGCGGCAACGACGTAGGCGGCCCCGTCGTCGATATTACGCCGCGAAGCTCCGGGCAAATCACCATCCGTAAGATCGGCGCCCCGGCTCAAGGCGCAAAACCTGATCGGTCTCAACGCCGGGCCGCGCGTCAGGAGTTACGCCAGAAGATTGAAACCTGCCTGACGGGCAGCCATCCGTTAACATCGGCCGAAATCCGGCAGCGGCTAAATATGGTCGGTGACCAGTACAATAAGACGATCTGGAATACGCTCTACTATATGTCCAAAGAACTTAATGTTTTGGTGCATGAAAACGGGGCATATCGCCTTGCCTGATGTCTTGTCGATCTGGGTGGTCTATGACCATCCGAAAGACTTCCCACACTGCTACGTTGCCCGAAGATGGGAGGGCGAAAAGCCGATGGCCGACAAGCTCGTCTCGCCCGATCTGGAAAAACTACGCGACGTGCTTGAAGGAATGGGACTTGTCAAACTGATGCCGATGGCGGGCGACGATCCCGTCATTCTCGAAACTTGGCTGTGATCTGCCATCCATAGCCAAGACTGCACGGGCCGGGAGACGCCCCTCAACCCTATCCCGGCCCGTGTTGACCGTTATCGTGCGCATCACTTAAATGGCTTTGGACATGGCAAGAGCCCGTGTCCAACATAAATTCATTCCCCAGCCCGCCCAGGTGCCTTACATCACCAGCCCGGCCGACATCACCGTTTTTGGTGGCGCGCGCGGCGGCGGCAAGACATTCGGCTCGCTTGGAGACTGGTGGCTGCATGCTGAAGCCTACGGCGTGCATGCGCGCGGCTTGATGCTGCGCAAGGCGCGCGCCGATCTCAAAGACACGATTGCCATTGCGGGCGAGCTGTTCGGCAATGCCGCCAAATGGATATCGGCCGACGCCTATTTCCAGTTCGTGACCGGTGCCCGGCTCTACATGGCCTATCTGGAAAACGAGAAAGACGCGCAAAGCTATCAGGGCTGGTCGCTGACACGCATCTATCTTGAGGAAATCACGCAATTCCTGTCGCTTGAACCGATGCTGCGCTTGCTGGCGACACTGCGCTCTACCGCTGGTATCCGCTGCCAGATGAAAGCGACCTGCAATCCAGGCGGCCCAAGCCATTTCGCCGTGAAATCCATGTTTATCGACAATGGCCCCAACGTCATCGTCAAAGACCCGGAAACCGGCATTTCCCGCGTTTTCATCCCAAGCCGGGTTCAGGATAACCCGGCACTGCTCGCCAACGATCCCGGCTATATCAACCGCCTCAAAGGCGTCGGCTCCCCGCAACTGGTCAGGGCATGGCTTGATGGTGATTGGGATGTCGTCGAAGGTGCGTTCTTCCCCGAATTCTCGCGCGATCGGCATGTGCTCCGGCCTTTTCCGATCCCGGCCGCATGGATCAAATTCCGCTCGATGGATTGGGGCTCTGCCCGGCCGTTTTCGGTCGGCTGGTGGTCGGTCTGCCAGGACACATTCGAACATGACGACCGCATCATCCCGCGCGGCGCGATCATCCGCTACCGTGAATGGTACGGCGCCAAGCCCGGCTTTGCCAATGAGGGCTTGAAGATGCCCGCCGAAACGGTCGCTCAGGGCATCGTCGAGCGCGAAACCGAACCGACCACCACCAAGCGCGAATATGTCGCCTATGGCGTGCTCGACCCCGCCGCCTTCAATGTCATTTCCGGCCCTTCCATCGGTGAAACCATGATGAGGAACGGCGCCGCTTTCCGCCGCGCCGACAATATCCGTACGTCGCGCGACCGGCGAATGGGCGGCTGGGATCAGCTTCGCCAGCGCCTCAAGGGCGACGGTGACGGCAATCCGATGATCTTCTTTTTCGATCACTGCCCGAACATCATCCGCACCTTGCCGATGATGGTTCATGACAGCTCGAACCCGGAAGACCTCGACACCGATCTTGAAGACCACGCCGTTGACGAGGTTCGTTACGCCTGCATGAGCCGTCCATATCTGGCCCGCAAGGAAAGCTATGGCGACCGCAATCCCTTCCTTGTCGCCAACGCCTTCAAACTCGACGAATTGGGGTGATCCATGGCCAAAGACCCGACCATTACGACACCGGATGTGGCCCCGACACCACCCGCCGAAGCCGGGAAACCGGATATCCAGATCGATACCAGCCCGGCCGCCGACGATCCCAATCTCGGCATCGATCCGAAATACTGGCTGAACTGTCTTGACGATGCGGAGCGGGCGGAAAGCGACTGGCGCAAGCGTGGGCGTGAGATCGTCCAGATTTACCGCAATGAAAGCGGCAACGCGACCACTAAAAACAGCACGACGGCGGCCAAGACCAAGGGGCGCGGCGGCCGGGTAACGTTCAATATTCTGTTTGCCAACACCGAAACGATGCTGCCCGCCATCTATACCAGACCACCGGAACCGGTGGTGAAGGCACGCTTCAATTCACCCGATAATCCCTTTCCGCCGCCGCCCGCTCTCGGCTCTTTGGGAGCACCACCCATACAAATGCCGCCATTAGGACCGGTAGCGCCTCCATCGCCACCGGCTCCGGCGCCGGGCTCGCCACCGTTGCAACCGAATGGGCCGCCCGGCGATCAGGGGGGTGGTGCTGTCCTTCCGGCCGCACCGCCCCCCGCCCCACCCATTGCGCCGCCGCCGATGATGGCGTCGCCTGCCATGAAGCATCCGAAGCAACAGGCCATCGAAACGGCGGCATCGGTGATCGAAAAGGCGCTCTCCATCGTGGTCGAGGATGAAATCAGCCATGAGAGCGTCAAGGCGGCGATCAAGGATGTCCTGTTGCCAGGCCGTGGCGCCGTGCGCGTGCGCTGGATACCGACGATGGAGAGCCGCCCGGTCATGTCGGCCGATGGCGTGACGCCGCTGCCCGGCATCGGGGACAATGGCGGGCCGCCGATGGAAGACGTCAAGGTCTGGGAACAGGTCAATGACGAGTATGTCTATTGGGAGGATATCTTGCTCGACCCGGTGCGCGCGCCCGGCGATACCGACTGGATTGCCTTCCGCCATCTCTTCACCGCCAAGCAGGCCACGGAAGAATTTCAGGGGTCGAGCCCGAAATTCGACGCGCTGATTGCGGCCGGAAAACTCGAAAGCGAATTGTGCCTCTGGACCGAAGAGAGCGCGGCAAAAAACCTTGTCGGCGGCGGCCAGCCGATGAAGGCGGCGACCAAGCTTGGCGATGTCATCAAGAAGATGATGGTCTGGGAAATCTGGGATCGACCGAACCGGCGCATCATCTGGTTTATCCGCGAACTTGGCGGCATGCCGCTCAGGGTCGACGAAGACACCTATCAGCTTGAGGGCTTCTATCCGATCCCCCGGCCGATGCTGGCCGTCACCACCACCGACACGCAAATCCCGCGCGCCTTTTACGATCTCTATTCCGATCTGGCTGGCGATCTCGACGAAACCAGCCGCCGCATTTCCAATCTCACGCGGCAAGTGAAGGTGCGCGGCGCCTATAACAGCGCTTCCAATGAGATCGCGCAATTGCTGGCCGCCGACGATCAAAAGATGATCCCCGTCGATGGCGTCGACATGCTGAACGGCGGCATTCAAAACCATATTTGGATGCTGCCGATCATCGATTTCGTCAATGCGCTGAAAGAGCTTTACGTCGCCCGCGAAGAGATCAAGCAGGCGATTTACGAGATTATGGGCATCTCTGACATCATGCGCGGCGCCACCAAGGCGTCGGAAACGGCCACCGCCCAGCGCATCAAGGGTTCCATGGGCATGGTGCGCTTGAGCGACCAGAAGCAACAGGCCGCCAATTTCGTCACCGACCTGTTGCGCATGAAGGCGGAATTGATCGCCAAGAATTTCGACGCATCGACGCTCTCGGCCATGACCGGCGAGGATGTCACCCCGGATGTCATGGCGATTTTGCGCTCCGATTTCATGCGGACATGCACCGTCGATATCGAGAGCGACAGCACCGTCGTTGCCGACGAACAAGACGAACAACAGTCGATGGCCATGGCGATGCAGTCTATCCAGGCGGTCATGCAAGGCATGGCCGCCGTGCTTCAGCTCGGCATCTTTCCGGCGCCTCAGGTCGCCCAGCTCGCCGTCGCGCTCATCAAGATCACCATGCACCCCATCCGCAATTCCCGCGCTTTCATTCAGTTGCTCGACGACATGCAAGCGCAGCTTACCCAGCAAATGCAGATGCAGGCGCTTCAGCCGCCACCGCCACCGATGCCGCCGCCCGGCCTCAATCCGCAGCAACCAGGCGGCCCGCCACCACCGCAGCAAGTCGCGACCCCGCCAAAGACCAATGGCGCCGGGCCGCCGATCAAAACCGGGATGCCAGTCGGCCCCGGCGCAATCAACGCCTAACCAAAGGAGAAAAGATCATGCCTACGTCCAAAGACCCCGCCCCGACCGAGGCCCCGGCAGCACCGGCAAGCGAATTCACGCGCGAACAGGACAAGGGTGGCACGGACCCGGTAAGCCCGCCCGTCGAGCCCGCCAAGGCAGAGCCGGTCGACATTGCCGCGAATGAGCCCTACCCGACCGGTGGCGGCCATGCCGAACAAGGTGTTCCCCACAATACGCCACCGGCTGATGAGGCCAAGTAAATGGGACCGCGCGACCCGGTAACGCCATTTGGCGTTGCCATCAACACCGAAACCGGCAAGCCGTTAACAGACGGTCAAAGCAGGCGCTTGGAGGCTCTAACGGAAGCTTGCGAGCAGTTTCGTTCCGTCATGCATGATGCCGAAGGGTCGAGCACCGATGACGGCTGGGATTTTCGAAATGCGCGCATGCAGCGGGCCGCCGACAATCTGGAAATGGCCTTGATGATGGCGCGCAAGGTCGCGTGCGAGGTGCCATGACGATCTATGTCCGGCGCAACGGCAAACTGGTCGACAAGGCATCGCTCAAATACCGGGCGCCGGACGCGGATGCATTTCCGACGCCACGGGTATCCCGGTTCGAGAGCTTCGAAAGCCCTGTCACGGGCGCGGACATCACCAGTTGGCGACAGCGCGACCGGGAGATGGCCGAACACGATTGTTACGATCCCCGCGATCTGCCCGCCGATCACGTCTACCGGCGCGGGCGCGAGGTGCAGCTTAAAGAGCTACAGGAGGTTAGGGCAAATGGCGAACGAACAGACACCGAATGAAGGCGCTCCCAACGGCGCGGCGCAAGAAGAAGGCCCGCGCTCGCTTCGCGAGATCGCGGAAGCCGCATGGAACACCATCGAAACCACCCCGGAAGACCAGGGCGAGGAAACCGACGCGCCACCGGCTGGACAATCCGGCAAAGCGCGCGATAATTTAGGACGATTTGTTTCGAAGCCGGGAGAGCAGTCCCCCCAGGACCCAGCCCCGCAAAATGACAAGACCGCACCGCCAGCCGTGCAGCCTAGCCCAGCCCCTCAGGGGAGTAGCAGCGAAGCGCCGCAACACTGGTCAGCCGAGGACAAAGCGACATTCGCCAAGCTGCCGAAGGAGGGACAGGATTTCCTCTTGAAGCGGCACAACGAAATGGAGCGGGATTACCAAAGCAAGGTGCAGGCCAACGCGTCAGCAGTGCAGTTTACGCAAGCTGTCGCGCCGGTTTTCCAGCATCCCAGCGTCAATGCGGCGCTGGTCGACTACCAGACAGGTGGGCGCATCCATCCAGTGGACGCGATTAAACAATGGGCCGCCTTCCATGTCAGGGCTATGTCGAAAGACCCGAATGAACGGGCCGGATTGCTACGAGAGCTTGCGCAACGCCTGCAACTGGACCCAGCGGTGATCTTCGGCCAAGGCAACCAGTCGGGAAATCTGTCCGATGAGGACATGAAAGACCCGGCTATCCGTTACTTTGCTGATCACGTCGGCAAGACGAGTAAGGACTTACAGGCCCTTCGGGATCAGTTGCAGGACATCGGCCGCCAGCAGAGCGAGCGCGCTTCGCAGGAGAGCTTAAGGGTAATCGGATGGGGTATCGATCAATTCGCAGACGAGAAGGATGCGCAGGGCAATCTTTTGCACCCGCATTTCGACGCCGTGCTGCCGCAAGTGATCGAACTGTTCCAGGCGAACCCACAACGCGATCTTCGCGAAGCCTACGACATGGCTGTGTGGATGAACCCGCAACTTCGCGAGACGCTCATTTCCAAGGAGCGTCAATCCGTCGAGCAGAAGGCCGCCAACGAACGCGCCGCCAAGGCCGCCCGCATGAATGTGCGTGGCCGAACGTCGCCCGTGGGCAAGCCGACCGCCGAAGGAGACAAACCGAAAGGTCTGAGAGCCGTTATCTCGGCCGCTGCTGATGAGGTCGGCCTATAGGGCGATGCCCATAGGAAACGATCATGGCCGAACCAACAGTCAACCAGCTTGTGGCGACCACGCTGGCGAACTACCACAATGAATTTGCCGATAACGTCGCAAATTCCAATGCGGTCACCGCGCTCTTGAAGATGGGCGACCGCATCCGCACCGTCGACGGCGGTAAACAGATCAGCGCCCCGCTGACCTACGCCGAAGAAACCTTTGCTTGGTATACGGGCACCGATCTCTTGTCGCGTGCTCTCAAGGAAACCATTTCGGAAGCGGATTATGCTCCGGCGAACGCCGTCGCATCCGTCACGCTTTCGGGACCGGACCTTGCAAAAAACCGGGGCAAGGAACGCATCTTGAACCTGCTTGAGGGCAAGCTTGAGAATGCCCAAGTGACGATGAACAACAACATCACCAAGGCCGTCTATTCAGACGGTACTCTGGCGAAGTCGTTTGCCGGTCTGAAAGCCTTCGTCACCGACGATGGAACTGGCATCGTCGGCGGCATCGACAGCTCGACGTGGACGTTCTGGAAAAACCAATTCCAGTCCGTCGCCCGCGCCACCGGTCTGCAATATCCGGCTCTCAAGGCCGGTATGAATGCGCTGTGGATGAAGCTCATCCGTGGCACGGAAAAGCCGGACCTGGTGCTTGCCGATGCCGAGGTCTATTCGATCTATGAAAGCGGTCTGCAGGAAAACCAGCGCTATGCCGATGCCAAGCTCGGCGCCTTGGGCTTTGAAACGCTCAAGTACAAGACCGCCGCCATCGTGTTCGATGGTGCAGCCACCGGCCTTGTCGGCGGCTACATGATCAACACCAAGTACATGAAACTTGAGGTCTATACGGGGCGCAATTTCGAAGCCCTCGACCTTCCCGACCAGACCCCAGACATGGACGCCGTGACCCGTCATATCGCCTTCATGGGCGCCATGACGCTTTCGAACCGCGCCATGCAGGGCCGCATCTTGATCACCGGGACGTGACAGCCGACCGGGGACAAGTAAGGCGGGCCGGATGGTTGCCCTAACCTCCCGGCCCGCCCCACCATTAGGGCACAAAGGGAACCGACATGAACGATACGCCGACACTGGTCAAATTCGACATGGGCTATGTCGAGGACGGCATAGGCCGCGATGGTCTGCCGCTTTACCGAAACCAACTCCGCATCACCCTCGACCGGCCGCCGCTACTCAGGATCGTGCGACCCGCGACAGAGGCCGATATCGAGGATTACCCCGGCCCCTACACCGTCTTTCAGAAGCAGCAAGCCGCCCTCGACCAGTCGGCCGAAGAAGGCTACCCGCTGGTCATGTGGCCGGTCTGCACCCCGGCGCTGTTTCAGATGCTTTCGGCGCGCGGCATTTCCACCGTCGAGGGCTTGGCGAAGCTTGCTGGCCGTGGCGGCAAAGAGGACACCATGCCGTCGGAATTGCGCGAATTGGCGGGGCGTGCCGTCAAGCTGATTTCGATGCAGAAGGATATCGGCAAGTTCGAGGCCATCATCCGCGAAAAGGATGGCGAGCTTGAAGCGCTGCAAGAGCAGATCGACGAAGCGCTGAAAACCATCACCGCCCAGAAAGCCATCATCGACAAACTGAAACTCTCTTCGGTGGCCTGATATGCTCTACACGATCAACCAAGTGGTGTCAGACGCTCAAATGGAGCTTGGGATTGCGCAGAAGCCCATTGCTTCAGTCGTGACATCCTTGGATGAGGACGTTGCCCAGATGCTTGCCCTAGTGTCGTCGGTTGCCGACGACGTGCTGCTCGAAGAGCCGTACAAAGTCACGCTGGGTGACGGCTATTGGGTTTCGGACGCCAATGGTGCTCCGAAACCCCGCCCAACCACCGATACCGATCTGATCCTTTTCGACGGCAGGCTCGCTATCGACGGGCTGAAATACCGCTTCCTCAAGGCCAAGGGCTTGGAATTCGGCGAAGAGATGCGCGATTACGTCGCCCGCATGAACAAGCTGGCTGGTCGCGTCAATAGCCGCGTTCTCGATCTCGATACCGACGAAGGGCGTCAGGTATGAGGATGCTGCCCTCCAAATATGGCGCCAAGGCCCAGCCGCTCATGGTCAAGAAAAGCGGCCAGACCAGCGTCAGCCATGTGGGAGCACCCTTGAAGGGTCTTTCACTATCGGGCGCGCTGTCGTCGAGCGGCGACCCGCTAAAAGCGACGATCCTTGATAACTGGCTGATCGACGAAGACAAAATTCGTTGCCGCCACGGGCGCCGCCTTGTCTACGCCCACCCAGACGGCAAGCCGGTCGAAAGCTTGGTGCCCTATTACGGGACGCCCACACAGAATATGGCGCTGGCCACCAACGGCAAGATGACGACTTATAGCGGTGTGACGATTGGCAGCGGCTTTCAGTCCAATGATTGGTCATGGACATCTTTCGCCAATCTCGGCCAGCAAAAATATACCCTTCTGGTCAACGGCAAGGATGGAGTTTGGTCATGGGATGGTGGCGTTGCCCCAGCGGGAACGACGGTTCCCATAACATCCGTCTCCAAAGCCAATCCGGCCGTCGTCACGGTCGGCACCACAAACATCGGCCTTTTTGCCAACGGCATGTCCGTAAATCTTTATGGCGCCACCGGTTCGTGGTCTGTCCTCAATGGCGTTCGCACCATCGCCAACGTCAACACCACCAACGGCACATTCGAAGTGCCCGCCGTGGACACGTCCGCTTGCACCGGCACGATCAACGCGGGCGCCACCGCTACGCATGCCGGAAGTCTGGTTCATGAGACGGTGACGGCGCCAACGTCGGCCGCGTGGATCAACCCCGCCATCTTCAATATCGTCATGACGCACCAAAACCATGTGTGGTTTGCCGATACCGATAATCTGGCGATCTATTATCTGCCGCTGCAACAAAAGAGCGGCGAGGTCAAACAATTGCCGCTCAATGCCATCTTCAAGCGCGGCGGCACGGTGCGCGCGATCTTTTCTTGGACGGTCGACGGCGGCGACGGCATGGATGACAAGCTGGTCATCTTTTCCTCAAACGGCGAATGCGCGATCTATCACGGCACCGACCCGGATACGGATTACACGCTTGATGGCGTCTATCGCTTCGATAGCCCGATGTCGAAACATTGCGTGGTGCAATACGGCGGTGAGCTGTATGTGCTGATCTCGACCGGGCTCGTGCCGATGTCCACGCTCATGCGGGCGCAAGTAGAGCATCTGGGGCAGACCGACAGGTCGGTTTATTCGGCCTTTTCCGACAATTCCCGCAAATACCGCGATCTGCCCGGCTGGGAAGCCTTCATCGATCCGTCGTCGTCGCGCATCATCTGCAACATGCCACAGGGCGGCTCGAACCTTTACCAGCAGATGGTCCGTTTCATGCCAACGCAATATTGGACAAGCTGGTCGGCGGTCCCATCGCGTTCATATGGCTGGCTGAATAACGTCCTCTATCTGGGTGATGACAGCGGCAAGCTCCATTCGATGGACCGCGCCTATCTCGACGATGACGGCGCCGCCATCAAGGTCGACGTGCAACTGGCTTGGTCGAATTTCAAGACACCCGGCGTCAAGCACTTCAAGATGGTAAAGGCATATATCATCACTGACGGCCAGCCGCGCCCCTCCATCGACATACAGGTGGACTACCAGACCAATCCGCCGCAAAACCAGCCGGAATTGACGTTCTCGAATGCCGGTGGCGATTGGGATACGTCCGATTGGGATACGTCCGATTGGGCGGCGGGCTCGACGATGGTTGCCAAATGGTCGGGTGTCGGCCGTCTCGGGACGGTCGGTGCCTTCCGCATGCAAGCCTTGATCAGGGGATGCGAATTCGCTTTTTCGGGCGCCGACATCCTCTATGAGCCGGGGAGTGTCATGGGATGAGATTTGCCTATTCCACCGAACACCAGCCGGATTTCATCGCCTTCATGCGTGAGCGCATCGATCTCGATTTGCGCGGGCAAAATCTCGACGGGCCAAACTGGTTTTGTGTCACCGTGCGAGACGACATTACGGATGAGGTCGTTGCCGGGCTGGCGTGCGAATTCAAGAGCCCGTTCGACGTGCATTTTTCGGCCGCTGTCGACGAACCGGGTGTGATCAGCCGCCGCTTGCTGGCAGGCATTTTCGACGCGCTGTTTTCCAAGGCATCGCGCATCACCGCGCTTTGCGAGCCTAGCAACGGCCGGGCCGAAGCCGGGTTGACGCGGCTCGGCTTCGTCTATGAAGGCTTCTTGCGGCGCGGGCTCGATGGCGAGCGCGATGCGCTGATTTACGGGATGCTTCCCGAAGACTGCAAATTTTTACCGGGCGTTAGGGCCGCCCGGCGTTCCTGGAACGGAGTTGACCGATGGTCTCACAGCCCAAAAGCCCCGACCCGTACGATACAGCGTCCGCGCAACAGCAGGCTAATGTAGGGTCGAGCGCTGCATCCGCGATCATCAACAATGCCAACGAAAAAAACCCGTATGGCAGCGTGACCTATAACCAGATCGGCACCGGCACCGTTTACGATGCCAACGGCAAGCCGATGGAAGTCCCGCGCTATGAGCGCGATGTGCAACTGTCACCGGAACAGCAGAACCTTTTCAATCTGCAAAACCAGATGCAGAGCAATCTGGGGCAGCTTGGCGTCTCGCAATCGTCGAGGCTACAGGGCTTGCTTGGCACCAACCTTGACACCGAAGGATTGCAAGACTGGTCCACCGGCACGGCGCCGACCGCCTACACGCCCGATATGTTTTCGGCCGAACGCGATGCCACCACCAAGGCGTTGCTCGACCGCTATCACGCGCAAGCCGATCCGCAACGGGCGGCACAAGAGGCGCAGCTTGCGGCGCGTGGCATGTCGCCGGGGTCTGAGAATTGGGGTGCGGTTCAGGATACCGAAAACCGCGCCGACACCGACGCCGCAAACCAGGCATTCCTTGCCGGTGGCCAGGAACAATCGCGTATGTTCGGGCTGCAGCAAGCATCCGATCAGGCCCAGAACGACTACGCATCTTTCCTCAACAATCTACGCGGTGCGCAGTTGCAGGAAAAGCAGACCGTGCGCAACGCCCCTATCAATGAGATTTCGGCGCTGATGTCCGGTAGCCAGGTGTCGGTGCCGCAATTCCAGCAGTTCAGCCGCCAGGGCGTCGATAGTACGCCAATCGGAAATTACATCTACAGCGACTACACCAATCGGGCCAATCAGGCGGCGAACACCAATGCGGGCATTTTCGGGCTCGGCGGTGCGCTGCTCGGCCTGCTGTAAAGGAGAGAAAGGATGAACTTCCTTCAAGAGCTGATCAGCGGACAGCAGAAGCCCACGGCGCAAGAAATGGCCGGTGGCATTCCCCAGAATGCCGATCCCGGCAAGCGTCCGCTCGGCAACGGCCTTATGGGACTTCGCGGCCAAGGCGGCGGTGCCAGCTTCAAGCCCGCCCCGGTGCAGCAAGATCAGGCGCCAGCCATGGAACAGCGCCCGGCGCAACTGATGCCGCAGGACGCACCCCCTGCCCCGGCAATGATGCCGCAGACGGCAATGCAGCCGATGGGCGGTCCCCCAATGGGTGGAATGATGGGCGGTGCCGCGCCGCAAATGCAGGGTAATCCGCAGATGCTTCAAGCGCTGCTTGCCCGGCGCCAAGCGATGATGGGAGCGCAATAAATTGGCCGCAAACCGCGACGTGCTGGCATATCTGATCGAAGGCGCAAAACGCCGCGGCATCGACGCGGCAACCGCCGTGCGCGCTTTCGGCCATGAGGGCTTGAACGTCTTCGATCCCAGCAAGCCGGATCGCGGCGGCGATGAAGGGTCGAGCTTCGGTCCTTACCAACTCCATTATGGCGGCATGTCGCCATCGATGCCAAATCCGGGAATGGGCGACGACTTCACGCGGGCGACCGGGCTTGATGCCCGCGACCCGTCGACATGGAAGGCACAAACGGATTTCGTGCTCGACCATCTGCAAAACGGCGGCACATGGGCGCCATGGATGGGCGCCAAGGCCGAAGGCATCACCGGCCGCATGGGATTGCCGGGTGGCCAGCAGCCGGGCGAGGCATCGGTTGCGGAATATCGCGCCGGGCAGGCAGGCGACAAGCCGGTCTATGTGGCCGACGTTCCCGCAACACCGGTCCAGCCGGACACGCCAGCCGCTCCCGCCGTGGCAGACGCAACCACGGCGCCCGCTGGCAAGAGCCCGCTACGCCAGAAGCTCGCTAAGATGGCATCTAATTTCAAAGCCCCAGCCGTGGCGCAAACGCCCGTGGATATGGCCGGTCTAAGGCCGATGCCAGCCGCACGCGTCGACAGTCCTGAATTCGCACCATTCGACCAAAATCAGATCGCATCGCAGCGCCAAAATCTCGCCATGGCGCTACAGAGGCTCAACAGCGGGAAACTATGGCTATGAGGCTTATTCCCACATCCCTTACCCAGAGGACCGTCGACCCGAACGACCCCACGGGCGGCATGACGATTGATGCGCTTCGCGCGCGGCAACTGGCATTGCAGGATGCGACACCTAGAGCCCCGGCGCAGATCGCTTCACCTTGGCAGGGTCTTGCGTTCATGGCCGACCGGCTCGTCAACAATGTCCAGCAAAAGCAGGCGGCGGCGGAAGAAGCGGCCGGACGCCAGAAATTGGCGCAGATCATGGGCGGCATCAATTACGATACCGGCGCCACGCCGCAACAGATCGCAGCGCTGGAAACGCTCGACCCCGATCTCGGCACGCGCATGGTGGCCGATGCCATCCGCGCACGGCGCGAATTGGCACAGCAAGCTCATCAAGACGCCATGACGCGCGAGGGCTGGACCGAACAAGAAAAGATGCTCGGCAATCGTCAAGCCTTCGAAACCCAGCAGACCGCCGCCGCGCAAGCGCATGCCGACCAGTCGCAAGCGGCCGGTTTCGAGCAGCAAAACAGGCTCCAGGGCCAAAGCCAGGACTTTCAGCGGCAGCAAGCCGCCGATGCGCGGGCCGCCGCCGCCGCTTCCCAGCAAGCAGGGTTCGAGCATTCCGACAGGTCGGCTCAAGAGGCACGCGACTATCAAGCCGGATTGCCGCAAACGGAAACGGCCAAGCTCGACGCCGATCTCAAGGCCGGACGCATCTCGCAAGCCGAACATGACGCGGCCATCGCGAAAGGACAGCCAGATACCTATGGCCCAATCGTCACGGGCGATGCCGCCAAAGCGCTGGGGCTCGACCCGGCGATGCAATGGCAACAGAACCTCAAGACGAATAAATGGGACAAGCCGGGCGGCACCGGCATCAATATTCAGACCGTGCCCGCCGAAGTCGGGGCGCGTGTGGCACTTGGCGACGATTTCCTGTCCAATATGGACGAAGTGCGCCGCTCGGCCGCCGCTGGAGAAATGACCGGCCCGGTTGATTTCACGTCATCGGTCTTGATGGGCCGTGGATCGGGCGGCAATGCCTACCGCATGCTGGTGCAAGGTTCAGAAGCGCTTATTCGGCAATTGACCGGCGCGGGCAAAAGCCAGTCGGAAGCCCAAAGCCAGGCGCAACAATTCCTGCCGACAATCACCGACGATGCCCAGACCCTCACGGCAAAGGTCGACAGCCTTGGGCGGCAATTGAAGGCAACCCGCGTCGGCTCGACGGCCGGGCGCAACTTCCCGGCCGCTCCGACGACGGGCAGCGCAACAGCGGCGACCGCCTTGCCGTCTGGTGTTACGGAAGACGATATTGCCGAGACGATGCGCGCCAATGGCATGACGCGCGAACAGGTCTTGAAACGATTGGGAGGGGCTACAAATGGCGGGCCGTAACCTTTTCGCAAACGATCAGGCGCCTGCCGCGCAAGCGGCTGCACCGCCGCGCGATCTGTTGGCAAATGACCCCGAAGTGCAGCGCATGAACCGGCTCAAGGCGATTGCCGCCGCCGCCATCCCGCCAGCGGGAAACCCCAGCGATGAGGTCTTTAAGGATGCCTTCACGCTCGGTTTGCAAGGCCCGACATCGGGGTTTGCGAACGCGGTCGGCGGTAGCATCAAGAACCTGTTTGGCGCTGGCGATGACAGCACATTCGGGGAGCGCTACCGGGCGGGTGAGCAAGCCTATGATGATTGGCTGGCGGAACAGCGATCTAAAGCCGGAGACGCCACGGCGGCCGGGCTGGCAGGCGGCCTCTTTAGCGGTGGCGGCGCTAGCCGTGCCGCTCAATCCATTCCGCGCATCGCGGCAGAGAGTGCCGGAATGGCTGGCGTCGACAGTCTGGCGCGAGCCCGTGGTGATCTCGGCGACCGGCTGACGCAAGGCGCGACCGGTGCGGCCGTTGGCGGGGTGACCGGCGCGCTGCTCGGCACCATGACCGAAAATCTGTTGCCAGGTTTCCGGGCGCGACGAGCTGCCGCACGCGACACGGCACGCGGGCCGGACCCGGATGCATTACGGGCCGAAGCACGCACCCTCTACCGTCAACTCGATAATGCCGGGATCACCTATGACGGCCCGGTCTATACCGCGCTTCCCCGCGATACGCGGATTGAATTGGGCGCTGCTGGCTACGACCCCGATCTGCCGGAACATGCATCCATCGCGCCGCTGCTGAACAAGCTCGACAATATCGCGGCGGCAGCGCGGGCCAATAATGGCGCTGTGCCTTTCGATCAGTTGCAGAACTTGCGCACAATGGCGACCGATGTTGCCGCCTCACCAAGCCCCGGCGCTCGACGGCTGGCTGGCATTGTGCGCAACAATGTCGACGACTTCGTTCAGAATGCTCCGCCGTCGCAAGGCTTCATGAGCGGGCCACAGGCAAACGTCACATGGGGACAGGCGCGCGATCTCTGGCGCCGGGCATCAAAGACCGATGATCTCTTGTGGAACGTCACCAAGGCAGAGCGGCGGGCCGCGTCGACCGCATCCGGTGGCAATGAACAGAACGCGCTTCGCCAGAATGTGCGCGGCATGCTCGACCGGGCGGAAAAGCCGGGCCGTTATAATCCCTATTCCCCGGAAGAAACCCAGGCGATGGAGACGGTCATCAACGGCACGCCGACACAAAATGCCTTGCGATCCTTCGGCAATACGTTCGGCGGCTCCGGCTTCGCGCCGTTGGTATCCGGGGGTGCCTCTATCGCTGTTCCATCTGCCTTGGGCGTAAACCCCGGCTTGGCAACAGGCGTGGGTGTCGGTCTTTATGGGCTTGGGCGTGCCGCTCGCTCAAAATCGACGCAGATGGCGCAAAACCGGGTGGACGATCTTATCCGGCTGATGGCGACCGGTTCGGCCGCGCCGCCTATTGCCGCCGCTGGTCCGCCGCAGGCAATATCCATGGCCGATGCGCTGGCGCAAAGATTGGCAGCCAGAACAGCGCCGACAGTTTCACGGGAGTACTTGAGTGGTGGGTGGTGATCAGATGTCGGCAGTAATGATCTGGCAGAGCAGAATTATAGCAACGCCGATAAAAACAGCAGCGGGAATGAACATGATGGCGGTTCCTTTGTTTAGTCCCCCTTCATTTAAGCCTGTGGAGGTTTAAAAGCAATGGCCTTCGACGGTAACGGAACATTTCTTCGCATCATGAATTGGGTGCAAGACGCGGCGAGCGCGATCAAGATCAAGGCTGATCGTCACGACCAGCAAGACGATGATTTCGCGGCCGGTCTGACCAACTGCATCACCAAGGACGGGCAAACCCAGCCGACCGCCAATCTGCCGATGAACGGCAAGAAGCTCATCAATCTGGGTGACCCTACAGCAGATACGGACGCGGCGAACAAGAAATATGTCGACGCTCTCAAGACCTTTTCCAAGGGGCTGGAAATCTCCGGTGCCGACGATCTTGGCCGCCTGAAATTCACCTCGACGACGGGCGCCAATGGGCTTGCGTTCACGGGTGCCGATTTAAGCTGGCTGGCTAGATTGGCCGATGCCACCGCCACCCCGCCGAAACCAAATCGTATGGCCTTGAACGACAAGCCGGATGGCTCCGGCACGGATGTTATCACCGCAAACGACAACGGCCAGTTCATCGCCAAAGAGCTGATTGCGTCTGGCGTCAATGCTCAATTGTCGATCAAACCGACGTCCGGCAATGGGGCGGTCGTCTGGTATGCGGCCGATGGTGTATCCGGGCGCATGAGCCTCTATACGTCTTCCGGCGCACAAGGCGATGCCGTGCTTAATGTCGGGGCGCAGAATTTTATTTTTGGCGCAAATGGCCAGTTTCGCGCCCCGCAACACGTCTTTGCCGGGAGTGGCTATCTTGGGCCAGATGGCAATATCTCCGGTTCCGTCTGGAATAGCTGGGGCGCTGGCGACGCTTTTTCCGCCATCAATGCCCGTATCGAGAACCGGGCTCAAGCATGGGCCAATGACCGCGTGGCCAACTTGCAATATCGCAAGACATCGCTCGGCTATAACGCCACCAGCGGCGGCTTTTCCAATATCGCGGGCGCCGTCATCGTCGGCTATTCCCGTGAGGGGGGCGCCACCGGGCAGGTTGGCGGGCTCTATTACATGTATCTACAGGTCTTCGATCCGGTGCGCGGCTGGGTGGGATTTTCGGGGTGACGATGATGGAAATCACCGATTTCGGATTTTTCAAATTGCGCGACCCCGGCGACCAGTTGCCGGTGATCCTCTATTTCGAAAACGAGGAAGGCCAGGACTGGTATGAGATGCGTTTCGCACTGACGGAATGGGATCATATGGGCCGCTTCGTCAGCGCGATCTATGGCGCTTGGGCGATGGTCGACGCCGATGGCGTCGTCACCAATGTCGAGCATGATCCGTCCAGGCTCATGCCCGGTGACCGGCGCGTGCTTGGCATCGACGCCAGCATCAAAGATGTGATGGTCGGCATGATTTACCGGGAGGGTGCATTGCTGCCCGCCCCTGATAAGGAGGCGGCCGAATGAAGCTGTTGCGGACGATCTGCATCAATCCCGTCGAGCCCGCGCCAATGTCATTGCGTGCGCCTGCCAAGGTGCCGCTCACCATCGATTTTCAATATCTCACGGCCGATGGCGGCGGCATCAATTCCGACGTGGCGGCTCAGCTACAGGTGACATCGCGGACGAACGACACGACCGATGTCTATCCCGTGCCAGCGACCGACATCATCAACGGCAAGGCCCGTTGCTCTATTGCCAAGGATATCCTTACTGACATGAATGGATATCGCTTGCGGCTGGTCGGCACCGTCAATGGTGAGGCGGCCCTTATAGCCCTTGGCACGCTGCGCATTACCGAAGCGGCGGGCATCGAAGAAACACCGGAGGATGTCATCGACAGCGTACAGCTCGACCTTGCCTATAATTACGACACGTCGGTTTCCGTGCGGCTGTGGCAAGATGCCGCAAAGACGGCGCCTTTCGATCTTTCGACCGCCACCATTACCGCCGCGATCTACGCCAGCAGCTCCGAAACGACGCCGCTCGCAAACTTCACTGTCACGCCAACTGTCACGCCCGGCGAAGTGCTGTTGCAGATGCCGGTTGCCGTCATCAACACGTTACCGGCGTCCGGCTGGTGGTCGCTTCGCGCTTCGACGGCTGCAGGCGTCACGACGCTTTGCCAAGGCACCGTGACCATCACGGGGGTAATCCCATGACCGACGTTCTTGTCATCGACAAGGATATTGTCGTCGAGGTCCAGCAGCCGACCGTCCCGGCCGCCGCCAAGCCGCCGAATATCGGACTGGTCGAGATCAACCAGCTTGTGCAGCGCGGTTCGATCTGGTCGACCGGCCACGGGGCGCCGACAGCGGCGGGTGGGCAAGCTGGCGACATGTATCTTGATGTCGATACCGGCGATATCTACCAATGGAACGGCGCGACGTGGGACTTTCAGGGCACATTCGCGCCCGCCACCCTCACCCCCGCTGAAATCTTGGCCGCACTGATCACCGTCGACGGCGCGGGCTCGAACCTCGACGCCGATCTGCTGGACGGACAGCACGGCGCCTACTATGCCACCCAAGCCGATATGACGGCGGTCGAGGATGTCAACACAAACCAGGACGCGGACATAGCCGCCAACGCGAGCAACATCACCTTCAACGCGAATAACATCACCGACTTGCAAAGCGACATGACGGCGGTGCAAGCCGGACAGACCGCCGCCGCGATCTTGGCAAAACTCATCACTGTCGACGGTCCCGGTTCGGGGCTTGATGCTGATACCCTCGACGGCCACGATACCGCATTCTTTTTGCCCGCTGGCAACTACACGGCGGCCGATATTCTGGCGAAGCTGCTGACGGTCGACGGCGCCGGAAGCGGCCTTGATGCCGATCTGTTGGATGGTCATGACACCGCCTATTTTCTCCCGGCCGGGACTTATACGGCGGCGGATATCCTGACCAAATTGAAGACGGTCGATGGATCGGGCAGCGGGCTCGACGCCGATATGGTCGACGGCCATGACACCGCCTATTTGCTGGCGCTCGCCAACGCGACGGGCACCATCTCCGATACCCAGCACGGCAACCGTGGCGGCGGGTCCCTACATGCACTCGCCACGTCGTTGACGGCTGGCTTTATGCAGGACGCTCCCGCCGACAGCTTCGTCTACGGCCGGAAAAACAATGCATGGGCTACCGTGATCGGCGGCGCCACTACGGACGATAACCCACCAGCCGGGCCGCTTCAGGATGGTCAAATGTGGTGGAAGTCGTCGACCGGCGTGCTTTACCTTTGGTACGACGACGGCAACAGCCAGCAATGGGTACAGGTGGCGGCCAGCCCGCAAATTGTCGACCAATATTATGAGCGGAAGACCGCGCAGACACGCAATCGTGTTGTTAACGGCGCCATGCAGTGCAGCCAAGAAAATGGCAATGCCTTGGTCAACACCAGCAATGCCTACGCCGTCGACCAGTTTTTTACCGCTTGGAGTGGCGCCATGGTGCTCAGCGCGCAGCGCAGGCAGATCGTGACGCCGAACGGCAGTAGAGACCGACTACAGATTACAGTGAGTACCGTCGATACGGCGATTGCGGCGGGCGACTACGCCCTGATCGCCACAAGGATTGAAGGCGGCCTTGTTGCTGATTTCAGGTACGGTTCGGCGGCAGCCATGCAAGCCGTGCTCCGCTTCGGCTTCAAAGGCCCGGCCGGGACGTATCACATCGTCATAGGCAATGGCGGTGGGACGCGGTCTTATATCGGGCAGATGGTGATTTCCGCCGGGCAGGCAAACACCGACACGGAACAGGATTTTGTTATCCCCGGCGATGTCACCGGTACATGGGCCGTCGACAACACGATAGGTCTGCAACTGTATATCGTTCTGGCGTCCGGTAGCAATTTTCTGGGAGCGCTCGGCTGGCAGGCAGGTAACATCCTCGCTACTTCGGCACAGTGGAACGCCGTCGCCGCTGCCAATGTCTTCGAGCTTTTCGATGTCGGGCTCTATCTCGACCCTGAAAACACCGGCTTGCCGCCGCCTTGGCAATCGCCCGATGTCAACGACGAACTGACGAAATGCATGCGCTATTGGGAGTACATTGATGGCGAGGGCTTCGGCTTCTCAGGCAATGCCACAAGCGCGTCCGGTTATAGCGCGATGACACAGTATCGAGTACCGAAGCGCACCAATCCAACATTACTTGGCTCAAATGCGTCGGCAGTCGGTTTTCCGACGACTGTCGGCGCAACGGCCGGTGACGTCAATGCGATGCGCGAAAATCGCATTGCCAACGCTACCGGTTCCGTTGGTTTCCGATCCAACTGGCAAGCAAACGCGAGGATGTGATGGCCATAGACTTCCCTTCCTCACCCTCTCTAGGCCAGACCTTCATCGTAGGCGGCCTGATTTACGTCTGGGACGGCACCGCTTGGAACTTGCCATCATCAACCCAGATCAACACGGCACGGCGCGGTAATCGCATCGTCAATCCGTCGATGCAGATCAGCCAGGAAAACGGCAACACGGCAGTAGGTAATTCTAGCTATCCGGCCGATCAATGGCTTTTGAATTTTGGCGGCTTCACTTCTTCGGGCCTTCGATCTCAAAGCCTTATCTCCCCGGATGGTTCGCCCAATTCGCTGATGCACTCTTTCAGCGCCACACGACCATCGCCAGCGGCGGCCGATTATGTGCAGCTCATACAATATGTCGAAGGACAGAACATCGCAGATTTAGAATGGGGAACGGCGAAAGCCAAACCAGCTTTACTGCGCTTCAATGCTGCATGCGAGACGGCGGGCACCTACACCGTTTCCGTTCGGAGCAGCGATCAACTGATGTCGTGGCTTGGGGGTTTCACCTGTGACGGCACCTTGAATATGAAGACATACAGCTTTGCGATCCCGGCACAGCAAAGCGGGGTATGGAACAAGGATAGCACGGTCGGCGCGCTCATTGCCTTTTGCTATGCATCGGGCTCGACCTATGGCGGTGGTGTCGCAGGGTGGCAGTCAAGCAACAAACTAGCGCTGGCGGGCCAAACGAACGGCGCGACGGTCACAAACAAAAATCTAGTCATCACTGATGTCGGGCTCTACGTCGATCCCGACAATACGGGTGTGCCACCGCCATTCGAGCAACCGGACCCCATCGCCGAATTGCTACGTTGCCAGCGCTATTGGGAGACCGTCGGCATGACGGTGATCGTCTCCTATTCCGGTGGAGTGCCGTACAGCAATACAGCCATGTATAAATCGACAAAGCGGATATCTCCCACTTTGGCCTTTGTGGCAGGCAGTGCAAACGGCTCTGCTGTGGCGGGGCTTGGTCTCTCGCCTTTAGCCGGGTTCAGACAAACCACCTTTGCCACAACGGCAGCCGACGTTTTGGTGTCGGCAAACGCGAGGATGTAACCATGTCCCTTACCAAATTCGTTTCCGCCAAATTCAACACTCCGGCCTTTGTCGGGGAACAGCCGACCATCACCGCCATTGGTGACGACGGTCTGGCCTACACCATTCCATCGGTCGATACCGACGTGCCGCCGTGGCCGCAATACCTTGCCGATGGCGGAACCATCGCGCCGATCAATAGCGACATGGCGGTTTCCGACCAGATCACCAACGCCCCGGAAGACCTTTTCGGCGGCCCAACGCTAGGAGAAATCTACGATGGCAACTAAGGACATCATCGCCGCCGCATCGAACCCGATCTATTACACGCGGGTCGCGTTCATTGCCCTCAAGTCGGCCCAGAACGTCGCGACAGAAGACCCTTCCACCGCCAACCACGCCAACCGTGTCGCCTATGCCGGGCGTGTCCTGACGGGCGAGGACAAGGCGCTGCTGATCTCACTCCATATCGCCGCCAGTAACCCGACGATTGCCAGCACCCTCGAAAGCAGCGGCGGGGATGCGGTGCCGGATGGCGATATCGAATTCGCCATGGGGCAAATCTGGGATGCCCGCGCCAACGCTTTCGCAAGCCAAACCTAAGGAGATGGCAATGGGTAATTATTCGAAACTGATCGGCTCGCTTGTCGGCGGCATCTTCGGCTTTGCTGTCGCGCGATTGGCGTTGCCTGCCGATCTCGCCACCCCCGAAATTCAAGGCGCGGTGACCATCCTTGTCGGCGCCGTTTTCACCTTTATTTTCCCGAAAAATCAACCGTCGTGAGCACCCATGACCGACATCGATCTGAAATCGGTAAACCTCAATACCGTAATTTCGGTTTCTGGTTTTTTGGGGACGTTCGTGCTTATGGGTATCGCGTGGGGCACGACGCAAACGAATATCAGGGACCTTGATCAATGGCGTGAAGCCCACGAGGCGAGGCACCGCGACATGCAGGCCGATGAAGCGACATACAGGGCTGTGACGAACCAGCAAATTGAAGGCGTCAACAAGTCATTGGTGAAGCTTGATCAGATGGATTACCGCGTCACGTCGCTCGAAAAGGCATACGACAATCTTGATACGCGGATCAGCCGCATCAACGAGAGCTATTCCAATCAGTTCGCGGACTTTCGCACACAGTTGTCGGCAATCTCGACACAGATCGCGCTTTCCCAACAGACATTGCAGCGGATTGAGGCAACCAAGTCATCCGAAAAGTAGGATGGAACAAAGCGGGAAGATGGTTTTGTCATCACGCCCATTTACAGGAACAGGCGGAAAACGTTGGCAAAATAACCTATTGAAAAATAAGGGTGACGCGGCATCTCACCGATGTCGCGTCACTATATAAATTCAATTAGTTAGCTATGCTGTTGGCAATTGTTGACAAAACATTTGTCAACGCTTTCCACCCGCCAACAAACGAAGGTGAGCGGCTGGACGAACAGCACCAACGTCCGGCCGGTATGTCGTCAATTTCTCTGCAGCTTCGATAGCCGACGCGGTATCGTGGGCAGCGCGTCGATAATGCTTCGTGGTCTTGAGATCACTATGCCCCATGCTGCCGCTTTGCGCCTTATCGGAGACGCCAGCCTCTTCAAGCATCGTGGCATAGGTGGAGCGCAGACCGTGTAGGGTGCAGTCTTCCGGCAACCCGGCCTTTCGACGCCAGCGGCGCATCTGTTGTGTAAGGGCTGCGATAGCGTAGCCGGTTCCGCGCTCATTAATGATGACAGGCTGTCCCGGTATCCGTTTGATATGGGCCAGGGCTTCGGCCAATTGCGGCACCACCAGGATGGTCACCAGCTTGCCGCCTTCACCGCCCTTTTTCTTGGAATTCTTTTCTTGGTGAAACCGGAAAGCGTCTTGGTAATAGGCAATCGAACCATCCGGTCGAACCTTCGGAACCTCCACCGCGTCATCCCAACCGATTGTAGCCACGTCGCTACGGCGATTTCCCATGTAGAGGGCGACCGCGTAGACAGTGCGGGCGAGCGTACCAAGGGGATAGGTCGCCTCATATTGCGCGCGCTCTTCGGCTGTCCATGCCCGGTTAGCATCGCTTTTGTCGATAACGATGCTCTTGATATAGGGCATCGGGTTTTCGGCTGGCTTGATCCAGCGATGACGACGCACGGTATATTCGAACAGCTTGCCGATCTGTTTCTTGGCGAAGTTGGCAGCATGCGGGCCGCCGACGATCTTGCCGCGTTCGTCCCTGTGCTTGTTCTGCGCCACGCGCCAGAGATAATCTTCAATCTCGTGAAATTCGATATTGCCCACCGGCACCATATCAAAGCTGACTTCAGGGATGTCGACTTGGATGGCAGCCGTCAGAAATTTTTCCAACACCGGGACGATCTTACCGATGGAATATGCGCTAAGCGTCTCGGTGAAATCGCGGCTCACCTTGAAGTCGTTCCAGCAGTTGCGGAAACAGTCGGGCGGCAAGGCAAAGTCCTGCTTTCTGGCAGTGATGCCGCCAAGCCCGGCAAGCTTTACAGCAGCCTCGTAACTGGCCCGGAAATCATCGCTGTCGAACTCACCATCTAGCGTGCGGTTAACGCCCTTATATCGGAAGCGATAACGCGTCTCGCCCTTGCGGTCGGTATAGGTCGAGACGTTGGGGTAATTCTCAAAAGCGACAGGTCTAGCCATTTGTAATTTCCTCACGACGCGCGCCGATTTCGAGCGCAAAGATCGCTAGGCGCAACATCTGCTCATATTTGAAATTGCGGCCCTGCTCGATATGGCGAAGCGTCGGCAGCGGTAGGTTAAGAGCGGCGGCGGCCTTCGGCTGTGAAAGATCGGCGCGCTTTCGCCAGTCTTTGAGATATTCAGAGAGGTCAGTCATTAAGTGCTCCTTATGGTCAGGGATGATAAAATATATCACCGCTGTGAGCACTAATCAAGGTGATTACTGACGCTTACCGCGATAGTGGTCAAACATCATTTCTTTGACGGTGCGGCCATCTTCCGGGACGGCGGTGGCGGCAAGGTCGAGATCGACCCGATCCCATACAGCTTTCGTCTTGAGCCTCTTGGCCTTCGGAAAGGTGCCATCGGCTACCATCTCGTCGAAGGTGGTGATACCGACGCCCATATAGCGGGCCGCTTCTGCTCGCCCCATAAACCGGGGAGGATATGCAAAAAGGTCGGACATTCGAACACTCCATAAAAGCGCCGGTCTTTCCCGGCTGTCACCGCGTCAGTGACAAGCGCTCGAATTGAAACCGCATCCACAGCGTTGCCCGCGTGTCATGGGACGCCACAGAAGGGTCTTCGCGGCGCCGAAAGGACTGGAGAGGGAGTAGCACCCCGCCACGTCACCCACGGCAGCCGGGGTTACAACGCCACTCCCGGCTTGGCAGTTGATCAATTCGCGGCAGTCGTCGGGATACCGGCCTTGTTCACTTCCCGGTAGATCGCGGCAAGCGCAATCAGCGCGCTCGAAACGTCGGTGACCGGGCCGGAGCAATAGACCTGTAGGCCGCGATTGATCTTGTCGACCAGCGGCTTGTTGGCCAGATCGGCGGCGATCTCGGAAGCGGTCTGTAGTTGCGTGCAATATTTCTGCACCGACGCATTGATGCGCGCGACTTGGCTGTCTGTGTTGCATTGGGTGGCGCTCGCACAGATGAGCACCACGCCGACCATGGAAGAAATCAGCCTTTTCATTTGAATGTCTCCAATGTCTTGCGGGCGTCCTTTTCGTCGACGAAGCCCTTGACGAGCTGCACCGTCGTCTTGATCAGCGCCTTGAAATATTCGGGCGCGAGATGTTCCTCCCAAAGTGGCGCGGTATTCTCTAGCGCCTCAAGCCGGGCTTGTTCGTCCAGGCTGTCGTCGGTAGCCAGGCGCAACATTTTGTCTGTCGCTTCCTTGCGCAGCTCTTTGTCGTAAACAGGAGCGACGGACGGAGGGGGCGCCTCATCCGTTGTGCGGCTGCCAGATGAAGCTTCGCCCGCCGCTCCCGCTTCGGGAGGGACGTTAACCCCCGAAGCCTTATCGAGCTGTCCTTTGGTTGATGCATGTTCCTGTCGCTGCAACGGCGGAAAGGCGTCGTCGACGCTCGCCATGCCGTCTTTGATGGTCTTGCCCATGGCGGCCACCATGGCGATGTCGGGTGCCAGCCATTCCTTGACGGATCGGCCAATCACCGCTTCCACGCGCTTGATGTCGACGATTGCGCCTATGCGTTCGGATACTTCCCGGCGCCACCGCTCGATATCCTTGCCGACCTGATCCACCAGGGCGTTGCGCGCTTCTTCAAAGGCATAGTCTGTGAAGGTCTGCAGCGCATTCGTGACCGCATTGCGGATAGCCTTGGAAGCGCCGATAGCAAAACCGATCTCCGCATTGCGAGCCTCATCCTTGCCGACCGCCGCCGCATTCTTGCGTTGCCGGAAAACACGCGTGAGTGAATAGCCGGTTTCCAGATCGATGAAACGGGCGGTGAATTCCCAATAGTCGAGCCCTTCACCGCTCACCCATTCGTCGACATCGCAGTTGCCGTAGAGGCGGGCGACATCGTTGGCGAGCTTGATCGACGGCCCCTCGACATAGGTCGTACGGCCGGTCTTCCGATCCTTGAAGGGGATGCGGTAGTACCACGCATCACCGGCCGCATGGGCGAGCGTGCGGATACGCTGCAATACCTTGCCTTCATCGCGGGTGACAAGCACCCTTTGGGCGCCGTGTACGAGCGCGGGCGGTGGCGCGTGGGTGATTGTGGCCGGGGCCAGCACTTGCCCGTCCACGGCCGTTTGTGAGGCGAATTCGTCGAGTGCGGCCGTTCGATCATTCATCATCGTCATCCTGTCGTTGTGGCACCGGCCCGTCATAGGGTTCCGCGCCTTTGATGTT
>Ga0081455_10000799_pt1 | contig 40529 bp, 39 predicted proteins | sample TabmetS3T2R1_FD_70207 | JGI IMG/M metagenome (GOLD analysis project Ga0081455, IMG submission 70207) | Tabebuia heterophylla rhizosphere microbial communities from the University of Puerto Rico - S3T2R1 | ecosystem: Host-associated > Plants > Roots > Rhizosphere ... | reverse complement strand
GGGAGATCTCGTCGTGTTCCCGACGATGGTGTTCATGCCGCAAGGCCGAAGAGCCGGAGGGATAAGCGAGGCTATAAGGCAGAGACCGAAAGGCCTGAGTGATGCGCGGCGAGAAGTCAGGGTCTCGGTAGTAGTGAGGAAGCGCCGTGAGAGCGGCGTGACCTGCGCCGTACAGAGCGCGGGGCAAGAGGAGAGCCGAAAGGAATTTCTCTTGGTGCGAAGCGAGGCCACAAGGAGAGAGCGAAGAGGAGCATGAGCCGGTGAGTAAGGCTTAGAAGACGAGGTAAGTTCCGTAAGGGAAAGACGCTGGTCTTTGGGTCTGAAGAGCATCGGTGAAGGCAGCCTCATAGCTCGTTGATGGAAAAGCGGCGGAAGTTTCATAGCCTCATGGGGCAAGTGCTGGAGCTTAGGCGGCTTAAGGCGGCCTACGAAGAAGTGCGCGCCAATCATGGGGCAGCCGGAGTGGATGGGGTCAGCGTGGAGGAATTTGGGGAGAGACTCGAGGAGAATCTTCTCAAGCTGATCTCGGAGCTTCGGGCGCGCAGTTATCGGCCGCTGCCGGTCAGGCGGGTTTTGATTCCCAAGCCGGATGGGGGTCAGAGGCCTTTGGGGATTCCGGCGGTCAGGGACCGAGTGGTCCAGCAAGCGGTGCTTGGGGTATTGGAGCCGATCTTTGAGGCCGATTTTTCGCCTCACAGCCATGGGTTTCGGCCCGGGAAAAGCTGCTTCAGCGGGCTGCGCGAGCTTTACGGGCAGGTACGTGCTGGGCATTGGTACATCGTGGATGTGGATATCGAGAAGTTCTTCGATACCATACCGCATGAGCCCCTGATCGATGCGGTGGCAGAGAAGGTGGCGGACGGGAGCGTATTGCGACTGATAAGGTTGTTTTTGGAAGCGCTGATCCAGGACGGCTACAGGCTTGTGCGACCGAGGGCGGGCACGCCGCAAGGCGGAGTAGTCAGCCCGCTTTTGGCGAACATCTGCCTGGCGAAGCTGGATCGGGTGTTGGAAGCTGAAGGGGTGACATTTGTGAGGTATGCCGATGATGTGCGGCTGTTGAGTCGCACACCGGCCGGGGCGCGAAAGGCTTTGAAGCGCACCGAAGAGGTGCTCTCGGAGCTCGCGCTGCGGCTCAATCCGAAGAAGACCCGACTGGTAAGTATTCATCAAGGAGTAGACTTCCTCGGCTATCGGCTGATTGCAGTCAAAGGACATCTCAATGCTTACATCAGCCCGAAAGTGCTTGAGCGCTTCCGAAATGAGGTACGCAGACTCACACAGCGCACAGCGGGAGTGAGCCTTCCCATAATGATCGTTAGGCTCAATGACTACCTGCGTGGCTGGGGAGAGTACTTCAAACGGGCACAAGCCAGTGGGGTGCTGGACCGACTCGATCAGTGGATAGCGCGTCGGGTGCGAGCCTATCGGGCAAAGCGCTGGCGCAATAGCTACTGGCGACGATATCCGGACCAGTACCTCTACGGTAAACTTGGGCTTGTTCGGCTTTATGCGCTGCGAAGGGACTTTCAACGTCAATTCACAGCCCGACGTCGTCGGCAACCTTCTTGTAGAGCGTAGTGCGGGAAATCCGCACGCTACGTTCGTTCGGGGGACGGAGGCTCTGCTCGTTGGAGCCTCCTCCTACCAGCTAACTCGCGCTAACGTTCCGAACCGCTTAACGCTGACGCTGTGATCCCCGGGCAGCCAACAGACGCTGCCATTGCAGCCCGGCTCGGCCGGATGAAATCACACACCGTCGCACCTGGTCGCGTAAATGGCGCCATCGGCGCCAATGTTACCAGGGTTCCCGGAACGCGAAGCGGCGCGGGCACATCACCAAAAGCGAAACCGCCAGCGTTGTCGAACAGTGGGCGGAAGTGTTCGGGTGTAATCTCAGGGTACACTTTCCGCCAGAGATCCAGCGCGGGATCAAATGTCGAATAGGTCAGCGATGGATAACCCAGGGCGATGAGGGGCAAGCCCGAATGGGCGAAGAAGCTTGTACCCCAAGGCAACAGCACGTAACCTCGCTTTTCAGTTTGCAGTCGCCGGTCGAGTTCCGCGGTGAATGGTGTGCGGTGCTTTCGAAAAATTGCTTTCGTTGACTGAATTGGATTGAACGTCCCGAAGGAAATCGCGCCTAAAACGGCGGCGGAGGCAAGCAACGTCATGTTGGCGTGCGCAGGTTTCAGAACTCTCACGGTCTGTAACGTCGCGACGGCCGCTACAGGTATGATGAACACCCAGTCTCTGTATGCTTCGTGGAGTCCAATCCCATGTGGATGCTTGAATCCAAACCAGGCCAGCAGGAGCGTTAAGGTAAAACCCAAACAGCCAAGAAAGGTGAATCGGAGCGAACGAGCCTGGCCCAGTAGAAATGCCACCGCGAGGAGGAGCAGGCCGCCGGCTAGGATCATGCGGCCGGGTGGCACGAGATGCCAAAGTAATGGGTAGCCAGCCCAAGGCGGCAAAGGAATCGTCATCCATGCCTGTGTTGCCACCAGTCCTCCCCCGAGCCACATCCAGCGCCGCCATTCCTCTCGGTTGCCCTCGGTGATGATCTCCCTCCAGGGGGAAAAAAAAAGGACTGTGAGCGCGTAGACGCTGCCTATGGTCGAAAGTTCACAGATGTTCGACGTAGGAGTAAGCGGCACGTGGTGATTCATGAGCGCGGTAGGGAAAAACTGCGTCAACCACCAGTGGAACGTGACTGCGCCACCACCCGAGACCCGTTGGCCCGGGTAGACAGTGTCGGCCAACCTGGCGATGGGCTCTCGAAGATAGAAAAGTACAGTGGCAGCAGCACCGGCTGCGGCGAGACCGATGCCGAGCAAGCTTCGCCACTCCAACAGTTTGGGCCGGGCAGCGGCCCAGAACACCAAGGCGACGAAACCCAACGCGATCGCGTTGGGGGGATAAAAGTAGGTTAGCAGCCCGCATACGAGCAGCCAAAAGAACAGAAAAAGACGCAGCGTGAAGGCAATTTCCCATAGCAGTGCAAGCACGATCCAGGGGAAGAAGGGAAATAGGAAATTAGCCGAGCCATTCCACCAATACTGCGCATAGGCGGAAAAGTAGAGCACCAATGCCATAAGAAACGAGTCTACCTCGCGGCCGCCGAGGCGCACGAAGAGCAGTGTAAAACCGACAACGAACATCGCGATCAGGATGAAGTGGTAAAAAGAGTACGCGATGGCCGGTGGCGCGACGAAGAATAGCCAGAACTGGGGCTTGAAGACTAACGCCCAGTCGAGGATAGGCATTGCATACAACGTCCGCAGATCTTCGAAATACGGCGGCGTACCGTCGAAGCGTTGAAAATGGTTGCGGACGGTCATCTGCAATAAAGGTGTCTGCCAGGCGAACTCGTCTCCGCGCTCGACCCGAGGGATGCCCGCTATCAATCCCGTGTTGCTTTCTCCCAACTCTCGAAGGACGATCGCATAGCTCGAGGGTGACCAACCAAGCCCGACATATATACAACCGAAGAGAAAGGCGCCCGCTACCAAGGCGTACCAAAACCGAGGTGATGATGTCGGCTGGCTGTTTGATGTACTGTTCACGGGATATCCTTCACTCGTTAATGCCGCGCCAACAAAACAAGATCGGTCTATCGAGAGTCTGTATGTAGCCTTTGAGCCCCGACAGTTTGCAGGTGCCCATTTCCACCGATTTCGAAGATATCCATGCCCAGATCACCGAGATGCTTCAAGAACCTTTCCGGATCCGTTCCTGTTCCACGAAGATGGTCAGGAGAAAACTCGATCCAGATCCATTGGAGCCCACGTTTAAGTGTGGCCTGTGCTCCCCGCTACACTTGTTCTTCATGGCCTTGCACATCGATCTTTAATCGGTCTAGCTCGTGATGCTCGGTGAAGACATGAACTCATCCAGGGCGAAAACCTGGACCTCGCTTGCTCCAACATTCGGTTGTCGGTGCGATTACTGAGCCGATTATCTGCACGGTTGTATGTGATGCAATAGAGAACCGCACGGCCGGTTTTATCACCGAGCGCTAACTGGAACGGCTCGACGTTGTTGACTCCTGTGCGTTTTATGCGGGATTGCAAAAGACCAAAACTAAACGCGTCGGGCTCAAATGCCAAGATACGACCGCTGGGGCCAACGTTCGGCGCGCTTCTTATTGCGTAAAAGCCAAGATTGGCCCCGATATCAGCAATGACCATACCAGGCTTGATAAGTGCTTGCAGTGCCGTTAGTTTTGCTTGATCGGTCAACCTTTTCCCGAGCCGATAGAGTTGAACGTAGGTCCAGGACACAGATCCCCGGTCTCGCCAGCGGGGGTGTGGCAGTCGATGCGTCAACATCCGCCCTGCAGCATGTATGCAGTCGCGCAAAACCAATTGCATACGCTAGAATGTCGTTGTGGTTGTTGCTACGGATCGAGTAAAGAAAGACAAGTTCACTCGATTTGCGCCGAAGGTATCTTTTTGGCTTCCACGCATGAAAATCTGCGTAAGCGGTCCAGTATTTGTTTACCCACGACTTCTGGATGGAATAAATGGAGGATTTCTTCTTTTGCTCGCCGACCAGTTTCAATACAAACATCTCTATGTTCATAGGCGTAACGCATAAGTTCCGCCGCGTGATCTATATCAGGATCCGCCCAGACCCAGCCTTTGCGATAAGGACCGTAGTCACGGTCGATTTCGATTAGCTTATATTTTACCAGAAAGCTATTTGCTGGCGTCGTAAAATCCATGTTTGCTGAATACGACGTGACGATTACCGGCTTTTCCAAGAGCATGGCCTCAGCGATTGGAATCCCGAAACCTTCCGATCGGTGAAGCGATACGAAACAGTCACACATGGAAATTAGTGCGTTCATCTCTGGTCGCGTCAGAAGACGATCAAAAATCCTAATATTCTTAGTGCACGCAGCGGTTTTCAGAACGTCAACTTCCAAGGGGTAGTTTTCCGAGTGAGCGACCTTGAGGAGCAGCATGACGTCGTTTCGGTCACCAAAAGCCATCTTAAATGCCTCAATCAATCCGACTGGATTTTTCCTTTCCACGACGCTCGCAAAGTCAAAGGTGAAAAGAAAAACAAATACGTCATAAGGAAGGCCAAAATCTGAACGATTTAGCATGTGATCAATCTGAGGTTTCGGAGGTAGCGCCAGAGGCATCCTCACGACAGGGACAGGCGACACGCGTGCGAGGGCGTCCTGAACAAAACTCGAAGCAGCCCAAATTTCATCGAAAGGTCGGAAGCTCGAATGCCATTCATCCGGAAATTGAGATAGCTCCCAAAACCAACAGCCGATATTGTAGCGTCCCCTGAAGTATTCATCTCCTCGCGCCGCTGCAAAAATAGGAACCTGATCCGCATTGATATGGATTAGGTTGATACTATACGGATTGTCATCAGTGAAACTTGATAAAGAGGAATCTACGTTGATGGACCCTGAATCTACGACATTGTTCAGTACATAAGGCATTGACGCGGCGTCCAGCGCACGGACTGAAGCTCGTCCCGCTTCTCCTACGCCCTTTTCCGACCCAAAGTAGCCGGCAAGATTTACGCCAAAAGGACGAAAATCATTGATGGCGGCTTCAACACTCTCAGACGCCGTACTGACTGAAGTTACTGGTGGCGGGAGACCGTTAATAAAGTAGGTTCGAATCTTTTTTAGGTTATTCCATATCCACAAATTTCGGCCAAGCGTTGATTTCAGCCTTGGTTTAAGTGACCGCTCAAGCGAGTATAAAAAATTGAGATAAAGATAAGGACGCCAACGACCAGGTCTTCGCATTGCTGTAACCGGCGATGTAGGGGCCCTGTTCGTTACCAGCTGATCGTCAATCTGGTGCTCCTTTTTCCCGCTGGTTAAGATCCATTGAAGAAATCCTTCCCGATGTTTACCGAAAATGTCGGGCCAAAGTTGTCGAACGTCAGGCCTTTTAGAATAGATTTCATACCACAGACGACTTATGGTTTCGTCCGAATCTCGCGAAACCGGCTCATTTAGCCAAGTAAAGAAGCTCTGCACGGAACTTGTGGAAAATGGATTACCAAACTTTTTTCGTTTAGCCCCGAGCCAATGGTACATTAGTCTCGCAATATCGGGGATTTTTACGCCGTTATCGAAATAGCCGAAAGCATACGGCCAGTTTTTGGCCTCCTCGTGGCCATTTGCCAGAAGCAAATCTCTATATTGTTGAAACAGGCGCGCGGCTTGACCCAGATCGTCAAGCGTAAAACGATTTTGGTGTTTGGAAACAATGGAGATATTTAGAGGATCAAAGCCGCTGAAATGAAAAAAATAGCAAGGCTCGCCGTTAACTCGTATGCGATCATCTAGAAGATCGACTGTGCGGCTGTGAAGATTCCAGTAGGCGACGTTATATCCAGGTTCTCTCATGATAAAGACTTCGCCAAAAAGACCTGGTACAAAATCCATCCACTTTTGGTCCACGTGCATGCCCCTGTCCGGCGCCAAAAGGCATTGCTCATAGACGCGCTTCTGCCACCAACTCAAAAGTTTTCGAGTGGTGGGCGTTGCCCCAAGGGCGATAAAGCCCAGGTTATACGTTCCGGCCTGCAGTAAGTCCAATTCGCTCGGCCTGAAGTTATCCTCTATAGGCTCCGTGATGTGGGGTATGAGTATAATTGAATACGTATCGAGTAGTTCAAAAAGACGCGAAACTTGTTCGGTGATGAGAATATCTGGGTCAAAGTATATCAGCTTTTTGATGCTGAACTTGTCAAACAAATGGGAGAGAAAGTAAGGTTTTACGGCAGTGTTTAATTCTAGAATATTATACTTGAAGTAGAAGCTATCCCTGTCGGGAATGTCAAGTTCATCCGTGCCTACTAGATAGAATCTTTCCCGTTCAGGCCGGAAGTAGCCATCTACTCGGTCAACTAGGAGTACGAAGAAGGGCACATCGGGATGAAACTTACGAAAAGAATCTGCGAGAACTCTCGCCAGGGCAATGTAATTTTTGGAGATGATAGTGCAAGCCGCCACCTTTATTGGCCCTGCTGGTGGAGACTGACGACTATGTGTTGGAAAAACCGTGTGTGTTGGAGAAATAGATTGAGGACTGATCGTATTAATTGCCAAGTGTTTTTTTTTATCTCTCAAGAGCAAGTGAAAAACTGCCTTGGCAAAATTTTGTCGTTTAGAACCTGGCGGGAAGATCGAATTTATTAGTTGATAGTAAGCTAGCAAAGCTTTCCATCCGTGAGAGTCGTAAATCCGGTTAAGCGTGGCTGCGAGTGTTTCTTTATCCTGGCTCAAGGAGTGGAGTTTTTGATTTAGGACTTGGAGTTGTGCGTTCTTTTGTCGAAGTCTAGCCTGTTCAGCCATGACAGAGTCTTTTTCTGTGCGCAACTCTGATGTCAGTCTGGCTTGTTCAGCGATAAGAGTTTCCTTTTCTCGCTGAAACTCTGCAGAAGTCTGCGACTCGGATAATCCCAGAGTCGCCTGATGTACGATTTCGAGTGCTATCTTGTGACTTTGGCTGAGGCCGATTACCTCTTTGAAGCTGTTGATTGCCTCGTCGAATCGTTGTTGTCGTCTAAGAGCCGTGCCATAAGTTAGAAGAGTGTGAGCTAAAGCGTCACGAGTTAACGTACCTCGACGAGCAAGTAGCTTTTCAAAAACGGACACTGCCTCATCATTGCTTCCCAGAAGAAACAGCGCGTATCCAACATGAAATAGGGCGTGGAGCGATGGCGGTATGCCAGCCAATTCGTCATATGATTTGTCCGGCAACCTCTCGAGTTTTTCAGTTATGGCATGAGCGCGGTAAAAATCGTCTAATGCTTCATTGACCTTGCCCATCTCCAGGAGTGCCATCCCCTTCGCTAGATAAAGGTTACCAATGAATGTCGGAACCCGTAGGTAGAAGGCGATTCGGTTATGAGCATGGACCAACGTAGACATTGCCGCTTCGTATGAGTGTCCTTCGTTCTGAAGAAATTTTTCAAGGCGGTTGGCCGTGCTTATCGATTCGGAATACTGTTGGGCGGCATTCAGGCTTTCGACCAAACGGTAAAAGGCACCTTGCCACATCACGTTTTTTTCCTTTTCGAAGCGATCAAGGGTATATCGAATATAGCGAATGCAACGATTCAGCGCCTCCGGATCGCTGCCAAAATCACGGCGGATTGTGTCCATGACAGATGCGGCGATTCTATTCTTGGCAGCTATGGCGATTATCCGCTCATCGTTGTATTCGCCTTCGAAAGTCCAAAGAGTGATGCTCTTAAAACTAGCCTTCTCGAGGGCCGTTTCTAGAGTAGGTACAGTGTAAAGAATCAAATGATCTTTTCCTAAGTAGATCCAAGAGTCCCCTTGTTCTTCGAGCGTCTTGGATTCGGCGTTCGGTGTAGTCAAAAGAACGAACCCGTTATCGCTCAGGGCATTGAAAATATCGGTTAAAAACACTGTTGGCGAGGTCAAATGCTCGATGACCTCCGAGGCTACGACCGCATCCATACCTTTTATTCCTAGAGTGTTATCAAACAGTTCTGGTACTATAGGCAACTCCAGAACGTTTCTCCCAAAGTCAGATGCTTCACCTGACGGTTCAACGCCCTGAACGTCCCATCCGAAGTAGCGTGCCATATCCAACAACAAACCGGGTCCACAACCGATTTCTAATAGTTTTAGTCTTCGCGCATCTAAAGCATCTCCCTGATTTAATAACCTTAGGGCGTAGTCCATGAGGACAAGGAAGTGAGCAAACAAATGTAGGCTGGCGCCTTTCTCGAGATAAAGTTTTAGGTTAAAAAACGGGTTATTATCATAAAACTGGTTTTTGTAATCGATAACATGCGGTTCCCTGTCAAAAAGGACCCTGCAACGCTGGCACCTTAAGAGCCGTTCTTGGTTTGTAAGTGAACTGGGGGGCATGCCCTCTCCGCTACACAAAGGGCAGTTTTTCGATGTCGCCATTTGAATTAAGAGAAATGGAAAATTTTCGGAACGAGCTACTAGTTTTCTTTGCTGCTAAGGTCTTCTAGACACCGTACTTCAATCCACAGTAGATTATTCAGCTCCCTAGCCAACGATAGTTGCTTGGACCCATTGGTTCGAGAAAATCTTTCAGCCCTCTATACTGGACCACAATATACAATCTGGATACATTCTGAGATTGTTGATTAAAAGCTCAAAACATCAAATTAAATCAACAATTATCGAATCGGCCGCCTCTTGTAAACCCAAAAGAATCTATTTTATTCACTTTCGGGAAAGCAGGGGTTTCGCGGTGAACAACAGGGTTGGTCGCCGATGGATGGTCGGCTATTGAACAATCAGGCTTGGTGTCAATGGACTTCGTTCTGTGATAGCAACGAACGATGTGCCTTTTCCATCTCAATTCTGGACATCCCCGATTTGATCGCTCTTTTCAGAGTGAAAACTGGTGTAGATGTGTTTACCGTGTTATCGCAAGCCTCAGTCACAATGTGTCAGATTTGTCAGACAACTTTATTTCCTTTACTTAAGTGCATAAGGAATAAAGAAGGAGTGGAACATGAAAAAAGCATTGATAACGGGTATTACTGGGCAAGATGGCTCTTACCTCGCAGAATTTCTCTTGAACAAGGGCTACGAAGTTCATGGCACTATTCGACGAGTTGCAATTGAGGACCCCGAGCACAGACTCTGGCGTTTAAGGCATATTCTCGACAAGCTCGTTCTCCACGCTGCGTCGTTGGAAAGCTTTGCCAGTATATTCAACGTAGTAAACACAGTGCAGCCGGATGAGATCTATCATCTTGCTGCGCAAAGCTTTGTGAGTTACTCGTTCGAAGATGAATTTTCGACAATAAGTACTAATATCGACGGCACTCATTATATGCTTGCCGCAGTGAAGGAAAGAGTGCCGCATGCTCGATTCTATTTTGCCGCGTCCAGCGAAATGTTCGGGAATGCGAAAGAAACGCCGCAAAACGAAAATACCAGCTTTCACCCTCGATCGCCGTACGGTATTTCCAAAGTGGCTGGATTTCAGCTAACGGAAAATTATCGCCAGGCTTACGATCTATATGCTGTAAGCGGCATTTGCTTTAATCACGAATCGCCGAGGAGAGGGTTTGAGTTTGTATCAAGGAAAGTTACTAACACCGTCGCGAAAATTAAGCTAGGACTCGCAAAGGAATTAGTGCTCGGTAACTTGGATGCCAGGAGAGATTGGGGTTATGCGGGTGACTATGTGAAGGCGATGTGGCTCATGCTGCAACAGGAGGAGCCGGATGACTATGTAGTAGCAACCTGTGAGAGTCATTCAGTCACGGAATTGGTAGAAATTGCTTTTCGTTGCGTTGAGCTCGATTGGAAGGACTATATGTCCATTGACCGGAGGTTATATCGACCGGCGGAGATATATGAACTAAGGGGGGATCCCGCCAAAGCTAAAAATAAATTGGGCTGGCAGCCCACCGTAACATTTGAACATCTAATCAAAATGATGGTGAACTCTGAAATCGAATTTTTGATGCAGCGCTCATCAAGCTAATCTTGAATCGCCTTTGTGAAAAAACTCTGTTAGTTTTATGAAGGTCTAGCGACATTGAGAATTGCCTATGCTGAAGCGCGAGCGGCGTTCGCGCGAAAGCATAGGGAGCGGGGTCTGTCGCGTGCTGATTATCGTTCTGTGCTCGCCGATCTTGACCAAGATTGGTACGATTATTTCATTGTCGATGTCTCTCAAAGTTTGGTTCGGGCCGCCGGTATTTTAGCCGAGAACCATGCCTTGCGAGGCGCCGACGCTATTCATCTTGCCGCAGCGGTGACTTTGAGCAAACAGGTGGGCGAAAGCATTAGGTTTCTTTGTTTTGATGGTCGTCTGGCCACAGCGGCGAGGAAAGAAAATCTGCAGGTTGTGAAAGACGGTGAAAGATAGTCGAAGAGGGTCGCATTTGCCATAGGATGAGTCCTAGAAAAGATAACAACCAAGTCAGTATTATCGTTGTTAACTGGAATGGCGAGAGATTCCTTAAAGACTGTCTGGGCGCTCTTTCTAAACAAAGCTATGCGAATTGCGAAATTATTCTGGTTGATAACGGCTCTGCCGACAACTCAGTCCGATTTGCCAAGGAGAATTTTCCAGAGGTAAAGGTCGTTGCGCTCAGTGAGAATACCGGGTTTACAGGGGGTAATACGGCGGGGTTGGAAGTTGCGCAAGGAGCCTACATAGCGCTGGTCAATAACGATGCCCGGCCTGAGAAAACATGGCTCGAAAATCTTATCCACCCGATGTTGGAGGACCGTACCATCGGCATCTGCGCGTCAAAGCTCATTTTCGAGGATCCCCGGATTCTTAACAGTGCTGGCGATGGCCTTACGACGGCGGGAGTTGGGTTTAATCGTGGACTGGGACAGAACGCTGCGCAGTTTGACACCTCCGAGTCCGTCTTCGGCGCCTGTGGAGCCGCGGCACTATACCGGCGTCGCTTGCTCGAGGAGATCGGCTTTTTGGATGAGGATTTCTATCTTTACGATGAGGACACGGATCTCAATTTCCGTGCTCAATTGGCTGGTTGGAAGTGTAACTATGTCCCTAGCGCAATTGTCTATCATGTGGCCAATGCGACGGCTCGGCGGCTGAGCGACCTCCACGTCTACTATCACACGCGGAACCTCGAGTTCGTCTGGGTGAAAAATATGCCGTTGGAACTCATGCTTCGATTCGCGCATCACAAAGTTATCCAGGAACTTGGTTCTTTTTGTTACCTTTGCCTGCGACATGGGAAATGGGATCCGTTTTTTCGGGCAAAGCGAGATGCGCTTAGCATGTTGCCGGTCATGTTGAAGAAGCGTGCAAAGATCCAAGCCGCGAAGAGAGTTCCGAATCGCTACGTCCGCTCGGTTCTCACATCTATGTTCACGTTCGACTTTTTCAGGCAAAAAATGAAACAACTGATCGAGGGTTAGCTTGCCCGACATTCTGCGATCATTTGGGATCTTTGTTGAAAGAGCTTAAGGAGGGATGATGCCCATAATGAAACGAAAGTCGCTTTCATTGCTTTCTGCTCGTGGTTTCGGCTGTTGCGATGGCGACTCCTCGAGCCTTTCCTCGGGAGGATTCAAGGTCGAGTTTGTGAAAAATATGACATTTCCTTTGAGATGCTGGCGGGACGGACCCGATCAAGAATCTCAGTGCCAGATCGTAGCGGCAAATGGCGGTTTTGCGGATTAAGAACTTCATCACCGCGCGGGATCAATCCTGGAGAATCTTTTACCTTAAAAGCAGCGATTCGTGCGCCTTAAGCTATCCGCAACGCGGATGTGATTCCGCTCTTTCAGATGATCGGAAAAAATGTCGGCATCCGCCGTGCGCGGGGAGAATTTGTTCTGGCCACCAACCCAAATCTCCTGTTTTCCGACAACGTCATTGCATTTATGGCTTCCGATAAGCTTTTATCCAATGTGATATACCGCATCGATCGGCATGATGTTCCCGCAGAAGTTCCCGACAACATGTCGATAGACCGACAGCTTGCCTGGTGCGCGGCGAATGTGTTGAGAATCCATGGTCGACGTGGGAGTTTTCCCCCCTTCCGCGTCGCCTTCTTTTGAGGTTCTGGACACGGATCAGAAATCCAGCGGTGTTATCGAAGAAACTAAAAAAACGCGTGTCATTGTCGTTATCCCCTTTGTACCGCGCCTTTTGGTACCGCCTGTTGTCTCTAAGGTGGGAGAACCTCAAACACCAGGCTTCAGGCTACGTATCGGTTTGGGCCAGCTATTGTATCTAAGGTTGGTGAAACTAAAACTGGGCATTTCAGCCATGGTTCCCTTTGGTATCACCTCTGGTATCTGAGGTTGGCCAAAACAAAAAACTTACTGAGTCAGCTTGCCATTGTATCCAGACCCAGCTTCCGCTATGGTCAGTGCACATTGACTCTTCTCTGTTGCATGGCGGTCGCCTCGCGGGTCCAAGAGTACACGCTACGGCCGATGTGATGCGCACGGCCCTGCGGAGTCACGCATCGCGCACGCCGAAAATCTCAATCACCGCTGAAGACGACTGGGTGAAGGCCTCATACTGAGAATATTCGCCTTCCACAATAAAATGACGCCAAAGGAACGCAAAATCTGGTCGTTGGGGCAATATGAGAAATACATTCGTTTGATGTACGGGGGCGCCGAGGCCCTTGGTAATAGGAGCCTTTTTCCTCATTCAACCGATCCCAGGTTGGCAAAAGCCTCTCACGGAGCGGGAAAGGATATTCGCTCGGGGCACTGACCGGAAACTGTACAAAGAGATGACCGACCATGTGGTGGTCTGCGCGAACAGTTTAAGATCCCGGTGTACAGCCTGCTCGACGTGTTTCAAAACACGAAGGAAGAACTTTACAAAGACCAGGCTCATGTCAATGAACGAGGTAAAGAGATCATGGCCCAGAGAGTCGCAGACTTGATTGCGGAGGTTGGGGGCTGGCCACGCAAGCGGGTGAAACGACCCGTTACAGAAGGCTTGAGGAGCGGATCACCTTAACTCAGGTTCAATCGCTAGCGAGTCGGTGGTTCCATCCCGATCCCAGTCGCGCAATCGGAACCTCAAGCTTTTTCAAAAAGAATGCTGTCAAGGGGCTGGCCCGATAGGCCGGAGTAATAGTGTGATTTCACTAAGGAAACTAGAAGGTGCAAATCAGGGAAATCCCGATAGCGAAGTGTCATCCCTTTGAGGCAACTTCTAAGCGGGCCATACGACCGTCAAAATTTCCGGGACGTAACTTGTTCTCAGCAGTTGTGCCAGGGCCAGACAAAATCGGCCAAAAGCCTTGGCTTTCGCAAACAGAAAGTCTCTGATAACGGTTAAATCTTAACTGATGCAAGACTAAATGCGGGTCGCCATCGTTCACGACTGGTTAATTACGACACGCGGGGGGGAAAAGTGCTTGGAGGCTTTTTGTGAGCTGTTTCCCAGAGCCCACATTTACACACTTATTTATTTGCCGAGCCGAGTTTCGGATTTGATCAAATCGATGAAAATCTGCGCTTCCCGACTGAATGATATCCCAGGCATTGAACGTGTCTACCGTTACTGGCTACCTCTATTCCCGCGAATTATTGAATCGTTCGATTTGAGAGACTATGATCTCATCGTCTCAAGCAGTCACTGCGTGGCCAAGGGAGTCTTCCCGCACCGGGCGTTGCATATTGCGTATGTCCATGCCCCCATGCGCTATGTCTGGGATATGCATGATGCCTATTTCAGCCACACTGCATCGCTGCTGGCTCGGCTTGGCATGTCCGTCTGGCGTCGCCGTCTACAGAGATGGGACGTTGCGGCTTCGGAGCGGGTGGATTACTTCTTGGCTAACTCTAGAAATGTCGCCGCTAAGATCCAGAGGCTCTATGGGCGACAAGCGACGGTTATCCATCCTCCGGTCGATCTAAAAAATTTCCGGCTTTGCGATGGGCAAGAACCTTACTATCTGATCGTCTCGGCTTTGGTTCCTTACAAGCGGATCGACATCGCTATTCGCGCGTTCAACGAAATGCGACTTCCGCTGAAAGTTGTCGGAGAAGGGCCCTTGCGCAGCCGACTGGAACGGAGCGCAGGCTCAAACGTCGAATTTCTTGGTTGGGTTGACGACTCGGTCTTGGCTGCGCTATATGGCTCATGCCAGGCGCTGATTTTCCCGGGAGAAGAAGACTTCGGAATTGTCCCATTGGAAGCCCAGGCGTGCGGCAGGCCGATCATCGCATACGAGAAGGGGGGAGTGCTGGAGACAGTGATTCCAGTCACGGCAGATACTGAAAGCGGCAGCTCGCCCACCGGGATTTTTTTCTCCGAGCAAACACCCGAAGCATTAAGCCGAGCAGTGGGGTTATACCAGAGGATGCGAAGCCGATTTGACCCAAAAAAGATACGTGACCATGCTGCGCAATTTTCGGGGCAACGTTTCAGAAGCCAAATTTACCAATACGTCCAGGCCCGATTGAGCGAGCGGGGGGAGTGACCAACCTGTGCTGAAACAACGCAGCGAGTTCTTTCAGAGTTTGATGATGCTAAACGACCTCTTTTTTCTGAGCGTCGGATGGTGGCTTGCGTATTGGATCCGCTTTGAAACAGATTTGTTGCCAGAGCCGGAGCCACATTTTTTGCCCCACTATATGATCGCCTGGCTCATTGTCTTAATGGTCTGGACGGCAGTTTTTTACTGGCTGGATTTTTATCGGCCCCGGCGACTGTCGAGTCATAAACGCGAAATCGTCGACGTGCTCAAGGGGTGCATTCTCGCGATGCTGGTTTTTTTGGGAATCGTTTTCTTGCTTCGCGGTGTGGTTCTTTCCCGGATCGTTGTGGTTTTGTTTGGGGTCTCCAGCTTTATTTTGCTTAACCTCAGTCACGTGGTTTTTCGAGAAGGGTTAAGGTTCTTGCGCAGACGGGGCTATAATCTGCGGCACGTGCTACTTATCGGAACTCCCCGCCAGGTTAACCAGCTGGTGCAAAAGTTACAAGCATACCGCCAATTCGGTCTCAGCATCGCTGGGGTGTACCTCACCCAGCAAACGCCGGCGGAGATGACGCCGGTTCCGAGAGGATACCTCAAGGACACCGCTGAACTCAGTCGATTGGTGAAGTCCGGAGCCATCGATCAAATCTTTGTCACTTTACCCTTAGAGCAAGCAGGAAAATTGGTCGAAATCCAGCAATGGCTGGATGATGAGCCGATCACGCTCCATTTCATTCCGGATGTGGGAGACCTTGCCAAGCTTCGCGGACGAATGGAGGAATTTGACGGTTTACCGATCATCAGTTTACAAAGCTCACCGTTGCACGGATGGAACTCTTTCCGTAAGCGTATCATGGATCTGTCGATCGGCGGACTGGCGTTGCTACTTTTTTCGCCACTAATGTTGCTGATCGCGATGCTGATCAAGCTAACTTCCTCTGGCCCGATTCTTTATCGACAAGAGCGAATGGGTCTGGACGGAAGAAGGTTCAAGATTCTCAAGTTTAGGACGATGGTCAAAAATGCTGAGCATACCACCGGACCGGTATGGGCCACAGCCGATGATCCTCGGGTGACGCCGCTTGGGCGAATATTGCGGGCAACTAGTCTGGACGAGTTGCCCCAGTTTATTAACGTGCTGAGAGGTGAAATGAGTTTGGTGGGTCCACGGCCGGAAAGGCCGGTACTGATTAACTACTTTCGGAAATCGATTCCAGGATATATGCTGCGGCACAAAGTGAAAGCGGGAATGACCGGCTGGGCACAGGTCAACGGATGGCGCGGCAATACTTCATTGGAGTCACGGATCCAACACGATTTGGATTATATCGGGAATTGGTCAATCTGGCGTGATATAAAAATTCTTGCTCTCACTGTTTTTGGCGGGTTTCGTAATAAGGGTGCGGGAGGCATACGAAGTTGATGCTGTTTCTTTTGCCGTCCATTTTCCTGTGCCCTTGACCGTGTCCCACTGCACTCCATGGGTGCCCCTCCATAGTTCGACAACACATGGATAAAGTTATCGTTTGGTGGGGTAAGGGTATATTTGTTGCGCTCTGCTTCTCTATTATCCTACTGGGAACCGGACCGTTAGCTCTGTCTTTGCCTGGAGCAGGGGTTCGAGCCTGGAGCGTTTCCCGGACGACGTTTTTCATCTGGCTGATATGGAAGCTATTAATTTGCGTCCACTACGGCTGGTCGGAAGTCGGTTTTCGCAAGCATGCCGTCCCGATTCCCCTGCTGCTTTTTTTTGCAATTGTCACATTATCCTTGTTTCCGGATTATTTTCATCGAGCCGGCGACTATCGTTATTTTTTCCTTGGAGCAATGCACTATCTGATGATCTTGGACCTCTGCTCGGATCAAAAAAGATGGCGGCTCATATTTTATCTCTTAGCTCTCTCGCCCGGTCTTCTCGCGGTACGCGGTATTTTGTATGACCCACTGATCCTTGAACTGGATCAGATGCGGCGATTTGAGTATCCATTACCACATCCAAATATCGCCGGTTACCTTTTCGCCATGACCCTCCCGCTTTGTTTGGCGATAGCAGTCGGGGAACAAGGAAAGATGCGTGCGCTTTCGCTACTTTCCTGTGGCGCCCAGTTGCTGGCTCTGATCCTTACCTATTCAAGGGGCGCTTGGTTGGGATGGTGGGCCTCGATCTTCTCCTTTGGCGTTATGCTGAAGCGCTGGAGAGAAATTTGGGTTATTCTGACGATGGTCGGACTCCTTCTAGCTTTTGCGACACCGCTGCAGGAACGCTTATTCACTCTGGTTCGACCACAAACTGACTTTTCCGTCAACGAAAGGCTACAGGCGATGGCAGCGGGTCTGAGACTGGGATTGAGCCATCCGGTTTTAGGCGCGGGATATGGGCGTGGTCGGCTCAGAGAGGGTCTGACGGAGCTTGAACGCGGCGGGGTGCTTAAGATTGGTCATATAGCGCACACCCACAACATGTATATTGAACTGTTCGCTCAAACCGGATTGCTCGGGCTTGGCAGCTTCCTTTGGTTGCTTTTTCAAGCCGTCTCGCAGAGTCTAAGCAGTGCAAGTCGTTTCGAGAACGCCGACCGAGTATTCGCCTTGGGCATCGGGGCCGCCTGGATCGCGTTTGTGGTAACCGGCTTTGGTGATGTCCCTTATTATCATCATGAAATTCGCATCTTGTTTTTTACCCTTTTGGCTCTGACCCATCTCTATGGTTATCCTTCCGCACCGACTGCCCGCAATTAGTTTTCACCTTTGGGAAAATTTTGATATCATAAAGCCGCTAAAAATGGCTCATCAGACTTATCAGGGGAGAGTCGTTGAAAAGCCGTGGGGCTACGAGCTCATTTGGGCTCATACGCCACGCTATGTGGGAAAGATTCTTCATATTAACAAAGGGGAATCTCTAAGTTATCAATACCATAGAGTCAAGGAGGAAACGGTTCGCCTGCTGAGTGGCAGTTTGGAGATGGAGGTAGAGTTGGCAGGCGAGAGAACGAAGCTCAAGTTCAAGCCAGGTGATTGCCTTCATATAGTTCCTGGAATGAAACACAGGATGACTGGCCTCGATGAATGCGACGTCTTGGAAGTATCAACTCCTGAACTTGATGACGTTGTCCGACTGGAAGATCGCTACGGCAGAGCGGATACAAAGAACTAACCGACCCGCGCAACAGAAAATTATATGGAATCTCATTTGAGTCTCACAGAGCAGTTGATTGAGCGGCGGCTCCTCTCGAGCGAGGAGATGGAGCGGGTCGCCAAACTTCAGCAGGAACAACAGGCCCCGCTCACCCGGCTAATTGTCGAGCTAGGATTCCTTTCCGAGGATGATCTATTGCCTGTGCTGCGCGATCATTTCGAGATTCCGCTGATCGCGCTCAAGGATTTTCCCGCAAGCCCGCTCCCTGTAGAATTCGCTCCCACTGTGAGCGATTTTTTCAAGCAGGCTCGCATGGTACCGATAAAGATCGAAGGCCGGGACTTGGTCGTTGCCATTACGGACCCCCTGGATCTCTCTCGCCTCCATGCCCTGGAACTTGCGGCCGGATTGCATGTTAAACCTGTGCTGGCTAAGGAAAAAGATATTATCGCGAGAATCGAGACTCTGTTCGGCAATTCTTATTCACGCGAAGCTAACGCAGGTTCACCTGCCCGTGAGATCGAAGGCGCGGTGGATGAGGAAGATGTCGCCCATTTGCGTGATATGGCGTCCGAAGTTCCCGTTATCCGTCTGGTGAATCAGATGCTCGTGCGGGCGCTTGAGAGCCGCGCCTCGGATGTCCATATCGAGCCCTTTGAGAATCAGTTGAAGGTCCGGTATCGCATCGATGGCATTCTCCACGAAGTCGAACCACCGCCTCGCCAGTTGAAGGCAGCCGTGATTTCGCGTCTCAAAATTCTGGCTCAACTCAATATCGCAGAGCGCCGCCTGCCGCAGGACGGGCGCATCAAGATCCGACTGGCGGGAAAGGACGTCGATCTCCGTATTGCCACTGTTCCCACCCTGTATGGCGAAAGCGTAGTTATTCGTCTATTGGAGCGCGCGCAAATCTTTACGCAGATGGATACGATGGGCTTTCCCACGACAATTCTCCAACAGTTCAATGAAATGATCTCCAAACCCCATGGGATGATTCTCGTGACCGGACCCACCGGTAGCGGTAAAACAACGACGCTCTACGGAGCCCTGCAGAAGATCAACGATCCCGGTAAGAAAATCATTACCATCGAGGATCCGGTGGAATATCAGCTAGGCGGTGTAAATCAGATCCACGTTAAGCCTCAAATCGGCCTTTCTTTCGCCAACGGCCTGCGCTCGATCGTGCGCCAGGATCCTGATGTGATCATGGTCGGCGAAATCCGCGACGCGGAAACTGCCGAGATTGCGGTGCAAGCCGCGCTGACGGGCCACCTGGTTTTCTCCACATTGCATACGAACGATGCTGCCGGTGCGATTTCTCGGCTGTTGGAGATGGGGGTTCAGGATTATCTGCTTTCTTCTTCGCTTCTGGGCGTTCTAGCGCAAAGACTCGTGCGCCGGCTCTGTGCAAGTTGTTGTAAGGAAGTTGCGTTCGCAGGTTTTAACGGCAACGAGGCCGAGTTGCCGCTTCAAAGCGTAGCGAGACCGCAGACAGTGTGGGAAGGCGTGGGTTGCGATCGGTGTAGTGGCACTGGATATCTTGGCCGTGTAGGAATCTTTGAGCTTTTACCCGTGACTTCCGAGATCTGTAAGGTCATCGTCCAGCGGGCCGATGCAGGAATGATCCGTAGTTTGGCTGTTCAGCAGGGCATGCGCCTGTTGAGGGATGATGGCTGGGATAAGGTGCGACAGGGCATCACAACCGTTGCCGAAGTGCTGCGAGTTACCAGAGAGGAAGCTTAGGTCGGGCTTGAAATAGTAAAGCGTATAGCTCCCGGAGTCTAACCGTTTCTTGCCTCGACTAACTTGCGTATCGCAATGGCGTTCTTTCAATATCGTGCCGCCGACCAGGCTGGAAAAGTCGTCGAAGGTGTAATGGAAGCTGATGCTGAACAGGGTGTGGTGGCTCGCCTCCACGAGATGGGCTGCATCCCGTTAAGGATCGCGGTGCCTGGAGACCGACTACTTGCAGGCTCGCAGCCACGCTTGCCGCTGTTTCCAAAACGAAAGGTCAACCAACGGCAACTACTTCAATTCACCCAGGAGTTAAGCACACTCTTGGGAGCGGGACTGCCGCTCGACCGCAGCCTTTCGCTGCTCGCCAATTTGATCGAGGGCGAGGATTTTATCAAGGTGATGAAGACCCTTCTGGAGGCGGTGCGCGCTGGTAAGTCGCTAGCCGCATCGATGGGGGAGCATCCCGAAGTGTTTCCCAAGCTCTATGTAAACATGATTCGCGCGGGAGAGGCGGGAGGTATTTTGGAAAGCGTGCTCCGCCATCTCGCCGAATATCTGGAGCGCTCGGTGGCGCTCAAGGAAGACATAAAATCGGCTTTGGTCTACCCGACAATCTTGGCGACGGCCGCAGGGCTTTCCTTGATCCTGCTCTTCATCTTTGTCATCCCGCGCTTCGCTGTCATCTTCAAAGATGTCGGCCCAGCCTTGCCGTGGATCACCAAGGTCGTTCTCGATTTTAGCCAAATATTGAACCAATACGGCTGGTTTATTTTGCTCTTGCTCGTTGTAATAGCCGTGGGCGGCGTTTACTATTTCCGCAGCCCGGAAGGACGGGCGGAGTGGGATCGGCAATCGCTTCGGTTATGGCTTTTAGGGGACCTGTTGCGAAAGTTCGAAACGGCCCGTTTTGCTAGAACCCTGGCGGCTCTATTGAAAGGAGGAGTACCCCTGTTGGACGCGCTCGGTACGGTTCAAGGCATCGTCGGGAACCGTCTATTATCACGCGCCATTGGGCAGGTCCAAGTTCGGGTGCGAGAAGGAAAGGGGATGGCACAACCTCTCGGAGAAAGCGGAATGTTTCCGCCGCTCGCACTGAATATGATCGCTGTCGGAGAGGAGACTGGAAAGTTGGAAGGCATGCTCAGTGAGGTCGCCGAACACTACGATCAAGAAGTCAAACGGACGACCAAAAGATTAACTTCACTATTAGAGCCGGCACTTATTTTGGGAATGGGACTCATCATTGGGTTGGTCGTGGTCTCGATGCTGCTGGCCATATTTAGTATCAATGATTTACCCTTCTGATAAAAAGCGAAACAGCAACGGTTTCACCCTCATCGAGTTGCTCGTTGTGATGGTCATCATCGGGCTGCTCGCGGCGCTGGTAGGCCCGCGCTTCATCCGTCAAGAAGAAAAGGCGAAGATCAAAGCTGCCAAGGCCCAGATCGAGCTCCTGAGCACGGCTCTGGATACTTTTCGACTCGATGTCGGACGCTACCCAAGCAGCGAGGAAGGGCTTGAGGCCTTAAGGACCAAGCCGGGCGGCCTCGAAAGATGGGATGGTCCCTACCTCAAGAAGGATGTGCCTCTCGATCCCTGGGGCAAAGCTTATGCTTACAAGAGTCCAGGCGAACATGGCTCCTTTGATATTGTTTCCTACGGTGCCGATGGCGTCTCCGGCGGTGAAGGGGATAACCGTGATATTACGAACTGGGAGCGATAGCCAAGGGTTTTCTCTTTTAGAGCTGCTCCTGGTCTTACTTCTCCTAAGTTTGAGTATCTTGATCGTTCTTCCCACGATCGATACTGGACTGCGCGAAAGGGCGGTCAGACGCTCTGCCCTGAGTCTCGCCGCGGTAGCGCGGGAGCTGCGCAGTCGCGCGGTGTACGAAGGAATCCCGCAACGACTGGTCCTAAACGTCGTTGACAGCAGTTACCTCGTCGCTCGAGATCGTGAGGTTTACCTGCCGTCGGATGTCAAGTTCTCTCAGGTCGAGGGCGGCCAGACCCTCGAGAAAAGCCTAAGGCAATTTATATTCTTCCCGAACGGGAGCAGCCTAGGAGGGCAGATCGGTTTGTCGGGCGGACGAAATGCGACTGCGTATGCGGTGCGCCTCGAACCGCTGAGCGGCAAAGTTGATGTTATCAGGGGCGGCAAATGGTGAGTCTCAGACGTCGCTTGTCTTCACTGGCACCCGGATTCACTTTATTGGAAGTTGTCGTGGCGATGACCATCGTGGGCATTGGCGTCGTGACTCTTTTGGAGATTTTTTCCTCGGGGCTTCGCTTGGGCTCTCAGAGTTCAGCTGCGACAGAAGCCATGATCTACGGTCGTCAGGCGATGGATGAGATTTTGTTGCGACGAAGAATCGAAGAAGGTCCCCAGCAAGGTTCGCTCAATGAAAGAGCCCGCTGGAAACTGGGGGTTGAGCCTGTGCGTGAGCCATCCGATACACTTTCCTTGTCATCCGCTTGGGAGTTGAAAGAAATTACTTTGGACATGCGTGTGAGGGATACAGGACGAGATCGACCGGTGGAGCTGCGAACGTATCGTCTCGTGAGAAAGAGGAATCCGTGACCAAGAAATCTCAAAGAGGTTTCACCTTGATCGAGGTGATTCTCGCACTGACGATCTTTGCTCTGATGGGCATGGTGCTCTATGGTGCGTTTTCCCTGGGTCATAGCGCGGTGGAAAAGTCCCAGCGAAGTTTTGACAACAATCAGAAGGTGCGCGCGGTGGATGAGCTGGTGGGAAGTTATATTCGCTCTGCGTATCCCTATCGTTCGTCTCCTCAGGATGCAACTCTTCTCTTCGAGGGCGAGCCAGCCGAGCTTACCTTCGTTTCCTCTTTCTCACTCGCTATGGGAGGTCGAGGTATGGCAAAAGTGCGTCTGTTCTGGGAGGGTGACGAAAGGCGCGCTGGCGTGCTCCGGTTGGAAGAAGAAACTCCGGTGCGTGTTCTAAGCGAAGAGGAGAGCGAAGGAAACCAAGGTATTCGTAACAGCCTGGTTGTTCGTGAGGGCGTCAAGGAGTTCCGCATAACCTATTTGGACCCTCAAAGCGAAGAAGAGAAATGGGAGGAACGCTGGGACGCAAGGGAACGCAGTACGCTACCCCGGGCCATACGGCTTCACTATCTCACGAAGGAGAACCGGGAGGTTCAATGGGTGTTTCCAGTGATGATGAACCTGCTGGGCCAGCGGTCTTGATTTTGGGCAGCAAAGACAAATCATCAGGTTGTCTTAATCAGCGGGGTGTCGCTCTGTTGGTTGTGCTATGGATTTTTATTTTTCTCCTCGTGGTCGCCTTTGATTTCAGCGCCTCCGTGCGGGAGGAAGCGACGGCTGCACATCGTTATAGCGACGAAACCGAGGGCTATTATATCGCTCTGGCTGGCTTCGAGCGTGGCATCTATGAGTTTCTCCAGCAGTCGACGGGCCGTGAGGTAATTGGAACGCAAAAGCGCGCCGATATTTTCGATGGTGGCTGGCGCGAAGAGACTCTTGGTGGCGGGACTCTCCGAGTCCGTTGGGTAGACGAGGGAGGCAAGATCAATATCAACCGCGCAGACGAAGCGACCCTACGGCGTGTCTTCACTAACCTGGGTATTGAGGAGCCCGTTAAGGCGATTCTGGTGGATTCCATCATGGATTGGCGCGACCCCGATGATCTCCATCGAGCGAGCGGCGCGGAAAATGACTATTATCGCTCCCTCACGCCGCCTTATACAGCCAAGAACGGTCCTTTCGACACAGTGGAGGATCTTCTTTGGGTAAGGGGCATAACCGCGGAGCTTTTTTACGGTTATGGCGACGCCAAGGGGAAGCGAGAGGAGAACGTAGAAAGGTTGGGTCTGCGAGAGATTTTTACCGTGGATAGTCCAATTGATCGCGTCAATCTTCGAACCGCGTCCGCGGATGTGATTCACGCGCTTACCGGAATACCCTTGGAAAAAACTCGCCGCTTCATCGAAGAGAGAGAAAAACTTTCTGAGAAAACACTCGCCGATTTGCTGCCGCTCTTGGGTATTGGTGCAAGCGATGCGGGTCTACAACAGTTTGTTTTTGCGAATCCAGCTGTTGTTACCATAGAGGCCGAAGGCCGCCCCGCGCAGTCGGGTGTCTCACGGCGGGTCAAAGGTGTCGTGCGAGGAGCCGGTGGGGGTCGAGAGTTTGAATTGGTGCGCTGGATCGACCGCGATGTCGGGGTACCGGAGCGCTGATTTCTGGCATGCGGGCAGTTTCTAGTGATAAAATAAGGAGCATAGAATCATGAACTTGCCTCCATGGCTGCACAATCTCTACCGCGCTGATTTTCTTCGCAGTGTCGGTCTCTATATCATGCGCGACCATCTCGTTCTGGTTCGGATGCGCAAAAACTTTTTACGCCTGTCCCTGGCCGAACAAGAGGCTAGAGAATTGCCTTTGGGAGAGAATCAACAGGCTATATCGGAGTTGACCGGCTGGATCGCCGAAGACATTAGAGAGATCGCGTTACGGGCGGAAACCGATTCCCGTGAACGGGCTCTGAGGCAAGCGATTGTGAGTCTGTTGCCGCATTTTAGCGCGGGCAAAGACTCTTTGTACGTTTGCGTTCCCCAGGAGCAGGCGATAGTCCAAAAGCTCTTCTTGCCGCAGGCAGCAGAAAATAATCTGCGGCAAGTGCTGGAATACGAGATCGAACGCCAGCTCCCGTTTCGTCGTGACGAAATCTATTTTGATTTTATTCCGCTGGGCAAGCAAGGCGACAAGATCGGCGTATATCTTTTCGCGATTCCGAAAAAAAGTCTGGTCCATATCCTCGATGTACTTGGTTCATTTGACATACGTCCGAACGGAGTTGAGACCACAGTCACGGCGATGGCCAACTATCTGCTCTTCTGTCGGGGAGATTTGGGCAGTCCGGCAGTCGTTGTTGGCAGACAAAATGAAGCTTGGGAAATGGTTGGAATTCGAAACGGTGTCAACGGATGGAAGCACAATCCGGAATTACTCTTTTCTCACTCTTTGCAACAGGCGGACTGGGCTCAAGGTCCGGGGAGAGAAATATTGCAGGAGTGTCTTGCTAAATCTCCAATGTTCTTTGGTTGGGGCGAGGTTGAAGGGTTTTTTAGTTCCTTATCCCAGGACGGAGCACCACTAAAATACGAAGATCTCGTAGCTGCGGGCAATCAGCGGCTTGCGGGGAGCGGGAATCTCGCGCATCCCCAGGTTCTCCCCGCTTTCGGGGCTGCGCTCCGAGGGCTTCGTGAAGCCTCCTTCACGGTAAACTTCCTGCGCCAAGAAGGGGCTGTCGATGGTGGGAAAGCGTTCTCCGGTATCAATGCCGCTCTCTTGGGCTTGTTGCTGATCAGCGCCGTAGCCTTGGGAGTGAGTTATCCGATCAAAGACGAAATTCGCCTGCGCCAACTGCAAAAGGAAAATCAAAAGCTTGCGCCTGCTGTTGAAGCGGTTCGCCGCGAGGAGACGGAACTCCAAAAGGCGCGTAAGGAAGTAAGTTTTTTTGCCGATTTCGACCAAAGAAAGGGCGAAGTTCTCCGCGTCTTAGATGAACTTTCCAAAACCGTGCCGACCAGTGCCTATCTTTCTAACCTGCGTTATCGTAGTAGAAACTTGGAGATTCAGGGAAGTGCCGAAAACGCGTCCGCACTGATTCCTGTGCTGGAACGTTCTCCGCTTTTTGAAAACGTGGGATTCAACGCGCCCTCTAACCGTGGGCGAGACAACCGCGAGACGTTTTCATTAAAGGCCGATATCGAGAAACCGAAGGAAAAGGCGACTAAACCATGAAGCAATTTTGGCAAAGACTTTCCAAAAGGGAACGGAGTCTTGTCGTCTTCACCGTGGCGATCATCGTTGTCGCGCTCGCCCGTTATGTGTTGATTGGTCCGTTTGTCGAGCGCTGGGAGTGGGTTAGAAGTCAGCTGGAGATCCAGCCGCAGCTTTTGGAAAAGAACCTGCGTTACCTCGGTCAAAAAGACGAATTGGTGGCGATGCTCGAAGCCACACAGAACGAGCTGAAGGCTCGGGAACCGAAGCTGCTGACCGGAGATACTCCATCGGTGAGTGCGTCGGATCTGCAAGATGTCATCCAAGGTCTGGCGACAAAGGAAGGCACCCAGGTGATAACAACTCGGGTCTTGAACCCTGAGACTGCCGGAAGCTTTGCCAAAATTTCCATTCAGATGGAAATCGGCGGCCAAATCGATCAGTTGGCGAGTCTGATTCGCGGTATCGAAAATTCCCCAAAGCTGCTCATGGTTGACGAAATCAATGTCCGCTCCCTTTTTCGTCCAGCGGGATTCCCTCAACCACAAGGTACCCCGCAGTTAGCTCAGCAAAATCTACGTGTGAGCCTAACGGTCTCTGGACTTGCACGCTCCCAGTCGCCGGTGGCAACTAAGTCGGAATCCACGCCGAGCCAGACCAAGGGCAATTCGACCAAGACCAGTGAGCCCTGAAATCGGGATGTTTTACGATGCCGGAATGAATTCGCCGAGCTAAGAACCCTTAAAAATCGCCGTGGTTTTTGTTTTGATCCAGGACGAGCAGAAACCCGCTTTGAATTCTAAAACATGTTCCTGATAACTGAGTGCCGATTTGACGCGCAAGTTAGGTGAAAGTAAAATGAGGGTCTTTTTGGACCCGAATGGGTAGGAATTAAGTTATTTTGACACGATCTTCACTGCTGACCGTTCTCCTAGTTGTCGTCATAGGATTAATGCTGACGAAAACCTATTGGCTATGGACTTCTGGTCCTTGGGCTACACCGAATCCGGGAAGGGCCAAAACGCCGGTCCTCGTCGAGGGCTCCAAGGGAGTTGCGAGTCCGCCCGTGATAATCGGGACGGAAACCATTGTCAGCAAGAATATTTTTGACCCCGAACGCGGAGCGGGCTTTACCCGGGAAGCGGAGGCGAACTCCCAGGCCTTTCAACGGATACGAAAGATGGTCTTATTGGGGACCGCCATCCTTGGGAATAATCGATTTGCCATCATCCAGGACGGAGCGACTTCTTCTGGACCAGCTGGAGCGCCTGGCCAATCAACCGCGACGATGCGTATCAAACTTGGGGATACCGTCGAGGGGTTCAAACTATCAGAAGTTTCGGAAAAAAGAGTTGTTTTCGCCAGGGGCGCCTCGACGGTAGAGGTTCCGCTGGATTATTTTCGTAAAACCGACATCGTTCAGCCGCGAAGACCAGTAGCGGCACAAACGGGTGCTGTAGCACCGACGCCGGCACAAACGGGTGCTGTGGGACCGGCGCCGGCACCTCGAGTTACACCCGGACCGACAAATGTGCCAGGGCAAAGAGTGCCCAGAGCGATCCCCGAGTTGCCGAGGCGAGATCGGGAGTCAAGCAAAGAAGATTGAGAAGACCGTCGGCGACGGCAGGAGGAATAATGCCAGGGAAATGCTTTACGTGGTTCGTTGTCTTCTCGTATGTCTTAAGTATTGCGTTGCCTTTTAATGCGCAAGTTTTTCAGCAAGCTCAGTCCGCAGAGCCGACAACCCCTCAAGCCCAGCCGCAAGGGGCAGTGCCGCCGGCTCAGCCTCCGGTCGCTCCAGCACCCCAAGGAACAGCCCCGGCACAACCCGGCGCTGCTCCCAGCCGGCCTGAGCGTACGCTGCCACCGCCTCCCCCAGTTCCTTCCGGGGGAATGGTTTCGCTTAATTTCAATCGCGCGGATTTGGTCGAGATCATCCACATCCTCGCTCAGCACTTACGACTTACTTACACCATCGATCCTGAGGTGAAGGGAACAGTTACAATCAACAGCGCGGAGCCCCTAAGAACGGAGGATCTGCTGCCGATTTTTCACCAGGTGCTGCGCATGAACGGCGCGGTGGCGGTTAGAGCGGGAAATATTTATCGGATCATGCCCATCAAGGACGGCAAGGGTTTGGCTCGCCCTGTGGGCTCGAGCCGAGAAGATAGTTTTGCCCTACAGATTGTGCCGGTGCGGTTCTTTTCCGTCGCCGAGATGAAAAAAGTGTTGACACCGTTTGTGATGCCCGGTGGTGAGATCATCGAAAACCCTAGGGGAAATTTCCTGATCGTTATGGATTTGCCGTCGAATATCCAGCGGCTGGTGGAGATCGCCGACCTTATTGATGTGCAAGTTTTTGCCGGCACGCGCATGGAAATCTATCAGCCCAAGGTGGCAAGTGCTGAAGAACTTGCTACCGAGATGACAAAAGTCATGCAGGCGTATGCCGCGTCCGTACCCCAGACGGAGAATTTTGCGGCGCAGTTCCTCGCTCTGCCACGAATCAACCAGCTCCTGGTGATCAGCCACAGTGAGGCGGCGTGGACTTATGCGAAGAGATGGCTAGACCGAATCGACGTGATCGCAGAAGGCCCGGGACGACGAATTTTTGTTTATCCCGTAGAGAATGGTAAGGCCGAAGAACTGGCGAATGTCTTGAGTGCGGCTCTCGGTTTGCCCGTCCCAGCCGGTGGCGGCCAAAGGAGAACCTTGGAGGAACTCCATCGCTCGACTCCCGGGGGTACAGGCCAGTTTGGCGGCCAAAGCCAGTTTGGCGGGAGCCGGTCGGGGACCTCTGGAACTTCTGGCTTTGGGAGTAGCGGTTTTGGCTCGCAACAACCTTTCGGTGCGTACGCCGCGGCGCAAGTTCCCGCCCCGGCTGGCCAACCCGCTGCGCCCGTGCCACAGCCCGCTCCCGGAGTTCCCGTGCCTCCTGGGCTTGCTCCTCTGCCTCCTGGTGCTGCGCCTAGGGCACCGACACCTGGTGCTCCCGGCGCTCCGACAGCGAAGCCGGAAGAGCAACTACGCATCGTCGCTGATCCAGCGACCAATTCGCTGATCGTCTATGGTACTGCTCAGGAGTTTCAGAATATCAAGAATATTCTGAAAGAGTTGGACGCTGTGCCCAGGCAGGTTTTGTTGGACGTTCTCGTGGCTGAGGTAACGCTAAGTGATACCGAACGTTTGGGTGTCGACTATGAAATTCGACCCGGTAACACCACATTTCTCGGTCGCACGTTGCCGTCGCGGGGTAGTGTCCTGACTGGGATCTTGAGTACCTTGGGCACCCCAACTGACGGCATTACTCCATCGCCATTGGGCGTAACCGGCATTTTCGGCCCCGGAAATGTGCGGATTTTAGTGAACGCCCTGGCGTCAGATTCCCGCGTCAAGATCTTATCCGCCCCCAGTGTGCTGGCAAGTGACAACCGACCGGCGCGCATTCAAGTCGGAAGCCAGCAGCCAGTGGCAACGGGTTCGGTGTCGACTCCCATCACCACCACGGGGACAGGAGCGGCCACATCATTCGCAACGAGTTCGACGATCCAGTATCAAAACACTGGTAGAATTGTCACTATCATTCCGCAGGTCAATTCCCAGGGATTGGTGAATCTGCAGATATTGGCTGAGGTGAGCGCGATAAACCAAACCGCTCAGGTGCAGTTAGGAACAGCAGGTTCATTTCCAAGTTTTGACATCCGCCAAGCGGAGACAACGGCTGTAGTTCAAGATGGAGACAGTCTTGCGATAGGTGGAATTATCGCCGAAAATAAAAACCAAACTCGAAGCGGCATTCCGTATCTCATGGATGTTCCTGTGCTCGGCCGCTTGTTCCGGACGACAAACGACACTACCGATCGCACCGAGCTCATCTTTCTGATTACCCCCCATGTCATTCGGAACAGGAGTGAAGGCACGGCGGTTACAGAAGAATTCAAAAGCAAGCTTTCAGCCCTACGCAACGAGCTTGAAAGGATGAGGTTGGAGCGACAGCGCGATTTGGAGAAAATGAAACGCGATTGGCAGGACCAACAACAACTGCAACAGCAACAACAACCCGCAGCTCCGGTCCCGCCAACCGAACCGCCGAGTCCAGCCCCGAGCCCAAGTAGCAGCCCGGCTCCCTCGGCGCCACCGGTTACGCCATTGCGAAATATCAGTGTCGTTCCCGGCGAATTGCCTTGGACCGGGCCGAGCCAAGACCCACAAGCTTCGATCGGCACGGACGCTTCGTCCCTGTTGGCGAGCCGTGCCTTACCGGCGCAAACGGGAACGGTTCGCGGCAGGGTAGCTGAACCGGCGCCCCGAAAGGAAATCCCTTCGGCGCTTTCGGTCGCTACACTCAAAGAGCCGCCTCGCGTAACCCCGTCGGTGACAAATTCAGCGCGCGAACCCTCTCGGCGGGGTGCAATCTGGACGGTTCAGGTTGCTTCACTGAACCAAACCCGCGATGCCGAGGGCATCGCCGATAAGCTAAAGGTCAAAGGCTACGATTCTTATGTGGTTGCCGCCGAGGTGAAATCTAAAATTTGGCATCGCGTCCGCGTGGGTCAGGGAGTCGATCTTAGTGAAGCCTTCGAGCTTCGGATGAAACTCAAGAGCAAAGAAAACTTTGACCAAGCATTTATCGCGCTCCGATAGCTAAGCTGCTCCGGTCGGTTTGGAGCGCTGTTCTGCTCACGCTTTTTCTCTCCGAGGGTCATTCCGGACATTGTCCGGAATGACCCTCTTCTTGTCATTTCGGTTCCCTTTACCATTGCAGCATGCCTAGCCACTTCGCCGGCGAATTGCTTCGCCAGGATTTTCATAAGCCGAGTCACTTTGTTATGATGAGAATAGGTGATCGGCATCAACCGGTATTCGGCGAGGTGGTGCGGTTCCTGTCCGGGCTCAGATCGAACTGATTCACCTGTACGTTCGAGGGAAACGGGGCTGTTTAAAGGGTCTTCCCAAATGCCTGTTTGGGGGGATATCAGGGCTAGCGACATTGATCCTCGCGTCGAAAGGGGCTATGGTGACTCGATTTCTAGAGGCCCGGCTGTGGGGGCATGCGGATCTCTAGTATAAAATAATGGGTGAGGCGATTGTGAATCCAAACGAACTAACTATTGAGCAGGTTCAAGACATTCTCCGGGCTGAGCGTTACATCTGCGATCGGTCATTAGCCACCGTCGTCTATCTTTCATTAGTCATGGGTAAACCGCTGCTTTTGGAGGGCGAGGCGGGAGTCGGCAAGACCGAGATCGCCAAGGTGCTTTCCAAGGTTCTGGGCGCCAAACTGATTCGTTTGCAGTGCTACGAAGGATTGGATGCCAACACGGCGCTATACGAGTGGAACTATCCCAAACAGATGTTGCGCATTAAATTGGAAGAGGTGGAGCATGGGGATAAGGAAACCGTGGAGACCGAAATCTTTACTCAAGATTATTTGATCAAGCGGCCGTTGTTGGAAGCGATCCAAACTGATGGGACAGGCCCGGCGGTGCTGCTGATAGATGAGATTGATCGCGCCGACATGGAATTCGAGGCGTTCTTGCTGGAAGTGCTTTCGGACTTTCAGATTACAATCCCTGAAATCGGCACCATCGCGGCGAAGCATCGGCCCTATGTCTTTTTGACCTCGAATCGAACTCGGGAGATTCATGACGCGTTGAAGCGCCGCTGTCTTTACCACTGGATTGAATACCCGAGCTTCGAAAAGGAATACGAGATCATCACCACCAAGTTCCCTGAGGTGGAGGCGAACATGGCAAAACAAATCTGCGCCTTCATGCAGAAGGTTCGCCAGATGAATTTCTACAAGCGGCCCGGCGTGGCGGAAACCTTGGATTGGGCTTCGGCTTTGATCGCTCTCAACCGAAGAGAATTAGACGATAAGACCGTGGTGGAGACCATGGGCTGCGTTTTTAAGTATCGCGAGGACCTACACCACCTAAGGGAACAGGTCGACGGAAAGCAGCTTAATCTAGAAGCCTTGCTCAGGATGTCGCCTGAGTTGGTAAGTTAACAAAGATGGATGTTACCCCGGAAGCCGTCGCCGCCGCCGTCAGCAATGTTTCCTCGGTGCGTGGTCAAGGAACCCTGCCCAATCTTCTGGCCTTTGGACGGGCTTTAAAGGAGCTTGGTGTCAAGATCAGCTTGAGCCAGGTGATCGATGTTTCCCGCGCCGTTGAGTTCGTCGATCTCGCGGATAAAGGAGACTTTCGCGCCCTGCTGCGCTCCAATTTGATTTCCCAAAAGGAAGACTTTCCGGTCTTCGATATGCTATTTGACTGTTTTTGGCGGGAACAGAGTTACGAACGGGTGCCGATGGAGACTCTGGAAATTCAAGGTACGCCAACCGAATCCGGAGCCCAAGAGGGAGGCGACGAGGAAGGGTTGGAAGAAGCCGCCGCGGAGACCGTCGCCACGGAAAACGTGCCGCTGGAAAACCTCGACGAGTTTTCCGTGCCTACTTATAGTCCGCAGGAGCTGCTCAATCGCAAAGATTTCAGCGAAATGGGCGTTGAAGAAAGCCGCGCTATCGCGCGGGCCATCTTGCTGATTGCGACAAAGATCGCAACGCAGATCAGCCGGCGCAAGAAGCTCGGGCGAAAGGGCAACGTCGTGGATCCGCGCTGGACCATGCGCAAGAACATGAAGTACGGTGGCGAGATTATCGACCTGGTCAATCGCAAACGGCGCATCAAAAAGACCCGGGTCGTGCTGCTTTGCGACGTGAGCGGTTCGATGGATTGCTACAGCCGATTCTTGATTCAGTTCATGTACGGGCTGCAGAACGAACTCTGGGGAGTGGAGACTTTTGTCTTTAGCACTTCCCTCAGCCGCATCACCCATCTGATCCGTACGAAGGACATCGCCAATGCTCTGGAAAAGATTTCCGGCAGTATTCTTGGCTGGTCAGGTGGAACCAACATCGGGCGCTCTCTGCATACTTTCAACCGCAACTTTGCTCCGAGCATGGTTACCCATCGCACGGTGGTTGTCATCATCAGCGACGGCTGGGACCGTGGCGATGTGAGTTTGCTCGAGCGCGAGATGCAAGACCTGAAACGAAGATGCAAGAAAATCATCTGGCTCAATCCATTGCTGGCAAGTGACAACTACGAACCTCTTTGTAAGGGGATGCAAGCGGCGCTTCCCTATCTGGACCTATTTTTATCGGTGCACAACGTCAATAGCCTGATTGCGCTGGGCCGTACACTGCAGAAGATGGTAGCATAGCGAACTGAAAAATGTCTGTAGCAGGAGGTAAAAAACATGCCAGGTCAAGGAACATGCTTTGAGGGTGCGAATCCGGAAGCCAAGAAGGACTCCGTCTACCACCAGGTGAAAGAGTTTCTCGATAAAGGAGAAACGATGGCGGTAGCGACTATTGTCTCTACCAAGGGCTCGACGCCGCGAGAAGTCGGCGCCAAGATGGTGGTGACTGCGTGGGGGGAGATCCTCGGCACCATTGGAGGCGGTTGTGGTGAAGCGGACGTGAAGCGGGAGGCCATCGAAGTCATTCGCACGCGAAAACCCAGGATGGTTCGAATCGATCTCCTGGATGATATTTCATCCGATAGTCCGGCCGTCTGTGGCGGGATTATGAACGTGTTCATCGATCCGTGGTGGAAAGAGCGCGACCAAGAGGCGGTTGCCGGCAAATGAGCTCACTCTCCGAAGAACTGGTCCAGGTCGCCGAGCAGGGCGCTGCCGCGGTGCTGGCTACGGTGATCGAGGTCGAAGGCAATGATCGGGTAGATGCCGGCGCCAAATGCCTGATTCGTGATGGCCAAGTCCGAGCCGAAACGATCCGCGACTCCAAGGTGGTAGACGCAATCGTCCGGGAAAGCGCAGCCCATCTTCAAGAAGAAAAGTCAAAGCTCGTTGCGCTGAATATCCCGCAAGGCGGAGGCAAGCTGGAAGTATTCTTCGAGGTCATGCCGGCTCCGCCGAAACTGGTTGTGGTGGGCGCCGGCCATATCGCGGTGCCTCTCGTGAGGATAGCGAAGGTGTTGGATTTTTATGTCATCGTAACCGATGATCGACTAGCGTATGCCAATCGCGAACGCTTCCCGGATGCTGACGAAGTCCTGGTCGGAGATATGGCGCAGATGCTTAAGGAGATGTCGATTACCCCGTCGACCTATATCGTCCTGATCACCCGAGGGCACAAATACGACGAGCCTTGTTTGCGCGAGATCATTCACAGCCAGGCGAAGTATATCGGCATGATCGGCAGCCGGCGGCGGATTAAGGCTTGTTTTCAACGATTTCGCGACGAGGAGAAAATTGCTGAGGAGGTCATCGACCGGGTTTACGCGCCGATCGGGCTCGATATCGCCACTGAAACACCGGCAGAAATCGCACTCTCCATTTTGGGCGAGATCATCAAAGTGCGTCGGGGTGGCAAGGCGGCATCCCTTTCCGGCCACTAAAAACAAACGGTGTCCAACGTCTACGATTCACCCGCCTAGTAAAACCGTGGGATTATCGGCAAAGATTAACGGTGTGATATTTTCGGACCTAGGCCAGGCATCGTCATTCATGGCTCTCGACTGGGTACAAGTGGCGTTATCAAAAAGTTTAAATTTCACACCCTTCCCTGCGACTCTTAACGTCCGCCCTAAGAGTGACGACGATGCGCGAGTTTGGGCAGCGATTCAGAGTGACTGGCCGGTAATCCCGCTGGCGCCGGCAGATGGGGGTTTTTGCAGCGCCCGGCTTTATCGAGTAGAAGTGGCGGGACCGTCGAACTCAGAAAAAAATAAAGCCAGGGGCGCTGTCTTGCTTCCCAACGTGACTGGTTATCCAAAAGACAAAATCGAGATCGTTGCCCCGGTTCGGCTAAAGAGCGCACTGGGAGTAAAAGACGGAGACCAACTAACATTGGAGTTTGTCAATTGAGTAACAAAAGGAAACTGATCGTTGGCATTTCCGGGGCCACGGGAGCAGTCTATGGCGTTCGAATACTTGAGATCCTGTCGCGAATCGAAGATATTGAAACTCATTTAGTCTTGACCAAAGCAGCCAAAATGACCATTCAGGTTGAGACTACCTACTCGGTCAAAGACGTCGAAGCGATGGCTGATGTGGTTCACGATATTAGCAATATCGGCGCGAGTATCTCGAGTGGTTCATTTCGTACCGAGGGCATGGTCATTGCTCCTTGTTCGATGAAGTCAATGGGTAGTATTGCACACTCTATTGGCGGTGATTTGTTAGTACGTGCAGCCGACGTCGTATTGAAAGAGCGCAAGAAACTCGTTCTCGTCGTCCGTGAAACACCGCTTCACTTGGGACATCTTGAAGCCATGGTGACACTAACGCGCATGGGCGCGGTGGTTTTTCCTCCGGTGCCCGCTTTTTATCATCGACCTAAGACCCTCGATGAGGTTATCAACCAGACGGTTACGCGGATTTTGGATCAGTTCGATATCGATGTGAAATTATTCCACCGCTGGGACGACGAAGGGATGAGCCGCCACCCCGATGCGGGAAAAACCACCCCGCTCGCTGCCGCCAAAGATCGCCAGCAAGTTAAAAAGCAACGTTAAGCTGTCTCTCTGCCAACTCATGCCACGCCGCAGGGTCAAAAAAGCATTCACCAAGACCCAGCAACGCAAAAAAGAACATCTCGAACTCTGCCTTGACACCACAAGCGTTACCGGCCGTTTCGGCACCGGTCTGGACCGCTATAGCTTCGTCCATAATGCCCTGCCGGAGCTCGATATTGACGAGATCGACGTCAGCGCGAAGTTCCTCGGGACGCAACTCCGGGCGCCGATCCTTATCTCCTCAATGACCGGTGGATTTGCTCTCGCACGCCAGGTGAATCGCAATCTGGCCGCCGCGGCTCAATGTCTCGGTATCGCCATGGGCGTTGGCTCCCAGCGGGTTGCGATCGAAGCGCCATCGGTAGCCGATTCTTTCGAGGTTCGGGATGTCGCCCCGGATATTCTCTTGCTCTCTAATCTCGGTGCTGTGCAGCTCAACTACGGCTATACCGTCGATCATTGCCGCAGGGCCATCGAGATGATCGGCGCCAATGGGTTGATTTTGCATCTCAACGTGTTGCAGGAAGCTGTGCAGCCCGAGGGTAATCGTAACTTCAAAGGTCTGAGTGAAAAGATCACACATGTGTGCCAGCAATTGGAGGTTCCTGTTGTAGTCAAAGAAGTTGGCAGTGGTATCTCCGCCGAAGTAGCGGGCCGCCTAAAGCAGGCAGGCGTCAAAGCGATTGACGTTGCCGGCAGGGGTGGAACCTCGTGGTATGCGGTAGAAGCCCAGAGAGCGGCAAAGCGAGGGAAACCGGCTGAAACGACCTTCGCAGACTGGGGTATCGCGACGGAAGAGGCGCTCGTCGCCGTACGGCAAGCGGTCCCCGATCTGGAAATCGTTGCTTCCGGTGGTATCCGCACCGGTCTAGATATTGCTAAATGTATTTCTTTGGGAGCGGATGTGGGCGCCTTTGGTCAGCCGCTCTTGGCTGCGGCTTTGGAGTCGCCGGAGAAGGTGATAGAGTTCATCCGCCGTATTATCTATGAGATCAGGGTGACTATGCTTTGCGTCGGGGCAAAGAACTTAGATGCTCTCAAAAAGACTCCTCTCGCACGACGCTCCGCCTGACTCTTTAGAGGCAAAGTCAGGCGATGGCAGATGAATTAAAACAGCAAGTTCTCAGCTACTTGGAAACCCATAACACTATGACCTTAGGGACCTGTTCGGACGATGTCCCGTGGGCGGCCACCGTCTTTTATGCCAGCGATGACTTCCGCCTCTATTTCTTTTCGGTGCCCGATTCACGTCATTGTCAAAATTTGGCCGCCAATCCGCGTGTCGCGGTGACCGTTCAGGAGGACTATCACGATTGGCAGAAGATCAAGGGCATCCAATTGGAAGGGACCGCGATCTTGGTGGATTCGATTATCGAGAAGGCCAAAGCGATGGCGGTTTATGCGCGCAAGTACCCGGAGGTCATCAAACTTTTCACGAATCCGGCCAGTGGCGTGTTTCATAAGGCTTTTCTCAAGGTCAAATTCTATTGTGTGGTCCCCGAGAAGCTCTTTTTTATCGACAATGAGCAGGGCTTCGGCAAACGGCAGGAGCTTGCTATTGACACCTAGATCGAATAACCAGTCTAAACGTCTAACAATTCGGGGTTTATACTATGTCACGACTGCTCGGGAATGAACTGACAAAAGCGCTGCTGGAGCGACTCAATGGACAAGATGTGGGGGTCTACGAGGGCAAGATCATTCCAATTTTTACGTTAGATGAATCAGGCTGGCCACATCCTGCATTGTTGTCGTACTATGAAGTTGTAGCGAAAAACTCGACTACGATCGACATCGCGCTATGGAAAAACAGTTCCACCGCCAAAAATCTCCGGCAAACAAACAAGGTCACGTTTCTAATCACCGACAAGGGCGTCAACTATTACCTGAAGGGTAGCGTTAAAGAGTTGCAGACAGAGATACCGGGGGTCCCGTTACAGTCCCGGTTTCGCGTTACCACAGAACAGTTGCTGGAAGATCAAGAGCCCAACGCCGAGATCACGAGCGGCTTGACTTACAGCCGCCGCACTGAACGGGCGACTACCGATCCCGCTGTAGAAGTCTTTAATCGACTGCGCGGAGAACGATGAAGGGCAAGCGGCTCTTTGCACTCATAGTTGCAATCCTGGTGCTGGCCGGTACCGGCTATGGCTTTTGGCGCTGGGGTAACGGTCCCAAAGAGTCCCCCTATGTGACAATGCCGGTGCAACGGGGGAACATCACTCAAGTCGTTTCTTCAACCGGGACACTGCAAGCCGTTATAACGGTCTTGGTGGGTAGCCAAGTCTCCGGGACCATTGACCAGCTGTTCGCCGATTTCAATACCAAAGTGAAAGCGGGCCAGGTGGTGGCTCAACTGAATCAAGACAAGTTCAAAGCCGCTGTCGATCAAGCTCGGGCCAATCTCCTCGCCGCAGAATCCAATTTAGCCAAGGCCAAAGTTACCGTCGTTGACGCGCAGCGAACCCTAGAAAGAAATCGTGAACTGCGCAAACGTGATTTGATGCCTCAAAGCGACCTCGATGCGGCACAGACCGCGTACGATGCTGCGTTAGCACAGTTGGAGGTCAATAAAGCGCAGTCGGCGCAAGCCCAAGCCGCATTGAGTCAAGCGACAGTCGATCTCAATAATACGGTCATCCGCTCTCCCGTGGATGGCATTGTCATTTCGCGCAACGTGGATGTTGGGCAAACCGTCGCGGCTTCCCTCCAGGCGCCGACCTTGTTCACCATTGCCAACGACCTCTCCAAAATGGAAGTGCATACGAACGTAGATGAGGCCGACGTCGGTAATGTGACTGAGGGCCAGGAGGTGAGCTTTACCGTTGATGCTTTTCCGGCGCGCCGCTTTCGGGGCCGAGTGCACCAGGTGCGCAATGCTCCCATCGTGGTTCAGAACGTCGTCACCTACGATGCCGTTGTTCGGATCGATAACAAGGACCTGCTACTGAAACCCGGTATGACGGCCAACGTACAATTTTTGGTTAGCCGCAAAGAAAACGTCTTGATGATTCCCAATATGGCCATGCGCTTCAAGCCGCCGGATCAGAAAGACGAAGCTCAGGAGCTGTTGCGCCGGGAGCAGACCCGGGCGGCGCCAACCTTAGGCGCTAAACGAACAAGCCGCTCCCCGGGTAGTGGCGCTGGCGGCGGAGGGCGCGGCGGTCGACGCGTTACACTCTATCTCCTAAGCGCCGGCAAAGCAGAGCCTGTCGAAGTCCAACTCGGCATCACCGACGGGTCCAAAACCGAGGTCAGAGACGGCGAGCTCAAGGAGAATGATCCGGTCATCATCGGATTGACAAGCGCGGGAGCGCAGACTCAAAGTGGCGTTGTGAACCCGTTTCAACCGAGTCAACCGCGCGGGTTTGGTTTTCGATGAGCGAAGTCATCCGCGTTGAGGAACTTCACAAGACGTACCGCATGGGCGACATAGAGGTGCCGGCGTTACGCGGCATTAGCCTCACCATTGATCGGGGCGAGTTCATTGCAGTTATGGGCTCCTCCGGTTCGGGCAAATCCACTTTTATGAATATCCTGGGTTGTCTTGACCGGCCTACCCGGGGAAAATATTTTCTCGAGGGAGAGGAAGTGGGTTCTCTGTCTCGAGATCAGTGGGCTCATATCCGCAACCAGCGGATCGGTTTCGTGTTTCAGGGATTCAACCTCTTATCCCGTACCACCGCCCTGGAAAATGTCGAGCTGCCGATGATGTATAACGGCTTTGCGGGCAAGCAGCGACACCAGCGGGCGGTAGAAGTCCTTTCGCTGGTGGGACTCGGCCAACGGCTTGATCACGCACCCAATCAGCTTTCCGGTGGCCAACAACAACGGGTCGCCATTGCGCGGGCTTTGGTTAATGGTCCATCATTGGTTCTTGCGGATGAGCCTACCGGAAACTTGGACTCTTCGACCAGCGCGGAAATCATGACCTTGTTTCAACGACTGAACTCGGATCAGGGCATCACGATCGTGGTGGTTACGCACGAACAAGATATCGCCGACTACGCACAACGGCGAGTCATGTTTCGTGATGGCGTAATCGTCTCGGACGAAAGGAAGGATACAAGCTCGAAGCCGTCAGTGGATTGGAGTGGGCGCAGTAAGGGCATTTAGATAACGGCTTTCGAACCGAATCCAAAATCTAAAATCGAAAATTCAGTTATGTGGTTCATGACGTTTAGAATTGCGCTGCGGGCGCTGGCGCGAAATAAACTTCGATCGTTTTTGACGATGCTCGGAATCATCATCGGTGTTGGTGCGGTGATTGCCATGGTCGCCATTGGCGAAGGCGCCAAAGCGACGATTCGAGCCCAGATTGCGAGCCTGGGGACCAACGTATTGATTATTTTGCCTGGCACTGCGACTCAAGGCGGCGTCAGGACAGGTTTTGGAGGCGTCAATACCCTCACCGAGGGGGATGCCAAGGCAATCAGGGAGGAGATTCGTCCGGTGGCGTTTGTATCGCCCGTATTGCGGCGACCGGAACAGATCGTTGCGGGCAATCTCAATTGGAATACCCTGGTGCAAGGCGTAGCACCTGAATTTCAATACATACGCGAGTGGCAAGTGGCGGGGGGCCGTTTTCTTCACGATGGCGACATCGAAAACGACGGCAAGGTAGCCGTCCTGGGCGAAACCGTAGTTAGAAACCTCTTCGGCAATGATGATCCGGTCGACGCGGTCATCCGCATTCGCAATATTCCTTTTCGTGTTGTTGGAGTACTGGCGCCGAAAGGGCAGAGCAGCCAGGGGGCCGACCAGGACGATACCGTCCTTATTCCCTATACCAGTATGCAGAAGCGGTTGATGCGAATAACCTATGTTCAGACTATCATTGCATCGGCCGTGAGCGCCGATCGGGTGCAGGAGGCGCAGGAGCAAGTGACCCTCTTGTTGCGTCAACGCCACAGGATCCAACCGGAACGGGAAGACGACTTTTTCATTCGCAATCTTTCGGACATCTCCGAGGCCGCTTCCAGCAGCGCGCGGGTTATGGCTGTGCTTCTCGGCGCGGTGGCTTCCATCTCGTTGCTGGTGGGAGGCATTGGGATCATGAACATTATGCTGGTTTCGGTGACCGAGCGGACGCGTGAAATCGGAATTCGCATGGCGGTAGGTGCGCGCAGCCGCGACATCATGTTGCAGTTTCTCGTCGAAGCGGTCGTGATGGCGGCCACCGGCGGTAGCGTCGGCATCCTGCTGGGTATCGGTAGCTCGGAGATTTTAAAGTTTTGGGCCCAATGGCCGACTCTCGTCAGCCCGATTATCGTCGCCATTGCCTTTCTCTTCTCCGGTGCCGTGGGCGTCTTCTTTGGTTTCTATCCTGCTCAGAAAGCAGCCAATCTCGACCCCATTGACGCGTTAAGATACGAATAAGAACCTACGCTTTT
>Ga0081455_10000798_pt1 | contig 40562 bp, 46 predicted proteins | sample TabmetS3T2R1_FD_70207 | JGI IMG/M metagenome (GOLD analysis project Ga0081455, IMG submission 70207) | Tabebuia heterophylla rhizosphere microbial communities from the University of Puerto Rico - S3T2R1 | ecosystem: Host-associated > Plants > Roots > Rhizosphere ... | reverse complement strand
GTGACCTCCCCTCCCGCACTCCCCTCGGTACGGAAGGCAGATTGAAGAGAGCATACGGTGATGCAGTCCAGCACGCCTTCCTCCAGCGGTGAATGATTCGTGCTATTGTCTCAATGTGATACCCACTCGGAAGAGGTGAGAGACCTTGAGGTAGTTCTCTGAACCTAGCAGAATAGCTTCCCCTCTCGTGTCTTCCTCTCTCTGGGCTGCCAGGTGAGGTGTGCCTTGGTCTAGGCGAGTAGCGTCAGTGGCCTGGTCCTGCAGCGCCTCCAGGGTGTCGAGCACCTGCTCGGGCGCGACGTCCTGGGCGAGTTCTGCGAGCTCCGGATCGTGGCCGGTATCAAGCCCCAGATGCGCGGCGATGGCCATGGTCAAAGCGAGCAGTCGTGTGATCTCGTGCTCGGCGAGCAGGTTGATTTGTAAGTCCAGGTCAGCGCGCTTTTCCGCCTGGGCAGTCATCCGGTTCTGCGTGATCAGAATAAAGGTGGACAGAAAGATGGCTTCGACGGAGGCCACCATTGCTAGCGCTACAAAGGTGGGACCGAAGTGGGGCAGCGGCACGCCGGGCAAGTTGGCGATGATCCACCCCCGAACAGGAGAAGGTGGAAATAGACAAAGGGCATGCTGCCGGTGAAGCGGGTGATGGCGTCAGCCAGGTGCTTCTGCCAGCCCCCTTGCTGCACCTCACGGTGGTAGCGCCTGAGGAGCGTGCGAATATTCCGTTCGACCACCTGGACCGCGCCGGGTGGCGGATCAGGTGGCGCAGCGTCTGGGGTCATAGATACCTTCTTCCAGTGCCAGCGTTCCTCTGGACGCCCCGTCGTCAAGGGATGGTAGCCGCGCGAGGGCCGCGCCTAAGGTAGGGGGCGGACGGCCCGGATTTCGCCCACGTGTTCCTGAGCGGATGCAGGCCCGGTTTCCCAGGCCTGAAGCGCTGCGTTCCACCACAGGTGGCTGCCGTCGGCAAACACTGCTTCCGCGTTAGTATGGCTGGGGTCCGCCTGGGCAGTCGCTTCCTCATCATAGCCTTCTGCCCTCTGAATCACGGCCTCCCAGAGGCCGCGCGCGTAGGTGTGATCATCCTCGATGGGCGCCGGTGCACCATAGGCCTGGATAGCGGCGAGTGCCTGCTGTGCCTGCGTCATACAGTGTCCTCCTCTTGCGTCAGGGCTTAGGGTAGCAAACACCAGGGTCGTGCTCCTCAGGGGGAACTACGACCGTGTGGATTGCTGTCTCGCAGAGGGGTGCAAGGACTGTACCAGGCCCCATGAGATGCTATGGGCTGCCGGCAGACGCCGGACTCATTATGGCCTGCTGGAGGCGGTGAAGCATGAGGGGCGTCCTCTGCAACGGCATGAGGTACACAGTCCTCTGGACAACCACGGCTGTGGCTGGACCACGACTCTCCCGCTGTTCTGGCTCTCTCACATCAAGAAGCCTCTCTCAATCTGAGAAGGTTGTCTGTCCTCCACAGGGTTGCACACACCATCCCCAGCCGTAGGGCCCGTGCGGCAGACCCCAGGGTGGTATGAAACTTGCGGAGAGACATTCTCAGGCAAGGGGGAGGCCCTGCTGCAACGCGCTCTGCGTCCGACGCAGCCTCGCGGAGTACGGCCTCTCTCGACGTGAGATGCCCTCGTGGGGTGGCGGAGTCTTGCCTGTGAGTGTGCTCCCGAGAAGGGCACAGCACTGGCAGGTAGCGGGCGCGAGCGCACACCAGGAGGGCGCCACCCACAGGAGAAGCAAGGAGCACTGCGATGCAACTCAAAGAAGTTATGACGCCAAGCGTGGAAGTGATTGCGCCGGAGGCGACCATTCAGGCAGCCGCCGAGAAGATGAGCGACCTCGATATCGGCCTGCTCCCAGTCTGTGAGGGTAGGCGGCTGGTGGGCGTGGTGACGGACCGCGACATTACCGTGCGGGCGGTGGCAGAGGGTCGTGGTCCCGTGACAACGCAGGTTCGCGAGGTGATGACCCCCGACGCGATTTACGGGTTCGACGACCAGGATGTCGAGGATGCGGCCCGCCTGATGGAGCAGTACCAGATTCGGCGCCTCCCCGTCCTGAACCGCCGCAAGCAGCTGGTCGGGATGGTGTCACTGGGGGACCTCGCTGTCCACCCTGGGCAGCAGCCACTGGCGGGCAAGGTGCTTGAGCAGGTCTCGGAGCCGGGAACCTCGGGATGGACATAGCCAGGAGCCCCTGGCACGTGTGTCGGTAGCAGGTGCCCCGTGTGGTCAGGCCGTTACCGCTCATAAGATTCGCAGCGGGCGGCCTCTGACAACGGAATCAGGGCGCGGAGCGGGTCGCGTACGATGCGCTCACGCACCTCCGCGAGTGTGTGGCCACCCGCATAACTCACCGCGGACCGGAGATGACCACGGATGCGGTGCAGCACGTCCACGACGCTCCCCTGGTAGGCTACCTGCATCTGCTGGCCTTCTGGAGGCGTCTGCAGTGCCTCTACCAGCTCTGTCTGCTCCTCTCCGTCATAGAGAGCCTCGAAGACTGCCTGTGGGGACGTCATACCGCGGTAGAGCTTCGTCTTGTGGCCCGTCGCAGGATCGGTAATTACGGTCCCCGGGGCCTCGTCCGTGCCTGCTAGCAGACTACCCAACATCACGGCCGAGGCGCCACAGATCAGCGCCAGGAAGATGTCCTTGTCATGCTTAATCCCCCCATCGGCAATGAGTGGCACGGCCTCGCCTACCGCGCACCAGGCCTCGCGAATGGCCTGCAACTGGGGGACGCCTGCCGCCGTTTCGAGCCGGGTGCGGCAGCCGCGGCCAGGGCCAATGCCGACCTTGATACCATCGACGCCCAGCGCCTGCAGGAAGCACGCTCCTTCTGCAGTCCCAACATTGCCACAGATCAGGGCTGTCGCCTCGAACCGCTTCCGGAAGCTTTCGACTGCTTGCTGCATGACCTGCGAGTGGCCATGAGCCACATCCATCAGGATGACGTCAGCCCCGGCGTGCACAAGCTCTGCTGCCCGCTCCAGGTAGTCGCCCCGGACTCCGATCGCTGCGCCTACCAGCAACCGCCCTTTCGCGTCGGTGCTGGCATGGGGCCGTTGGTGATAGAGGATCAAGTCCTTCTTGGTGATGAGCCCGTGGATCCGGCGGTTGGCGTCGATCAGGGGGAGTTTTTCGAGGCGATGCGCGAACAGGACACGCGCGGCCTCGTCCCCGCTGATGCCCGGGGCCCCGGTGTGCAACTCCTCGACCGGGGTCATGAAGGCCTCGACTGGCTGATCCTCGGCATCCTCCTGCCAGGGTATGTCGCGGTTGGACAGTATGCCCGCCAGAATATTACTGCCCGCCGTCTCCTCAATGAGGAGCCCGGTGATGGCATGCTGGCGCAGAAAGGCCCGGGCGTCACGCATCGTCGTGCCCTTGGGAAGGCACAGCGGCTGCTCGACCACGAACCCATGGCTGCGCTTGACCTGCGTGACCTCGCGCGCCTGCCCTTCGATACTCATGCCCCGATGGATAAAGCCGATGCCTCCTTCGAGCGCCAGGGTTTTGGCCATGGCGGCCTCGGTGACACTGTCCATGTTCGCCGACACCACGGGCAGTGCCAGGGTCAGCTGCCGCGTGAGGCGTGCCGTGAGGCCGATGTCACGGCGGGAACGTACCACCCCCTCCTGCGGACGGACTAGGAAATCGTCGTAGGTCTTACCAAGAAAGATGGGTTCGAGTTCCATAATGTGCGTCCTTTGCACCATGGCTGTCCGTCCTGCTCAGCCAACGCCATATGCGCCGCCCAGGCCATGACCCACTGCATCAGCAAACTCTATGCCATTAACGGTCCCCATGGCCCTGCTCATGCAGGGCCCAGCAGGCGGTCATACTCCTGTTTAATCACGCCATAACACTCACAGCTGGTGGCCTCCAGGCCCGCACGGTCGAGCACCCGCATGATGCCGAGGCGGTAGCGGATCAGGCCGGCCTTTTGCAGCCGTCCCGCCACTTCCGTCACACTCGCCCGCCGCGCTCCGAGCATGAGCGCGAGAAATTCGTGCGTCAGAGGGAATTCGTCGCGGCCCACCCGGTCATGTGTCAGCAACAGCCAGCGAGCGCACCGCTGCTCGATGCGGTGGAGGCGATTACACCCCACATGCTGGGCGAGTTGGTTGAACAAGGCCAGGCTGTAACGGTAGAGGAGCTGGTGTAACGCGTCGGTCCCCTCGGGGAGCAGGCGGCCAAAGACCGCGGCGTCAATCCGGAGCGCCTCGCCGGGCACCTGGACGAAGGCCGTGAACGGGATCGTATTGGCGTACAGCACCAGGGGCAGCCCGATGAGCCCTTCATTGCCAATCGTCGCCACTTCGACCTGGGTGCCGTCCCCAAGCGTGCTGATGAGCGACACCACCCCGTGCAGCGGAAAGTAGACAAAGGGGATCGGAACATTAGGCTCGATGAGCCTCTCCCGCATGCGAAGGGCGACGAGTTCCAGGGCCAAAAGCAGTGGCTGACGTTCCGCCGGAGACAGCGCGCGGAGCAGCCGATTCTGTACGAGGTGTTCCTCAAGCGTGGGGGTGGCCATCTGCACGTCCTTTCCGCAAGAGAGGCATGCGCGCGATCTGCTCTTTGTACAATACCCTATCGCTATGCTATAGTGCCATGTGGTACGCTACCGTACGACTTGCGCTGACCTGGAGTCCGCCCCTACCGTCCCCTTGCTGCCAAGGCGGCTCGCAACAACCGTGCCGTCTGCGGGGTACGCGGCGCACCGCGCGCCCGTACGAGCGCACCGCAAACGTCCTCTCGTCACAGCGGAAGTGCCCGGACGCCCCGGGAACGAGCGAAGGCTGCCATGGATGCGCACGACAAAGTCAATATCCTCATGGTGGATGATCAACCCGCGAAGTTGCTCAGTTATGAAGTGATCCTCCGTGAGCTAGGCGAGAATCTCATCCCAGCCACATCGGGCCGGGAAGCCCTGGCGCACCTGCTCCACACCGACATCGCCGTGGTCCTTATGGATGTCCACATGCCGGAGATCGACGGCTTTGAGCTGGCCGCGATGATCCACCAGCATCCCCGCTCCCAGCAGACGGCCATCATCTTCATCTCGGGCGTGCATCTGAGTGACCTCGACATGCTCAGGGGCTACGAACACGGGGCGGTGGACTATATTACCGTCCCGATCATCCCGGAGCTGTTGCGGGCGAAAGTGCGCGTGTTCGCGGATCTCTATCGGAAGACGGTCGCCCTGCAGCGGGAAATCGCCGAACGCCAGCGCCTGGAACGCGAAGCCCTCCGCGCGCAGCATTTCCTGCTCTTAGGACGTCTGGCCACGAGCGTGTCGCATGAAATCCGGAACCCCTTGAGCGCCATTACGCTCCATGTCGAGCTCCTCCAGGAGGAACTGCAGCAACCCTCTCCGAACAGTGCGGAGGTGCTGGCGCAGTCCTTCACCGAAATCACCACCCAACTGGGACGGCTCCATGACCTCGTGCAGGATTATTTGTCCTTAGCCCGCGTGGCCACCATTGAGCGGACCCCGCAGGATCTGGGCGTCGCGATCGAGACCTGGGCGCACGAGTGGCAGCCGCTGGCGGCGGCGCAAGGGGTCACCCTACAGCTCGAGGGCCTCACGACTCTGGGGCAGGCGGTGTTTCATGCGAACACCCTTCGCCGTGTGCTGCTCAACCTCGTCCACAATGCCCTCGATGCGATGCCCCAGGGGGGCACGCTTACCCTGGCCGCCCAGGGCACGGCGACCCAGGTGCAGCTGCACGTGCGGGACACCGGAAACGGCATCCCCGCCGCGCAGCTACCCCATATTTTCGAGCCTTTATATACGACGAAACCGGAAGGGACGGGGTTAGGCCTCTATATTGTGCAGGAGATAGTCACGGCGCATGCGGGAGAGATTACGGTGCAGAGTGTCGAGGGGCACGGCACGACCTTTCTCCTCACCCTGCCGCGTGCAGAAGCCTAGGGCGGGAGGGTGGGCGAGGGGACCACGCAGATAACGGTGGAGAGTCCTGCGAGGGGTACGGCACGACCTTTACCCTCACGCTCCAGCTGATCCTCGACGAGGCATCCGCATAGACGCGATGCCCTATCAGCCTGAGAAGGGCTAATCATCTCCTTCACTGCTCCCCTCGTGTGCTGTTGCCATGGGCTGCCTCGCGGCGTGTGCTGCGGATACACCTGATGCTGAACACACCGACAGACCTCCACCGTGGCCAGGAATGCATCCGAGACGCTACGCAGTTGCTAGAGCGCGTTGGGACGCGTCTCACACAATCCAAAACACTGATCCAACGTGGGAAAGCACGCACCGTAGCATGCCCAACCAAGCGTGCCTTCGATAGACGTCTGGAAGTCTTCTGGCTCCAAACGGTGGTAGGCCTTCTGACCGAAAAACCGCCCCAGTGCCTGGCGCATGGGCCGGGTCAGCGGGGCGGGCGGCGGCGTGACGGGCTGCCCTCCAGCGTGCCTCTTCACGGCGGCTGGGGAGAGGCCATCACATGCGGCAAGTCGAGGGCCGTGGACGGGCGGACATCCGCTTTGAGGATGGTCTGCATTAAGTGGAGGGCGCTCGCGTTCTCGCGGACAGTCTGCGAGGCGACACAATCCGCTGGGATGATGAGCCTATACCCCCGCATATAGGCATCATTCGCCGTAAACAGCACACAGATGTTGCCGGCTATCCCCGTCAGAATCAGGGTGTGGACGCCCAGCGCCTGTAATAAGAGCTCCAATGTTGTCGAATAAAAACCAGAATGCTTGGGCTTGAGCACAAAATAGTCTTCGGCGTCTGGCTGCAGCAGTGCGGCGAGAGGCTTCCCGCAGACGTCCTCGTCGAGGCAATGGTGCAGCAATTTCTGAAAGTCGGATTGCCAGCGGCCAAAATTATCATTGACATAAATGCTCGGAATCCCAGCGCGCTTGGCTCGGCGTTTCAGGGCCGCGAGCTTTGTGGCCATGGGCAGGGCCTGTTTGAGCAGGGCTTTGCCGTGCGCAAAGTCGAGATCATTAATGACATCAATGAGAAGCAGGGCAATGGGGGCCGTATCCGGGGCATTGCCATGTAAATCGTGCTGCTGGCCTGGCATCCCGCTCTCCTCCAGCCGGGGAAGGAGGTGCACCGTAGAGCGCTAGGGCTCGGCGAGTTCAAGTATAAGAGTATATCCTAATATGCGTCTCGTGAATCCTCTGACGGCACGGTAACCTGTTCCGCATGAGAGCAGGACTCTCAGAGTAAAAGCCCTGCTCGCCATGCTGCGTGCGACACGCCAGGGACACAGTCACACCCGGGCCAGTGCGTGCCGCGATGTTCTTCTGAGGAAACAGGGCCTCCACTCACCGCGACCAGGCGTCGCGGATGGGCGCGTCGTAGGCACGCCTGGCTACCGTGGGGCAGGACTGGGCGGGCTTGCAGGAGCCGGGACGCTCGTGCCTGGGCTATTCGGCGTCTCGCTCCGGCGCTGCACATCCGGGTTGGTGGGCGTCCGCGGCAGCTCGCCCTGGCGCCGCAGTTCCTGCTCGCGACTCGTCTCTGGCATCGCAGGGGTGCCAGGCGGTGTCGGGTCGCGCAGCGCCGGGTTGAGCGGGTCGGGGGCCGTTGGAGGGGGAGTCGGGACCCCTGGACGTCCTGGGGCGTCCCCAGGGTTGGCCTGACCCGGGGTACCCGGGAGGGTCCCGGGCGTCCCAGGCCGTGCGCCCGGACTGCCGGGCGCTCCAGGACTCCCAGGAGCACCCGGGCCTCCACCCGGGGCGCCTCCCCCAGCCTGGGCCCACGCCAGGGTGGATGCGAGACAGAGCACCGGTAACGATCGCGCGAGTGTCTTGGCAAATGTTCGGAACATAGGATCTCTCTCCTTGTTCAATGTGCATCATGGTTGGAGGCATGCCACGGCCAGCGGCCCATCGACCACTGCTAGCACGCCTTCCCATAGCTAGAGCAAATAGTATGCCAGCAGCGCGGGCACCAGGCTTCCGTCTGCAGTGTACACAGGGGGGTAAATGCAATGATGATGAGAGTTGGCTGCTCTTCATATGGGAAGATTGGGACTCCAATTTCTGAGGAGCACAGCAGCCCCCGTTGTCCATGCCGTCGCCGTGCTGTTGCCGCAGCCCCTCGCCGTGGAGTGACTGCTGAAGATGCTCCTGGACGACACGAGCGGGCTGGCCGGGACGCTTTCGCAGCGGGGCGCCCAGCAGCAGCCCGACCACGAGCACAGTGAGGAGCACGCCAGACGAGGTTTCTTGCTGTCGCTCATTCGTAGGATGGTCTTCCTCACAAGCGCACATGACAACAGGAGGTGCTGCGGGGGCAAGAAGGAGACCCGGTGTAATGGCTGCTGAGACACCGGGTCTGCTCATACACAACAGGAGATATAGTCGATCCGGAAAGGGAAACATCTAATCCTACGGCCATAGAACGGAGCATATGGCCGTAGGAAAGGTCAGAGCATTTGTGGGGAGGTACCCTAGTGCTCCTACTGAAAGCCTACCGCCATGGCGCATGCGCTCACAGGTGGGCAAGAGCTCTTTTTTGTGTAGGACGGTTTCCTTGAGACCTGTCAGATATTAGCTTCTTGGCACAGAGGTCCAAGAGGGGGTAGGATACAGGAAGCATCGTAAAAAATCATGCGAGGAGTCTTCCCATGTCCGCACCTCCCCATACCCCAAGCAGTCCTTTACTACACCAGAAATTGACGCGTGGGTGCTGGCCGCCCAAGAGCAGCGTGCGAAGCTGCACCTCCAAGCCGCAGGACCGTGCAATAGCGACGAACGCCATGCAACCTTTGCGCAGCTGTCCCAACTGCTGTAGAGGCTTTTGAGGAAATCTGCCTGGTCAGCGAAGCGTTGCGGGAAGACAGTCAGGCATTACGCAGTCACGCCGAGGAGGTGTGTGAACGTTCTCGGCAAATCCTCGACCGCCCTCGAAGCTTCGGCGAGCTATCCTTTCGGTTTGCTGCCCCGTCGCCTGAGGAGGGGCAGCAAGCGGAAAGCCTGAGGCTCGACGTCTTCAAGGACGGGATCACCCCCCGCGAGCAGCCATAGCCGATCTGCTTGGGGAGGGTGTTTCCCTGCACAGCTCCCTCTGCCGGGATTTCTCCCTGTGTGGCTCGGGGCGAGGGACAGCCAGCGTGAGGAGGAGGGATGAAACAGCTTGGCCATACGTTCCAAGGAAAAAAATGTGCCCGCTGTCGGCAAGCGATCGAGAGCGATCCGGCCTTTGCCGATGATCTCTGGTATCATCGCACCTGTCTTGAAGAGGGGATAAGAGCGCTGCAACACGCCCAGGCACTCGCGGCCCGCTATATCTGTACGCGGGCAAGTAGCAGGAAGGAGCCTATAGACGTGGGTCCCGATAACAGGTATTATCTGGGGAGATAGTAGAGGGCAGCGAGAGGTAGTATAGAATAGTTATCGTTGCTCAGAACTGTGTTAGAGGAGCCTTGTCGTGTCCACCTCTTCCCATGGCCCTCAGATTACCACCCCGGAAATTGACGCATGGTTACTGGCTGTCGCAGCCAGGCACGCCGCCATTCACCAAAAAGCCGCACACGCGTGGCATGGTCATGCCTTCCATGAGGCCTTTACCGATATGTCTGTCTTGTTCCTGGAAGCCTTTGAAGAAGTCCGTGTGGTGAGCGAACAGCTCCGAGAGGAGAGTCAAACCGCACGGTCGAGGTCCATCGCCCTACGAGACCACTATGCCCAACTCCTTGAACAGAGCGTGGCAACCATGGAACGCCTGGCGCAGTTTATCCCACCCACACCCGAGGAGACAAGCCAGACCGAAAGCCAGATGCCGGAGATGTTCAGGGCAGGGCAGAGGCGAAAGAAACAGTATGGGTGACAGAGTCGCAGGAGGGGCCTGCCTTGTGCGGTGTGCCCTCGCTATGACCCATTTTTTCTCGTCTGCTGTATCCTCCCTGTTAGGGAGTCTCCTGGCCGGGGACGGAGGTGCACCGTCGAGCGCTAGGGCTCGGCGGGTCACGTGGTTTACACGCGTCCCCGCCACGTGTCCGCCATTCTGGCAAGCGGTCACACCATTGTAAATAGACGGCAGCGAGCAGCGCCGATCCCTTCCGGGAGGGTCGTGCTGAGGCTGAGGAGGAGACAGAGTTGACCCCTGCGACATCCTCCTCGGTCCCTCTCGCCTGCACACCTCCTCTGCATGATCACGTTCTCACGCGTTGTAGTATGAACTAACAGTGTCATGCCTAGATGAACTCTATACGGTGCACGCTCGAGCGTGTCGCGTCCACCTGAGTTGCGCCAGCCACCCAACCGTGGAGAGACCACATGCCGACCTTGCGCTTGCAAGGTCAGAGGCTGATAGTGGGGAGCTCTGACCACCGAGCACCGTCGGCTACACTCCGCACGCATAGCAACACAAGGATGACGCGGTGTGTATGGCCTGACGGTGGGCCGGGGCGTGGGGCGTGCACGGCCTGAAGCGGACATGGTACAAGCATGCCCGAACACGACGACCGCGACACGACAAGGCAACGCAGCCGGAGAAGCAACGATGCGCAAAATACTACGGGATAATAGTCTCAGCTTGGTGATGTTCAGTCTGTTCGGGCTGTGCTTGCTCGGGTACAGTCTCGCCGGGTATGCCGCGTACCACGATGACCAGCAGGCTCATCGGCAACCCCCCATGCGCTACACAGCCTATATTACGAGCAGCCATTTTTGGGCCTCGGTGTTGGAAAACTGGGAGAGTGAATTTTTACAGATGGCGGCCTATGTCCTGGCGACGGTGTTTTGCTTTCAGCGGGGCTCGGCGGAATCCAAAGATCCGGATGCCCACGAGGAAGTGGACGAGGACCCGCGCCAGCATCAACACGAGCCGCAGGAACCAGGCCCGGTCCGCAAAGGCGGGCTCGCGCTCACCCTCTATGCCCATTCTCTCTCCACAGCGTTCGCCGTGCTGTTCGTGGTGTCCTTGCTCGGCCATGCGGCGAGTGGGACACGCCAGTACAACGACGAGCAGCGCGTCCACGGCCAGGCCCCCGTGTCCATGCGCCAGTATCTGGGTACTGCACGCTTTTGGTTTGAGTCGTTCCAGAATTGGCAGAGCGAATTTTTAGCTGTGGGCAGCGTGGTGGTGTTGTCCATCTGGTTGCGGGAGCGCGGGTCACCTGAGTCCAAGCCCGTGCACCGCGCCCATGCAGAAACAGGTCGGTAAAGACGCGGCTGGGTGTGCAGCGCAGGTGAAGAGCGGCGACAGCGCGTGAGACCCTTGCCTCCCACAGCCTGAGGGGAGCTCCTCTCGTCGTGGCATGGTCTTTGCTCTCTTGTCTTTCCACTCGCAGAGAGACAGTCCCCCAGCCACGGAGGAGGCGTATGGAGCAGCATCGGTCATCGTACCAAACACGCGTGCAGGCGCAGTGCAGGGGTGTCAACCGAGCATGATGTCGGGTGTGACGCTGTCCGTGCCCGAGACCGAGGATGGACAGGACAAGAGGAGGAGCTGGTGCGCCTCCCAGTGGCGCGGGGAGGCGCACGCTCGAGTAAGGGCCAGTGCACGATGAATGATCTGACTATTTACGATACGCTCGCTGAGAGTTGGTGGCAGGCTGGCAGTCCGTTACATCTGCTGGCGCGGATGAATCCCGCCCGGTTTGCCTACTTTGACCCTCTGGTACGCCACTGGCCGGGCCTTCGCGTGCTCGATGTGGGCTGTGGCGGGGGACTGGCGGTGGCGTGTCTGGTGCAGCGCGGTGCCAGGGTCATGGGCCTGGACCTGTCATGGGCGTCGCTGCACGTCGCAGCCCGCCAGACCCGCCGGCCCGGCTGTCCGGAGGCGGTTTTTACGTGTGGACGGGCTGAAGCGCTCCCCTTTGCCGACGCCAGCTTTGAGGTCGTGTGGTGTACAGACGTGCTGGAGCATCTCGCGGATCGCCCGGCGGCGATCGCGCAGATCGCCCGGGTCCTGAAACCCGGCGGGCTCTTCTTGTATGATACGATTAATCGCTCCTGGCTCTCCAGGCTGCTGGTGATCGGGTTTTGGGAATACCTCGCCCGGGTAGCACCACGGGGCACCCATGACTGGCGATTGTTTCTGACGCCCGCGGAACTCCACCGTCTGCTGATCGACCACGGCCTCCAGCCGGGCACGATCCAGGGCATGCTGCCGGTCTGGTGGTCGCCCTGGCGCGGCTGGCGTTTCCGCCTGATACGGTATACCGGTATTCTTTACCTGGGATATGCCGTGAAGCTTGCGGCGCCACCGCAGGGTGGGGGAGGCGAGCCCAGGCCAGCGGCCACGGCGGCGCAGGCGACGCGGGGCGCAGCATGAACCAAGGGGGACGCCGTACGTCTGGCTGCTGTGCGCCGTGACCGCGTTCCGCGAGGGGGACCGTCGCCCAGCGCGGGACATGCCTCGCAGGGCTGACGCACGCGTTCCCGCACCACTGGCGCTGTGCGGTACACTGGCGCGGCTCTAGGAGCAACCGCAGCCTGCGGGGGTGACGGTGAGGGATGGCAGGCACAAGACCGATGTCGTCGTCGTGGGAGGGGGCCCTGCCGGGCTGGCTGCGGCTATCGCGGCACGCTTGCAGGGATTGCGGGTCGTCGTGCTGGAAGCCGCGCACCCGCCCATCGACAAGGTGTGTGGCGAAGGGGTAATGCCGGAGGCCCTGGCCGCCCTGCGGCGCCTGGGCGTCCACCTCACACCTGAGCACGGCACCCCCTTGGTCGGCCTCCGGTTCGTGGACGGCGCACGGAGTGTGGACGCCCGCTTTCCCTCTGGTATAGGTGTGGGTATCCGACGTCCCCTGCTCCATCATGCCCTCGTCGAGCGTGCTCACGAGGTCGGGGTGTCGATCCACTGGGCCACCCCTGTCCGGGCGGTCGCTCCCGCTGTGGTGCAGAGCAAGAGGCTCAGTGTGGCATACCGCTGGCTCATCGCTGCCGATGGGCTGCATTCGGCCATACGCCGGTGGACCGGGCTCAACCAGATCGCCGTCGAACGCAAGCGTCTCGGCTTTCAACGCCACTACCGTGTGCCACCCTGGTCGGGGTTGGCCGAGATCCACTGGACCCAGCATTGTCAGGCGTGTATCACGCCCGTCGGTGCCGAGGAGGTGTGCGTGTGTCTCCTCACCACCGAGACGCGCGTGCGTTTTCATGACCTCTTCGCCTTGTTTCCGCAGGTGGCGGCGCACCTAGAGGGCGCGACCCCCACGACGGCCGTGCGCGGTGCGGTCACGGGCACCCGCCGGCTGGCCCGCGTCTACCGGGACACGGTGGCACTCGTGGGGGATGCCTCGGGCAGCGTGGACGCCATCGCCGGTGCAGGCCTCGGTCTCGCCTTCCAGCAGGCCGAGCCACTCGGAGAGGCCTTGGCCAGGGGGGATCTGGCTCTCTATGCCAGCGCCCACCGCGATCTGGCCCGCCGGCCAGGCGTGATGGCCTCCCTGCTGCTGTTGATGGATAGCCGCCCCTGGCTACGCCGAGGGGCAATGCGGGTCCTCGCCGCTGAGCCAGCACATTTCGCGCGTCTCGTCGCCCTCCATGTGGGACAGCATGCGCCCGCCACCTGTGGCTGGCGGGCACTCCTTGCCCGCGCACTTGATCTCTGTTTGTAGAAGGGCACAGGGGGGCCCGCCGTTTTGGAGCAAAGAACAACGATCCTCAGGGTGTGTATGGGCTAGCTTCTGTGCAAGATTCGCCGGGCTTAGCCGGGGCATACGAGATAAGCTGCAGAGGTGGAGCTGGGCGATGTTCTAGCCTTTGATATTGCCGATAGGTGTTAAGCGCACCACGCGCCGGCTGATACCGGCCTGCTCGGTGGCTGCAACGACATCGTCGATGTCCTTATAGGCGCCGCCAGCTTCCTCCGCTAAGCCCGCCCACGAGGCCGTGCGCACATAAATACCGGCCGCGGCCATGTCGCGCTGCAGCGTGTCGCCACGCCATTGCTTGCGTGCTTTGGTCCGACTTATCACGCGCCCACTGCCATGCGCTGTGCTGAAGAAACTCTGGGCCCCATCGGGCACACCGACCAGCAGATACGAGCCCGTCTCCATACTGCCGCCAAGGATGACCGGTTGCCCGACGTCTCTATAGCGTTCGGGCAGTCCCTCCAGATTGGCCCCAAAGGCACGCGTGGCGCCCTTGCGATGCACGAGGAGCACACGTTCCTCGCCGGCGACCGTATGGCGCTCGAGCTTGGCCGTTTAGCTGATGCGATAGCGGAGCAAGGCGCCTACACCATCGTAGGCGGCTAGACGCTCGTCTGGCACAATCACCTCGACCTCGCCATCGGTCTGCAGGACGGCTTGCACCATCCCTTCCCCCAACTCGGTGGCAGTCGTCTGGCCGCCGCAGACCGGACACTGGGACGGCGTCGGGCCGTCGCCGATATAGTGACAGTGCGCACAGCACCAGCCGTCACTGCGGAAGTCTTTCTGAAGCACCAGCTTCTGCACCCGTGCCGTATTCACCGCGGTCAGCGTGTCTTGCTGACCAAGGACCGCGAGGCCCCCATGGCCCGCACGATCCAGGAGCACCTGTACTGTGGCCTGCTCCTCTTCCCGCTCATGGCGTTGGATGGCTTCCTGGGCCACAGCAAGAATATGAGCCCGGTCGTCATGCCTATCGAGGCTGAGGGTGTCAATAATCTGCTGTTGCACGGCGGGTGGCAACCAGCCGCGGAACTGCGCCACGATGTCCGGTGGCCCACTGACGAGCAGCTGGGTATGAGGATGCGGCTCCATGTAGGCGGCGATATACGCCGCGACGTCTTTGTGATGGCGGTCGATTTGCTCCTGCACGTGTCGCTGATAGCGGGCCTGCGCCCAGCCGCCCTGCTTGTGACGACCGTGCACGTCATTCACAAACTCCATCTCGGTCAATAGCCCTCCCAGCACGACTTCATAGACGTGGGCGGTCCGGGAGTCCACCATGACCAGGAGGGCATTGGTATAATCCTCATCCAGGCGGGCTAGTTGGCGGAGCATCGGGCTATCGGCAATGGTGAATTCGTCCTCGAACGGCACGGGTGAGGAAAATTCGACCCACAGATCGGCTGCATGGCACGCAAAGCACGCCATGCCAGGCGCGTTGACTTCTGCCATGCCGCGCAAGCGCTCGTCCACCCATTGGGTGAGGCGTGCGAGGTCGTGCTCCAGACTCGCACGGGCGGCGTCCGAGTCCAAGGGTAAGGCCCGCGCTTGGCGTACGTGCTGCGTCACAAACGTCGCGACCCGCTCCCACTGGTGCTGATCGCGCCATTGCGTGTCGAGATACACGCTCAGGACGGGCATCGCGCCGGCTGTAAAGCGGGCGAGCTGGCGCAATTCCTTCGTGATTTCCATAATGTCTCCTTTCTCAGTGCGTGCTCTGTGTGCTTCGCCATGCTATCTCCTCCCTCCTCCCTCCCATGCGCCCATGAGGGCTTAAGACTATCGTGGAATGACGCGTGAGGCCTGTGGTCCCGCGTTGCCAGCTTCAATGTCCAGTTCGACGACCATACCCACAGCCAGTTGTTCAAACGCGAGGCCGTGTACGGCGTGCGCGTGAAAGTACACGTCTCGGCGTGCGTCAGTCTCAATAAAGCCATAACCGCGATCGGGGAAGAGCCGCACAATCCGTCCCTTGGGACGCGGGCCAGGCTCTTTGACGATCCTGCGGCGCTGGGTACGATAGTCCTGTAAGGCGCGCGCGACAGCCTCCAGGACGGCATGCAGCGCATCATCGATCGTCTCAGCCGTTTTACTGGCATTCAGCGTCTTCCCGGCCAGAGCCAGAACGATATGCGCTGCATCGGCTCCCTGCATATGGTGCGTGGCTTTGTCTACGACCACCCTGGCGTGCAAAATGTCGTCATGGGGCATATTGAGTTCGTCTAAACGTGTGGTAATCCAGTCCTGCAAGGCCGGCTGGACCTCGGTATGCCGCCCTTCAATCTCTACCTGCATATGGCTCCCCCTCTGCTGAGCTCCTTGCTTACGGTCGCGCGCAGCGCCTCGTCATCCCTTGAGATGGTTCTAGAAGGGTATGTGCAACCTTTATGCCAGCACAGCATGGTATAGCGTATCCTCGTGGGCATACCCGTCGGTGCGTCAAGCATGGCGCATAGCCGACCTTAGGCCCCGGCTGCTGGGTCGCCCTCGTACGGTGGAGCTCCCTCCACCGTGTGACTCAGACAGAGATAGGCGTTGAACGTGGGTTTGGGGACAAAGATCACATTGGGCACGTCGCCGTGCTTCTCCGGCCACAACTGCACCACGAGGCACAGGACGGGTGCCCCTTGCAACGTGTGCTCCCCTTGAACGCCGATGACCGTGCCTTGCTGCTCCGCCGCCATCTGGGCACTTCCAGCATTCCACGCCGTTTTCGCAATGACTGTCCGCCCGATCCAGTGCTTCGCTTCGTCGAGGGTGAACTGTTCCATCGGTATCCTCCCGCTGTCATGCAGCATCACATTCCTATGAGAATAATCCAGAGGGGTGTTTTCATGCGACGAGGGTAAAGGCAACGCCTCCACGGATGATGCCATCGGATGGCGTGGTGGAGTAGTGAGCCTCAGATGGTGCAAGCAGCTCACACCGTAATCTCCTACTCCTGTTCCTAGCAGGGCTTTTGGTCTTAGCTCTCATCTTTCATCCTCCTTGCCGTCACACCACCGTGCGGCGCCGTGCGCACGGCCGTACTCTGTGCCTCGCACGACCCCAGCTACGACGCCGGCAGCTCATGTGTGGGCCTCGCCAACGTGGCGTGCTGTCTCTGGTCACGCAGTCCTCGTGGCAGGCAAACCGCCAGCACCCTAATCAGGGAGGGGGCGCAGACAGAGGTGGCGGAACCATACGGGGTCGCCGTGATGCTGGAGCGCAATATGGCCGCGGGCCGCTTGGCCAAAGCCGGGCAGCACCTGAAACTTGCTGTGGGCCACCAGCGCCGTCAAGGCAGCGCTATGCAGGGTATACGCCACGACCAGCACCGCATTGAGCCAATGTTCTACGTGGCTGGCACGGACCACGACGCGGGCTGTATTGAAGCCGTCATGCGACTGGAGCACCTTCTGCCGTGGCGCGATCAGCCCATAGAGAGCCCCTGCCGACGTCTCTGGCGTCTGGCCGTCCGGATGGTGGGCATCGTCGAGCAGCTGCATTTCCAGACCACTCTGCCAGGCGTGTGGCAGCGCCTCCGTGACGCGATAGAGCACACCACTATTGCCACCACGGGCGACACGCCACTCCAGGGTGAGCTCGAAATGCCGGTACTGCTGGCGCGTGATGAGGTCAACGGGCTCCGCCTCCGCCACCGTGCGAAGCATGCCCCCCTCACTCACCCAACTGCCCTCAGGAAAGATGTCCTGCTGATAGCCTCGCCAGCTCTCGCGTGGCAGGGTGTCGAGGGTATATATACCCTTCTCCTCGGCCCGCTCCCTTTCGCCCCAGAGGGGGATGAGAGCACGGGCGTGTTGAGCTTCGTGGTCCCTGGAGAAAAGCCTTTCAATATCATACGCCTAAGTCCCCCATGGGATGTAGAAACCCTGAAATCTATTGTAAGTCCCTCAGGTGAGGTCATGCGGGCCCCGTATCCATGGCAACAAACGTATAGCCGGTGCCTTCGTCGATTGGCGTAATCTGTACTTGTTGGGCCCGGTGTCCCGTTTCGCGGTAGAGCATCTCCCCAATGAGGTGTGCTACCTCGGCGTGGCTAGCTTCGCGGGGCAGGCGTGTATCATACCCGGGGAGCATCGTGGGGGCGTCGCCGGGACGCTCATCAATGAAGAGCATCCACCTCGGCGTCGCTGCATGGGTCGTATCCCAGTGGAGTCGTCCGCTTATGGCGTGTTCCATGGTCATCTCCTGAGCGCGCAAAGCGCGATACATGTCCCTGCATGCTCTGTCACTCCTGGACCGCGATGCGTATCTATCGCGGCTCTCCTGTATGAGGAGGTGACTATACTGTCTCGCGGCCTAGGCCGTCTAGAGGCAGACTCTTGCAACTTGTGTACCGGGCTTGCTGCGGTGACGCAGTGGAGATCAATCCCGTGGATCAAGGCCCATGCAGGGAGGGACACCCCCCTCAAAGTGAGAGGAGGCCTCTCACTTTGAGGCGACGAGGCAGGAGGGGCCTCGGGGCAGAGGGCTAACCGCACCACCCCTGCCACGGTCGCGTGGGACGGCACGCAGCCTGGTATGCAAATTGCTCACACTGCCCTCACTAAAGACCTAGAGGTCCCAAGGCGTGCCAGGACCGTGCGGACTACCGCTGATCTCCACATCAGGGCCTCGGGAGGAGAGCATGGCCATGCGTGCACCGCATACAGCACAACCAATCTGGCAGCGCGACGTCCAGATTCCCTCTGGGAAGGCCAATGCCCAGCTCCGCTGTCAGAAAGCCCTGGAGATCATCCCAGGGGCCACGCATCTCTTTGAGGAACCAGGAGCGCTCGCACACGTCGCGCAGCTCGCTGCAGGGTGGTTCCAGCAACACTTGCATCCTGCACGTATTTCGGCGGAACAACAGCGAGCACTCTTAGATGAGTAGACACTAAAGGAGAAAATCATGCGCTATCGCGATCGCCTTGCAGCAGGGCAGCAACTGGCCGAGCAGCTGAAGCGGTACGCCAACCGTCCAGACGTGCTGGTGCTGGCGTTGCCCCGTGGCGGCGTCCCCGTTGGCTTTGCCGTGGCAGAGGTCCTGCACACACCACTCGATGTCTTTCTCGTGCGTAAACTAGGAGTGCCCGGGCACGAGGAATTGGCCATGGGCGCCATCGCTAGCGGTGGCGTGCGAGTCCTCAATGAAGACCTCGTGCACTTCCTCCAGATCCCCCTCACCGTCATCGACGCCGTAGCGGCTCAGGAGCAACAGGAACTGGAGCGGCGCACGCGGCATTATCGTCGTGACCGCCCCCCTCTTGACGTGCATGGATATACGGTCATCCTAGTTGATGATGGTCTGGCGACCGGCGCGACCATGCGGGCTGCCGTCGTGGCCTTGCGGCAACAGCAGCCGGCCCGGATTGTCGTGGCTGTTCCTATTGCCGCCAGTACCGTGTGTCATGAGTTGGAAACGGTGGCGGACGAGGTGGTGTGTGCCGAGACCCCAGAACCGTTCTATGCCGTGGGCCTGTGGTACGAGGACTTTGAGCCAACCAGCGATGCCGAGGTCTGCGACTTGCTCGCACAGGCAGCGCATAGGCCAGCCGCCCTGTCTCATACAGGATGAGGAGGGAGTGCGTCATGCCAAAGGCGACTCTCAGCAGACAGCTCGAGACGGTGGCGCATCCGATCACAGGCGCACCCGCCGATTATGATCCACTACTCACCCTCGTTGGCAATACCCGCTTTGTCCTGCTTGGCGAGGCCTCCCATGGGACGCACGAGTTCTATCGCGCGCGCGCCCAGATCACCCAGCGCCTCATCCAGGAGCAGGGTTTCACCGCGGTGGCCGTCGAGGCGGATTGGCCAGACGCCTATCGTGTCAATCGTTACGTGCGTGGGGTCAGCGACGAGACCGAGAGCGTTGAGGCCCTGGCGAACTTCAGGCGTTTCCCCACCTGGATGTGGCGGAATGCTGATGTCCTTGACTTTGTCGACTGGCTGCGGGCCTATAACGACGCGCGCGCATCGGGCGCCACGCCGGTCGGATTTTATGGTCTTGATCTCTACAGCCTGAATGCCTCAATCACTGCGGTCCTGGGCTATCTCGATAAGGTTGATCCAGAAGCCGCCCAACGGGCGCGGTATCGCTATGGGTGCTTGGAACACTTTGGCGAAGACACCCAGGCGTATGGCTATGCCGCCAGCATTGGCCTGCACAAGTCGTGCGAAGATGAGGTGGTCAGTCAGCTTCTCGACCTCCAACGCCGCGCCGCGGAGTATGCCGGGCGCGACGGGCGTGTGGCGCCTGACGAGTTTTTCTTCGCCGAGCAGAACGCGCGTCTGGTCAAGAACGCTGAGGAGTACTACCGCTCGATGTTTCGTGGCCGAATCTCCTCATGGAACCTGCGCGACTGCCACATGGCCGAGACGCTCGCGGCGCTCGCAGCCTATCTGCAGGGACAGGGGCAGCCAGCCAAGATCGTGGTATGGGCCCACAACTCGCACCTGGGAGACGCGCGGGCCACCGAGATGGGCCAGGCTGGCGAACTGAACGTCGGACAATTGGTGCGCGAACGGTACGGGCAGGACGCCGTCCTGATCGGCTTTAGTACCTATAGTGGCACGGTAACGGCTGCCACAGAGTGGGATGGCCCTGCCGAGCGCAAACGCGTCCGGCCAGCGCTCCCAGACAGTTACGAGGCCCTGTTCCACGAGCTGGATCTCGGGCGCTTCCTTATCATCTTGCGTGACGGTGGCACTGCGCTCGCGTCTTTGCGCCGCCCACGGCTCGAGCGCGCCATTGGCGTGATCTATCGTCCAGAGACGGAACGCCTCAGCCACTATTTTTCTGCCCGCCTGCCCGAGCAATTTGACGCTATACTGCACTGTGATGAGACGCGGGCTGTAGAGCCACTGGAACGAACCGCGGTCTGGGAGAGGGGTGAGGTGCCCGAGACCTTTCCTACAGGACTATGATGTGGAGGGTGGCTATGGCACTTGAAGGGTATAAACAGAAACGACACTTTGATACCACACCGGAACCGCGCCCGCGCCTCGGCAAGGCGCATCGCCGACCTGTTTTTGTGGTGCAGGAACATCACGCCTCCCGGTTGCACTATGATTTTCGTTTGGAGGCGGATGGCGTCCTGAAGAGCTGGGCCGTGCCCAAGCAACCGAGCCTGAATCCGGCGCTTAAACGTCTGGCCATACAGGTGGAGGATCACCCGCTCGAGTATGCCAACTTCAGCGGCGAAATCCCGCCAGGGCAGTATGGCGCTGGCGTGGTGCACATCTGGGACAAAGGCACCTACGAGAATCTCCTGGCACGCAAACCGCGCCTCCAGAGCATTGCTGAAGGCATCAACGCCGGACACCTGGAGGTGCAACTGCATGGCCGCAAGCTCAAAGGGAATTTTGCCCTGATCCGCATGGCCGGGCGTGGCCAAAAAGCGTCCTGGTTGTTGATCAAAATGCAGGACGCAGAGGCCCGTCCCGACTCCGTGGCAGCCAAGAGCACGACGAAGGCTTCCACGCCTCAGCCCGTCCGGACACGTCCTGCGGTGCCCCACGCCCGCGCGTCGTCCCAGCCTCCAGCCACGCTGACGTTCACGCATCAGGACAAGGTGATGTTTCCTGAAGTCGGCATTACCAAAGGTGAGGTCCTCCGCTTCTATGAGCGCATCGCCCCACGCCTCTTACCGCATCTACGCGATCGTCCGATGACGGTGGAACGCTTCCCTGAAGGATTGACAGGAACAGAAGCGCCGCATTTTTGGCAAAAGAATACACCCTCGTACTACCCAGAGTGGATACCACGCGTGACGCTGCCAAGCGAGGATGGCCAGCGGGTCACCTATACGCTGGTGAATGACACGGCCACCTTGCTCTACCTGGTCAATCAGGGCACTCTGACGTTCCACCCCTGGTTATCGCGCATACAGCACCTCGACCAGCCTGACTTCGTCATCTTTGATCTGGATCCCGGGGCAGCTCCTTTCGCTGACGCAGTGGTCGTCGCCAAACAACTCCACGCTATTTTAGAGGATGAAAAGGTTGCCTCCTATCTCAAGACTTCTGGCAAAACGGGTTTACATATCATGGTACCGTGGCGCCGTACCGCAGGCTACGACGCCGCGCGGGACTGGGCGATGGGTATTGCACTGCGGGTGGTGGCAGATCTGCCTGACGTAGCGACCGTGGAGCGGCAGAAGGACCGACGACAGCAGAAAGTGTATGTGGACGTCCTCCAAAATGCTCGCGGTCACCATGCCGTCCCGCCCTACGTATTGCGGGCTACCCCGCAGGCAACAGTTTCAACACCGCTGACCTGGGCAGAACTCACGTCGACCCTGGAGCCACGGCGCTACACTCTCAAGACGATTTTCCGACGGCTGGCCCGGCAAAAGACCGATCCAGCGGCACCACTTATAGCCTTCTAACGCGCTGAGCTAGCACCTCGCTGTGGTTCATAGTCTCGGCTTCTACTATCGCAGCGCGGGCGTTCCCGCCGCCCTTGTGTGCCTTTTTCCATCAAGTCGCTTCAGATGTATGACATCGTCATTGGGTTATTCGTCAATCGGTACGAGCTTGGGTTCGCTCTGAATGTCTTAGCACGATTTATGGTGCACTGTGCCGCCCATCAAAGGCGGCCCCCTAGGGGCATGGACGTTGGACACTTCGTGGGATGATGGCCTATCCTGGCGGGCAGGGCTGCCTTGTAAATTTCTGTCCTGCGGTCTGCATTTACGTGACTCGTGGTGCCCCTGTGGGGCATGACAGCTCTGTCGCAAATTACCAAAAACAGGAATGTTGAGGCTCGCAAGTCATTGATTTCCCCATGCCCGATTTGCAGATTTTGCCTCAAAAAGGCAAATGTGCAACAGAGCCCTCAGGCGACAAGACGTCGACACAGCTCCAGCAGGGTATGCAAACCACATCTTGACAGGGTCAGAAAGTCATTTTAAGATGCGCGAAAGCATGGAGTTGCTTTAGGCCGTGCCAGCCCTTCGTCAGAGACGGCAAGGGGGCGCCAGAGGGCTCAGTGGAAGGTGAGGTATCATGATCCCCCCTCAATTTGCGTATTTTGCTCCTACCACCTTGCAGGAAGCGCTTACCCTGCTGCGCCACTATGGTTCTGAGGCGAAACTCCTCTCTGGGGGGCAAAGCCTTATCCCGCTTATGAAACTCCGATTGGCTACGCCAGCGTACCTCATCGACATCAACCGCATCCCAGGCTTAGATTATCTCGATGAACGCAACGGCTTTTTGCGTATAGGGGCGCTGACCCGCGAGGCCGACCTCGAACGTTCCGACCTCGTGCGTACGCAATACCCTATTGTGCGCGATACCGCTCGGGTCATTGGCGATCCTCTAGTACGCAACCTCGCCACTATTGGTGGGAACCTGGCCCATGCTGATCCGGCCAACGATCACCCGGCGACCCTCCTCGCCTTGGAAGCTGAGATCGTGGCTACCGGCCTGGAGGGCGAGCGCACCATTCCGGTCGCTGAATTCTTTACCGATTTCTTCACCACCGCGCTACGTCCTGATGAAATGCTGACAGAAATCCGTATCCCTACTCCAACCGCTGGCAGTGGAGGAGCGTACGTCAAATTGGAACGCAAGGTCGGAGACTTCGCCATCGTTGGCGCGGCGGCACAGGTGACCATCGATGCTACGGGCATCTGTACACGCGCCGGGATTGGTCTGACAAATGTTGGCCCCACACCACTGAAGGCGCACCAGGCAGAGACCTTTCTCCAGGGCAAGCGCCTGCACCAGGACAGCATCACGCAGGCGGCGCAGCTCGCGGCCGAGGCGGCCAGGCCCGAAGCAGACCTGCGTGGCTCAATCGCCTACAAGCGCGATATGGTACGGGTGCTGACGACCAGAGCGCTCACCCGTGCTCAGGAGCGTGCCGGTGGGCACGTGACGTAGGCAGGAGGGAGGTGATCATGGCCACACATCACATTCGGGTCACCATCAATGGCGTGGCCCGCGAGGCTGAGGTCGAGCCGAGGCTTCTCTTCGTCCATTTCCTGCGTGATGTCCTGCGCTTGACTGGCACGCACATCGGCTGCGATACCACCCACTGCGGGGCGTGCACGGTGCTCTTAGATGGCAAACCAATCAAATCCTGTACGCTCTTCGCCGTCCAGGCCAATGGGCGCGACGTGCTGACGGTGGAAGGCCTGGAGCAGCATGGGCAACTGCATCCTATCCAGGAAGGGTTCTGGCAGGAGCACGGTCTGCAGTGTGGCTTCTGCACACCGGGCATGCTCATGACCGGCTATGCGCTCTTGCAGCACAACCCCGCCCCGACCGAAGAGGAGATCCGCTGGGCCATCTCCGGCAATCTGTGCCGGTGCACGGGGTATGTCAACATTGTCAAAGCGGTCCAGTATGCGGCGGAGAAGATCCGGCAGGGGGAGGCATCATGACGCTCAGAACATCGCCCGAAGTCGGTGGCATGGGGCACGCCGTGAAGCGCAAGGAAGACCCACGTTTTATCCGGGGCCAGGGCACGTACGTGGATGACATCGAATTGCCGGGCATGCTGTATCTCGATATTGTCCGCAGCCCTTATGCGCATGCTACTATCAAGAACATTGATGCCACCAAGGCGCTGGCCATGCCCGGCGTCCTGGACGTCATTACGGGCGCCACCCTGGCCAAGTATAATCTGCACTGGATGCCGACCCTAATGTCTGACATGCAGATGGTCTTGCCGGTCGAGAAAGTGATGTATCAAGCCCAGGAAGTGGCGGCGGTACTGGCCACGGACCGCTACACCGCGGCGGACGGGGTGACGGCGGTCGAGGTTGCCTACGAGCCACTCCCCGTTGTCGTTGATCCCTTTAAGGCCCTCGAACCTGGAGCGCCGGTGCTGCGTACCGATAAGCCTGGCAAGACGGATAACCTGATCTTTCACTGGGAGGTTGGTGACAAGGCCGCCACTGACAGAGCCTTCCACGACGCTGCGGTGACCGTGCGACAGGATCTTTATATTCCCCGCATCCATGTCTCCTCCATCGAGACCTGCGGGTGTGTGGCCCAGTTTGACCGTGTCTCTGGCCAGTTGACGGTGTGGATGACCACCCAGGCACCGCACGCCATTCGCACAGTCTTCGCACTCGTGGCCGGACACGTGGGCCTGGCCGAACACAAGATCCGCATCATCTCTCCTGACATCGGCGGGGGGTTCGGCGGCAAAGTGCCGGTCTATCCCGGTTACGTCATCGCGGTGGCGGCGGCGGTGCTGACGGGGAAGCCGGTCAAATGGATCGAGGACCGCATGGAGAATCTGCAGGCCGACTCGTTTGCGCGCGACTATCACATCACCGCGGAGTTGGCGGCACAACGGGACGGCACGCTCACGGCGCTGCGCATTAAAACGCTCGCTGATCATGGCTATACCGATGCGGCGGCCAATCCCTCCAAGTTTCCCGCTGGTCTGTTCCACATTTGTACCGGCTCCTATAACTTTCGAGCGGCGCATGTTGAGGTTGACGGGGCCTATACCAATAAGCCACCAGGCGGCATTGCTTATCGCTGCTCCTTCCGGGTGACCGAAGCCGTGCATACCATTGAGCGTATGGTGGATATCATGGCGCACGAGCTGCAGATGGATCCGGCCGAGTTCCGCAAAAAGAATTTTATCGCGCCCGAGCGTTTTCCCTATATCTCCGCCCTCGGTTGGGAATACGACAGTGGCAACTATGGTGCGGCCCTCGATCTCGCCATGCACAAGATCGGCTATGCTGAACTGCGACGGGAACAGGCCGAAAAGCGGCAACGGGGCGAGCTGATGGGCATAGGTATTTCGAGTTTCACCGAGATCGTCGGGGCTGGTCCGTCCAAGCACTTCGATATCCTGGGCATCAAGATGTTCGATAGTTGCGAAATCCGCATCCATCCCACGGGCAAGGTCATAGCGCGCTTCGGGACGAAATCGCAAGGGCAGGGGCACGAGACGACCTATGCCCAGATCCTCGCCGAGGAGTTGGGGATCCCGGTGTCTGATATTCAAGTCGAAGAGGGTGACACCGACACGGCTCCGTATGGTCTCGGCACGTACGCCAGCCGCAGTACCCCGACCGCGGGGGCAGCGGCGGCCATTGCCTCACGGAAGATTCGGGACAAGGCGCGGAAAATCGCGGCGCATCTCCTCGAAGCGAGCGCGGAGGACCTGGAGTGGGAGCCCGGGAAGTTCTTCGTCAAAGGCTCTCCCGAGCGCTCGAAGACTATCCAGGAGATCACCTTTGCGGCGTACACCAATCATCCCCAAGGGATGGAGGCCGGCCTGGAGGCGGTGTCCTACTATGATCCGCCCAACCTGACCTTCCCGTTCGGCAGCTATATCTGCGTCGTCGATATCGACACGGGCACGGGTGAAGTGAAAATTCGTCGCTTCGTGGCGGTTGATGACTGTGGCAACATTATCAACCCCATGATCGTGGAGGGGCAGGTCCATGGCGGCCTCACCATGGGCCTGGCCCCCGCCTTGTTCGAAGAGATCTCGTATGATGAGCAGGGCAATATTCGGCAGGGCAGTTTTATGGACTACCTGTTACCGACCGCCATGGAGACGCCAAACTGGGAGACAGACAAGACATGTACCCCCTCGCCCCATCATCCTCTTGGCGCCAAAGGGATCGGGGAGTCGGCCACAGTAGGAGCCCCCGCGGCGATTGCCAATGCTGTAGTTGACGCCCTGTGGCACCTCGGGGTGCGCCACATCGACATTCCCATCACGCCGGAAAAGGTCTGGCAATGTCTGCGCGCTAATGGGGTGACGGCCTAGAAAGGGGGAGTCCATGTGGGATACGTTCTTCGAGCAAGCCAGCCGGTGGCGCGCTGAGGGGGAGCCCTTCGCCCTGGCCACGGTGGTCGCCTGCCAGCGACCGACTGCTGCCTACCCCGGAGCCAAGGCTCTCATCAGAGCCGATGGCACCCTCACAGGGTGGGTAGGAGGCAGTTGTGCGCAACCCACGGTAATTCAAGAAGCCCTTAAGGCCTTGGCAGACGGCAAATCGCGGTTACTACGCATCAGCCCTGAATTCCAGCACAGTGCTGTGCCCCAGGAGGGCGTCTATGACTTTGTCATGACCTGTGCCAGCCAGGGAGCGCTGGAGATCTTCGTCGAGCCGTTTCTGCCTCGGCCTGAACTGCTCGTCATCGGTGAGACGCCGGTCGCCCAGGCTCTGGTACGGTTTGGCGCCCTATTGGATTTCACCGTCTGCGTCAGCGACCCCGCCGCAACCAGGGAGTGCTTTCCCGATGCTGACACCCTCTATGCCGACCTGGAGGCAGTTCGCACCAGGATAAGCCCGCGGAGCTATGTGGTGGTAGCAACGCAAGGCGCGTACGACGAAGAGGCCCTCGCGGCTGTAATCGATACTAGTGCCTGTTATCTTGGGCTGGTCGCTAGTGGCAAAAGAGCTGCCGCGATCTTCCAGTATTTACGCGACAAGGGCGTCCAGCCAGAGTTGCTGCAGCGCGTCAAGTGTCCTGCCGGACAGCAGCTTGGCGCCGTCACACCTCCTGAAATTGGTTTCAGTATCATGGCTGAGATCCTCCAGCTGCGGCGCAGTAACAAGGCCGTTGGCGAAGCCCGTGCCGCCGTCCTGTCTGCCGATGTGGGACCGGAGGCGGCGGTTGTGGACCCCGTGTGTGGGATGACTGTTCGGGCCGCGGGGGCGAGATATACGTCCGCATACGACGGGAAGACTTTTCTCTTCTGTGGCATTGGCTGCAAGGAGCGTTTTGACCGTGAGCCAGAACGTTATTCTGTCCCCTCTCTCTCTGGGAGAGGGTTAGGGTGAGGGGCTTTTCCCATGAAAAAGTTTATCTCTGGGCTCATACTCGCTGCTGGCACCTCAAGCCGCATGGGCCAACCGAAGCAGCTGCTGCCTTTTCAAGGCACGATCCTGCTCGACTGGGTCATGGCACAGGCTGAATCTGCCAGTGCGCTCGATGAGGTGATTGTGGTCCTGGGCCGTGCTGCAGATGAGATCCGGCCCCGGCTGCACAACACACGTGCTAAGGTCATCATCAACCCTGTTTTCACCGAAGGGTGCTCGGGCTCCTACAAAGCCGGTATGGCCACTATCGACCCACGCGCTGAGGCCGTGATGGTGCTCCTTGGCGATCAGCCTGGGGTAGACAGCACGGTGATTGACCAGGTGGCGGAGGACTGGAGGACGCAAGGTGGCCGCATTGCCCTAACCTCGTATCGTGGTCGTCGGGGCCATCCGATGGTCTTTGCGCGTGCCCTCTTTGACCAGTTGCGTCAACTCAGCGGCGATAAGGCCGCCTGGAAGATCCTGGACGCGCATCCTGACTGGGTGCGTGACGTAGCAGTGGATCATGCTTTCCCTGAAGATGTGAATACCTGGCAGGACTACGAGACACGGCTGCGCGAGACCACTCCGTTGGTATAAATCTCATGCACGAATTTTTCCAGCAACTCGAACAGCTTCAGTCCATCAATCGGCGTGTCTCCCTCGCCACCTTGGTCAATACCGTAGGAACGTCCCCGCGCAAGGAAGGGGCAAAAATGTGGGTCGGAGAGGGCGGGGAAATCTTTGGCGCAGTGACCATCGGTGGTTGCGTGGACGCATATGTGATCGAGCAAGCGGAGGCCATTCTGGCCACCCAGGTGCCGCGCCTCATCGAATTGCCGCTCGGGGATGAGGACGCCTGGGAGCTTGGGCTCTCGTGTGCTGGGACGATTGAGGTGTTCCTCGAACCACTCAGCGCTACGCACTCCCAACTCTTTGACCTGTACACAGCCCTGAAGTCGCACCTCGACAGGGGTGGTTCAGGGGCACTGATGACCTGCTTGGACGGCACGACGATAGGAGCGAAGCTGCTGCTTCTGGACAATGGCCATACGCTTGGTTCACTTGGCGACGCCACGCTGGATCAGGCAGTCTGCACGGCAGTGCTACCCGACCTGGCGCAGGGGCTGTCGCGCACCCTGTCCTTTGCGCTTCCACACACGACAGCGCGGGTCTTTGTGGAGGTCCATACACCGCCGGCCACGCTCATCATCGTCGGGGCGAGCCATATGGCGATGTTGCTGGTGCAGCTGGCCCGGCCCATCGGTTTCCACACGGTCGTGGTGGATAGCCGGCCACGCTTTGCGACACCTGAGCGCTTTCCCGCGACGGATACACTCCTGGTGGGGATGCCTTCGGAGATTGTCAAAGGCCTGCCACTATCTTCCTCCACCGCGGTGATTCTCGTGGCGCATGACTACAAATATGATCTGCCGATCCTCCGGCATGTCCTGTCGAGTCCGGTGGGCTACATCGGTGTCTTAGGGAGCCGCCGCCGGGGTGAGGGTCTCCGGCAATTCTTGCGCGAAGACGGTATGCCTGAAGAAGCGCTGCGGCGTATCCGTGTGCCGATTGGTCTGGACCTCGGTGGACGCAGTGCGCCAGAGATTGCGCTGGCGATTGTCGCTGAAGTGGTGGCGAGCCGCTACGGCGGCAGTCATCTGCCGCTGAGTCAGCAGCGGCAGGACAGAGGGTAGAGGTATCCCGCCATGACGCTGCAGTACAGTGAGACCATTTTCGAGCATTTTCGCCATCCGCGTAATTATGGCGCCCTCCCAGCGCCAGAAGTGGCGCACGAAGCCGTCAACGCTCTGTGTGGAGACCGCATCCGGATGGAACTGAACGTCAGTGCGGATCAGACGATCACGGCGGCGCGGTTTTGTGGGGATAGCTGTATCATCAGCCGCGCTGCGGCTTCCATCCTGACCGAGTTGATCCAGGGACAAACGCTTCAAGAGGTCATCATACTCCCTCAAGACGTGTTACTCACAGCCCTGCACACGACCATTCGGCCAGCCCGGGTGAAATGCGCCTTGCTTCCTCTCCACATCCTCCAGGCCGGCCTTGCCATCTATCTCCGTTCCTACTCGTGACCGATCCCAGCGATGTGCCTCAGCAGCATACATACGTCAGGAGAGATTGCCATGACAACAGGTGGCGGTGAGAGCACAATCGACGTCCACTGCCAGCCCCGGCAGGGTTGTCGGCGTTACTGCCCAGTATACGCCACGGATCCTGCCCGGTGCGACAACGCCGTTACAGAGCTACCGCTCCGAAGGCAACATTGACAGTACCAAGCCGAGCGTGGCCATCCGTGCCGCCAAAGCAGTGATTTTGGCCACTGGTGGCAGCACCAGCAACGTCAACTTCCGGCGTATGTTCGATCCCCGCTTGACCGAGGTCTATCAGACGGCCGGCGAGCCCTCTACGTTCCAGGACGCCAGTGGTGAGCCCCCCTAGCCTCTTAAGCCATACCTCTAGCCTCAACCGCGCCGGCTGCCGTCACCCGGCCCCCGTCCTGTCCGTGCCCTGCGGCGCGGGCCCGCGGCCTGCCTGCGGCGTCCAGCGCTGGCGCGGCGGGGGGCTCCCGGTGGCCGGGGGGACACGGGCGGGGTGCTGGGAGGTACCAGCGGGTTGGCGCGCGTGAAAAGGGGCTTTATATTTCCTATACGGCAGGGGCTCACCTCGCTGTTCTGCTACTATTTATGGAGCTTGGGCAGAACCTCGCGGGCGTAGAACTGGAAAAAACCTGCCTGGTCTGGCCCGATTTGGTGGACCCAGACGTGCGTATATCCTGCCTCGGCTGCCTGTGTGATTGCCGCAATGTGACGTGTGGGATCGGGGCCACAGATGACCGCCTGCGCGATCGCCTCCTCCGTGATGGTGCTGGCAGCTTGCGCGAAATGGGATGGGAGGCTGAGATCTGAGAGGAGCGCTCCCGGCATGCCAGCAATGGGCCATCGCGCTTGTGCTAGGCGTCGTGCCTCGGCTTCGTCAGGGGTCCAGCAGACACTGAGTTCCGTGTAGCGCGGTTTCCCAGCACCGCCTGCGGCGATGAAGCGGTCCACCAGTTTGGCGTGAACTCCCACCGTAATCAGGCCGTCCCCAAGCCGGCCGGCCATGTGGGCCGAGCGCGTCCCACTCGCTGCGATCAGCACGGGGGGAAGCAGCTCCGGCAGCGTGTACAGTTGGGCGTTCTCAATCGTGTAGTAGTGGCCGTGATGACTCCGCAGGCCCCCTTGCCAGAGGCAGCGGATGAGGGCCACGGCCTCTTCCAGCATGGCGCGCCGTGTCGCTCCTGGCGGCCAATAGTCGCCGAGGATGTGCTCGTTGAGGTTCTCCCCCGTCCCCACACCAAGCATAAAGCGCCCCGGCAGCAGCGCAGCTGCAGTTGCAGCCGCTTGTGCGACGATGGCCGGGTGCATCCGGATAAGTGGGCACGTCACGCCCGTACCTATCCGTAACCGTGCAGTCGCCTGGGCGATGCTACCGATGACGCTCCACACAAAGGGGCTCTGGCCCTGCTCATCGATCCAGGGATGATAATGATCCGAGAGCATGGCAAATGTGAAGCCGGCCTCCTCCGCCTGCTTGGCATAGCACACTAAGGCGCTCGGACTATGTTCTTCGCAGGAGAGCTTATAGCCGATTTCGACGCTTGGCGTCCCGCGCTGTGCACGGTACCTGCCCTGGTGTGGCTGCACGGCAGGTGCCAGGCAACGTTCGATATCCTGCCGCTCCACGATGCCCATGAGCTGTCCAGTGGGAGTGGTCACCACCACGCTCGCTACGCCATGCTGCCGCATATAGGCTCGGATGTCTCTGGGCGAACGGTCGGGACGGATCGTCGTTGGCCCTGCCTCCATAGCCAGTTCCACGAGAGCATCGGGAGCCGCATGCAAGGCTTCGCCGCGCAGCAGCCCGAGCACGACACCCACGTCGTTGACGACTACACATTGGCCCCAGCCGGTCGTCTGCACACGCTGTAAGACCTCGACAACGCGGTCACCCAGGTGACAGATGGGGACATCGCGCCGGATGAGATCTCCGATCTGGGGCGAAGCAGTGCGTTTCCCCTCCCGTGGTAAGCCGTTGGCGAACCAATCCGCTTTGCCGGCCACGTAATCGAAGACCTGCGTGAATCCTAAGCTTTCGAGCCGTCCCGCAGCTCGGGGGCTGAGGTCTCATTGCGAGTCGTAGCAGTAGACAATGACCGGTTGGTCCGGCTGGAGCACTGTGGTGGCTTGGCGATCGAGCTGTTGCAGCGGGATATTGATGGCCCCGGGCAAATGCTCGGCCTCATATTCTTCTGCCGGCAGGACCTCGACAAGCGCTGCCCCACCTGCCATCATCTGACACACCTCATCTCGCCGGATCTCTGTTGGCATAGGCTCTCTCCATCCAGAGGGTTCGACCATTGAACCACCACACCTGTCGGGCCAGGGCACCCGACACCGCATCAACTGTGTGCGGCAGCGGCGCGGCGTTTGCGGGTCTGGGCCGCCTTCTTTGCAGAGGCAGAGCGCTCGGCGAACGAACGCGCCGCCGAGGCTGCACCACCCTTGCGGCCACCTTTCTTCGCAGGAGCCGTGTTGATCTTCTTGCCCCGGCCCGATCCGCTTTTCTTGCCGCCACCAGTCATTTTGTTCACAGTAGCCCAGGCGCGCCGCTCCGCCTCGTCTTCCGGGACACCGCGCTTCTCATATCCCTCTTCGATGTGTTCAGCCTGGCGTTTTTGTTTTTCAGTATAGGCTGATTTGTCTCCGCGTGGCATATCGCCCTCCTTTGCACTATATGTACACATGCACTCGCCCTTGCTTCCGTCCAGTCTACGCCGCCGGCCAGGCAGAGTGCTCTCCAGCATGTCTGGGATGAGGAAAGGCCCTCCATTGGAATAAGGCTCTTCCCAGAAAGGCTAAAGTGCAAAAAGAATGCCACTCCCGCGTCCCACGCGGGTATGAGACGGACGATAGGGCTCCCAGGCGCGGCATATTGCTCAGCACCGATGTGCTCGCCAGATCTGCTTCCAGAGCCGTCCTGGAGGGCCAGCGCACCACTACAAGTCGCGCTTCCCCTCTAGATTTATGCCCTGCTACTCCTCTGTCTCTCAAAGTAAGATGGCTCTTTCATTCTGAGGGAGTGGAAGACCACTGCTGGTACGGAGGTTACGACAACCCTTGCAGAAGCTCCTCACGCTCTGTCTGCTCGAGCTCTCCGCATGATCGCAGGCCTCGCTGCGCTGGTCTTGCACGCGGGATGCCGGCACGCCAGCGTTGGTACGGAAATTGCGGTAACGATATAAGGAGGCAAGGCCCGGCCTTGCGCCAAGGATAGGCCGCACCGAGACCGGAGCGGCTCTGGGGCAAGAGGGGCTGAGCATCATACGCTCCCTTGCGGAGACGTCAACGCTCTCAAGGGTGCTGCCCAGCCCGGAGGCCTATGGTGTGGAAACCACGTCTCTGAGACGTTTATTGAGAGAAGGAGTAGAGAGATGCAACTGAAAGAGATTATGACCCCTGGAGTGGAAGTCGTCACACCCGAGGCGACTATCCAGGAAGCAGCTGAAAAGATGCGCCACCTCGATATCGGCCCGCTGCCGGTCTGTGATGGCGACCGACTGGTAGGCCTACTGACGGACCGCGACATCACCGTGCGAGCCGTGGCGGAGGGACGTAATCCCACGACTACACAGGTGCGCGATGTGATGACGCCCGAGGTGGTCTACGGGTACGACGACCAGGACAGTCAGGATGCTGCCCGCCTGATGGAACAGTACCAGATTCGGCGCCTCCCCGTCCTGAACCGCGCCAAGCGACTGGTCGGTATAGTCTCGTTGGGCGATCTGGCCGTGCACGCCGGGGGGCAACCTCTGGCGGGCGAAGTGCTCGAGCAGGTCTCAGCGCCAGGAAAATCTGGGCGCAAATAGCCGAGCGAGCATGCGCAGTCGCGCCTCGGGAGCGCGCCCCTAGATGGACGGTGGAGGGGCGCGCCCTCGGACCTGAGTGCAGACCACGAGCATGCACCCGCGGTCTCCAGCGCATCATGCCAGGGATGCCCCTCCCCGTAGTTGGGAGTGCTCACCAATCGCCGCGGTCGACGATGAGTCGCACACCCCACCTGAAAGTGCAATAGTTCCACATCCACTGCACGAAGACGAGCAGCCGGTTGCGAAAGCCGACGAGATACATGAGGTGAATGAAGAGCCACAGCAGCCAGGCCGTCAAGCCACTCAGGTGGATGCCCCCGAGATCGGCCACCGCCGCGGCCCGGCCGATGGTGGCCATCGTGCCTCGATCAGCGTAGCAGAAGGGTTGCGTGGCTTGGCCTTCCAGCAACCGTCGCCGGATCTGCCGCGCCGCATGGACGCCCTGCTGCATAGCCACGGGAGCCAGACCTGGCAATGCATGTCCCTCATGTTCCAGGTGCACCATGTCGCCGACGACGAAGAGCTTCGGATAATTGGGGATACTGAGGTCAGGAGCCACGTGCACACGCCCGGCCCGGTCCAACGCCACGCCAGTGCATTCGTGGAGCATTCGGCTCAACCCTGAGGCTTTGACCCCTGCCGCCCACATGGCGGCGGAACAGGGGATGTGCTCCTGTCCACCCTCCTTCGATTCGACCATCACCTCGGTGTCAGTCATCCCCACAACTTTGGTGTCCGTACGGACGGTGACCCCGAGCTTGACGAGCGCCCGGCGGGCCTGCTCCGAGAGATCGGCAGGGAAGGACGAGAGGACCCGATCCCCTAACTCGATCAGTATCACCCTGGTCTGGCGAGGATTGGCAACGCGGAAGTCTTCTGGGAGCGTATGCCGGGCCAACTCGGCAATGGCCCCTGCCAGTTCCACCCCGGTGGGTCCCCCACCAACGATCACAAAGGTCATCAGGGCTTGCCGCCGCACCGGATCGGGTTCCTGTTCGGCCTGTTCGTAGGCGGTGAGGAGGCGCTGACGTATCTCCAGCGCGCCCTGCAGACCGTCCAGGCTTGGCGCATAGGGTCTCCAGTGGTCATGGCCAAAGTACTGGTAGTCGGAACCGGTGGCGACGATGAGGGCGTCATAGGGCAGTTGTCCACCGCTGTAGGTCACCCACCCGTCCTCGACGTCAAGAGCCGTCACTTCCCCCATGAGCGTCCGGATATTCTTAGCCTTGCTGAAGATCTCACGCAGCGGCACGGCAATATTTCCTGGCGAGAGACCGGCGATCGCCACTTGGTAGAGGAGCGGGAAGAAGAGGTGATAATTTTTCTTATCGATCAAGGTCACGTCAACAGGTACACCACGGAAGCTCTTGGCGGCGTAGAGGCCGCCAAAGCCGCCGCCCACGATCACTACCCTCGGTCTCTGGGCCACTGCTTCCCTCCTTGGTTAGGGAGCGACGCGCGCTTCGACCTCGATCACCACGTCATGCTGTTCGAGGCGGCCTTCACCCGTGTACGCCTCCTGGGGCAGGGGATGCTGATGGGCCAGGCGAAAATCCTCGCTGCCGACCCAAGCCTCGAAGGCCGCCTTGTCGCGCCACGTGGTCAGGACCACATAGGGAGACGCCGCATCGGCCGGGCGGAGCACCTGCAGGCGCACAAAGCCCGGCTGCTGGTCGATCTGCCCCGCCCTGGTTCTGAACCGCTCCTCGAATTGCTCACGCCATGACGCTGCGACTGGAACACGGTTGGCAACAATGTACATGTTTCCTCCTCGCGGGTGTCAGCGACGAAATCGCGCACGGATAACTAGCGTTTCCGCCTTGCTCATTTCAAGGGTCAGAGGCTGCTCATACATACGGGAGAGGAGCACAAAGCATGCCAGGGCCGTGCTAGGGATACTCTGAAGCGAACCCTCGGCTACCTACCCCTTGGACACAGCGATGTCTGCCTGGACGCCGTGAGCTGGTCTCATTCTGAGAGGGAGCCCTCTCAGAATGAACCGGTGACAAGTTGGGGATGAGCACCAGACGTGTGCATGGAGAGCATCGCTCTAGTGGTCTATGATCCATGACCCCTCCCCTTGTTGTGCACACTCACGGTGCACTGCACCGTTTATAGCGTGAAGGCTGTACGGAGCTTTTTGGGCACAGCACGGTTCGTGAGCCTCACGTACTCTGGCAGCCCGTGCTTGAACGGTGGATAGGCCTCGCCCTGGATCAGGGGCGCAAGATACGTGCGGCATGCGGGGGTGATGTGGAAGCCGTCCGCGCTTATAAACGCGAGCGGCATGTGCTTTTCCTTGTTGGCGACTTCCTCGAGCGGCGCCATCCCGATGGTCCATTCATAGGGCTGATCGGACACGCGTACAATGGTCACCATGACCGCGGTATGGCCTTGCACGGCGAACTCGACGGCCGCCTTGCCCACCGCATAGGCCTGTTGCACATCGGTCTGCGAGGCGAGATGGCGCGCAGCGCGCTGCAGATAGTCCAGTACTGCCCAGTGGCACGGGAGCTGGAGGGTGGAGCGCAGGCGCTGCGCCAGGACTGGCACGACCCCGCCCAAGAGGGTATGGCCAAACGCGTCGCGTCCCCCCGCTGCCGACACGAACGTGCCGTCGGGATGGCGGAGCCCCTCGGAGACCCCGATGACACACGAGCCGTGCTGCTGCACCGCCGCCTCCACACGGGCCAGCCAGGGCGCTTCCTCAAAGGGGATCTCCGGGAACAGCAGGAGATGGGGGGCCTCGCCGTCCTGCGCCGCGGCGAGCCCGCAGGCCGCCGTGAGCCAGCCCGCGTGCCGGCCCATCACCTCCAGGAGGAACACCCGGGTCGAGGTCCGCGCCATGGACGCCAGGTCGAAGGCCGCCTCGCGGATGCTAGTCGCCACATATTTGGCGGCGGAGCCAAAGCCCGGGCAACAGTCGGTGTGCGGCAGGTCATTGTCGACCGTTTTCGGCACATGCACCGCGATGATGGGATAGCCGAGGTGAGCCGAGACCTGGGCAATCTTGAGACAGGTATCCGCCGAGTCGCCGCCGCCGTTATAGAAGAAGTACCGAATATGGTGCGCCTGGAACACCTCCAGCAGCCGGTCGTACGGCGCGCGGTTGTCCTCAAAGCGTGGCAGCTGGTAGCGCGCGGAGCCGAAGGCGCCTCCCGGGGTATGCGTGAGCTGCGCGATAGTGGCAGCAGACTCCTGGCTCGTGTCGATCAGCTCTTCCGTCAGCGCGCCGAGGATGCCATGGCGGCCCGCGTAGACTGTGCCGATCTGGCCCGTATGCTGGCGCGCCGTCTCAATTACTCCAGCCGCGCTCGCGTTGATCACTGCCGTAACCCCGCCTGATTGCGCGTAGAAGGCATTCTGTGGTGGCATAGGCATCAATCCTCCGAGGGGGTCGTGTTCTAGCTCTGGACTTCATGGTCTTATAACTGGCGGCAACAGTCGAGATTGTGGCAGCGAGAGCGTTGCTTGCCGGTGTCGGCTCGTCCTAGAGTCTACATGCCGTGATGGTATATAGCATAGGTATGGCCCGTGAACAAGCGTATATTAGGGTATAATGGGAAGCGGTCTGGTCGGGGAAGGGGACATCAGGGCAACCATGCACGGAGCGGTAAACATGCCAACTAAGCAGCAGACCTTACGTGTGGCCATACTGGCCTGGGAGATAGGCCGGGTGAGTAGCGGTGTGGGTGCAAAAATCGGGGGGCTTGGGACGATTATCGAAGAGTTGCCGGCTGAATTGGTCAAAACGGCCAGGCAGCAGCACCTCGACCTCGACATTGAAATTCTCTCCCCCTGCTTTGCGCACTACGATAAACGCCAACTCACCCGGCTCGACATCAACCCGCCGGTGACCCTGGCCGGCCATACTTTTCCCTTCGAGGTCTACGAGCACGTCTTCGATGATGGCCAGCGCGCGATCTACTTCTGGGACCACGGGCAACTGCATTGGACCAACGCCAGCGCTATCTACCCCAGTGATCCGCGGATGGCGCTCGGACTCTACGCCACGGTGGGGCAGGCCATGGCCGGCTATATTGCCCAGGGATATTTCGATACAGTGCACCTGCACGACTATCACGTGGGGCTGGTGCCTTTTTACCTGGGAGATGCGTATCTACAAAACGTGCCGGTCTATCTCACCATTCACAATGCTACGTATCAGGGTATCACGCCGCTCCGGGGCGGTGGTTATAGTACGCTCGATTACATCAATTTGCCCGGCGAACAGCTATTTCACAAATATTTTGATTTTTTCAACAACCTGAATCTGCTCAAAGCTTGCATGCTCAAGGTGCACGAGACGGGCGGCAAGATCACAACGGTGAGTGGTGATCTGGCTGGCACCTGGGGCTATGCGGCGGAGTTGCGTGAGAGTCATGCCCAGGTGTGGGCGCGGGCATTCCAGCAAAAGCACGCTCCCCCCGGGGAAGTCTTTGTGCCCAATCGTCATCTCGATCTCTGTGAAAAACTGCCGATTGCCGGCATTACCAACGGCATGAGTGAGACGAATGGCCCAGAGCATCTCCCCGAACTCAAGGCCGAGGTCTTACGCCACCTCCAGGAAAGACATGGGACGTCGGCGCCGCTGTTCGCCAACCCTCTAACCCAGCGCGAGATGCTGGCTCGTGACCACACGTTTGACGCGCGGCATCTGGAGGTCAAGGCCGAGTTAAAGCGCCTCCTCCATCTCGAAGCCTTCGGTACCGAGCCCGTGTGGGATCCCATTCTGTTCACGGCCGTAGGACGCCTCGTGGAGCAGAAGAATCTGGGGCTCGTGGCAGATATTATCGACCGTACTCTGGCTTACGATGCTGGCAGCAAATTTATCGTCCTGGCTTCTGCGCCTGAGGAAGATCAGGTGGGTCGGGCCACTGAGACGGCCTTCGCTCAGTGCGCAGCCCGTTACCCGGGTCGGGTCTATTTCAACAGGGCGTTTAATCAAGCGCTGTCGCGACTCATTCTGGCGGGGGGTGATTTTTGCTTGATTCCCTCACGGTTTGAGCCGTGTGGGCTGGTGGATTACGAAGCCTCGCTGCTCGGCAACATCGTCATTGGCCGCGCCACAGGAGGGCTGACGAAAGTGCGCCACTGCGCCTATCTGTATGACTGGCTCGACATCAGCGACCGCGCCGGGGAGGCCGCCGCCTTTTTCGCCCAGATTGCCGCGGCCATCACCACCTATCGCCAGCATCCGGCCCGGCATACCGAACTCGTCCAGATGGCCATGGCGATCGACGCCAGGTGGCAGCATTCTGCTCGGCAGTATGTAGACATGTATCGCTATGGCTTTCTCACGAAACAGTGGTATAAGGAACGCCAGAAGCTCGTGGCAAACTTTACGCAGAAGCTGGCACGCGAACGCGAACTCTTTGCGACGTTTTTTATGCCGGGTCGTCAGGAGTATGGAGATCATCTCGATTGGGAATTACGAGCAGCGCTGGACAGACGTGATTTGCTCACGGCGAGCACAAGGAGAAAGCGATGAACTTCGGAATGTTTACTGACTTCCACGTGCGCCAGAATATGTCGCAGGCAGAAGCGTTTGATGAGTCCTTCCGACAAGTCGAAGAAGCTGAAAAGCTCGGGATCGACTCCGTCTGGCTGTCGGAGCACCATTTTAGCCCTGAACGTTCTGTATTGGCCTCGCCACTCGTCATTGCCAGCTCCATCGCCACTCGGACCCAGAGGGTCCGTATCGGGCTGGCCGTGCAGGTGCTACCGCTGACGAACCCCCTGCGCATCGCCGAAGAGGCCGCCACAGTAGACCACATCAGTAAGGGGCGTTTCGATTTTGGGGTGGGAAGGAGCGGATTGACCAGATACTACCAGGGGTACAATGTGCCGTATGCTGAGAGCCGTAGTCGCTTTCTGGAAGCGCTCGACATTATCACGCAGGCCTGGACGCAGGAGCAGTTTTCCTACACCGGCGACCATTTTGCTTTCCACAACGTCACGGTGGTCCCCAAGCCGTATCAAAACCCCCACCCCCCTATCCGCGTGGCCCTGGCCAGTGCCGAGACTTTTAGCCTGGTTGGGAAGATGGGACATGCCATCTTCGTCAGCGCCAATACTCCGATCCCCCAGCTGCAAGAGCGGCTGGCCCTGTATCGGCAGGCACGCCAGGAGGCAGGTCACACCGGCCCAGCGGATATCGCCCTGCGCATCCCCGCTTATGTGGCAGAGACCGCCGAGCAGGCGCGCTCCGAGCCTGAGGCGAGCACCATGCATGCCATTCGCTACGCCGCGACAGAACTCATTACCACCGCAGCGAATCCGGAGATCGCGGTGCGGATGCAGCGCATTGCCAACACTCCGTATGACGATATCCTGAAGCAGCGCGTGTTGTATGGCACACCTGAGGCAGTAGTAGACCGTCTCCAGGAGTATCAAGATGCCTTAGGCATCACGGGTGTGGTGCTTGAGATGAACTACGGCGGCCGGATTCCGTATGAACGGGTGATCAATTCCGTACGGTTACTTGCCGAGAAGGTTGCTCCCACGTTCAAGTAAGTCTGTGCCAGGCATAGGGCGTATCCGGCAAGCCCATCGGGTTTGGGAGCCGCAAGTCCCCGGTGTAAATCCGGGCGCCCCGCCCTTCTTTGGTGAGGACATAGTGGTACGAACTATTGCTGTGGTCCTCTCGTTGTGCGGGCTCTGAGCGGAAGGCGCGGAACAGGTGGGTTTTGCGCACCGCATCCCGCTTCTGCGTCTCATTCATGAGAGCCGTCTTACATACTCCTGGTCTTAGAGCCGGTAATCACCATCGTCGTCTTTGCCGGCACCCCCGCCTCGATCATGGCACGGAGCCAGTTCCCCATAGCCTAGTCTAGAACTTGTTGGATATACTATATGCTGACCTCATAATATGAAACCTTTTTTTTCAGAAAAATGCCTTTTATCGTATAAAAATTGGCTTAATATCCGCTATAAATGTATTGTAAAGGAATAAAATAATGCTCCAATCGGAGAACTCAGCCCCCACTGAAAACGGAGCACTGGGCTTCTATTCGGTCCTAATAAAAGTACATGAACCCATACTTGAATCTATCTTTTGGCTCGCCCTTGGGTGTGCGCTTGGATGGCAGGATAAGGAGTGCGTTGTGTGTATCAACAATCGGACGGTTAGGGCTATAATGCCGACATATGGTCAGGAAAGATCAGCATATCTTCCATCTGCAAAAAACTCATTATTCCCGTCATGCCTGCACAGCCTATAACTGCGTGTTCATCACGTCTCCCAACG
>Ga0081455_10000797_pt1 | contig 40571 bp, 46 predicted proteins | sample TabmetS3T2R1_FD_70207 | JGI IMG/M metagenome (GOLD analysis project Ga0081455, IMG submission 70207) | Tabebuia heterophylla rhizosphere microbial communities from the University of Puerto Rico - S3T2R1 | ecosystem: Host-associated > Plants > Roots > Rhizosphere ... | reverse complement strand
TGCGTTGTAAACGATATTGTCTGCGCCCCATTAGCTGTATTTAAACGCGTTCTAAAAGTCGTTGTCGTTGTTCTAGTGTTCGTACCAATATTGATTTGTAGATTTCGGAATAAACCGCTTTTTCGCTGTTCTGTGTTTGCATCTGATTCAGTTGAACTACTATTGCTTGTGTCTGCAAAACCACCGATTTGCCAGAATGTTGTTAAACTTGCTGTTGAAACACCGAACCCCGTAGATGGTGCGCCACTCACCCCCCGGTTAATCATGGCTATCGTAATTGTGGTAGTACCGCCGGCGTCATAAGCCGTCTGAGCTTGTCTGAATGTAGCAGTATTGGCTGCAGGTGGTACATTCTGATAACATATTTCATCCCCCGCAGATATTGAATCCGTATTTACTGTGTCTTCAAATGCGCCTGTTGCCTGGTATGCTATCGATTGACTGCCATTTCCAGCATTAACACGGGTCCTAAATGTAGCGTTTGCAGTTAGTGTTTCAGCAGATATGAAAATACGCAGATTTGATAACGTTCCAGCCGTTCTGATTGTAGTCTGTATGTTGGTCTCGGTTGTCGATTGCTCCGTAGAGCTCATATGTCCAGCGATTTGATAATATTGTGTTGTATTGGCTGTGCTTACTGCTGTGTTTCTGCATATAAATAGTGTCTTAACCAAGAGTGACTCTATCTCTATCTAGTTTCGCAACTAATCTAGATTTATCGTTCTCAGTTAATACACTCTTACCATTGTTATCGTTTAGTATTATATCGAGTCTTCTGTTAGGCGCTTTGCCGCTCCATGACCATTCGTATTTGATATCTGAGCGCAATGCCTTCTGTTCTTGTAGACTTGGGTCATTTAGCTCTGGTTTGTTCTCAATGATTGTGACTATAGTTTTATTCTTTAGTTTATTCTCAGAAATAACTGCATCATAAACCCCTTCCGCTAATGCAAAGTCTGTAGAAAATATAGCATCATACTTTTCCTGCACTTGTTTGGTATGTTGGTCTAGGTCTTTTGCGAGTTTTATTGTCTCTTCGTCCGCTATACTCTGTGGTTTTGGTGCTATAAGTGCGCCATTGCCTGATAGTAATGATGTGCGACCACGACCTTTTATCTTGTCTAGATTTCTTTTCTTGTTTTCATCTAGAGCCTGTTTGATAATATTCCGTCGTTCATCTTTGCTATCAGATTTATTAGAAGTTAAAAGCGTTGGTGTTGTTTCTGCTGCTGGAGCATTTACTAGACCTGCATGGTCTGGACATATAACCTCTGCCGCAAAAAACTGGGTAACAATCTCTTCCTGAGGTACTGAATCATCCCATGAATAATGCAGAACACAGTCACATGTGTCAGGTTTCCAACTATTAATCTTTATAGCCATGATTTAGTTAGGCTACTGCGCTATTACTAATACCTAACCAATGTTTATTACATAAGTAACTTTGAGTTTATCGCCAGAGATTAAACTCGCTGCCGTAAACGTACCTTCATGAGTTAATATTCCAGAACTGGAAGCATTGAATAATCCGCATTTCTGTACGTTATTATGTGTCCCAGAAGCAGTCCATTCATGTTCGATTGTTGTACTATTTGTATTGTCAGTGTGTGTCTTTGTTGTGGCGTCTGCTCGCGCGAGACCGTTAGTAGTAATCTCTGCTGTTAATGTAGTATCACCGGCAGCGGGAGCGGTTGCGTCTGCTGTGACTGCTAAGAATCCGCTACCCCTTGTGCCGGCTGAGGTATTTGTCAAGACCTGAGCATGATAAAAGTCTCGACCATCAGTTGTTAACAGGTTAGGATGGTACTCATCGATAACTTCCCATCTTTTCTCTAAATGACGATAAACCTGAACTGTAACATACCCATGAATACCATTAACAGCATCTCTGCATTCCCGATTTCTTGTCATTGTGATATGGCTCATTTTACTTCAAGTCCTCCTTACATTTGTCACAGACAGCCTTCTTGTTTATTGGCTTGTGTGTATATTCTGTTTGATTCCCACAAACAACACAAGCACTGCTGCCTGATTCTGTTTTCTTATGTTCTGGGTCCTTGATATGCTCATTCCACGCATTAGGGTCTACAGTTTCAAACGGCTCTTCATGGTCATAGCACTTGAAAGTTCCTCCGTCAATAACACTCATTGTAATGCAAAAAGGTGTTTGGAATAAGCACTAAGGAACTATCACTTTTTAATAGTTCTCAAAGTGCTCGCTAGAGCCTTTCCTCTTAACATAAAACATGTCGTTTATTCCATCAGCGCAGGTCGACGTAGTAAAACGACCGCAGTTTGTAGAAGAACTCGTAGAAGGTACTCTGCCATTAAGCAACGGAGTTTCGCCAACGCCTGGTCCTGTTACTTTTCGTAGTGTTGGCTGGGGAATGACTCTTGGCGAAGATATTGCAATAGAATCTGATAAACTAAGAATGCTCGGCTCATATGATGTAGAGAAGCAGCTCAAGCTAGGCCAAACAATCACTTCTGAGATTACTTACAAGCCTTTTGATTTCAAGTTTGCCGGATACGGATTAAAGAAGCCCGTAGCACCTACTGTTACACCACCAGACCCAACAATGGTAGCACCTAACGGTACTTCTGGTGTATCTATTTCCATTCTTATGAGTGCCCTTATAGAGGGTGTAGAGAAGTTTAAAATATTTACAGGAGTAAAGTTTGGTGGCTGTTCTGGAGAGATTACCCGAGACGGCGGCTGTACTTTCACACTACCATTTGAATGCAAAAATGTAACTGGCTGGGTAGTTGAACCCACCTGGAGCAGTGGAGCCCCAACATATGCGCCTAACCCAACAGCGACCAATCCGTTCACAGGAATATCAGGCGGTGCAGACCCATTAACAGTTGCAACAGTACCATTGGATTCAACTTCCTTCACATTCAATGTAGACTTAGGCATGATGAACTACACCCCATTAGGTCAATCCACATTCAAATACAGAAAGTCAATGCAGAGAAACATGACTGTAGAACTTAACAACCTGGTAAGAGCTGATAACGTCATGATAGGTAATGTAACAGGCTATACAGCCCAAGATGTAGAATATACGTTCTTTACTGGCAAGAAACTAAAGTTTTCAGGAGTACAGTTCGAATCATATGTTCAGAATAAGGATGCTAGTAGTACTGACTTCTGGATTGAAGAGCTATCCGGCCAAGCATCGGGCGACCTAGTAATAACTGACACCTAAACTATTTTTAGTAGTATAGCAACTACTCTCTTTATTGTCCGAAGTAGAGGCCAAAGGTAACGATAGTAAGCAAGACCAGCAAGAACTCGATTTAGTAGACCTTAATCCTGAAGAGGAACAGATTACAGATACAGGAGCTTTAAAGCAGCCAGATGAGGAGGAGTTCAATCCTGATGAATATGCCGGCTTTCCAATGGAAGCGTGGAATAGATATTTCGGCGCTATCAATGATAAAAGGCAATCCCGTTCCGCAACTCTAGCTAAACTAACAGCATATACTGTTAGAATGAATGTAGCAAAACCTGATGCTATTTATCCCGATTTCAAATATGTTAAACTAGAATACTCTCCTATTACAAAGAGTGTTTGGGAAAAGAGACGACGTGAACTCGCAGAGATTGAAGATTTAGAGAGAGAACAACAGACCCAAACAACCCGATTAGCAGAGATGCAAGAATCATTAAGACTTAGAATATTTGCAAGGAATAAACCCAGAGGCATGGTAACAAACAGAGAAGACCCAACAAAGGCACAGTTAGAGGAGATTCAGCAGAACATGAAAATGTACCAAGAGTTATCAATGGATATCTCCAGGCGGGTAGCAGAGAAGAAACAGGCCTCTGATTCTTCAGCATTTACTATGTACTTCCACAAAGATAAGGATACATACGACCAGGTAATGAATGAAGACCTTGATGATATCTTGAGGGCCTGCGATTGGAAGCAAATACACGGCTCGGCAAATTTACGGCTCTCAAAGCCCTTGTCTACACCGGCGGGCTCGCAGGGCATACATTAACTCCAGAAGAGGAACGATGCTTAGAACATTTTCGCATTAGAAAGCGCTGGCGTCTCTGGTGGTGGCAGTTCGACAGAAAGCAGGGAGAGCCACTACAAGAAGATTTAATGACTTATGAGCGATTTGAAGAGTTCAGAGAGGATAGGGAAAGGATGAACAAAGAGAAGGAAGAACAGAAAGCCAGACGCAAACAAAGAAACCCTGGTGGAAGCAGTACTACCTATAATATACCAGACCCAGAGTAGAATAAGCATTTACTGATGCCAGCAATCACCATTAAAGGTTTAAAGGGAATATCCTTGGGAATGAGAGAGCTTGGTTCATCTCTTAGCACTTCTCTTTTTGAACGAACAGCCCTGCCAATCGCTCAGGAAGCCCGTTCCAGGCTAGAAGGGGATACCCCAGTAGTAACCGGTAGATTGTTGCGTTCAACTACCATTAGAAAAAGCACTAATCAAATCCAGTTAGGCCAGTTTGCTCCTTATGCTAACATAGTTAACAACCGTAGAGGCTTCTGGAACGGTGCAATACAAGTAGCACAGAAGTGGCCACCGTTCTATGCTAGAATGGTACAGCAGGAAATAGGCGTTGTAGCTAGAAAATATGCGAATCAGTAGTTCAACATGAGCTCTTTCCCCATTTCAATCAGTTGGCAGATATCTAATCCTCCAACGGGAGCCTTTGATTCATTAGCAAAGTCTGCACAGTCACTCGACCAGGCTATGCTAGGTACGTCTGCCAACTTCGAGAAGTTTGGTAGCTCTGTATCACAGATGGAATCGCCCTTATCAGGTGTTTCTGGCTCCATGTCTCAGTTAGAGGGCTCAATGGGCAGTTTAGAAGGCTCTCTTAGTGGCGCAGCTGGTTCTATGGGCGAGTTTGCTGGTTCGACAGAACAACTTAATGGTGCTATTGGCGAAACAGGTGGTTTCATAAATGAAGCTACTGGTTCAATGGGCGAGTTTGGTAGTAGTGCAACAGAAGCAGGCGGCGCAGCTACAGAACTAGGAACAGCATCAACAGACGCAGGTACAGGAGTTACTGAGTTAGGAAGCGCATCTACTGAGACAGGGGGCTTTATCACAGAGCTAGGAGGTGTAACAGGCGAAACTAATACTGTACTTGGGGAGACTGGTAGCGTACTCAGTGAAACCGCGCCTATTATGGCTGAAACAGCAACCTCAACAGCCGATTTAGCCCAAGGATTTACAGATTTGGCTCCTCCTGCAGAACAGAGCAATACAGTAATCGGAGATTCCGTTTCCATCTTAGAAGGTGCAGGTACAGCAGCAGAAGATACCGCTGGTTCGACGGAAACTCTTGGTGGAGCATTTGGAAGTCTAGGCGGTGAAATAGAACCTGTTAACGGTGGATTAACAGAAACTAACACTCTGATGGGAGATGTGGGAGGAGCTACAGAAACTACTGCAGGCTCTACTGATACACTACAGAGCTCAATGACTACTCTTGGTACTGGAATAGGAGCTGTAACAGGTTCAGCTCTTACTCTTTATTCTGCATTTACAAATATCCGTGACGCTCAAGCTGCAGTTGAGAAAGCACAAATCAAAGTAATCGATGCTAATCGAAAAGCAGAATCAGCGTTTCTCAAACTAGGTAGTGCGGTTGCAAAGATTGTTGCTGATACTGAGAATCATATTACTGGTACGGAGAGATTAGCGGCTGCGATGGCCAAAGCACAGGCATTATGGGATGCAGGTACAAGAAGCGGTCCTGAATTTGCTGCCGCACTAAGGGAACTAGGAGCTGCACAGGATGCAATGGGGTCTAGTACCGCAAAAGGAGCTGAAATGGTTGCCAAACTGAATCCATTGATATCGTCTTCTGAATCAACATCAAGAAAAGCCGCAGCATCTACATTAGGATTACAAAGAGCCAATGAAGGTGTAGCCGAATCATATCTGGGCTTTGCTGGTTCGATTATTTCAGGTGTCTCAGGACTTACTCAGATTATTACACAAGCGGGACAGGTTGCTACAAAGTTCGGGGCACTAAGAGGAGTATTTACTGCAGCGGGTACTGCATTAAGTGGTACTCTCGTCCCTGCATTAGGAGCAATAGCTGCGCCGGCTGCTGCTGCAGTTGCCGCTGTTGTTGCTTTCATTGGAGCTGTTACAGCAATCAGGGCAAATCTCAAAGTCTTTGATGATTTAGGTGTTACCGTTGGAAAGGTATTCCCTGCCTTAAAGGGATTCTTAGATGACGGTAGGCAGGCATTCATCAACTTCTCTGATAGTATAAACACGGGTGTTTCTATGCTACTGGGTGCTCTCGATTCACTTACTGGCAGCGCTTTCAATCTACAGAAACAATGGGACGGCTTTACCGGAACTCTGCCAAAAGGTTCGGCTAATATCAATACTACTTCCCAGGCTATGACAGGACTAAATATGATAATGGGTAAGGCAGGAGAGACTGCAAGACAGGGCTTTGGAAAGTTCAAGGAACTAGAGAATGGCACTCTTCGCCTTGCAAATGGGACAATAATAGCCGCAGGAAGTTGGAGGAAACTTGATGACCAGACAGTAGAATATGTTAAATCTGCCACAAAAGTACCACCAGTACAAAAGCAAACAGCAGAAACTACTGAACAAATGTCCGCAGCAACAAAGAAAGCATCTGATGAACTGGCAGCACTTGGTACTAAAGTCGAAGAGGCCAATGCCAAAGTTACTTTCTATTCTGATGCCACTAAAATGGCTGAACTTACATCAAACTCTTTTGCTTTAGGTGTAGCTAACGCGAAGGTTGAACTTATCGATGAAACTGCTAAACTAGCCGAAGGAGCCGGAGCATTACAAGAACATGGTAATCAAATGGCTGCTGGAACATTACAAGCCCTTGCCTACAAACAAGGAATATTAGAAGCAGGGGAAGCCCTTGTAGAGAAAGTTAAAGCATTACATGAAGCGGCAGGTGCCTATGACGCAACTAATGTCCTCATAAAAGAAGGAACGATACTAGCAGTAGAGTTTGCTGCTGGAGTAATGAAGACAAAGACCGCTGTTCAGGAACAGACTCTAGAACTTGCAAACCTAGCGGGACAACTAGCAGCATATGGCGATGAAATGACAGCAGCCAATGCAATTGCTAATGCTTTCACTGAAGGAATGTTAAAACAGAGAAAAGCAGCCATTGATGCAGCATTAGGATATGCCGAAGCAGTTGGCAAACTAACAGAGCTCCAAAATCAGTTGAAAAGTACAACAGCACTCACTGTTGCATTCAATACCGGATTAGTTCAAGGCAAAACAAAAGCTCTAGAGTTTGCACAGAGTTTAGCCGAATCAGTAGGCGAATCAATGGCATTTGAAGCCGCACTTAGAGAGTTGGTCGTTGCGGCAGGAGTTGATTTACAGAGTGCATTACAGATGTCCGCCGACCAAATGCAGATGTTGATAGAAGCGATGGCTATGGCTCCTGAGGCTGTCAACAAAGTCATATCCGCATTTGATAAAATGGGACAGAAAATAGTTGATAGTCTTGCAAAAGCAGCAAGGGAGGGCTCAGAGGCATTCATGGATGAGATTAACAATCTTCAAAAAGAGTTAGGAGTCACCTTTTCACAACCTCTTATTCAGAAGTTGAAAGTAGAAGCAGATATTGAGACTGCTAAACAGGATGTTCAGAAACTACTGGGAATACTGGCTACTACACTTAGAAACCAGCCTCTTGATGTGGCATTAAAGACAGATGCAGCTAGAAACGCTCTTGCTCTCCTCCAACAGAAAATAAAGGAAGCTCCCGCAGGTGCTCAACAAGCATTTGCACCACTGCAGGCTGCACTTACAAAGCTAGGAGCATGGAAGCCTTCCGATGGAATGAATCAACTCCCTGGAATACTAGCCCAGATACTTATTGCGTCTCAGAATCTCGAAGGAGGAATGCAGGGAGCAATATCAGGCTTCAATGGTCTTGTTTCGGCTGTTGGTTCAAGTGCCGGAGGTCTTGAACAACTAAAATCAGCTCTTGCTGCGGTAAATCTTAATCTAAATACTACTACTGGAACGATTACAGATGCATCTGGGAAAATAGTTGGAGAGTTAGGAAAGATAGGGCCCGCAGGAACCAAAATGGCCGGGGAAACAGTTGCAGCTTTAGACACTCTAGGGCCCGCAGGTACTAAGGCACGAACGACATTAGCTTTTGAGCTTGTTGGATTGGAGTTCCTTATGAATAGATTTGCTCAGGAAGTAAAACAATCTGCTATAGAAGTATCTACTGCCTTTGCTAACATGGCAGCCAATACGGGAACATCATTAAACACAATGGCCTCAGGATTCTCGATAGTCATTGCAGCATTCGCCAGAATACAGTCTGATTCTCAAAGAATGGCTTCAACAGTATCAGGCTCTTTCTCAAACATGGCAAGCAATACTCGCGCATCGATGAATACTATGGCTAGCGGGTTCCAGGTTGTAATAGCCGCAATGACTAGAATAGGTTCTGAATCACAAAGGATGAATACTACTGTATCGAGTGCTATGCGTTCCGCTGCTTCCTCTGCAGCCTCATTTGGGTCTGGTATGCAAAGTGCTATGTCTAGGGCATCGAGTGCCATGGCAACGGCCACTTCAAGGGCTAACTCACTACGGTCAGCAATCAACTCCTTGAAGTCAAAGACTATTACTATTACAACAGTCTATGTTACAATCCGTAGAACAATATTCGCAGCACAAGGCGGCTCGTTTGTTACATCAAGTCCTACACAGGTAGGGCCTCTCAATGTCTCAGAGTTTGGACAGAAAGAACTCGTTACCGTTACTCCTTTACAAACTCCTGGAAGAGGAACTATGAAGGGATTATCTAATCTCATTCGGGGAGAAACAGCAAAGAAGGCCAGACAGATGTTAGGCGAAGAGGGAGAAAAGAAAGGGGACACTGGTAAAAAGAAAGAGGTCGTTATGATGCGTGAGACTCCTATCATAATACAGGTAGATGGCAGGGAAATAGCTAGAGCCGTCAACAAGCGCATATTTGAGGAAAGTGACGCATTAGTTTAATGTCTAGTAATAATATTGGCGAAGTCTTTGCTGATGCTCCAGCAAGAACAAATGTCAGAGAATATTTTGAGCCTCTTCGTTTAGATATCGAATGGTGGGATTTAGGCCATCTTGAACAGGTTCATAGTTTCTCTTCATGGAATCCCAGCGGAACAGGAGTAGATAATCATATTCCAGTAGTAGAAGCATCTGTAACACCGCCAGGAACATCACAGCATGGAGCATTCTATTTCAAAGTCTGGGATACTGATAGAGTCATTGAGCAACTAACTACTGCAAGAAGAAAGGGAGTCATAATACTCAAATGCAAAAAGTATCAGAATGAGCCATATCAAAATCTGCTTTATGGATTCACATCAAAGATAATGCCTCAGCGGCATAAGAATCAGCTCTATTATACTATAACAGGCGTTGGCTCTGGAAGTCTACTCAATGAACGATTCGTAAACATACAACGAAGTGCTAGAATGAGCACCTTAAACTCTGACTTTCCAATCTTCGATGACCCAAATATGGAAGTACGCAAGTTATTCAAAGATTTACTAATAAACAGGGATAACTACGTCGCTGATGACATCTCAATAATAGAACAGTTCAATCCCCCTATGGATGTTTCAGGATTGGACATTAGCATTGTTAATGATACAGTACTATCACTTAACGAGCCCTATGTCCAGGCTTCTCATTGTTTGAATGTCATGTTAGACGGTATAGGCGCAGACGGCGGCATAGACCATAACAACAAGCCCTATCTCACATTTCCCCTCTCCCGAACTCCATCTATTACTTTGAAGAACTGGGATAGCATTGCAGAACAGGGATTAGACAAAGCAGATAATACCGCCTATTTCATGGAAGACTTTAGCTGGGAAATGGATTGGTCCCAGGAATCAGGCTTTGCTAACCGCATCTTTGCAAAGAGTAGAGTAACACAGGGCGAGTCTACTGATAGTACTGATGGAACTTACGGAGGTTTTGAAACGCTCCAAGATATGGATTTGGCACAAAAGATACCCGCATCTCCTGCCCGCTTTAGCGACCTGGCTGTAATCGTTTCCAGAGTTGGAGAGGGCACAACCAATCCGAATACAAAGACATTACACGGTCATATCGTCCAGGACAATAACAATACTCCTACAGGGCCAGTTGTTGCATTATTCGATATTCCTCTAAACACAATCCCAGATGATAACCCTACTCCTATGTTTCTGCCAAAGCTCACCTTGAAGAGAACACCCGACCCCGCTTTTGCTCACTGGGTAATATTATACGAGAGAGGTAATCCTGGCATTCCTGATACAATACAGTGGTTCTACAACACCGATGAATCATTACAGGGTACAATAGCAAGAAGACCTAATATTGCTGGAACTCCCTGGCGATTAGACCATAACAATAACTCTGGCTGGGAAGTAACTACAGGAAATGAGTTCAACTTTGCCTTCTCTGTTCTAGATTCATTCACTCATATCATTGTGGGAGAGGATGTCGAATCTCAAGAAAGATACGGAGTAGTTGAGGACTTGATAGATTTATCATGGGCTACCAATACCGTAGCAGCAACTAAAGCTTTAGGTGAAATAGTAAGTATGCGTTGTCTACCCAAGGTTACTTATAGCACGAACTCTGTCACGATACCTGGAACTTTATACATGCCTGGAATGATAGTCAGAATAGAGGACGAACTCTCTGGTCTAACCTCTCCAGAGGGAGCAATGGCCGAAATCACAGGAGTAACATATCAGTTTGGAGCCGGCGGCGAGCAATCATTAGGCGCATTAACGGCAGATATCAATCTAGTGGGTCATTATGACTTCAAGTTGGAGGAAGGCTTTGTCTAACAAATCTGAAGTCAATGTCAGTTCAACTTTAGAATATTATGATATTACTCATGCTCACTGTTGGGATACGAGAGACTATAACAAAGTAAAGAAAGTATATGATATCATCAAGTTTCTTGATAAAAATCGTGAGTTTGAAGAGAAAAGGGAGGAAATAAGAAAGTTTGAACATCTCCTAGAAAGGGCAGACAATGACCAATCAGCCTTTTTCAATGATGACCCGCATTGTGGCAGAATAGAACCTATAGACCATATTGTAAAAGAGGATAGAATAGTAAATGCTGGTCGTACTAGAGCAGCAGAACTCATTGCAGGAGAGGCAGGCAATCGTTTTGACTATGGCGCAATCGGTCTTTCTCAAATACCAGTGTCAGATTCAGACATTCAGTTGTTTGGAGAGGTAAACAGAATAAACTTACGGCTTAGTGGTTATGCCTCTGCATCGGGTGCAATCATTAAGCATTCTGCCCTGTGGTCGCCTGGCCTAGTCTCAAACACCTATTGGGAGTTTGGTGCAGTAGACTACCCTATCGTAAATATTTTACAAATGCTCTGGTGCAGAGTAGTATTTCCTCCAAACAAAGGATTAGTACATGTTCAGAACGTAGACTTTTTTACTGTTACACATTCAACCTATACAACTAGTGTGGTATGATAAACTGTAAATGTGGCCATTCATACGACTTCCACTTGCGAGAGATACACGCTATTTTTCCATCAACTACATGTCAAATAGCCGTAGTTGGCTGTCAAATGCGAGACTGCGTTTGTAAGGGGTTTGAACAATGAGTACATCATTTCGACAGATTAGAAAGAATAGCACGGCCCAAGGTAGATTCAAAGACTTAGTTAGAGACTTTCAGAGGTCACAAGCAGCCCAAAACCCTGTAGATAATCCAGATTTTAAGGTAAAACTACGAACTGCTTACAGCAAACTAGTATATACTGACCCATTTATTCAACACAAAACTAAACCTATTACAACAGCCTTCTATATGCCATTTGAGCCCGATGGTAAGTTTCTTGCTGGCATGTGGAACCTAAATCACAATGGAAGATTTAGTATAGATGCATCAGGCAAAGGCCATCATGGAACTTGGATTAGCAATGTCCAAATCAAAGAAGGTATTGACGACGGCTTTGGTACATCGCTATATGCTCATTTCGATGGGGCTGACACATACCTTATCATAGGTGACTTTCCAGCAATGCGACTATCATTCGCACCTCAGTTTTCCATAACGTGCCGCATCTATCCAGAAGACATCTCATCAACAGATGGTCATTTCAGAACAATCTTACACAAACCAGATGTATCTGCATCAGGAAATACTCAACTAGGATTAATCAATACTGGTTCTGTAGGTAATGGCTATGCTCTCGCGGTAACTCCAGATGGTAAGGTTAGATTCACTCTAGCAGCATCAGGTCTAAAATATACTGTAGAGACTCTTGCCAATGTCATTGTTGAGGCTATTCCTCCATTTCCCTATAATATCGCTATTACAGTCGACCAGGTCAACAAACGAACAATACCAGAAGAGGATATCTTAGACCCTGGCAATGTTATAGGAGCCGGAGATGACGAAGAACCAGACTATACACCTAATCTAGTAGCGCCTAGGATGGAAATATCTGTAGACAATCAGTTCTATGCTATTCATACTACTGAGCATCTACCTATGATTGACGGAGGAACTTCTAAACTTCTGCATGTTGGAACTGCATTCGGCTATCCAAAAACAAATGTTACAAAGTTTCCCTGGTTCAAATGGAAGGGAGGTATACAGCAACTCAGATTCTATCAACCATACATTCTCAGCTTTCCACAAATAGCTAATCTACATAACAACAAGATAACAACGACAGAGATGCCTATAGGAAGTCCTGCATTGGCTGGCTCTGTTCTGATTATAGACCCTTCTATTATCGCAGGTTATGATACGGGAGGATTTGATGAGGATGGCTTTGAGGCTGCTGACTTTGATTCTGCAGTGGCAGGCTTTCCAGGCTTTGACCCTAATGGCTATGATGAAACAGGTTACGATACTCTGTTTCTAACAGAACAAGGCGAGATACAAGGCGGTGGATTTGACCCGAGAGGATTTAGTGACCAGGGATTTGACACAATACCTTTTAGTCAGTCTTAGAGAGGTATCTTACTAGTAATGTCACAGACGTTCTCTCAAGAGATAGGCTTCCCTTTCTCAGGAGAGCAATACAACATCTCTCAGTCCAAACTGAATGCTAAAACAAACCTAATGGCAGATGCAAACTTTCTCCAATCATTACAGATAACATTTGCAGGCCAGTTAGTTAGATGCATAGGTACTGCTACGAATGGTATATTCCAGCCGAATCGTTCATACTTCCGTAATGAAAGCAATACCGGCTGGATTCCTGATACTCAGTTTATTCACTTACATAATGCCGGCACTGACATAGCTGGAGGATTATATCGAGATATTCGTAGAGTCAACACTCACGATATCGCATCATTTACAGGCTACTGGGTTAACAAAGAGATGTTTAAGAAGACAATCACAGGAACTTCTGATATTGTTAATCAAGGGGATAGAGTAGATTTCTCAACAGAAGCCGTATCAAATGGCTATTCTATTGGAACATTACAAGGCGGTACAATAAACATGGCAGTGCCCTCTGTTTGGGCTATCAATGGCTTTGCTACAAGCGGTTCCAGAATGACAGTAAAGATTGGTTTAGGAGTTGAACAAGTACATCTAATAGCGCCCATTGACCGTCGCTATGGACTAGAAGCATGCGACTCAGTAGGTACTTCAAGAAACTATAACTTGTACACTGGTGATGGTACGACATGGTCTATAGAGCCAACATCCGAAGCTGTACAGCAGACAACTCCAAGAGGCTTTTTATTCTCTCATACCCCTGGACAGAACGTAAAGATGTACAGGAATGTATCTGGTGCGGAAACATTTTCGATAAAGACGACTCACATACCTGTAAGCGGGGAGATAGGGTCATCAAAGCCATTTAATCTAGGTTATAAGACAAATGAATCAGTAGCCAAACAGTATAAACTATTCTCACTTGTGATTAATGCAACTCCTCCAGCATCAGTATGGCCTAACGCTTTTGACTGAACACTCTATTACTGTTAGGCTAAAGATAGCAAAGTGGTACGCAAAGAACCTGCTCGTAATAGAGCCAGGCTTCAATGCGCATCTAGGTGGTTGGAACCGTGAAGATAACGAATGTACAGCAACTTTTACCTGTTTTGACAGTTATCCCTATCCTCCATATAGACGCACTAAAGAACAGTTAGAAGAGTATGTAGTTCGTAGATTTGGCAGTATGATTATCGAAGGCAGGAGGAGAGGGAGAAATCTAGACCTGTCCTCTGCTTCGAAGGGCGTTCCACTCAAACACCCATTAGTATTATTGGATAAAAAGGATTACCCAAGCTATCAGGATAACTTTAAAGAAGAATACTATTTGCCCTTGACCAAAACCCAGCTATTAGAGGCAAACAGCACCCTTCTTAATGAGAAGTCAAATAAACTTAAAGCAGACCACATAAAAAAGACTTCTGGTTATGAATCTGATATCTACCAGGTGAGAATAGGGAAATGGCGGTAGTCGCTCCTCTAGCTGTTGAGTTTCATATCACAGGCGGCGTTAATGGTAATGTAAATACTAATCCCTTCTTTTCTTTAGGAGGGCAGATGGCCGCTAAAGTGTTGGATGATAGATTTGAGAATCTTTTTGACCCTGTTTCCTCACTTGAAGCGCGAGACGGTAAAACTGAGTATAGATGGATTGTATGTTTAAACACAGGAAGCGACTCTATTAAGAGTCCACACTTTTACTTTCTACCCAAAGATGAAAATGTTGATATCGAGTTTTCAAGGCTTGCTGTATCTGCAGCCGTTAACATACTACCCACAGAAGAGGATAGGCCAGTAGAGGAAGAGATAGGACCAGAGGTCGATGTGCCAATGCCTTTCACAAAGTCAACAGAAGACTACGAAACTACACTTAGTATAGCTCCTGATATTCCAGCAGGAGGAAAGTTGTATATTTGTATTAGAAGGGTAATCCCAGAGGATTCAATAAGTGAGAATAGAGCATTTAGATTAGTATGCGAGTCAAGAATAGCTACACAGGCATCGGTATCTGCTTCTGAGGTGACTGGATTGCATGAAAGTGGAGAGGCTAGAGCAGCCGCAGCAGCAGCGCCGGGCAGGTAATAGTAGTGGGGAGAAAGGGATAGTAAAACATGGTAATCGCACCAACTGATTTAAAGTTCTATTACTCCGGCTCTACTTCCAAGAACGGGCCAGGAGGACCGCAGGGAGGAATCATAAGCACAAATGCAGTGCCCGCACAAACAATCTCAGGCGGAGTTGCAGTAGATAATACCGTCTTTGAAGATATTACAAACTCCGAAGCTATGAACGGCAAAAATAGATATGTCTGTTTATATTTGAAAAATACTCATGCCACTCAAACAGCGAGTAACATCAAACTCTGGCAGAGCAGCGTTACGCCGGGCGAGGATAATATACGTGTGGGGTATTCGGGAGTAGCAGCTAATAGTCATGACCCTCTCTTGACAGAAACAAACAACTCTGTCTATAATGTTTCAATAGGCACATCTGAATCTCAGTTAAACAATACGGTAAAGAGGGCAGGATTCTATGTTGCATCCACAAATGCCCCTATCATTGGAAGGACTATTACACTAGTAGAAGTATGGCTCAGGAAAACAGGAAGTCCAACAGGCACTATCAGTGTTCGCCAGAGAAAGAGAACAAGCGAAACAATCCATACAGACTATGGAAGTATGAGCGCCGCATCAGTAGCAACTACTCCTACTCTATACCAATTTGCTAACCCCACAAATACGGGCGTCGTTCATATCGAGGATATTTTTGGAGTAGAATATACATCTGGAACCGCAGCAAACTACATCTCTGTTATGAGAGTAGCAGGCTCCCCAGTACAGAATATGCACTTAACACATTATGACGGCCAACAGTGGAGTAGTCTATCCGACTTTGATTTATCCGGTAGAATGTATGTTGCTGGAGCTGGAGGAGACCAGATTGCACCTTCAACTGTTACATTCGAGAATCCTGTTTCATTTGATACTGCAATATCTCTGCCTAATCTTACAGCCGGCTCATTTGTACCTATCTGGCTACATAACCAGGTTCCAGCAAATACTCCTAACAAGCAACTGAATACATCAGAGTTAAGGGTAAGAGTGCAAAGCCCTACTCCTTAGCTAGGTCGCTACCTCTGTTATCATTTCCTCTATCATAGTGACTGTAGTAGTCTGTCTATTGATATCGTATCTGTGTGCCAATGACATTTCTACAAAGACATTTCCAGGTGGCGGCTCTCCTGGGTCGCCAGGACCAGGGGGAGGAGGGTCTGGATTAGTGGGAATCTCACCTACACATGTTGGAATAAGCGACGTGCCGACTCTGTATCTAAATGTGACCATGCCAACGACTCTTTGAAATGCTCCGGTAGCTGCGGCTTTAGCTTGTCTTGTTGGTTCGGGAGCGGGAAAACTACCGCCTACATCTACTTCTCTAACTGATAGCTTGTTGAATATTATGCTAGTGTCCCCTTCTAGTTTGAAGGTAGCCAAAGGCCCTCCCCATGTAATAATCTGGTCGTCATAGCCACCGCAGGGCTTACCATCACTACCCCAGCCGCCATTATCTATCAGGTCAGCAGCTCCAATAAGGGTCCATCCATTACTATTGTTTCTATCAATATAGAGCTGAAGTTGTACGCCTAACCTTCCTTCGCCCATGTCTATATTGTGAATAACTATCTTAATACCAAACCAGCCAGTTACTCTCTGGGTTAAATCGCTACCTAAGCCAATACTACTGGCATTTATCCAATCTTTTTGAAATGCAGATAGCCAATATTGACCTTTAATCCAGCGAAAGCGTCCATCCATAGCCAGCTCTCCCATATAGAACGAACCAGGGCACCATTGTCTCTCCCCTGTAATCTCAGCGCTTCTAACAAAGAACTGAATGCGCGCATTAGGATTTATTACACTTCTACAATCAAAATATCCTGTCATCTCTACATCTCTCCAGTCTTTTGAGGAATAGAGAAAGCCCGTTGATGCAACAAATGCATGATTTACATTTCCTCTAACGCTTCCATTACTGTAGCCTATCGAGTTCTCTACTGTCATAAAGGCCGTATCTGTTGTTACTTGGAAGCCATCGCTATAGTTGCCTGTTAGTTTGGGAGCGTTAAACCTGGGGTCTGCTTCAGGCTCAGATGATAAATACCAGAACTCTCCTCCTACCGCAGTAGGATTTATCATCTGAACACTATCGATACCGTTAACCAAGTTGTAGGAATATCATATATAGTTGGACTTAAGGATTATTCGTCGTAGCATAATAGATTGAGTGCGCCAGGACCAGCCGATATAGGCATATTTCTCAGCGGAGGCGGTTCTAATACCAATCCCAATAAAAGTACAGGAGGTCCTATTTCCACTAAACGAATAGTCTTTAGTCAAGGGTCTATAACATTTAACAATCTCTGGTCAGATATCACCGAGAGACAGAGAAGATACGGATTCAAAGATATCCGTATAATCTACCTCAAAAATATGCATTCTAGCCTAACATTCAAGAACGCTAGAGCATACTGGAACAAAACTGATAACTTTACTTCTTTGCAGATTGGTAGAGCAGACGTTAACGGAGTAGAGAACTCTGTTCCTATTGTTGCGAGTCTACTACCAACAGCAGAGCCTATTCCTCCACCTCTGTGGCCTTTCATTATTGCAGCAGACACTTTTAGAATAATACAGGATTTTAAAGATGTTAGTACAACCCGTGGATTTTCATTACCTTGGGTTCCAAGTAGGAATAAGGCTGGAGTAGGAATCGAGGATTCTTCATCGCCACTATTTGGTCAAAAAATAGCCCGCATAACTTTTCTCATCAAACGTGCTGGTACTGCTAGAGGAAGCGTTAACTGCAAAATATGGAATAGTGCAGGCTTTGAAGTTGCTGACTTTGGTTCTATTGATTCCGCAAACATTAGACAGCAAGGCGATGGTACGTTTTTCCAACCTGGTGTCAACAGCTGGACATTCACAAATCAAACAAATCAACATGCGATGCAAATAGGTGATGTTATAGGCCTTGAATATCCTGGTGCCGGTATTGATGAGGATGAGGGAGATATAGATGACTTTATCTTAATAGCAAAATGGGAATGGTCTGGCGACCCTGGAGAGCCAGACAGCGGACCAGAAAATTCTGTCAATGATGTTTTTGGCACCAATATACAAGCGTGGAATGAATCGGAAGGTCGATGGATTAACATAGAACAGAGTCAAGCAGAATATGTTTACAGGGCAGAAGCCTTTGGTCCTGAAGGCGGAGGAGGAGACCCTTGTAATCCAGACCCAGGACCAGGACCAGGGCCAGGGCCAGGACCAGGGCCAGGGCCAGGGCCAGGGCCAGGCGAACCACCTTCACCACCAGGACCACCGCCATCAGGCTTTATTGTCATTTCAGACTTTAACGATGTTAATGCTACTACTGCATACCAGGTTGGTAACGGTCCTCCTAACAATATCTTCAGAAGAGCAGTAAGTGCAGATAATAGTACAGCAGCCATTCTTAATGCTAATATTGCCAGAATCACATTCTTACTGCGAAGAGTAGGTAATCCTCAAGGTTTAGTAGCATGTAGAATCTGGACTAGCAGCGGCCAGGTTATGCAGACAATGGGACAGGTTGATGCATCCGGCTTAACAAATCAACCAGCCCAATGGACTCAGGTTGCATTCACTTTATCAAGCAACACATATCGAATGAAAATAACAGACCTCATAGGCATAGAGTTTGCTTCAGGTAATCCTCAAGACCATATCGTTTTAGGCGGTCATACTTTCAATACAGCCACAGCGATGGCTGATTTGGCCACAGCAGAAGGTGGCCAAATAGCCGCAGCCAATGATAAGTTTGGAGTTAGAATGATTTACGCCAACAATGGCGCATTTCGGTACGAAGACCAATGGGAAATACCTAGCGATTCTGACTCAATGAGGTGGGATTTAGTAAATCCTCCATTAAACTGTGAGATGACATGCTACTTTTTCAAGAGTAGTCCGTCAAGTGATACTATTTCATGTAAAATACGCGGAGGAAGACACACTGATGGCCAGAATGAGGACGGCTGTTGCTACATACCTCAGTTTCCCTGTACTGGCGGTAGTATGGAGTTCCAAATAGAATGTCCACATCCAGATAACCACGATTGTAATGTTAGTGGTATAAACGGTTCTTCACTATCAATGTCTGCATGGCATGGCTACAAGGTAGCATGGTGGAACATTGGCAGTACTACCGTGCATATGGAAGCATGGCAGGACAAAGGTACAGCATCAGGTACAACTCCCCCTAATCAGTGGGAAAAGGTACAGGTTCATGAAGATAGTAGTGGTAGTTGTGGAAATATTGATAATCCCCTGATTAGACCTAAAGGTAGTACAAGCCAATGCACTTTTCGTATTGATGAAAACTCAGGAACAGATTACAAATGGCTCTCTGCCGTAGAGATACAGCCTGGCGGTGTACAGCCGCCTTCGCCACCAGGCCCAGGCCCTTCACCCCCTCCTAGTCCTCCTCCTACTCCTCCACCGCCAGGGCCTCCAGCGCCAGATTGTGGACCCAACCCAGACCCTAGCAACACTCATGTTAAACCTGGAGGCTGGGGAGGAAATCAAGATGCATCAACATGGCGCGTAGTACCAATGGTAGATGACCCAAGCCTTTACAAAGTTGTGGATGGTGCAGGAGTAAATATTGCACATCAGTTTGCAACACAAGCAGAAGCAAATGCATATGTCACATATCATAGGTGCATACAATCGGCGCCAGGACCAGGACCAGGCCCTAGCCCGCCACCAGGACCGCCGCCAGCTTCTAAAGATGTTCCAGGAACAAGTATCAAAAGATGGAACGGAACAAACTGGACTGCAGATGATAATGGTAGAAGTGATTTAGTCTATAAAGCTGAAAGGTTTGACCCAGCTGTAGGCGAACCTGAAGAGCCAGATGACCCTATTGTCATAGACCCTGGAACCAAGAGAAAGCCAACAAGCTATGACCAGGGTATTGTTATCCCCCCATTAGGACCAGGAGACTTTAAGGCTCTCATACTGGAAAGAACATTTCCCCCTGAAGTTTCCGACCCTATTGAGCTATCTGAAGAGGAGCAGCAGTTAGTTATTGAGATAGATACTACCACATCGCCAGGGCAACCAGAAGACCCAGGGCAGCCTATACCAGGTCCACCGCCGCCATCTCCAGGACCAGGGCCAGGCCCTTCACCTCCACCGCCGCCAGGCCCTCCAGGACCACGCCAGTTAATCATGCCTGCTACTGGAGCGGTTCATTCTGCAATGGTAGATACGTCTGGCGAAGAGCAAACAAGCACTTCAATGATTTCAGCATTTAATACTCTTGCACAGAAAAATATAGGAGTCTGTTATTTCTCAGACAACTGGTTTGATGGCATTAACTTTCCTTCTACTCAATGTGCTGCCTGTAAGTCTAGCAATGTTATTCCATACATCAGAATGCAGAACTGGGATGACTGGGATGGCGACCTATTTGCTACACATGCTAGCATAGCAGCAGGAACACATGACGCTGCTCTAAATGCCTATGCCGATGCAGCAAAGAACTTTGGTAGTCTAATATTCATAGAGTACGGGGTAGAGATAAATGGTAACTGGTTCCCCTGGTCAACTGACTCTACAGGATTTAAGAATGCCTATCAGCATATGGTCAATCTCTTCAAAGCAAGGGGAGCTGATAATGTAAAGTGGGGATTCCATGTTGATGTTGAAGGAGGAACAATGTCAACGTGGTATCCTGGCGATGCCTACGTAGACCTTATCGCAGTTACCTCCTATGGAGAGGGTACGAGTGCAATGACCGAACTGGCTGGGTCATGGACTCAGATAACGGGCCTCTCTGCAACAAGACCTATCGCACTTATGGAGTGGAGTGTAGGTGATGCTGACGATACTGAGGAAGTATTTACTCAAATCCGTACAAACTCAACATACTCTAGAATCAAAATAGTATCTGTCTGGCATGAAAACGCAGAAGGAACTGATAGGCGTATCAACTCAACTAGTGCAAATCTCACTGCCTATCGTAATGGAATAGGACAAAGTTATTTCTTGACTAGCGGCATAACGCTTACAGCACCGTCTACGCCGCCGCCTCCCCCTCCTGGACCAGGACCTGGGCCGACCCCGCCACCGCCAGCACCAGGACAGTTAGGACCATACGCTAGTACTGGCAGACAGTTAGGAGCTACTACTCGTAGGGCCACCAGACATTACGCTTCAGGCAAACCTGACGATGAAACGGTAGAGAAAAATACAGATAATATTACATATCAAAACTACCAATGTATTTATTTTGTTACCATGCATGGTGTCGAGCATGATGATAATGTTAGTAGTAAACTAGGAGGTACTCATATGGGTACAGGCTGGCATGACCATGGCGTTTCATTTAATGCAGGTAAGACATGCCTCGGTACAGAACCCAACCACCCAGATACTAACTCATGCATTAAAGTAGGTGCATCAATAGGTAGTATACTAAACAAAAGAGTAGGCGTATGTACTGTTTGGAGGCGACAGGGCCCTCATACAGAGTTATGGACTAAACTACCCACCCAAACAAACTGGGTAAAACAGTTAGAGAATACTGGAGCGTTAGGAGGATTCACACCTAATCAATCGGGCGACCAGGAAGCACAACTCAGAATAGATGGTTTCAATGATGGCGACGACCCTACCATTGATACTGCAGTAGTACAAGAGATTGCAGCTGGTGCTGCCACTTCTCAAATGGTTACTCCTGAATGTCCTGAAGGCCAGCATTACGACCATCTCCATAATGTTTGCGTACTGGATGCTGGTTCGCCTGCAACTACAACAGACGGTATAGTATTACCATCACTACTATACGAATCGTATTCCCTTGACACAATCGATTACATGATGGAAACAGACCATAAGGCAAACGGTTCATTCAGAGAGTATTTCAATAGGATGGACCATGACCTTAACAGCGTAATGGTAGGTGGATATTTCAAAGTAGATGGACCAGACGACGAAGAGATATCCGCAAAGCTAGGCGGCGGTATACATTCACCTTCTGATGGCGGCAAAGCAGGGAGATGTTATGAGATTAATGTCGCACTCGATGGCAATAGTGTAGTAGTGTATAAAGAAGACCCGCATGCTGTATACAATGAAACTGGCATTAGAAATGCTATAAACATTGGAGCCAGACAAGGACATTATACAGGTCTTATCTTTATGAAGAGCAACATAATGTGGAATGGTAGTCCCGCAGTTAGGCTGAAAGCTTGGGCTGATATACTAGGAATGGCAGATAATGGAACATACACCGCAGCAAATCAGCATTGGATTCAGATACTAGATGCTATAGACGCAGGTTATTGGCATGATAAACCATGGCTTACCGGTGCAGTTCCAGGAAACAGCAGAGCTATCATAAGAGTTGACCAACAAGAGGAGGAATCATATGATTGTAAGTTCTGCTTCTGTGCCCGTATCCGTGGCGGTCCTGCGGATTTCTAATATGATATGACACTAGAAGACCCTCTCTACCAACAGCAGCGACCCAGAGAATCATTCAAGCACTGGCTACTTAGAGAATATTCTGATAGAAGGCTTATGTTTCATCCTTTCTTTGAGCTAGCCTTAGAAATACAAACAAGATGGCCTAACTTTCCAGAAACAGGAACCTATCTTGATTTAGGCTTATTCCTAGCAAATAATGGAGCATGTACCAGATGCAAGAAAGCATTTAGAGATGCATGGAGTAACTACATTAACGATGCCTGAGAAAGTGTATGTTAACTGTGCAAGATGCACTAAAAATATTGCAGTAACAGATACTTACAAAGCAAGGATGGACGCTAAACATATTCCCATATTATGTAATGATTGCAGGAACATGAGTGAGGTGACTACGATTTAGTTGGCGCAGATAGACCCAAAAGACAAGAAGTATATCATTACATTCAAGCGCAAAGACCTAAGACCAAACAAAAGAGACGACAAGTTTGAGCTATTCAGGCATGCTATAGGGCTTGAGGATGTTAGGGATATTCTCGATTTAAGCAGATACAAAGACAACCATATGACAGATGAGATTCGCAAAACAAGATTTACGGTTACAGATATCAACTCTTATACTGTACCTATTGTTATGGCCAGGCTAACTCCTGACCAGGTTGGTAGACTCAGACGCGACCCCAATGTTCTCCTTGTTGAGGAGGATGGAGTATGGCACGCTACAGAAGAGATTCAAGGGTATCAAGTTCCTAAAGTGAGAGCATCTACTGCGTGGGCTGCTCCACTTAATATAAGAGGTCAAGGTGTAAATGTTGCTATAATAGATACCGGCTGCCGTCCACATCTTGATTTAGGAAGCAATCTAAAAACAAATCAGAACTTTACAGCCAGACCTGGAACTGCATCAGAGGATGACGTTCATCATGGCACTCATGTCTGTGGTATTGCTGGTGCTTTACAGGGTAATGATGAAGGAATACAAGGCATTGCACCCAACTGTAATATCTGGAATCTGAGGGCAGGTGACCAAAATGGTGCTTTTCCTCAGACAGATTCAATGGAAGCAATACAATTTGCTAGTCAGAATAATGCTCATGTTATCAACATGAGTTTTGGTGGCCCTAGTGGAAGTCAGGCAGCACAGGATGTAATAACAGCAGCGTGGGATAAAGAGATTCTTTTCTTTGCTGCTGCGGGTAATACTGGCGTAGAGGAACCAGGTTTCTGGCCGGCTTCATATCTGCATGTTTTAGGCATTAGTAATCTTTCACAAGCAGGAAATGTATTAGATGAAACATCCTCAACCGGAACGTATGTCGATTTTACAGCCCCTGGTCAGAATATTGTCTCTCTTGCAGAAAACAACCTGTATAGAACATTATCAGGAACATCAATGGCTTCTCCGGTTGCCTCCGGCATTGGCGCTTTATGTGTTCAAGCATATGGTTCTGGTCCTGGCGGCGGTGGCACCTGTCCTCCAGCTGACCCCGTTGCAAAAAGAAATGCTACTATTGCAACCGCTTTACAAAACACTGCAGTAAAGTCAGGTCTTTCAGGAGCGAGCCCTGTAGGTACCAGAGACACACAATATGGCTTTGGACTACTGCAAGCAGGTAATGCTGTAGCATCTCTAAAAGGCGTATTATCTACTGCATTAGCTCGTTAGTTAGTTAGTTGGTTAAACTTCTCTCATTGGCCAGTTCTTTGCATCTGCCTTGCATCCAATACACAAAGTTCTATCATTAGATTGCTTCACTGGGTAGTATTTATGGCAGTTAACACAGGTAGCCATGTCGCGATAGTAGTCAAAACTCTGCTTTTGTTCTCTCAATACAGTACATTACAACAATAAGGTATAAAACCGTTGACTAATGGAAATAAATAAAAAAGGTAGGGGAAAATGGGTTTTTTACTTGAACTCTACTCCTTCCGTGATTTGTCCATCAACATCTTGTGCCGAAACTTTGAATGGCTCACACAATGACTTTCCTTTACCTGATTGGTCTGTTGTTAAACATGTTACTCCTTCACCTTGTGGATTTATTGCTATCCAGGCTAAGTCTATTCCAAAGTTGTGATTGTCTGCATCCTCCAGCGAGCTAAAGTCCTGCGATTTGATATCCTCTATTGCGTCATCGATATCACTACTACCAGTATTGCCACTATCGTAGTCTTTGCTGCTATCAGTCTCTATTACTCGCCAAAAGTCCTGATTTACTTTGTTGTCTTCCATTCCGAACTCTTGACATTCTATTCTGTCGTCATCAATATCAAATGCGCATATCATGGCGTCTCCATTCTCCTTAACAGATAGTCCAATGATATCTACATCTGGGAATCCGGTATGATGCTTACCTTCGTTTGTTTCTTTGATGATTTTATTGACTATTATCGTTATTTCCTTGTCGTTGTCATTGTTATCGTCGCCATTATTGTCATTGTTGTCTTCCTTACACTCATCGATGTTTGGATGGTCTCTGCAAACCGATTCCTTGCTATCACAGGATGGAAAATCAGGATTCATAATAAACCCTTCGTCACATGGCGTTGAATCTGGAATACATCTACCTGTTTCATCATCCTCATGGGAATGGTAGTTGGTTGGGCATCTGTCGTGTTCTGGAAAACAGTTGCCGTCCTCATTCATATTATAGCCTTCTGGACATATCCCGTCTACTGGTTCAGGACATGATTCATCGCTTGGGTCTAGCAGACATGGAGTTGGTTCAGGTATTACTACTTCGCCATCACAGTTTGTATCCTGCGGGTCACATTCTGCAGGTGGCTCTTCTGGCGGAGGAGTTTCAGGGCATGGTCCCTCACAATCTACACAAGTTGAAGGGTCACCAGGAGTAACAGGAAACTGACCAGGCGGGCATGTTGGCTCTTCTATCGGGGGCTCTAGTAATGATGGATGATTAGGACAATCACTCATATCTTCAGAACATTCACATTCATGCCCTCCCTGTCCGACATCGCAAATATTACCGTCATTGGTTATACATTTCTGAGCTGAGCCATCGCATATCGGTAGAGCTTCCTGGTCGACAGGTGGCTCTATTGTGCCTGGCGGGGACGTTTCTGGTTCTGTCTCTGGTTCTGGTTCGGGTTCCGGCTCTGTCTCTGGCTGGGGTTCGGGTTCTGCTACATCGTCAGTACTTTCCTCTTCCTGCTGCTGGTTCTCTGTTGCTCCTGATTCGTCACCACTATCGCTAACACCTTCCTCAGTCGAAGCAGTAACAAAAGTCATACTACTACTAACAACAGACCCTAAAGAAATGCTAAGCACCGCTAACAACAATACAGATATCGCTATGGTCTTCATTGTTTCTTTTTCCCTCCTATTCTTTTTCTAGATTCGTCAGGTTTCTTCAGGTAGAATGTGATAAGTCGCTCTACAACATCCTCAATAGTTTCGTCCAGCTCTGGCCTTCTAAGAGCTTTGAGGCTCTTGATTGTTGTCTTTTTAAGTCTACAGCTCGAAGTTTCTTCTAAGCCTTGTTGTGCCATTATGATACTAGTATCTCCTCTACTGATTCGTTTAAGTCATCCATCGCTTGTTCTTGCTCTAACATAGCCTGGTCATATTCCATTTGTGCTATTCTAACATTTTCATGTGCCTGCTGAACATTCGGTATTGCATAGGCAAATAGGTAGACCATTGAAACAATGAAGACTACCAGCCCAATAGTGAATCGTATTATTGCTGTATTCATTTTGTTTTCTACCTAATCCTATGCATTACGAGTATATAGGGTATGCTAAGTATATGTGGTACACTGTATATACAGGCTTTATATATCGCCTAAGCATGGTACAGGTCGATGTCAAATCATCAAAAACAGAGCTTAGGCAAGCTCGAAAAGGCGAAAGCCAGCAAGAAAGAAGACAAGCCAGCCGTCAACATGCGATTTGTTAGAGGACTGGAACTAGCAGCTCACGGAAACGTACGTAAGATTGTTCCTAGCACAACTTCAGCAACACTGTATAAGGTGCAATCTCAGAATAGGCCGAATGAAGAATACAATGTAGTAGTGTTGAGTTCCGGAGAGGTAACATGCGACTGTCCAGACTTTTCAAGACGAAACATAACCTGTAAACACATCTATGCAGTAGTATGCAGTGATGTGAGTTTGGAAATCAAGATAGTTGCAAAAGAGGAAGAAAAGGCAGACCCAAGGGAGACATTCACAGGTACAGGGTCAGTTATGCCAGAGAAGGTGGTATACGAGCCATGACCCACGCATTCACACCGCAAGAAGTACAACCATATCTTGAAGGGGTCAAAGCGATTGACCTTCCTTTTGACTTCAAGAATACTGTCAAAACATGGCAAAAACAGTATGGTATTACAGAAGTGCCACTGCATGTAAGAGCCGCAGACGGTCAGTTATATGACGACAAGAAGTTTAAGGGAATATTCAAGGACGACAAATACAAATGCATTGTTGGTAGAAGATATGTAGTCTATCCAAATGAAGAGGTCGATGCAGTCCTTCATAAATGGGTAGATAGGCCAGGCTCAGGACTGAAAATACTAAAACAGAACTTTAGCCATCATGGCGATGCATCCTATTGGACGATACTTAGTGACAAATGGGCTGAAGTCATGAAAGGAGACAAGATACAGTTAGGCTGTGTAGTTAGAAACAGTATAGGAACCTATGTCGCATTAGGAGCTGACCTATTTACATTCAGGTGGGCTTGCTCCAATGGAGCCATCGCAAAGGGAAGTGACCTGGGTAGTATAGCAGTACGACATATTGGAGATAGAGAAGTCATGGTAAAGGAGTTCAGCAAAGGATTAGAACAGATTTTAGAACGAACTGCAGGACTGATTCACTACTACAAAGAAGCGGCAAAGATGAAAGTTAATCAGCTCATAGCAGAATCATGGGCCGCAAGAATCCCCCAAAGAGCACTACCACCGCAGATAGAAGTAAATACTAAGACTGAAAAAGTCACCTTAACAGGCCAACCGAACTTATGGACTGCATTCAATGATATCACTGCTAATGTATGGAAGGACCAGGACCAAGGGGAGAAAATGAAGACTGGAGCGGGCTTCTCAACAAAGTACTATCTAACAATGTATACCCACACTATCATGAAACAAGCCATTGACGGAACTTTAGGAAAGAGAAAGAAGGTTCGAGCATGACCTATCACAATCTACGAGAAAGATACACTGAGGAAGGCCAGAAAATGATAAGGGAAATAGACACTCCCTCTCCCTCTTGTTTGAAATGCAGTCACTTCTTTGTTTGCAAGATTGCAGCAAACATGTTTCCAATGATGGACCAAATGTTTCCAAATGACAAGTACAAACCATTCAAGGCTGATGAAATAGCAAAGCTCTGTACGCTATACGAACACAAGCTAGAGGATTAAGATGTGCCTCAGTTCTATGGTAAAAGACATAACCGCAAACTATGCTGGGTATGTTGGAAGGAGTATAACGAACTGAAGCGAACAGTACGAAACTACTTTACCTCATTTGAGGCAACACACAAAGACGGTACAATCCATTATTGGAGTGTACTGCATACAAAGTAATAATCTCCCTCCATACTTTTATTAAATACATATTTCTGTTACATCGATGGTTGAAAGTATAGAAGAAAGAGAGTTTGATATTACCGAAGAAAAGTTACAGAGAAAGGATTATTACAGATATCAGGTGCAACCAGAAACTACCGACGATAAACTATTCTATGCTGTAATCTATGGCATTATAGAAAAAATGTATCCTGAGGCAGCAAAAGACATAAGAAATCATCTGGCCAAAGAGATTAACAAAGAAGTGAGGAGCCGTTGTCGTACAATATGGAAATCAAATGCTACTATCAAAGCAATGTTACCTAGATATGTGGATGAGAAGGTTAAGCCTTCATTACGGAAAAAAGTAAATGACATTGTAAATGAGATGAATAAAGACTAGAACAATATTCCTCATGCTTTTTCTAACTCTTTTTAACCAGCTATTTATTAAGTACAGAATCTCTTAGGCTAGTTACGATGGTAGAACAAACATCGGAAACTGTCCAGAAATGGATAGACCGTATAATACACCATGAAAGGAGACCTATTTTTTAGATGTCAAGGCCCAGCACAAACGAAAATGTAAACTGTATGAGATGCAACAACGAATTAGTGTACAGCATTCCACGCCAGGAAGGGGATAACACCACTAAGGCAAGAATAGAAGCCGGTTATTACTACTGTAATACCTGCACTGAAGCAGTCAAAGCAAAGAAAAAACAGGAGAGGGAGGAACGCAAACAGGCTAAGAAACAAAAGAAGGAGAACATAAAACATTTAGAAGAAACTAAGGTGCAGACCTTTGATAGACAGTGGCGCGACGTTGATGAGGATGGTAATCTACTGCATACCAAAGACGCTGACGGTGTGGAGATTGTTAACCTGCCTGAGCATAGGCGGCTTATGTGGGGATACATTACGAGCGACATTAGAAAGTCCGAGGCGGGATTTAAAACAGACGAAGAGGATAAGGTAATCAGGCGTAGCCAGATACGATTCGTAGTAGAAACAGCGATGAACAGAAAACAAGAAGTGGATAGCGCAGTAAGTCGTGAGGAAATAGATAGAAAAGTTGGAGATGAGCAAATAGCTGAAATAGAGACATGGAAAAAGACGGAACTAAAGAGACAAACAAACTATGTTGAAAAGCTACATGCAAAAGCAAATAAAGAATGGGAAGATAAGCCGGAAACTGAGGTTGAGCGTATGGTTAAGGAACCAGGATACAGAGACCCAGAAGGCAATAAAGCACCTAGATATCATTTACTAAGTCAGGAGAGCGTCTTTCACAAGAGACAGGCATTAAGAAATAGACGGATTGATAACATACAGCGCGTAGATAAACTTGAAGAAAAGATATCTGAAAAGAACGAGAAACTTGTCTTTGATGAGAATCAGGGACAGACTACCACATAATGACGCAAGAGATAGAAGTGACTAATAAACAAGAGGAAATCCTTGATTCGACCTTGGAACGCGCACTAAAGAACGTAGAGAACTATGAGGGCATTAAATCGGGCATCATTCGTGATGGTGCCCTCTCTTTATTTCATGCCGGAGTACAAAAATCAAAGATTGCTCGACTATTGATTAACAAACTGGCAAAGGACAAGGAGCTAAGCAAAAAGACAGGTATTTCGCAGAAACTAATATACAAAGTTTTACGACATCCAGAGTTTAAAGCCCTCAAAAGTGAGAGTCATGCCAAACGACGGAGAGGAAAAGGTAAGAACCAAAATGTTACTAGTTCTACCGGTAGAACTAGTAACATTCCATCGCCTAGTTGTGTGGATGTACTTGTAGCAGAAGTCCAGAAAATAAGGACAGAAAAGCCATTATTATCGAACAAAGAAATAAGAAAATATGTCTCTGAGCTGGATTCGGTCAAACAACAGTTTTCAGCCAATACACTACGAAGAGTATGGCCCCATGTGTTACCATTATACGAACCTCATAAACAGTCTGCAGATGCGAGTATAGCAAAAAGTTCTGGATTGACACAGCAGCAAATAGATGAGCAGCAACTAGAACAGAAGTTGATTAAACAAATCGAGTTGATTCAAGAGGTTTTGCATTGGCTTTCTGGCATGGAAGAATGGGAAAGGCGACAGTTTGAAAAGGGATTACCAACAGGTCAAGCTTATGCATTAGCATTACGAGATAGATGCAGAAATCATATAAAAGTAGTGACAAAAATAATGCCAGAAAGTTATCTTCCTACATTTCTAAGATGCATGCATGAGCTAACGCATTTAGTTCAAATCTTTGATGAGGAACTATACAATGAAAAACTGTTACGAGAAAAGAAACGCGACCTCTCCTCTGCATAGATATGTCAAGACCCAAAACGGTATTATGTAACAAAGGATGTGGTACTCAAGTATGGTTCGACTGGAACGCAAGAGCTGGCGAACCTGGTAGGTCAGATAGAGGCAAGATGATTCCCCTTGTCGTTGATGAGCATGGAGAATTATTACAAGAACGACATAACTGCCCTAACTCTACATGGGGCAAAACTACAGAAGCGGCACCACAAGCACAACAAAGTAGTGTAGCACTATCTAATGAAATAGTCGGCATGCTCACGACAAAGCTACAAAGCATTAATGAAGATATAGCATCATTGTCCATGAAGATTCATCAGGCGAATGAATCACAGCTGGAAAGACTAGACAAGATTATTGCAGACCTTAAAGAACATGCTACGCAAGAATGACGACACAAGACGAAACTCCTCTTACTACTGAGGAGGAGCTAGAGGCTGCTAAAGTTAGAATAGATGAGCTAGAACAAGCACTACGAAAAGAGATTAACTTTCGTACAGCCAGGGAAATGCAAGCTAAACAAACCTGGCTGTACGTTATAGATGCCCTCAACCTACGAATGGCAATCCGTAAGGAAGCAGAGCCCTCTATTGAGAAATCTAGACCATACGATAAGTTAATCTTTACGGTAGCCGGCGATGGAAGAGTAACTGATGTTAAGGCTTCACAGGAGAATAACGCATCGTGACCGCAGGAGCGACCGACATATTCGATACCAAATGCGCATGGCTAGTTTGCTTAGACAATATGGCTTTCTCTCTGTTTCGACTGAGAAGAGACTCCCCTACTATCTGCCGCTCGGAAACGGGCAAGTCCTCAAGATTAAATACAGACTTGATGTTTATGGCAGAAAAGGAACTCGAAGGATTGGGGTTGAGATTGATGGATACATGGGGCATAAGTCGCAAAGGGCTATTGAAATGGATGGACTTAGGACCAGGCGCCTTAAAGAATCGTACGAGCTACAGCGGATTTATCGGTTTACATTCGCCCAGCTCGCAAGCTGGACGGATAAGGAAATCGCGGAAGAGATGAATCTATAATGACAACAATAACAATGGCGACGTCGAGAAAGTCAAAATATCATCGAATCAGTCGAGTAAATAGAAATGCCGCAGATATTCAGTTAACAGTCTTAAATCATCTCTCAAAAGCGGGCATATGCTCAGTTACTCATCTACTGTATGTATCAGAGATTAACAGCAAACAAAAGAATGTCATATTAGTAGATATGCAGAAGAAAGGACTTGTACAAATCACACCTGTAAGTCATATCAATCCAAAAAAGAGAGGCAGACATCCAAACAATGCAGTAGCCAGAATGCATCCCTGTGTTAAGAATGTGGTTAGCATAACAGCATTAGGTCGAAAATATATGGACATGTCAAACCGATTGGATAATATGATAAATTGGTCAAAATAAAATGAAGCCAGGCCAGATTAAAGCTCGTAAAAAATACTTACTTGGCAACAAGAAGTTTAAGCGGAATCCAAACTCTAATCAGGCCTTCTGGATGCATCAAAGAGGCTATCACAAAGGCGATATCCGTTGTTGTAGGTGTAACAAATGGATTGACCCAGTAGGAGATAGATTCCCAAGAGAGTTCAAAGAGATTAAGATAATGCCATCAGGAAAGAGAATGCATGACCCGCGCTATTGTTTGTATGGTAGCGGGTACGGCATAGCAGCATTCGCTACTGTTTCCAGACATTCACCAAACAGGAGGAAGAGGGTAGATGACTCAAAAAGATACTAAGCGACTACAGGAGTTTGAAGTCACTGTTACATGTAGAGAAAGAATCATAGGAAGAGACAGAGAGGATGCAATACACAACTTTATCGAATATTGTCAAAAGCATAGGCAATCATGTGTTATCAAAGATGTTAAGCACTTAGGAGATGCTTGGTAGGAGGAGGTGATACAAAAGCAATGAGCGTATTATGTAATCAAGGATGTGGAACTCATGTCACATTCATCAACGGCAAGCCCTACAATCTAGATGGAAAAACCCCGCATTCAGAAACATGCTTATCTCTCAAGTTTGGCAAGTTCTGGGGAGGCAAATACAATACCATACCAATGTACTACATCAAAGACCCTATAACAGAATCTTATGAACTCTGCAATCATGCTCAAGAAACAAGGAGTATTGATGATATACTATTAGCAATAGAAAAAACAGTCGAGCATTTAGGTGTAGTCGCTATAATGATGCAACAGCAGGAAGAGAGAAATACAAAATGGAATGAAGAGTTTGAACAGTATAAGGCTAATCTAGTAAAGGAACAGAAGGACAGAAAGTTACATCGTGTAGAGCCTCCATATTTTACTACAGCTGACAAAATGGATGAATCACATGTATAGAGTGAAATGCAATGAATGCGATTTCACTGCAAAGGCAACAAAGTTTGATGAGGCCGTGTATATACGGAGAAAGCATGTGCACCTGGATGTCGAAATCATTAGAGTTGCTTAACATAAATCAGACAATCGAAAGATTGGCTCCAGCCATGCTATTTTTCAAATGCCCCCAAGGACATCTGACTCAGTGTAATACTCCAAAACATAGATTGGTCTTCTGCAAAGAATGTAATCTGCTACATACTAAATATTCATGTGATAGATATACCGACCGAATCCCTGTGTTAAAGAAGTTCTCCAAATCTAAGAGAATAGAATATCAAGGCAAGTCGTTATATCAATATCCAGAGAGTTACAAACGAAACTATCGCAGCGAGTACTGGAAAAGAGTGTTAAGGGAAAAGAGATTAAAAAAGGATGAAGTTCGAGCTTCATAACAGCGACGCAAAAGAGAAACTTCCAGAGCTGGCCGCTAACAGCATTGACTGCATTTTCACAAGTCCCAATCCCGTTCATACATTAGCAGACCTTTTTGAGGTATTGACTATTCTAGGCCAGCAATGTACTCGAGTACTCAAGCCTACTGGCAGTATGTGGGTCCATATGGAAGACCGCTTTGATGAAAATGGCTCACTTATGAGATGGCCACATAGATTCAGTTCAGAGATGATTACATCGCATGACTGGATAATGCGAGCCGAAAGAATCTGGCACCTTCCCGTCGGAGACATGGGCTACTTCAATGAAGGCAGAGCTGTGGATAACAACCGATTAATCTTAGACCATTGTTATCTATATCATTTCACAAAGGCAAGGTATGGCTATTACAATAACTTTGAAGACTTCCAGGGCCAGCCCTGTTCTATCTTCACAGAGAAGCGGTCAAAGATACCTGGCACTGAGGAATATGACCCAGGCTTCTCAGCCGAACTAGTGAAACAGACCTTATTGATGTCCTGTCCCAATGAAGGAACCATCTTAGACCCGTTCTGTGGCTGGGGTACTACCGGAGTGGTAGCTTTACTAATGAAGGATAAGAAGTACAACTTTATTGGCATAGATGTTGATGAGGAGCGACTTAAGACTGCACAAAAGAGGTTGAGCGAACTAGTCGTTGTTTAAGTTCACTCATGGCCAGGAAATCAATCCCAACTGTCCATTTTGTAATCATTCTGCACAGTCTCATATGATTATTCAAGAAATGGGAATGATAGTATGTAAAGTCAGTAAGTGCAAATGTGCTTCGAGTTGTGACTTCTCTAGAGAGACATTGGAGAGGTACAAATAATAACGAAATGCATATCTGGAACATAGCTAATGAGAAAGCAGAAACAATCAAGAAATGAAACTAACAATCCCCATTTTGCTATTTCTAGCAATAGCATTTGTGACAACAAGCAGCAGCATGATATATGCATCGACCCTCTCTCTGGAACCACCGCCGCCAATGCCTTTATTCACCAACGGCAGCGAAGTGAACCTAACCGCAGACGATAAGGATAGAGACATTTCAATAGACCCATATGACGACCTTCCAGCCAACGGAACCCAGACAATGCCAACCTTCCAGGCTACCGATGTTGACATTAATGCATTCCCGCCTGTAAGTGTGACAGTCCTAATCCAGAATGATACTATCACAGTGACGAATCATACAGTATGGATAGGAAAATAACCTCAAATAGTAGAATACTCTGTATACCCCTGCCAACATGTTGGAACATGAAATAATAAGCAAAATCGCAGAAGCCTATACAAAGGCGATGTATGAGGACGGCGACTTGAGGGCGTTTGTTTTGAAACTTGCATCTGCAGGATGCAGTACTACGCAGATAGCAGCCGCATTGGAAAGCATAGAAGCACCGTGGCCTATCACACCTTTCAAGAGTCATTAGATATATGACGACAAGCGAAAAAGCCATCAGATTAGCAATTGTTGACTATCTGATTGCCAGAGATGAGGATTCAGAATCAAAGGTAAACATTCGCGATGAAGAATATCTCAAGACAATAGTTCCCTATCTGTCAAACAAGATTGTGGAGAGGGCAATGATTGCTAGAAAGTCTAATCCCCGTCTGTGAATGGGTAATCCATGAACTATCCATCGTATTCAGTCAAGGCTGTTCAATAAATATCACCTAGCTAGGAATAGACGCTAACTAACCAACCCTCCTCTTCTTTCTTTTTTCACCTTTTTCTGTTCTAATGCAGCGTTTTCACAGGAATGAAGTATGCTATGCATTATTATTAATAAAAACATATATTAACACAAACCATTTTGGCCATAATATTATTATAAAATCTTTATATGGTGCGGTGACATGAATCTAGCGCCGTTTAGAAAGAAGCCAGGAGGCTTCTTTCTACAATACAGACTGCTATATTCAGTATAATAGTACAAGGGCGAGATTATTTAGAGCGGTTGCAAGCTAAAATCATTTCACTCAATATCTTAATATATTAAGAATAATGAATATCCCTAGAGAAATGACGAGACCGCGAAAGCTAACAAAAACTTATTACAAAAATGCAGTCCTTCTTGATGACGAAACATACAGGTATGTCATGATGCACAAATATCCTAAAGAGCCATTGGGCTCCGTTGTTCATCGGCTCATTGGGAAGTCCAGAGCTAAACAGGGAGATGACCTAAAAAAATATGATGCCCTCCAACAACATGAAGAGCACCCCGAAAATGCAGATTATTCAATATTAGAAAATGACTCTGACTTTAATAGTGTTTGGGAGTTAAAAAATACGGCTCCTGATATACTAGATAGGATGTTGGGAAATGAGTGACGATTACAAAGGCATGTCAGATGAGGCAGCCAAAGCCTATGAAGAAAGACAGAAGGAACCTCTATTCAAATCTGCCAAAGACATGATTCCTATGGAACAAACTAAACAACATTTTGATAATCTAATCTGTGGATTCCAGAAAAGACAGGGCTGTATGGTACTGGTCAGAGATACGAGTTTCTATGCCTGTTTGTATCACCAAGCTATGCAGGCAACAGGTACAGACTTTTTCATGTATTATGGGCTCCTAACTGATAATGACTTTGAACGAATGACTTCACAACAGCATGCTAAACTAGAAGCAAGGAGAAAGTATATGCAGAAATGGTTGGACAACTACCCGCGCGGCGCAACGAGCATATGATACATATCCACCATGAAAATGAGGGTAAGAAGCCTTACCTATGCTTAAACTGCTGCGGGGTCGAGACCGTTATCATACCAAATGATAGGGCAAAGCTATGGAAACATCTGGAAGACTATCATGCTTGGCCTGATAGCAACAAAGAGATTCTGCATGTTTGGGAGCTGCGAGATAATGGTACCCAAACAAATGGCTATCATAATCATAAAACATGGACTATATAGAGGAAGTGAGCTCAGGAGCTAGAGGCGTAGAAATAACAGGCGATTCAATAGATAGAGTTGTTATCTTCAACAATAAGATTAGAATCTATATACTACCAACAGGCTACTTTGAGTTTGATATTAAGGAAGAGTTCGCAGGGGCACCTGATATTGTTTCAACATCCATAGATTAGCTAGCTAGCCTCACTGCTCTATGAAATCAGAAAGAATTGCTAGCGCCGCTTCCTTCGCCTTTTCCCTTCTTGTTTAGCTTGAATAGCTCCAACAATCTTCCTTGCCGATTCATCACTATATCCCTGTCTTTTGAGTGACCCTGCTGCTGTACCAAAACTCTTGTACTTCTTTTTCCCCATTTTAATAGGCATAGTGAATCAATAGATAAAGCAAAAGATAAAGACTACGAGCATTATACCGCTTTAATGTCAACGACAGGAGGAGGAAAGCACGGTCTTTCTGCAGAAGAGTTAAAGAAAATAACAGATGCAAAAAAGGCATACATGGAAGCGGCTGCCAACGGCAGCACCGAAATGGCCGATTTAGCCAGAGAATATCATGATACAGTCATAGACATTTTAATATCAGACCATACAGGCGAATCAATACCTGGTCCTTTGCCAGGCTGTGGCCCTAATCCCGACCCGGAGGACGAACATATCGCACATGGCGGCTGGGGAGGAGATACAGCAGCACCTAAAACGTGGGACGCTGTCAAGATGAAAGATGACCCCAAGCTATGGAAAGTAGTAGATAAAGAAGAAAAGAACATCGCACACAAGTTTGAATCAGAACAAGAAGCCCAGAAGTACATAGACTGGCATGTTTGTAAGCAGGAGCAAGGATTACCTACTCCAGTACCACCTCCAGGACCACCACCACCTGCACCAGTACCGCCGCCATCGCCCCCATCCTCAGAGCCAGGAGCAACAGGAGATGGCCCATATCCAGTCAAAGGCGAAAAGATGAATCACACTATTAGGGGCCCTACCACAAGGCACTACGCCTCAGGCAAACCTGATGACGAAACAATAGAAGCTAATGTTAAAGGCATCAAGTTTCCTAACCACCAGTTTGTAGTGGATATTACCATAAACGACATGGAACATGACGACAATGCTTCTATGAAGATTGGTGGTAATCATATGACAAATGGCTGGTTTGACAATGGTATAGGAGTATATACAGGCCAGGCGTGTCTAGGTACCGAAGTCAAGCATCCATCGACTAAGCTCTGCATTGTCAAAGGCGATAAGATAGGCGATATTAGAGGCAAACGAATCAAGATAGGCGCAATATATCGCAAAGACACCAATCATACAGAGTTATGGACAAACTTAGGCCAGGGCTGGAAGAAAAATGTAGAAGGTGATAATATTGGCGGCTTCAACAGCAAAGCATCAACATATGAGACACAACTTCGTATCGATGGATTCAAGAAAGGCTCAGTACCAAAGATACATGCAGCCTGGGTCAGTGAAATCTGAGCAAATGATAGAGTTAGACAAAGACACATCTGACTATGATTACTGCGGCTTCATGTGTAGTTACCATGTCGAAAAGTTAGAAGAAACATTAGGCGAACTCAAAGGACTCAAGAAAGTAAACCCCGAGTTTGCTGAAGAGTTCAAGACTAAACTAATAGACATGATTAAGGCTGTTTAGCCAAACATTCTTTTTTTATATACTACCTCTCCGTAGCACTATCAATGCATACGCAGAATACAGTCATTTTAGCAGCAATGGCTATTGTTGCAGGAATAGTATCAGTAAGCACAGTCATAAGCTATGCCAATGCACAAAACAGCGGATTCGCAGCAGTCAATACCCAGATAACGCAGGACCGAGTCATCATTACAGTAGAGCTTCCAGGCGCAGAACCACTCCCGCCAGGGCCTATAGTGGTTATTCCACCAAATGAAACAAGCGGAGAAAACGGTACGGTAATCCTTCCAGCTCCTCCAGGTGAGGATGGAAACGCCACAGTAATAGCTCCAGATGGCAATGTGACTCAAATCGAACCACCAACAAACGTAACAGTAATCGACAATGATACTGTAGTTGTTGCTCCTCCTGCAGAGAACGTTACAGAACTACCAGGTGATATTGTAGTCATTTCTCCTCCTGAGTGTGGATGTCCACCTACCGGCGGAGCAGAAGGAGGTGGAGGTAATGCAACAGCACCTCCTACAGAACCAGCGCCACCAGCAGCAGCAGGAAATGAAACAGCAGGAACAACAGAACCAGCGCCAGTGCCACCAGCAGACAATACTACAATCATAGTTGAACCACCCGCAGCACCAGAAGAGGGTGATGGTGGAGGCGGCGATAACGGTAACGGAGACGGCGGCGGCGAAGGTAACGGCGAAGGCGGTTAATCGCTTCTAACCCAATATTTTTTTATTAGTTCTCATTTTAGTACAGTATTAAGGGTTTTTTGTTCTCAACTTGACTTCATTAGAAAATACATCTAATCAAAATCAATCAGAAAATGTTAACAAAACAAAGAGAATAGATGAACTACATTCTGAAAAGGAATCAGCATATCATGAAGCCGTAGATGCGGCAACAGAAGGGAAAAATAAGAATAATCTTGTAAAGTATGCAATACAAAAAGCCGCAGTTGCATTAGAGGAAATCTTTCAACTGCATGGTCAGAAGTGGATGACGCAAGAAATCGGGGTAATAATAGTGCGCGACCTCAAAACTCGCGGCTTTCCTGACTCAAAATATAAATATGTCTACGAAGCATTACAAGTATACGGAAACCGTTTCTATCGACCTTTAGAACATTCTTCTAGTCATTTAGTAAGTCAACTTACTAAACAACAAGAACTATTTTACAGAACAAATGCACAGCGCTACTATCAAGCTGTAGACACCTTAAAGAATCTAGAGAACGACTACGAAAATCTCCTAAAGCGCGACATACAAACTATTGTACCAAGATTATTAGATGTATATGATACAAACGAGAAGGAATGCAAATCTAGGTATATTCTCTTAGAGAAAAACAAACAGGAGGGATTCGACGGAGGACCAGAGAAATATTCTGACCCTATCCGAATAAACAAAGGCGTACCTCGAGTTCCCCAAAAGATGGCTGAAGAAATCACTACATGGATTACACAGTTTCTACCGGCATTACTAAAGAAGTTTACAGATTATCCCATTGATGATGCAAAGCTAGAGGCCAGAATGGCCGCAGGCTGGGCCGCTCTCAGACATGCTCATGACCCAACAGTTGATGATAAGTATAGAAAATCATACTACGATTGGATTACCATTGTTCAGTTTGCAGACGATTCATTCAAACATCATGCCGCCAGTAAGTTCAAGACACAAGATTTTGCAGGTAGATGGCGCAAACTAACTAGAGAACAGATAGGCGCTCGTCAAAAGTCAATGAAAGATTGGTGTAAATGGTTCTTTGAGGTATTTCCTGGATTCATGGAAGAGATTGCATGGACGCGTCAGTTTAGAGACCCAAGGTTAGCAGGCTTTTCAGAAGACTTATCTCCAAAGTTATCAGATAGAAGCATTAGGTAGTTAACAGTACTATGGCAGATAAAGATAGTAAACAACAAGTTAAAGCCGAACCAGGCTTAACAGAACAAGAAACAGAACAGATGCAGGGATTAGAGGACCAGCGCAAGAATAAGGATGCTCCCGGTGGAGCTGGACATCTGACAGATTCAGAAAGGACATTACTCAGCCAGCTAAAGAAAAAGGTAGAGGATGCCAAGGAATCAGAAAAGACGACCACGAAAGCAGAAGTTAAAGAAACAAAAGTAGAGACTAAAAGCGGTAGTGGAGCATTCGGCAGCAATAAGTAACTCCTTCTTTCTTTTTTTGATACTTTATGGCCCAGAAACTCATCAAAGAACATCAGTTTATCAAGATTAAGATTAAGGACTTAGTTTTCGACCCTTCAAATCCAAATGTCATGACGGATAAACAGATGCATGGCCTTCGTGCATCAATGAATAAGTATGGTAATCTAGTCCCGGTAGTAGTAGACCTTAACAACAAGATTGCAGACGGGGAACATAGAGCCATCATATACAGGGAAATGGGCTACGAAGAAATACCCGCTATCAAGATGAAACTTGATACAGAAGCAGATAGAAGAACACTCAGACAGGTACTAAACAAACTACATGGTACTCATGATAAAGAAAAAGATTCTGATGAACTCCTTCATATATTTGAGTCTGAGAAGCTTGATGAGTTAGCTCTCATGATTGCTCAACCAAAGGACCAGCTAATGCAAATACTACAACAATATCATCCAGAATATGATTTCCTAAAGCCAGAAGATTCTATTTTTGAGGAAGATATTAGCGATGTAGGGCCGCCTAGTACACAGCTAGGCGACCTCTATTTGTTGGGGAATAGACACAGACTA
>Ga0081455_10000796_pt1 | contig 40607 bp, 44 predicted proteins | sample TabmetS3T2R1_FD_70207 | JGI IMG/M metagenome (GOLD analysis project Ga0081455, IMG submission 70207) | Tabebuia heterophylla rhizosphere microbial communities from the University of Puerto Rico - S3T2R1 | ecosystem: Host-associated > Plants > Roots > Rhizosphere ... | reverse complement strand
CCTCCCACTCGTGCGGATTCGACACCCTGGCCGCTCTGGCCGATGCAGTTGCGGACCTCTCATGCGCATGAGGAAGGCTGTAACCGCCAGTGGAGCCTGTCGACGACCAAGTTTACAGGCCATAATGGCCACGTCACTAAGTTGCAAACCCAACGGGTGACGTTCGAAGGCGGCAGGTTCACGCCGATCCCGAATACTGAGCTGGAAATGGATGTGGATCTGGTTCTGCTCGCCATGGGGTTTACCGGCCCTGTGAAGAACGGGCTCCTCGATAGCCTCGGGGTCAAATACGACGCGCGCGGAAACGTTGCGGTCGACGAGAACTTCATGACCACCCTCGATGGGGTCTTTGCCGGCGGTGACACGAAACGCGGCGCCTCGCTCATCGTGTGGGCGATCGCAGAAGGCCGGAAAATGGCAGCGGGTATCGATAAGTATCTACAAGCTGGAAAGTCTGCGAAGAAATCCCTCGCCTAACCAAGCCTGCGCCTATCAGGACTCATCGCTTCTGCGTCTACCGTAACGACCGCGGATTTTTAGTGCCGGGTTACGGATCCAGGTCTCTAAACCATCGAACCGCTACGGCCGTCATCAGTGAGATGAATGCAGCCGTGAATACGTACTTCGTAACTTTCCATCGGACGGCATGGTTCCTTGTCAGTCCGAGCTTCCGCTCAACAAAACGTCGAGTTCTAAGGTGTGCATAATACTCGGCTTCATCCTTGGTCCTGAAGGTTTCCCTATTTGGGATGATGGCATAACGTTGCCCATCTTTTTGAACGACGATCTTCTTCACGTGCCAAAGACCATATACATCATCCCCTAGTATGTTCTTGACTCGAACCACAGGCATTCCCCTCCATAGCACACTCCAGAATGAGTGTAAGACCACAGCTGATCAACGCTCCAATTGTGAAGGCCCCTTCCAAGAGTCGCGCTCCATAGTTCACGCCGAGGCAAAGGACAGACCGGACGGGACGCACTTGTATCCGTCATATGTGAACTCTTTTCCTGAACGTCTTTCCCTTGTTCATCGCTCGTCTTACGGTATGTTGTTCCGGCATAGGCATTCTCCTCAATCCGTACACCAAGACTAAGACAGTGATCGTTTAGATGGGACAAGGTTTCTTCCTAGCCAATGGCAAATTGTAGCAGCTACGTATCGATGCCAAGCATGACGTGCACAGTTAACGAGAGGACCCGTTATTCTGATTCCGAGGTGGTTGGACCTGTGCGACGTTTCAACATGCGGACTATTGAATTGTTGAGAATATTTATGTAATCAGGCACTTAACGACCGAGTTTCCAGTTCCACAGCGAATTAAACGCTGGTAAGCTCATTCTATGGACCTGTTGAAGACCGCAAGTCAGGCGGGAGGACGTCTTGTCGTCGAAGGCGTGTATGCGGCCCAATTCCTGTCAAATACCGATCAGTATGGGGAGGGCATTGTCGTTGTGGATGGCGGCAGAATTCATGGTGGCGACTTAGACCATGTGTACATTGGAACATATTCTCTTGCGAACAACGAATTTTCGGCAAACTTGGATGTCTCCAATCACTCGGGAAAATTCTCCTCCGTGCTGGGGCCATTAATGCACTATCGGCTCACGCTGAATGGCAAAGTTAAAAAACAGCAAGACATTACATGCCGCGGTAAGGTAGAGGGACGCCCCGACCTCGCCATAAAGATCAACCTACACAAAATAAGCCCATTAGTTCGCTGATAGAACAGACGTAACGTGGTTCGCTGGCTGAGGCTGAACGGTATTCTTCAAATGTGTATGTGATTGAGTCTCACCACCAGACACCGCTTCTTGAAGCACTTCTCTACCCGATCTGCATGCATTTCATCGGGACACATGCGGCGTGGCCGACAGTGCGCCACTCGTGGTCAAACGGAAACACCCGCTTCCAATCTCGTTTCATATCCACGACTGTCCAGTTTTTTGCGGCAGCCTCGTCAAGTGCCTTGTCTAACTTCCCAACGGGAGAATTTCGATCATATGCCCACTCTCGTCGGCGTCCGTATGATGAACAATCCCCACAAAACGATGACCCGCCCCGGCGGCCGTCCATTGCAACATTTGATGGTCTCCATCTGAGATATGTTGATGTATCAGGACCACCAAAGATGATTCAGCCCAGATCACCTAACAGTACTCAACTCCAATTTATTCCGCCTGAGGTTTGATTTCCTCTCGGCAAACCCTTATTCCTACCGGCCACACCTCTGAGTTATCCACCGGATGTCTTGATGGAGCATGGGGCCATGGGGGCGAGTGAGTCCTATACCGTTACCATTTTATTGGACGTTAATGATGCCCAAGATATCGATGATCGAGCAGAGGCACGGACTTACCTCGTATCCGACCGTGGATCCGGGAAGGCCGTCATTATTGATACCGTCTTAGAAAACGTCGAACGTGACTGCAAGGTGATCCAAGAGCTTGGCCTGACACTCCTTTTCGCGCTCGAAACGCACATTCATGCGGATCACATTACCGGCGCATCTCTCATCAAAGATCGCACCGGTGCGCAGATCGTCTATGGTGGCGCTGCAAAAGGTGTCGTCACGGGGGCAGATCGGTTTCTCTTCGATGGAGAAGCGTTGGCTATCGGCGAGACATCCATCCAGGGACTGGCTACGCCGGGACATACCGATTGCTGCACCAGTTATGTCGTGCCAGGCGCCGTATTTACAGGCGATGCCCTATTCATCAATAGCAACGGCCGTACCGATCTGCAGGGTGGCTCACCGGATAAGCTCTTCGATTCCGTACGTCGCAAGCTTTTTATGCTTCCAGACGACACGGTCGTCTATCCCGGCCATGATTACAACGGGAGGGTGTCATCGACGATCGGAGAGGAAAAGCGATGGAACGAGCGACTGAACCTGTCGATTTCCAAAGCCACATTTATCGAAGTGATGAATGCCAGGAGAGTTCCGCCTCCGGCAAAAATGGATATTGCAATCCCTGCGAACATGCGTGCTGGTCGTGCCTGATACAGCACACCGCCTTAACAACATCCGCCCGTAGGCGAACAGGAAACTGCACTGGCATGTACCGTGTTCCCGGCGCGGTTGATAATCGCGAAGTGAGGCGCGTAGCCGCTCGCTTTCAGCACCCGCACGGTTTTGGAACAGATTTCCAAAGGTTCGCCCGTCCGAAAGATATGATGGTCGTCGTCGGCGAGCTCACTAAAGGGTCCGGCGAGCATGGCAAAATGGCCTTTCCACACACAGGGTGTTTCCTCCGGTAAGACGGCCGACCAGCGTGAGTCATTGCGATCAAGCCCAACTGGTTCAGCAGACAACACAAAAGAGTTGGCCAGCGACGGTTGATTCAACAGATGGGCCGTCCTCGCGTCGATCGGTTCGGGAATGCCACGACGATAAACGGTGCCATATTCATCCGCCACTCGGCTAAATGGCCCTCGGAGCGTGGCAAATCGGACGGATGTTGTCAGAGGAGCGACACCAAGCTTGTAGCCAGTTAATGTCACGGAGAAAAAGTGGATGCCGTCGATCACTTTCCAGGACGAAGATTTGACGAGGTGAACCCCTACAAATCCTGCTTCCCGAATTCCGCTCAAGTAATCTGTCAGGGTGAGCGCGCCCGACAAGCAATCTCCCCATTTCTCGGCATCGTGGACTAGGTATTGGGGCACGAGCTGATCGGTCACGATGTCGGAAATCGTAAAGCGACCGCCTGGCTGCATGACTCGAAACATTTCTCGAAAGACTTTTGCTTTATCCGGTGCGAGGTTGATGACGCAGTTGGAAATCACGAGATCGATCGTGTTCGTCTCGACGGGCATTGCATCGGCCGTGCCCTTGCGAAACTCCACGTTTGATGAGACATATCCAAGATTCTTCGCCACGATCGGAGCATAGTGCCGGGCAATTTCGAGCATGGTATCCGTCATGTCGAGACCAATCACCTGACCGGAGTCTCCCACCAGTCTCGAAGCTTCGAAACAATCGATTCCACCTCCAGATCCAATGTCTAATACCGTTTCTCCGGGTTTCACCGTATCCAAGCCGGCCGGCGTTCCGCAGCCATAGGATATGTTGAGGACTGCTTCGGGGATAAACGATCTGAGTTTGTTAAAGTCGTAGTTCGAAGGACAGCACATCTGCTCGCCGCTCGTCGCGGCCTTCGCATAACGCTCGCTGACGTTCTTGGTGATTTCTTCCGTACTCATTGTGATGGCATTAATATAAAGAAAATTCCCAATACCCAGCAAGCCTGTGCGCTAGGGCTCCTGGCAGCCTCCACCTATTCCTGTACTTTTTTGTGGCGCATAGGTATGGTGTGCCCCACGTTCATTGAGGTCTGTTGCCTATGGGCGGTCACTCCTATCCTCGAAGTCCAAAATTGCTTCTCGGCGGAATCGCTCGCCTCGCCAGGTTTATTGACAAGATTCGTCTCCGAAACGCAGGTCTGATTCAGGATTACAATTACATCACGGTCGGATTTGACAAGCATCTCATCGACTTTCTCAAGATCGATCCGACGGCCTTCGAATCCCGTGTGTTGGCGGGCGGCTCTGATCAGGAAGTGTTGGCCTGGATCCAAGCGCAGGCTGAGCCACGGACAGCCGAAGACATCGCACAATGGAATCATATTCTATTGTCCTCACGGCCGAAGGACGATGCCGCTCGCGAGCGGTTTCAGGGCCGTCTTCAGCAGATTGCGACAAAGCGCGGCGTGGCGGTCAGCGCGCTTCCTCCCGTTTCAACCTGGGCTGACGTGATCGAGTTGGATGAAGACCGGTTGTGACGCTCAATCTGTCTGCAATCCTCTCGTGTTCAACTGACTGTTCGGGTAGCGAGGAGGGGAACCCCGTATGCACATGCTAATGGTCGTGTTCCGCTCATCTCTCAAGGAACGGGTGCACGAATTATTGCATCGATGCGAGGTCAAGGCGTTCACTGAAGTGAACGAGACGGTGGGCTACGGCCAGACCGGTCCAGCCGAAGGGCTAGCCTTCTATCCTGGTGCAAACTCGGTCATCCTCGTCGTACTTGATGAGGATCATATGGGTCGCGTGAGTCGGGCTGTGAGGCTGTGGTACGAAGAGGCCGCCAAACATCCTGGCTGGCAGAAGCCTGCTCTTCGAGTGTTCTCATGGCCGGCCGAACAAATTGTGTGAACCCAGCCAAGGGATAATCTGCCGGTCGCTTGTCATCAAACTCCTCACCAGGGTTCTCACCTAAGTGATCACCGTTGAGCGGTTTTCGTTTGTCTCCGGCCGGTCTCACGCTAGACTGCTGGGTAGGAGCCGCATGTCCATACACCTCAATCTCCTCTTGCTGGAAGATTCGCCGGCCGATGCGGAGCTGATGATCGAAGCGCTTCGCGAGTCCGGCTTTGACCCCAACTGTCGTCGTGTCGAGACCAAAGACGCCTATCTTCGCGAGCTGAATCAGCCGCCTGACTTCATCCTGTCCGATTATTCCATGCCTCAGTTCACGGCCCAGGATGCACTCCAGTTGATGAAAGAGCGGGGCTTAGATCTTCCTTTCATTATCGTCTCAGGTTGCATCGGCGAAGACATGGCCGTGGAATGTATGAAAGCCGGCGCCGCCGACTATCTGTTGAAGGACCGACTGGGCCGACTTGGCCATGCCGTCACCCAGGCGTTGGAGCGCAAGCGGCTTGTCGAGGAGAAGCGTCAGGCCGAGCAGCGGTTGTTTCTGGAGACGTTCCACGATTCGTTGACCGGTCTGCCAAACCGGGCTCTTTTCATGGACCGGTTGGAACGCGTGTTCCTGCAGAGCCGGCGCCAACCCGGTCACTTGTTCGCCCTTCTCCACCTGAGTTTGGACGGCTTCAAGATGGTCCACAGCGGGTTAGGACCTTCGCCGGCTGATCGCTTGCTCATCGAGGTGAGCCAGCGCATTCTGCGCCGAGTCCGATCTGCTGACACGGTGGCCAGAATGGAAGGGGACGCCTTCACACTGCTCCTCGATAATCTCAAAGCGATGGGCAATGCCACCCGTGTGGCCGACCGCATCCAGCAGGAGTTTGCCGGGCCGTTTGCCCTGGAAGAGGGTGAAGTGTTTCTGACACCTTATATCGGCATCGCCTGTACTCATGCCGGGTATGAAAGCGGGGAACACCTGCTGCGGGATGCGACCGCGGCCATGCTGCAGGCCAAGGCGAGCGGCCGCGCCGGTTTTGTCATCTTCGACAAAGCGATGCATCAGCAGGCCATGGCCCGTTTGAAGATGGAAGGGGATCTTCGTCAGGCGCTGGACCGGAAAGAGTTCCGGTTAGTCTACCAACCTATCGTCGACTTGACTGAGGGACGGGTGGCCGGGTTTGAATCCTTGCTTCGATGGCAGCATCCGGAATACGGGTTGACCAGGCCGGACGCGTTCCTGGAGATCGCGACGGAACTTGGACTGATGAAGAGCATCGGTGAATGGACTCTGGGCGAAGCCTGTCGCCAGCTCAAAATCTGGCAGGAGCGATTTCCACGGATGGGTCCGATGACCGTCAGCGTCAATTTCTCTATCGAGCACTTCGCTCAGGACGATCTAACTCAGCTCATCAGGAAGGTCGTTGAGCGGAACGGGATCAATGCCTCAAGCCTGAAAATCGAAATTACCGAGTCTGAGATGATGAAAAATCCTGAAACCGTGAGCAAAGTGCTCGCCGAGATCAAAGCCCAACAGATCGACACCTGTTTGGACGATTTTGGGACTGGGTATTCGTCGTTGAGCCACTTGCAGCAGCTGGCGATTCGGTTCCTGAAGATCGATCAGTCGTTCGTCCGGCGTCTGGGCACAGAGGACGACGCGCTTGCCATCGTGAAAACCATTATTGCCCTGGCTCACCAACTCGGGCGGCAAGTCATCGCCGAAGGTGTCGAAACCGCTGAGCACCTCGTGATCTTGCGGTCGCTGGGCTGTGAATATGGCCAAGGGTACTTTTTTGCCAAGCCGCTTGCCCCCGAGGAGGTTGAAAGCCTGTTGGCCTCCAGCCGACGTTGGTAACACTGCTCCTCCCTCCTTCACGAGCACTCCTGATAGAATAATCTCTTTTTGGGGAGGAATCGCACCGCGTGTCGTCCATTCAACGCTTTACGGCGAAGGTGAGCGCTGTACGGCAGCTCACGCACGATGTCCGACAGATCGACCTCCGGTTGATCGAACCGGCTGAGATCAGGTTTAGGGCAGGTCAGTTCGTCTCGTTCGATGTGCCTGATGCGAGAACGGGTCGGACCGTCACAAGGCCCTACTCGATCGCATCACCACCAAGCTCCATTAAGACGATTTCGTTGCTCCTCAACCTGGTACCTGAGGGACCGGGGTCGAACTATCTTTTCGGCCTGCGCGAAGGTGATCAGACGAAGTTTGCCGGTCCGGCAGGGAATTTTTACTTGCGGGACGATCCGACGCGAGAATTGTTGTTCGTCGCCACGGGGACCGGGATTGCGCCGATTCGCTCGATGCTCTCTGCCAACGCCGAACATCCCACCCCGAGTCGGATGACACTGTTGTGGGGGCTCCGAAGCCAGCGCGACCTGTATTACCAGGATGAACTTGCACGCCTGAGCCGTGACCTGCCCGATACGTCCCACGTTGTCACGCTCTCACGTCCGGAGCCCGGATGGGGAGGACCTTCCGGCAGAGTGACGACACTTCTCGAGCGGGAAATACACGATGTGAAGCGGTTGGCTGTTTATCTGTGCGGCAACAGCGGAATGATCACGGAAGTCACCCGCATCATTCAAGCGAAGGGACTTTGTCCGATCTTCCGTGAAAAATATTACGATGACGCATCACTGGAAGACTAAAGGCAGCATTCTCAACGGAGGGCAAGACCATGGGGCAAAATTGGTCGCGACTGTATCCCTCTTGCTGCGCCGGTGGCCCGATTTAGAGGCATTTTGGGCCGGCAACTACTCGTGGAAACAAGAGATGTTTATGGTTGTGGAATTGGCACCTGCTTTGCTCTAGAGTGTGACGCCCATCACAGGGGATTGGCCCCCGGCACTGGGAAAATCACGAGGAGGAGGACAGATGAGGAAGACGATTTCGGTTCTGACCGTTGCCGCTTTCCTTGCGGCGTATGCCACCGCATTTGCACAGGCTCCCGCGCCCGAACCGGTTCCAGCACCAGCGCCCGCTCCGGAAATGACTACACCGGCGCCTGCTCAAGCACCGGCTCAGGCGCCCAGTATGGGAGACGAGAAGAAAGCCGACAAGCCGGCGAAGGAGGGCAAGGGCAAAGGCAAGGCAAAAGGCCACGCGAAAAAAACCAGCAAGAAGCATGGTCTTGATCGCGCGGATGAAGCCGCAGGGCAGCACGGGAAGCAGGGTCGGGATAAGGCTCGCTCGAATCAGTAGATTGAATTAGTAGGCTGATAGGGCCGGGAGACAATACAGGCGGCCGATTCAGAGGGAACCGGCCGCCTGTCTTCTTAGGATCTCTTCAGGCAGCGGCCTTGGTCACGAGTTTCTTCACTTCGACGTGGGCGAAAATAACATCCGGTTCCCGTTGCAGTGCCTCATAATAGCTGCGCTCAAATCCATCGCCTTCCTCGGAAGGACGAATCAAGGCGCGCACATCCGCCAGAAAATGTTCCACTTCCACCGTCGTCAGTTCTTCCCCTTCATCCAGCAACTCATCGACGCGAATGACCAGCTGCGACAGCGGGTGCAGCCAAGTAAACCACGGATCGTTCAGCACGAGCTGCAGCAACTGTCCCGTCGACCCCACACGACCGTTGATGCGTTCATAGGTGAGTTGCTCCGCGATAATGAGCGCTTTGTGCAAGCCCAAGAGGCCACGGCGCACCTCTATCAGCATATCTCTCAAACCTTCCCGCGTTTCCGTGGATGACCGCGACATAACTTCATTTTACCAGGTCGAGCGGAAAATGCGATCTCTCTGAGCGAAAAAACTTGCGAGCCTGATCAGCGGCCGATACGTCCGCTGCTGGAAGAGGGAGCAGGAGCGGAGGGAGAGGGCATGAGGGAACGATTGGGATTGAACGGAAGCACGGGTGCCGGTGTCAGCTGGTTGGGCGGCAAGGGGCCACCAAACGGTGTCGTTGCTTGGGGTGCCACATCGCCTTGAGGAACCCCACGCAGCGGACTGCGCTCGGACGGAATTCCCGGTTTTGTCGCCGGGCTGGTCATGCTCTGCGTGCCGTCGAGCGGTTCGATGCGACTTGCGTTGTCGGCCTGGGACAGGCCGGCAACCAACAGGACGGCCGCGCCAAGGATTCGTGCAACGGCACTCGCACCCATGGCAACCTCTTAGGAAGTTGCCTCATCATATCAAACTGGGTGCGTGCTACGCAGCCTTGGGCAACAGCTTTCTCACCCGAAAATGTGCAAGTACGACGTCAGGGGCCCGATCCAGCGCTTCGTAATATGCTCGTTCGAAGCCTTCTCCTTCCACCGACGGATGAAGCAGCGAATCGACCTCGCGCATGAGATGAGTGATGTTCTCGTCGGTGATGTCGCATGTATCATCCTCGAGCAGATGATCCATGCGCACGAGCAGATCAGCGATTGGGTGTAACCAAGTGAACCAGGGATCTTTTTGCAGGAGGTCGATCAACACCTCCACCGATGGAACCGGTCCGCTGAGGCGTTCATAGGTCTCTTGCTCGGTAATGATGAGTGCGCCGTGAAGCCGGACCAAACTTTCCCTGATCGATCCCACGATACGCCTGCGAGGATCTACTGGAACCAGCGCGGTCGATTCGGATGATGCTCTCATGCCTTCAAGTGTAGCAGGCTTGCGCGAATCGGCCAGTGACTATGGGGAGGTGCGGCGAGCGGTCCTCAGCGCAAGATGGCAGATGATTTCACGGGGCCAAGCACGGTATTCTGCACACCGCAACGGCGGAGGAGGGATTCTTCCATGGAGCGACGCAAACATCGGCGTGTACCTGTCCACATCCAAGGATTCTTGTTGGGAAACTCGCATGAGATCGAAGGGCACACACTTGATGTGTCTCTCGGCGGAGCCAGGTTTGAAAGCGATTTAGAGGTTTTCCCGGGCAAGACGATCATGGTTCGTCTGGTTGTTCCCGGGGGAGAATCAGCACTGTCCATCCCGGAGGCACGCGTGCAGTGGGTGGAAGAGCAAACGTTCGGTGTTGAATTCCAAAACATCCCGGCGGATGAACTTGATGAGCTGGAAGAACTCATCAACGAGTTTGACGAGGCCGAGCAGAGCGGTCACGCCTGAGCCGCAAGAATGTCAGGCCTTCGGTCCGGGGCCTAGCGTTCAACTATTCGTAATAGACGACGACGGTCGCCTTGCTGCACTTGCAGCAGGTGCCCTGACCCGTCATCGGTGTCTGTCCAGAAGCTTCCGCTGCCTTGACCTGCGCGTCCTCGACTCGTCCGACCTTGTTATAACAGTCGCTACAATAGGTCGCCGTCTTTGCCATACAACCTCCTCGGGTATAGGTCGATGCACGATGTCTAATGAAGGCACGATGCAAGTATAGCGCGATTACGCAGAAGTGCTTGCCCGAGGCGGAAGGGGAGAACGTTAGAGGCCGGTTGGACTGCCAAAGGCCGCAAACAGCTTGCCCGTCAGGTAGGCGGTATCTGCCGAATCCCCAAAGTCTTTCCGGCGGATATAGTCGTTGAGGACACGCCCCTCCGCTGTCCGATGGACATGCGGAAGCGCGAGATTCATGCGGTAGCGCTGAATCGCCCCGGCCACGCGGCTGATAAAGATCACCGTGCCGTCAGGCTCCTGGCGCTCGACGATCCCGACATGGGTCAGGGGATCATTGACCAGACCGTCGCCGTTGTAATCCCAGGTGTTGTCGAAGAACACCAGATCTCCGGGACGCACGACCGGACCCTGATGAAACTTGCCATGGCGCTTGATGTGATGGTGGATGAGCCGGACCCCATTCGCCTTGGGGTCGGGAGCACCGCTGTCGTAGAGGTCGATGCCATGCGCGAGAAAGATGGCGCGTGCCACCCCGGCGCAGTCATAGGCGATCCATTTACCGTTGACCTGGATGGCGGTCGCTCCGACCAGCTTGGATGCCGTCTGCACGATGGCCGTCCGACGGGAGGAGGCCTCAACCGATTTGCAGCAGGACGGTTCGACGGTGGTTCGGCGCGGGCGATCCCCGGTGGGGGTGGTACAACCGATTAACGTCGCAAAGGCGACGATGAAACCGATCAGCACCATTCGGCCTATGAGGAAGTCGTGCGGATGCATGCGGTAAAGATCCCACGCAAACCTATCACGGCTCCGGTCGTCGACCAAGTAATCCGGCAGTTTGAGGATCTCATCGGCATCCACGTCCTCAGGAGCGTCCTGTCCCTTTCGTGTTGACCGGAGATTGGGCGCAGCGGAAGCCGATGGTGGCGGATCGCTGGTCGGGAGCAAAACCGCTGCGCGTCGCTGTGCGAAGCATGATGACCTTGCTTTTCCACGAACCGCCGCGCACGCCCTTGTATCGGCCGTTAGCCGGCCCTCGGGGATTTTTGCCCGGCATGTACGCGTAGTAGTCGAGTCCGAACCAATCCTGCACCCACTCGGCCACATTGCCGGCCATGTGATGCAGACCGTAGGGGCTCCGGCCCGGTAGATGAGAATCTACGGCGGCGACGATCGGGATTTCATGGACGTGATGCTGGCCGAACATAGCCCGTTCGCCGTCCGGTGCGCTCTCGCCCCATGGAAACAGCAGACCATTCGGTCCGCGTGCGGCCTTTTCCCACTCCGCTTCGGTCGGCAGGCGCTTTCCCTCCGATGTGCAAAATTCCACCGCCTCGTGCCAGGTCACATACAGGGCTGGCCAGCGTGCCAGTGTCTGATCGGACATGGAATGCACGGTGATCACATGCCAGATCAGCTTTTGCAATTCTTCGGAAGGATGTCGTTTGCTTTTTGCGAGGGAGGCCAAATACTCTCCCAGGCTCACTTCGTCTCGGTCTAGCTCGAACTCGTCCAGCGAGACGCGCTGCTGCGGGAGTTCCGTATCGTCGAACTGTGTCCATGGGCCGTAAGGATCGTCATCGATCCGCTTGCTGCCAAGCGTGAATTCGCCGGCGGGAATCGTCACGATCGGTGCAGGCTGCGCCAGCGCGGCGATTCGCGTCAGGTGACGCGCGAGTTCAGGCGATGGTTTGGGCCCGTTCGAGCCTTCGGTCCGGCTGGTGCCGATGAACAGAACGGTGAAGAATGCGACCCCAATGAGGGCGCGGGACATTAGGTCTTACTGGGGGCGGCGAGGGCTTTGCTGACTTCGCCGATGAGGCGACGTTCGATTTCCGCGGTCTCTTCCGCGCTGACGCTGAGAATTCGTCCGCCCTGCGCCAGCTTTTCAAATTCTGCCTTCACCATCAGACGGGTCACGTTCAAGGGTTGCGCTTGAACGGCGATGACATACTGGTTTCGAAACCCGGCGACCTCCAGGGAAACGGGATTCGAGATTTTTCGCTCAGTCACAATCACGGCTTTGTGATCGGCTTTGATGCTGACTCTGACTTGATAGCCGTTGCGGGCCAGCGCCTCTTCGACGGTCTTGGTCACTGTACTCAAGGGTCGCGGAAGGTCTTCGAACTGGGCGCCTTTTTGATCAATGTGGATATTCTGGGCTGCCTGCTCGATGGCGGTCTTCTTAATGTCCGCCGTTAATTTGCGTGCCTGGACCAGCTGCTGTTCGAGCTGATCAGCGGCGGATTTGGCTTCGGCTTTCGCGCTCTCGGCCGTCTTCTTGGCGTCGCGGATTTCCTGGTTCAGCAGATCGATCTGTTGCTGCATCACCTTGTTCCCGTCTTGCAACGAGGTGACGAGCGATTCTTGTCTCGCAAGTTGTTTCTTGAGCGCGTCGTTCTCGGTCCTGAATGGCGTATCGTCCGGTTTGCAACCGGAGAGGACAAGAAGAGCCGGCACAATGATAGGGGAAACGATGGAGCTGCCCAGATACCGCCACATGGGTTGAGGGATTATCCATGCTTCGGAGCCACTTGTCCATCGTGAATTTGCCGTCGGCCTGATTGACCGTCCGCCGGGGCCACGCTATCCTTTTGATGATGCGGCGCACCCTCTGCGTATGGGCCTTCGTCTCGATGCTGTTCAGCGCATCCTTGACTGGTCCTCCTCCTGTCGCGCCGGTTGAACCCCAGCCAGAGCACCCTCCACTCGTGCCGCCGCAAGACTATCCGCTCTATGATCTGATCGTCGACGAAAAATTTCTCACTCCTGAAACCAAGCTGGTCTTGTTGGAACGCGACACCTTGACGCGGCTTCACCCTGAGCAGCAGGGGGCCCTCCGTCTGGAAACCTTCCAAGAATATGAGATCTTCGACGGCCGGCTTCCGATCGACCTCGTGCGCGATTTTCTCTTCAAGAACCAAACGCCCTCAAAACTGGAAGGGCACTTCGGCTTCGGCGTCCGCTATCGTTTCGTCTCTGGCAACGGCACGGAACAACAGGAAACCTCCTTGGCGCCCATGCCGGTGTCGCGTGGCGCGTTACGTTTCCTCCAGGAAGGGCCGCTCGATGAACCGCCGACGATTATTGACCGGCTGAGCTTCTCTCGTGTCGCCTATAGTTTCGGTCGAGAGCATGCCTTCATCTATGTCGAATACAACCGACCCGATGGAAGCGGTGCCGGTTTCGCGGTCTGGCTTCGCTCAGCAGGGGGCCGGTGGGGCATTTTTGATAGCGAGCTCGTGTGGGCGGCTCAGACACGGTAACCACGGCATACTCCCGGTGAGACCCGGCTCCCGAGTCGGTTGCAGACCGAACGAACCGGGCGTAGCATGTTTCTTGATGGCTTCGCGATGGCAGGATTGATCCGCAAAACGTTCCCGGTACCCCCCCTTGGCTGCAATTGCTCAATCATCGGCGATCCGGTGAGCAAACAGGCCATCGTCGTGGACCCCGGAGGCGCGGTGGAGCGGATCCTGGGTGAAGTTCGAGAGCTTGGATTGACGGTGACGAGGATTCTTCACACCCATGCGCATTTCGATCACTTTTTGGCGTCGGGTGAAATGAAGAAGGCCACCGGAGCCACCTTATGCCTGCATCAGGACGATCAGGAACTCTGGGACATGCTCGAGCTGCAATGCCGGGCCTTTGGGGTCCCCTACGTCCCCGTTCCGCCGCCAGACTACTGGCTCAAGGATGAAGAGAAGTTATCAGTCGGCCAGGTCACCGCAGTCGCTCTGCATACCCCCGGCCATACGCCGGGTTCGATGAGTTTTCATCTTCCTGAAGGCGGTGTCGTCTTGGCAGGCGATACGCTCTTTCGTGGCAGCATCGGTCGGACCGATCTCTGGGGCGGGGACTTCGACGCGATCGAGCGCTCCATTCGTGACCGCTTGTACACCCTTGATGACTCGACGCTCGTCGTGACTGGGCACGGGCCCGAGACGGAAATCGGGTGGGAAAAGGAGCGGAATCAATTCGTCCGCGCCTGAACGGATCAGGAGGTATCTATGAGGACAAGCGCTCGATGGTTGATGTTGTGTCTGCTGTCCTTTGCCTGCGGCTCCCCCGCTGTGCATGCGGAGCAGGGCCCGCACCCGGATCAGGTCACAATCTCCGAAGTGAAAGTGCGCATCTCCGACCATGGCCCGGTCGTCCTCCTGCAGGCAGAAGGGAAGACCATTCCGATCTTCGTCGATCTGACGGTTGCCGTGTCCATCCAAGGGGCATTGAATGGTGAACAGCTGCACCGGCCTTTATCCCACGATCTCATGCACACGATCATGGAAGCGTTCGGCGCCAAAGTGACACAATCGGTCATCACGCTGAAAGGCGGAACGTATTATGGAGCGTTGAGCGTCGCACAGGGCGGGGACGTCAAGGTCTTCGACAGCCGCTCGTCGGACTCCATCGCACTGGCGATTCATTTCAAAGCGCCGATCATCGTCGGGCGAGACCTCTTAAATTCGGCGGGAGTGGTTGAGGAAAAGTCGAAGGCGCAAGACTTGTGAAGCCGGGCTTATTCTTTGGCCATGCGCTCATTCAATCTGGCGAGGCGCTTTTCGGTGGACTGTTTGATGAAGTCCATATTTTCGGCGAGATGTTGCTGGGCCGTGATCTGACCTTGCTCGCGGCGCTTCAACTGGTCCAAGCCGAACTGCGCGATGACCGGACCGTCCTCTTGATAGAGATCCTTCCAGATTTCCATGCAGCGCGCCTGTTTGGCAGGTGGGTACACATCGCAGGGAGGATCGACAGCCCACACGGGCTCTGCAGCAAGACCCACCCCAATGATGATGAGGGTCAACCGTTTCATGTCCCCTCAGATGAGCCCGCTGCCGGCTAGATCTTCATGGCCTCGGTCGCCTCGTGGAGCGTGGTCTTCGCCACGGTGCCGGCTTTCTTACTGCCTTCCTGCACGATCTCCTCGATTTGTGAGGGATTCTTAACCAGGGCGGCCCGGGCCTCCCACATCGGCGCCAGCATGTCGACTACCCGATCGGCCACCAGTTTCTTACAGTCGATGCAGCCGATCTCGGCGGTCCGGCATTCACGGTTGATTTGCTCGATGATAGGAAGCGGAGAGAACATCTTGTGAAAATCGAACACCGGGCAGATATCGGGATTACCCGGATCCATTCGTCTGACCCGTGCGGGATCGGTGACCATCGTCTTGAGTTTCTGGCGGACCACCGGCTCGCTGTCCGAGAGGTTGATCGTATTGCCGTAGCTCTTGCTCATCTTGCGGCCGTCGGTGCCGGGAACTTTCGGGAACTTGGTCAGGTGCTCCTTGGGCTCGGGAAATACCGGCTGCTTATAGAGGTCGTTGAACCGTCTTGCCATCTCCCGGGTCAGCTCCAGGTGTGGGAGCTGATCTTTTCCTACCGGCACGAAATGCGGTTTGTAGAGGAGAATGTCGGCGGCTTGGAGGACCGGATAACCCAGAAATCCGTATGTGCCGAGATCCTTTTCTTTGATCTCTTCTTGTTTTTCTTTGTAGGTGGGATTGCGCTCCAGCCAGGACACCGGAATCATCATGGAAAACAACAGATGTAAAATGGCGTGTTCCGGCACGCGCGACTGAATGAACACAACCGAGCGATTTGGGTCGATACCCGCGGCCAGCCAGTCTATCAGCAGCTCGCGCACATATTCTCTGATGCGGCTCGTGTCGGCATAGTTCGTCGAGAGCGCGTGCCAATCCGCAACAAAGAAGTAACACTCGTGCTCGGCCTGGAGCTGCTTCCAGTTCTGCAGCGCGCCGAGGTAATTCCCCAGATGCATGAGGCCGCTGGGCTGCATGCCGCTCAGCACCCGCTTCTTCGCTTGATGGGTCATGGCGAAGCTCCCGCACTCACTCCCACTGCCGTCGAAAGGATTGTACCCGAAAGGGCGGAAACGAATGTACTGGTAAAGGTGTGGATGATCCGGAGATCCTTGTCGAAGACAAGCAGCCCCACGAGAATCATCATGCCGTAGGGCTCCAATCGCGCAAGCGCCAACGCCGGCCGAGGAGGCAGCAGGCTGACCATGATGCGACCGCCGTCGAGCGGCGGGATGGGCATGAGATTGAACACACCCAGGAACACGTTGATGAGAACCGAATAGAACGCCATCACGGCGAGAGGTAACAGGATCATCGCCGCGGAGGATGGGTTGCCCTCATCCGGCGCAGCATGACGTGCGTCCGTCGCGAGCCGCGATGAATCCATCGACAGCAGCAGGGCCAGCAGCAGCGCACTGCCTACCGCCAAGAGAAAATTCATGCCGGGTCCAGCGGCGGCGACGAGTGCCATGTCGCGCCGCGGCTGTCTCATATTCCTGGGGTCGATGGGCACCGGCTTGGCCCATCCGAGAAGGAAGCTTCCGGGCAGCATCAAGCAGAGTAAGGGGACGATGATGGTGCCGAACAGATCAATGTGAGCCAGGGGGTTCATGGTGAGGCGTCCCTGCATCTTCGCGGTTGAGTCTCCGCATTTGTCGGCGACCCAGCCATGGGCATATTCATGCAAGACCATCGCGAACAGCAGCGGGAGCGCTTTGTATGAAATGGCAAACAACAGTTGAGAGAGGTCATTCATGGACGTCAGTCGACCTGGCTGAAGCGTCCGCGCTTCACCTGAATCAAGAAGAGAGGCCGATTGAGCGTGCCGTCTTGAGCAAAGGAGGCCGGCCCCGCCAGCGCCGGAAGGTCCTGTTGGGCGGTAAGATAGTCGCGAATCGCCTCGCCAGACGTCGCGCCCTTCTTGATGGCGTCGATCACAAATTTTGCCGCGTCATATCCCTGCATGGCAAACAGCGTGGGCGGATTCTGGAACCGCTTCTTGTAGCGCTCGACGAAATCCTGCACGTTGGGATTCGGGCTGTCGACAAAAAAGCCGTCGACGAAGACGGAGCCGTCGATTGATTGATCCGCCGTGCGAGCAAAGTCGGGGGCATTCCAACCGTTGCTTCCCAGGAAGGGCACTTTCATGTCGTGGAAGTTGAGTTGCGCGGCGATCAGGCCGACATCGGCCGCCCGGCCGGGAATGAAGACGGCGTCAAACCCCGGTGTATAGAGCACTTTCTTGTCTAGCTTGGTGAGTTTACCGCCGATTTTTGTCGGATCGACAGGGACCGCAAGTCCGTACTTCTTGAGGTCTTCGGCTTTCATGCGCTTCAACTGCGCGCCGACATCGGAATCGCCCTCTTTGTAGGACTCAATGGCAATGATTTCGCCATCATGCTGTTTGGCTTCGTTGGCGAACAGGCGTGCCATTTCGCGACCGTACACCGTGTCCGGATGAAGAATGCAAAAGCGGCGGAACCCGAGGTCGCCGGTGGCGTAGGCCGCGATCTTCCGCGCTTGTAGTTGATACGTGAGCGCGGTGCTAAACGTATAGCTGCCCAGACGTCTGACGTTCGGCAACATCGCGGTTGGCGTCAGCAGGGGAATGTGGGAACGTTCGGCCAATTCCGCCATGACCGGAAGATTCTTCGACAACAGCGGACCGATGACGGCGACCGGACGATCGTTGCCCAGCAGACCGGAAAACTCATCGAGAAACGACGCCTGAGAGGATTCAATATCTTTGACCAGGAGGCCGATCGAAGGCCCTCCAGCACGATCCACGGCCAATTCCACCGCGATCTGGACGCCGCTCAATGCGTCATTGGCGAACGATGAGACTTTCCCCGACAGCGGCAGTACCGCCGCGATCAAGAACTGGCTCGACTTGAGTTTCGTGTGGAGCGTCTCCAGCATTGCCGAGAGCCGGCCACTCTGGGGGTGCGACGGAAAATTCGCGAGAAATTGCTGAATTTGTCGAGAGGCCTGATGCTCCTCTCCTCGTCCCATATACAAGTCGATCAAGCGCAGGGCGGCCAGATCGCCCGGAAAGCTTTTCGGGTACGCATCCTTGATCCGCTCGAGCATTTTCTTGTCAAAAGATTCATTGATCAGTTCAGTGATATTCGTGCGGATTTCGTCTGCTTGTTCATCTGGACTCAACGCGATCTCGTCGAGCCAGGCAGCAATGGCGCGACCAGGCTCTTTCTTCTGAAAGTAGAGTTCACCACTCAGGTGCACGGCCTCGCGCTTGGTGACGTCGTCTTGCGACAACGCGCGCAGCCCGGTCAGAAGCGGAAGCGCCAGGTCAGGATTGCCCATCGCTGCATGCGTACGCGCCAGCATCAGTTTGCCCCGGTCGGACACTTCAGAGGACGGAAACTCGGTTTGTAATTGCTGCAGATATTTGAGCGCTTCAGCATACTGCTGCGCCCGATACAATGCCGCTCCGAGCAGAAGATAGGTATCGTCGAGGAGGTCCGGTTTGGGATTGGTACCCAGGAACCTGCGAAGAAGGGTGATGGCTTCTTCGGCCTGGCCCGCATCGATCAACCGCTTGGCCTGGTTGAGCGTCGGATGGTTCGCAGGCGCGCGCTTGGATGTTTCAGCGGCGACAGCGTGGCGCCAAGCTGAAGCCACAGGCAGGGTGAGCAAGGCCATGGCCAGGCCCGCGCAGGCTGCAGCGAGGAGTCTTGGTCTACGAGGGGAGCCGCACGTCGCCAGGGACCCGTCGGCAAGGTAGCGCTTGTAGCTCGTACACATGAAAATCGCCAAGCGTGACTAGTATCGGAATCCCAGAAGGGTGTCAAGATTCGACGCATTGCGCGTTGCGTTGTCTTCATTGAAACGATTGGCTATTATCGCCAAAATGGACACCGATGCCCTAGTGGAGCGGTACCTCAATCATGTCCGCGTCGAAGGCGGCCTTTCCCGCAATACCATCGATGCCTACCGACGCGATCTGTCCAAATTTCAACGCTACCTCCTTCAAAAGAAAATCGGTCAGCTTCGGCAGGTGACGCAGGATACGGTCCGAAACTTTCTCGGGACGCTTCATGCGCTCCAACTCTCGCCGGTCTCGTCGGCGCGTTGTTTGTCCGCGGTTCGAGGCTGGCTGCGGTTTCTCCATGAGGAACAGGTGATCGATGAATACCCGGCGCTCGACATTGCGCCAGCCCGACGTGGGACGCGCCTGCCCAAAACCTTATCGGAGCGTGAGGTCGCTGCGTTGTTGGAGGTTCCGGTTCACGCGACGGCGGAAGACCGCCGCGATCGCGTCATGTTGGAATTGTTGTATGCGACAGGCCTGCGCGTTTCAGAGCTGGTATCTTTGGAACTTGCGCAGACCAACCTCGAAGTCGGCTACTTGCGCGTGACGGGTAAAGGATCCAAGCAGCGCATCGTGCCGATGGGCGAGCCGGCGCAGCGCCTTCTCGTCGATTATGTTCAATCCATCAGGCCACAGTTGCTCAAGCACGGCCCTTCGCGCGTGCTCTTCGTGTCGCGCCGCGGGACGGCGCTCACCAGACAGGCATTTTGGAAGTCATTGCGCGCACGGGCGCAGCGCGCCGGCTTGACCAAAGCCGTGTTCCCTCACATGCTGCGGCATTCTTTTGCGACGCATCTACTGGGAGGAGGTGCCGATCTTCGTTCGGTCCAGACGATGCTCGGGCATGCCGATATTGCGACCACGCAAATTTACACGCATGTTGAACGTGAACGTTTGAAGGAGGTCCACGCGAAATTCTTTCCTCGGCAGCCCCGTCGAAAGACAAAATCCCTTCAACAACAAAGAGAAAAAACGCCGCGGAATCTGCAAGAATAGTGCGAGATTCGGTTGACAAGGGGAGATGGACTTGATAGCATCCGCCAGCTTGCTAAGAAAATCGGGCGGATAGCTCAGTTGGAAGAGCGCTGCCCTTACAAGGCAGAGGTCACAGGTTCGATCCCTGTTCCGCCTACCACGGATGTGATGTGGATCCAGGCCGTGTCAGGGATCACAAAGATTTAAGACGGGACCGTCCGCTATATATAGTCTTGTCGATCGAATCATCCTCTATAGGTAGAGCCACGAGGGGCCGTCGTTCAGCCTGGTTTAGGACGCCAGATTGTCAATCTGGAGGTCGCGGGTTCAAATCCCGTCGGCCCCGCCATGTTTTTCGTCCCGCATCGACAGACCATAGAGCTGCGGCAGGCAATTTCCATAGGAAGTGCCTGCCCCTGTCCGTCGCCGCGAGTGGCATGAAGACCGAAGCGGCACTATCGAGCCTTCCACTGTCCGCGGCATTTGCTAGACTCGAAGACAGCCGAGCGCAGTGCCCATGTACGTAGGAAAGGGTGTAGACCAATGTTCGAACTCGGTATGACAGGCCTGGTAGGATCGTTGGGCGCAGTCTCGAAAGTGGTGTTGGTGCTGCTGTTCGTCTTTTCCGTCGTCTCATGGGCGATCATCTTTCTGAAGTGGCGTGCATTTACGACGGCGGACCGGATGGACCAGCAGTTCATGACGCTGCTCGCCAAAGCGAAAGATTTGGAAGACCTCTGCAGGCAGGTCCGGCGAATGGAATCGAGTCCTGCAGCCGTGCTCTTCGAAGGCGTGATGGACCGCGTCGTAGGGTTGCGCGGGCAGGACGGCGCCTCGGGAGCAGACCGTCAGCTCGTTGAGCGCACTGCTGCCCATCTCTCCTCCAGCCAGTTGTCCAGACTCGAATCGTACCTGCCTTTCTTAGCCACGACCGGCAACATCACTCCGTTTATCGGGTTGTTGGGCACGGTCATGGGAATCATCGATGCGTTCCGTGAGATCGGAGCTCAAGGCACGGCGAGTATCGCCGCAGTCGCTCCCGGTGTCGCGGAAGCGCTCATCGCGACAGCAGCGGGCTTGTTCACGGCGATTCCCGCGGTCATTGCGTATAACTATTTCCTGAGCCGGATCCGGCGAACGGCGTTTCGATTGGACACGGTGACGATCGAACTGATGACATCGCTCTCCGTTCCTGTGGCGAAGGCGAAGCCGGTGCCGGTTGGAGCACAACGATGATGTTCGAATCCCGTCAGCGCCGCTTTATGGCGGAGATCAATGTGATTCCGCTGGTCGACGTGGTGTTGGTGCTCCTTGTCATATTCATGGTCACCGCACCGATGCTGTACCGCGGCATGGACATTAACCTGCCCAAGTCTGCGACCAACACCATCCGGCCGGAAATGAGAACCGTGTTGACCATCGAGAAAGATCAACGGCTATACTTGGACAAGGATCCCGTCGGCGTCGCGCAGCTCGAACAGAAGTTGAAAAATCTGAAACACGAGCACGCGGATGTGTCGCTCTATCTTCGGGCCGATCGCGAGGTCCCCTATGGCATTGTCGTGCAAGTCATGGACGGGGTGAAGAAGGCCGGAATCGAGAAGATCGGCATGGTGACGGAACCGGTGGGACCGGAGCGGGTCGGCGGGACACCGATTCCGCGCGCACCCTCTCGTAGGAGCTAACACCGTCGATCGTGAGAGGGGTTTTGGGATGGTCGCTCCCGCACAGGTCTATGCGGCGTTCTGGTTCGATAGGGACGAACAGGACCGGTTTTTCCGTCGCCTGGGCCGGACGCTCGCCATTTCTTTGGCTCTGCACATGGTCGCGCTACTGGTCGTTATGGGCATCAGAATGGCGCCCCGCGGAGAGCGGCCATTGGCAGCAGTCGAGGTGAATCTTGTCAATGTGCCGACGCCCCTGAAGACCATCGAGCCGCCTCGGCCGGTCGAACCGGTCAAGCGGGCGGAAGCCAAGCCCTCTCCTGCTGCGGCTCCGGCGCATGCCCCGCCGGTCAAGACACCGGCGGCGACTCCCGTCTCGGTGCCGGCGCGACCCAGCGTTGCGAAGGATATCCTGAAAGACTTGGAGCTCCCGCCTGATGCGCCCAAATTTGGAGAGTTAACGCCCGCGAAAGCAGTGGCTCAACCTCGTGCCCAAGCGCCGACGAAGATCCAAGTTCCCGACCTACCCCGTATCCCCGATGTCCCTGAGCATGCGATAAAGACGCCTCAGACGCCCCAGCGGACTTCCATCAGCGAAGAGCTTGATCGCGAATTGGAAGAAGAACTCAAGAAGGTCAAAGAATTCAAGCCGGCAGCGAAACTGGACATTCCCAAAGAAGCGCCGATCAAACCAGCCCCCCAGCAGGAAGCGGCCATCCCTCAGGTCAAAGCACCTCAAACGCAACTGAAAACATCCGGGACTTCCGGAACGAATCCATTCTGGGGACGAGTCGAGGCGATCATCAGGAGCAACTGGGAGCCACCGCCGGTGGATGTTACGGGCACCTCATACAGCGCGGTGATCCGATTTCGATTTTATCGAAACGGCACGGTGAAGGAGGTGGCGGTGCAGCAGAGTTCGGGCAACAGTTATTTTGACGACGCGGGTAAGCGGGCCATTCTGAAGCCGCGTCAATTCCCTGTGTTTCCAGCGGACATGTCTGAAGCGTATCAGGATGTGGAAATGGTATTTCGAGTAGGGGAGAGTACGGGATGAATCAACGGATGTTGCTAGGACTAGTGCTCTGCGGTGTCTGCGCGTTGGCCGGAGTCGTCGGTGCTGCAGACGTCTTTCTCGAGGCCACCAGACCGGACTTTCAAAAAATTCCGCTCGGTGTCGTCAGCATCGAGAACAACGGAGGGCCGGACTGGCTCGGCGGACGTCTCGAGGAAGTGTTGAAGAAGGACGTCAAACGCTCGCTCGTATTCGAGCTCATGGATCTTCCAAGCCTGGGGATCAAAGTCCGCGATGTCGGCAATGGTAACGGAAACGGCTCGAAGGTGATCTTCAAGCAGGCGGCTGAAAATGGCGTCTCGGTGTTGGTATGGGGCAAAGCCGGCCTGAAAAAGGGAGAAAAGGAAGACGATGTCAACATGGAGGGCTTCGTCTACGACAGTGGGAACGACGAAGTGGTCGGCGGGAAGCGCTACGCCGGCTCTCCATCCGTCGTCCGTTTGATGGCCCACCGTTTTGCCGATGAATTGGTGTTTCGCTATACAGGCGAGCCGGGAATTGCCAGAACGAAAATCGCATACGTGTCGGCGCATGGAGCGGCACGCGAGCTGTTTGTCATGGACTACGACGGCTATGACGCGCGCCAGCTGACGGCGGACGGGTTCCTCAACCTGATGCCGCGCTGGTCTCCTGACCGCCGGTTTCTGGTCTTTACTGCCTATCGCGACCGCAATACCCAGGACATCGATATGATTGAACTCGCCACGGGCAAGCGCTGGACGCTCGTGTCCTATGGGGGGTTGAACATCACGCCCGCCTTGTCGCCCGATGGGAATTTCCTCGCATTTGCCTCGAGCCATGAGGGGAACTCGGAACTGTACCGCCTGGACACCAGGACCAAAGCAGTCCAGCGGCTGACCACCAACCCGGCCGGTGAACTGTCGCCCAGCTGGTCTCCGACTGGTAGAGAACTTGCTTTTGTATCCGACCGCGGTGGCGGGCCCCAGGTCTTTCTGATGAGTTCCGACGGCTCAAACGTACGCCGTTTGACGTTCGAAGGCGATTACAACGCCGCGCCTGCCTGGTCTCCCAGAGGAAACTGGATTGCCTATGTCTGCCGGACACCCCGTAAAGAGTATAAGCTGTGTCTCACCAGCCCCGACGGGCAAAAGCGTATGCAATTAACTACAGGGGGTGGTATCGATGACTCACCTTCCTGGTCTCCCGACGGACGCCATTTGGTCTTCAGTTCGACGGCGGACGGCAAAAGTCACATCTATATGATTGATGCGGACGGAAAGGACCTTGAGCGGCTGACGTTCGAGGGGACCCACAATAGTGCGCCAACGTGGTCTCCGGCGTCCTAGCCGTGGCCAGGATTAGGCACAGGTTGACCACATTCTAGAGAGAGGAGACACGTATGGGCATAACACCTTTCAGAATCGCCATGGCCCTCGTGGCCAGCGTCGCCCTTCTGGGCGTTTCGGGTTGTTCCAAGAAGTCGGTGCAATCCGGCGGCGACACCCAGTCGTCGCAAAGTAAGGCAGCGAAAAGCGAGAGTACGGAGAGCAGCAGAACCGGCGTCGGCAATTTCCCGGATACCAGCATGCAGTCGGGCGGAGGCTCCGGTCTGCGGGGGCTCGATAAGAATCCTTCCGAAGAACGGGTTGGCAACGGCGGCACGGGGAGCGGCGCAGGTGCCGGCTCGTTGTTAGCGAAGGCCGATACCTCCGATGCGACAGGCCGTCAATTGGATGAGATGCGGGCCGAACAGGCGGCCTCGGTTGCTGCCGGTCTCCGCGATGTATTTTTCGGCTATGACAGCTGGACAATCTCCGATGATCAGCGACAATCGCTGAACCGCGACGCCGATTGGATGAAATCCAATCCCGGCGCGAGCGTGAAGGTCGAAGGTCATTGCGACGAGCGGGGAACGACGGCCTACAATCTGGTGCTCGGTGAAAAGCGGGCCAAGGCCGTGCGCAACTATCTCGTGGAATTGGGCATCAGCGCCAACCGGCTGGCCGTCGTCTCCTACGGAAAAGAGCGTCCGTCCTGCATGGAGCATGCTGAATCCTGCTATCAGCAGAACCGTCGCGGTCATCTGGTTGTGAAAACGGGGAAGTAACAACGTGTCAAGCGTAGGTGGCACCATGAATATCGCGTGGCATGTGCGAAGCATCGGAACGCTGGTGTGTGTGTGCTCGATCAGCCTCTTGAGCGGCTGCGTGGCTCAGCAGGCTGATTTGAAGAGCGCGGAGCGCCGGATGAAGGAATCGAACGAGGCGTTGGCCCAGCGGGGGGCTCAGCAGCGTCAGGAACTCGAAGAGCTGAGGAGCCAGGAGCTTCCCAAGTTACGCGGAGAGCTCGAACGGGCGCAGCATCAGGCCCAGGAAATTCAACGAGCCCAGGACGATTTGCGACAACGGTCGGCGGTCATCGAACAGCAGACCAGAAAGTTAGAACAGTTGTCTGCCAAGCTGGAGTCCGAAAGCGCCAATCGGTATGCCCAGGTGCGGGAAAGCCTCAATGCGCAGGACGTCAAGAACAAGGCGGACCGTGACCAGTTGCGGATGGATGTGAACACCCGCCTCGATGACGTGAACCGCCAAATGGAGGGATTGCGTAAAGAAGTCATCGAGGCGGTGCAGAAAACCAACGCGGCGTTTGCGAAAAGCATCGACGTGAAATTCGACGACCAGCGCAAAGCTGTCACGGATACGCAGGTCCGCACTGAGCAGTTATCGACCAAATTCACCCAGTTCAACCAGGCCTTAACCGGATTCCGTGACTCGTTAACAACCGTCAGTGAACGCATTGGACAAGAGGAACAGGCGAACAAGGCTTTGGCTGCCAAGATTGAGGCCGATACCAAGGCCTCGACCTCTCACATCAATGAGACCACGAGAACGATGTCGGGACACTTGAACGAGGTGAATAAGAGCGTCTCCGGCGTGGCGCAGAAGCTCGCGGCCCGCATCGATGAGCAGGTCGGCGAGGTCAACAAGAATGTGACACGGCTCGATTCACGTATGACCGAGCAGGAGCGCCGGATCGACGGCCTGGCGAAAAACGTGGATCACGTCGCACAGGAAGTACACGTGCGAGGTCTGAATCCAAAGGCGGGCCAACGCCAGCAGCAAGCACCCACGAAGTCCGCCCCGCGATCATCGACAACCGCGCCGGCCGATGCGAGCCCTCAGGTTGAGCCCGTCACAGCTACCCGCCAGGAGCCGGTAGCCGCGGCCCGTCCAGAAGTGGAAACGAACAATCATGCGATGGAGCGAATAGTCACCCCTGTCGCCACGGACGAATCTGCGGAGCCGGTGGCCGTCGCTGCGGTCCGTTCCGCCGAACGGTCCGATAGAGCCGAATACGAGAGGGTCCTGGCCTTTTTCAAAGAAGGCAATCTGGATGGATCGCGTGAGGGATTCTCGGCATTTCTCGCCGAATATCCAAACTCCGATTTGGCTCCTAACGCCCGCTATTGGCTTGGGGAATCCCATTACGGTAAAAAGGACTATAAACAGGCCATCGACTCCTATGATCGCGTAGAGCTCGATTATCCGCAGAGCGAGAAGGTGCCGGCCGCGATTCTCAAGAAAGGCTTTGCCTATCTCGCGCTGAAAGACAAGAAGCGGGCGTCGTCGGCGTTCAAACAGGTGGTCACCTTGTATCCCAAGAGTCCCGAAGCCGGAAAAGCCTACGATAAATTAAACCAGATGAAGGAGTCGCGGTAACCGTGACGAACGGCCTGATCAAGCTCGGACTGGGATTTGTCGCCGCTGCGGCGCTTGGCACGCTCGCCGGTTGCGCCAAGCATGCGGATTTCGTCGAACTGCGGGATCATCTGGCGACCGTATCGAAATCACAGGACCAGGATCAAAAACGGCTGGATGCGCTGCAACGACGTATGGACTCGCTCGAACGCGTCAAGGATGCCGAGCCGTCCAAGGCGAAGCTCGATGATCTCAATACCCGTCTACAGAAACTCGAGGGCCGACTGGCCAAGATCGACGAGGCGCTGACGACGTCTGCACCCCCGAAGCTTGATTCAGTGCCGACCGATTCGTCGAAGACGGCGAAGCCGCAAAAATCGGGAGGGGCGGAGCCCATCATCGCAAATGTTCCAGCGATCACGCCGACCTCGGCCTTCAATTTGTCCTATAACGATTACTTGAACGGCAAATACGACTTGGCCGTGTCCGGTTTTCAACGTTTTGTAAAGGACTTTCCCGGCACATCTTTGACGCCGAATGCCTATTATTGGCTCGGCGAATCCTACTACCAGCAGAAAGATTATGCTCGGGCGATGCAGTCCTTTGAGTACGTCTCGACGGAATTCCCCGGCAACGAGAAGGTTCCGGCTGCGCTCTACAAACTGGGGTTGGCCGCGGCGGAGACCGGCGATATCGTAAAGTCGAAAAAGAATCTCAAGCGGGTGCTTGAAGAGTTTCCCACCTCAGACGAAGCCAAACTGGCCAAGATCAAGCTGGCCGAAATCCGATAATGGTTAGGGCGTTGGGAGCGTAAATCCTGTGCCCGCTTCTCGCTGTTCCCCGACGATACAGGTGCTCCCCGGCGAAGTGATCAGCCGAATCGCCGCTGGCGAGGTGATCGAGCGGCCTGCGGCGGTGGTCAAAGAGCTGGTTGAAAACAGTCTCGATGCCGGCAGCCGGCAGATCGTGATCGACGTCAAGGACGGGGGCCGCACCCTCATCCGTGTGACCGACGACGGCGAGGGTATCCGTCGCACCGATCTTCAGCTCGCCTTCGAGCGTCACGCCACCAGCAAACTCCGCTCTGACGACGATCTCACCTCCATCACGACCATGGGATTCCGCGGTGAAGCACTTCCCTGCATTGCCGCCGTGTCGAAGGTGACTGTCGTGACCGCTACGAGCGAGGATGCGGTCGGGGCCCAGTTGTCCTTGGTTGGAGGCCTGCAGCAGGGAATCACCGACGCGCCACCGGTTACCGGCACCCGGATCGAGGTTGCGGATCTCTTTTATAATCAACCGGCGCGAAAAAAGTTTCTCAAGTCGGTTCCGACCGAATTCTCGCATATCAGCACGATCGTCCAGCAGGCCGCCCTGGCCTGGCCTTCCATCCACTTTCGACTCACACACAACGGCCACGAGACCTTGAACTATGCAGCGGTGCGCTCTGACCGGGAGAGAATTCTACAGGTGTACCAGCCGGGCTTTTTGGACAGGACGGTGGATGTACGCGGCCGGATGGCCGGCTGCATGCTCAGCGGGGTGATGGTTGATCCAGTCCACGCGCGTGCATCCAGGACGCCGCAGGACCTTTTCGTGAATCGTCGTCCGATTCGGAACGCCGCCGTGCTCCATGCGGTGGTCGACGGCTATGGATCGTTGCTTCCCAAAGGCCACCATCCCACCTATGTTCTGTTTTTAGACATCGATCCCGAGCGCATTGACGTCAACGTGCATCCGGCGAAGCGTGAGATTCGATTCGCGGATCAGGACACCGTTCATCGCTTCGTGTCCCAGACTGTGCGTCATGCCTTTAGCGGCGTTGAACGCAAGTTGGTGCTGAGCATGGCCTCCGAAGAGCCTGCGGCGACAACGGAATCTCATGGCCTATCTCGACACGAGCCTCCAATCAGTATGCGCGTCTCTTCGTCTTCCGGTTCCGAGTCGCTGTTCGTCAGCGACACGTCGGCCTCCTACGTCCATTCACAAGATGTGGTGATCGTTCCGTTCGGGCAGGTGCTTCAAACCTATCTCGTCGCCCAGGTAGGATGCGAACTACACGTGATCGATCAACATACCGCGCATGAGCGGGTACTGTTCCAGCGCCTGTGGCGCATGTGGACGCAACGAAGCATCGTCATCCAACCATTACTCATTCCAGAACCAATCGAGTTGACGGTCGGCCAGACGGCGCTCGTGCAGAAATATCTCGGTGAGCTGGAACAACTCGGGCTTATTCTGGAAACCTTCGGTCCGTCTGCTGTCCTTCTGCGAGGTCTGCCGGCCGGGCTCGGTCCGGTAGACGGTGCCTCGCTCCTTGGCGAGCTGCTCGATGACATGGCGGAATGGGCGACAACTCCATCCCTGGACGCGCGCGCGCAGCCGGTTCTTGCCACAGTCGCGTGCAAGAGCGCGGTCCAGGCGGGGCGAACGATGACGCTCCCCGAAATCGAGCATCTCGTGCGCGACTGGGTGAACGAAGGGTTGATGACGACCTGCCCGCACGGAAGGCGTACGGCTTTCCGTCTTTCTTCCGAGGAACTCGACAAACTCTTCGGCCGGACCGGTTGGTCGTGACGGCCTATCTTCTGCAGACGATGGCTTCTCTTACGGAGGCACAAGTCCGCCGGAAACCGCTGGTGGTCATCCTCGGGCCGACCGCCGTGGGGAAAAGCCGCGTGGCTATCGACGTTGCCAAACAACTCGACGGCGACATCCTGACGGTTGATTCACGGCAGGTCTATCGTGGAATGGATGTCGGTACCGACAAGCCGCCGGTCTCCGCCCGCCATGGCGTGGCGCATCACCTCCTCGATCTGGTCGATCCTGACGAACCATTCAATGCCGGTCTCTTTCGCCGGCATGCGACCGAGCGCATCGAGGAGCTCCATCGACGGCGACGGCTTCCGCTTGTGGTGGGCGGCACGGGCCTCTATGTTCGGATCCTCCTCCAAGGTCTGTGCGAGGCGCCACCGAGCGATCCGGGATTGCGGGCTCAACTCTGCGAGGAAGCGCGTGAGCAAGGGTACGAGTTTCTCTACGCCCGCCTGGCATCGGCTGACCCGGTCACCGCGGCGAAGCTGCACCCACGGGATACTTCAAAAATCATTCGAGCCTTGGAGGTTCATCATCTCTCCGGTGTCCCGATGTCCTCGTTCCAAGCGGGACATGGCTTCACAGAACGACCTTTTTCGACGCTGGTGATCGGACTGAACCGGGAGCGGAAATATCTGTATCGGCGCATTGAAGAGCGCATTGATTGGCAGCTCGCCAACGGCCTTGTCGAAGAGACCAGAAACCTCCTTGCCCGAGGTTGCCGTCGGGATGGTCCGGGCATGACGGGACTCGGGTACCGACATGTGGCTGCCCATCTGGCGGGTGAATGCGATTGGGCGGAAATGGTCCGGTTGTTCAAACGCGACACCAGGCGATTTGCGAAGCGGCAGATGACTTGGTTTAGGCGCGAAGCGGAGACGACCTGGCTCATGATCGAAGAATTCGAGCCCTTTGAAGAAACGGTGGCCCGCGCCATGCGGCTGATCGATCCGTTCCTCTCTGCACTTGATGCGGGTGAGGGAAGCCATACGTCGTAGAAGTGCAAGGAGGAGACGGACACATCATGGCGGAGCGAACACGGAAGGCTCGTGCGGACATCGGGATCATCGGCGGAAGCGGGCTTTATGATATTGATGGACTCCACCAGGTCAAACGGCTCACCGTTCCAACGCCGTTCGGATCGCCCTCCAGTCCTGTGGTGCTCGGCGAGTTGGACGGTGTTCGAGTCGCGTTTCTCTCGCGCCACGGCCACGGCCACCGGTTCAGTCCGTCTGAAATCAACTATCGCGCGAACATCTATGCCTTGAAGGCGATCGGCGTGCGTCGCGTCATCTCGGTCAGTGCGGTGGGCAGCATGAAGGAATCGATGAAACCGGGCGATGTGGTGCTGCCGGATCAGTTTATCGATCTGACCAAGCGACGGGTGTCCACGTTTTTCGAGGGCGGCATCGTCGCGCATGTGGCGTTTAGCGAACCGGTCTGCGCCTCGCTCGCCGCCTCGTTGCTCGCGGCTGGGCGGTCAGTCGGCGCGACCGCTCATCAGGGCGGCACCTATCTGTGCATGGAAGGTCCGCAGTTTTCGACGAAGGCGGAGTCGCTTCTGTATCGCCAATGGGGCGTGAGCGTGATCGGGATGACGAATCTGCCTGAGGCCAAACTCGCGCGAGAAGCCGAGCTCTGCTATGCCACCGTTGCATTGGTCACGGATTACGATTGTTGGCATGAGACCGAAGAGCCCGTGACGGTCGAGGCGATTCTGGCGACACTGTGCCAGAATGTGGCGTTGGCCAAGCGGCTTCTCGGTGCCGCCGTCAAATCCGCTGCGTCGGTGACGACCTGTGCATGCCAGCAGGCACTTCAGCATGCCATTGTGACGGCGCCGGATACGATCCCGGCAGGGGTTCGGCGTAAACTGGCTCTGTTGACGGATCGGGTGTTTCCCACTGCGAAAGGAAAGCGATGAATCATGGGTAAACTGCTGGTGGTCGGCTCGGTCGCGTTGGATACGGTGAAGACGCCGTTCGGGGAAGCGAGTGAAGTGTTGGGCGGGTCCGCGACGTATTTCTCCACGTCGGCGAGTTATTTTACGACGGTGGATCTCATCGCGGTAGTCGGAGAGGATTTTCCGTCTCAGCATCTGGCCTTTCTCAAAACCCGGAACATTGATTTGACCGGGCTTGAGCGCCGAGCCGGCGCGACGTTCCGTTGGAAAGGCGAGTACAGTCACCAGCTCAACGAAGCCCACACGCTCGATACGAAATTGAATGTGTTCGAAACCTTCCGCCCCAAGATTCCCGAAGCCTACCGGACGCCGGAAGTGCTGTTTCTGGGCAACATTGATCCCGAGTTACAGCTCGACGTGCTCAATAAGCTTCCCCGGCCTCCGTTGGTGGCCTGTGACACGATGAATTTCTGGATCAACGGCAAGCGTGATGCGCTCTGGCGCGTGCTCGAAAAAGTCGACATTCTCATCATCAATGACGGGGAGGCGCGGGCCTTGGGCGGGGATTCTAATCTGGTCAAAGTGGCCAGTACGGTGCTGGAGCGTGGGCCAAAGCACCTCATCATCAAGCGGGGAGAGTATGGCGTGCTCATGTTCAGCGGGAATCAGGTGTTCGGGACCCCGGCTTTTCCCCTGGAAGATGTCCGCGATCCGACGGGGGCCGGCGACACGTTCGCGGGCGGCTTTCTCGGCTATCTTGCGGCAACAGGCAACCGGTCGGTTGACTCGTTTAAACAAGCGATCATCTTCGGAAGCGTGATGGCGTCCTTTACCGTAGAATCCTTTAGTCTTGACCGTTTGCGAGTCCTGGATTACAAAGAGATCCAGGATCGATTCCGAGCATTTAAGCGCCTCACTCATTTCGAGGACCTTCCGTGACCCGGTCACGTTCACATCTGCTCATCATTGCACTCGGCCTGCTGATCCCTTGGTCCATCGGCGGCTGCGCCACCTCAGAGGAAACGAAACAGAAGTCCAAGGGCTATTATCAGGAGGGCATGGCAAGTCTCGATCGAGATCGGCAGAAGGCCTATGTCTCCTTCCAGAAGGCGGTGCAGCTCGATCCTGAAAACAAGGAAGCGCGATACGGACTCGGTCATATCTTGGTCTATCAGGGAAAGCTCTCACAGGCGGAGGCTGAATTTCGGGCAGCCGTCAAGATCGACGAAAACTATTCGGAGGCGCACACCTATCTCGGCCAGGTCCTGGCGTATCAGGATCGTTGGCCCGAGGCGATCGCGGAGTTTCGGCGCGCGCTGAGCAATCCCCTCTACGCCACGCCCGATCTCGCCCGCTTCCATCTCGGCAAGGCCTTGGCTCATGAGGGCGATTACCACGGTGCGATGGAAGCGTTGGAAGACGCGCTTGCAGTCAATCCGCCTAATGTGCCACCGGCGATGCTGCAGCTCGAGTTGGGAAAAGTGTATTACAAGCTCGGATTTGAACGCCGGGCCAAAGAGGCGCTGACCAAAGTGACGACCTTGGACAAGAGCGGCCCACACGGTGCGGCGGCTAAGGAAATTCTGGCACGGCTGAAGCCGTAAAGAGAGACGCATGGACTCGATCGGAGATTTCTTCAAGCAGGTAAGGGAAACCAAGGGCCTGACCGTCGACGAGGTGGCCTCGAAGACAAGAATCCGAACGGATTTCGTCAAGGCGCTCGAAGAAGGCAATTTTGCCAAGCTGCCCGACCAGGTGTTCGCCCGCGGGTTCGTGCGATCCTATGCGCGCTCCCTGGGATTGGATGAAGAGGACGCGATCCATCGATTTATTCAATCGGCCGGCGCGTTTTATGAGAAACAGGATGAACGTGAACGCCTTAAAGTCCGGCAGGCGGAAGAGGAGCGGAAGCGCCAGGCCAATCGAAAGGCCGTGGCTATTGCGATCGGCATTGCGATCCTGACCTTGGTGATTCTGCTGAGCCGTGAACAATCGTCGCTCTTGGTCAGGCGAACTTCGCCGACGGAGCCGCCCTCGACTACGGCAAAGCGCGTTACGCCGCCCGAGCCGGCGAAGGCCGACGTGCCGGTCCGTCCAGAACCGGAAGGTCCAACGGCTACGGGGAAAACGAAAGCAACGGAAGCGCTTCCTCCGCCGCAGACAACGGCTCGAGAGGCCAATCCTGGACGCGGGACGACCGGCACGACTGCCGTGCCTCCTCAGCCGCAACCCGCTGCTCCGCTCTCTCCGCCGGCCAGCACCGACCATCCGATCGGGGCTCTTTCGCTCGAGGGAACGACCAATACCGAGGAACCGCTGGTGCTGGATCTGGAAGCGACCGAGCTGAGCTGGGTTGTGATTCAAGTCGATGGCGGCAGTCCGCAGGAAGCCTTGCTGCGGCCAGGCGAAAAGGCAAAGTGGAAAGGACAGGATCAGTTCATGTTGACGCTTGGAAATGCCGGCGGCGTGAAGGCGGAGTTGAATGGAAAGGCGCAGAAGCCGTTCGGGCCAAGCGGAAAAGTTGCCCGCGACATCTTGTTGAAGCGCTAGCTCTTCTGGATTTCCCACCAATCTCCCTCCTGTGGCACTGCGGCATTGCGCTGTGGCGTAATGGTCGCCACAATCACTCAAAGTCTTGCCGACTCAATCATGACCTCTATAACTAGGCGGAATTGCGGACGCGCCAACCTGCTCGATGTGGCATGACGTTTGATTGATGTGACAGTCGGGCGCGAATCGAGACACGTTGTCACGGCGTAGGCTGCACGGATGGTGATGTATTCCGAGCAGTTTGCTTGACAAGCTCAAAACGCCGTTGCTATAGTCCCGACGCCTTATTTTGATTCATGCAATCAACCAGCGGCCTTGGGCCCTGAAGTGCGGTGGTTTAACAACAAGGAGGAGTCTGATGGGGTATTTTTCTAAGTTTTTAGGAGTGGCAGCAGCCGTCACATTGCTCTCGGTTTCGGTGGTTGGAGCAGAAGAGAAGGATCCGCTGAAGCCTCGTGTTCCGCCGGACCAGCTTGCGGATGCCAAAGCCTTGAAGAACCCGGTCGCGAATACCCCCGAGAACGTTGCCAAGGGAAAGGCCCTGTTTGAAGGGAAGGGCACCTGCTTCAACTGCCACGGGAAGGAAGGAAAGGGCGATGGTCCTGCCGGCGCCATCCTCAATCCGAGCCCGCGGAACTTCACGAATTGCAAGTTCCACAAGAAGCGGAAGGACGGCGAGCTTTTCTGGGTCATCAAGAACGGCAGCGCCGGCACCGGGATGGTTTCACTGATCCCGGCCGCGATCACCGAAGAAGAAGCTTGGACGATCATCAACTACGAGCGGAGCTTCTGCAAGGGCGAAGAGTAGTTTCCGACGAAGCGACGACAATTGGGTGGGGGACGATGTCCTCCACCCTTTTTTTTGTCTGTTGTTATCGTGAATCAGGGATGGTCGGATGCCGCCCGTACGGCCGCCAGTTTGGTAAGAGCCAGTCCACTGAGGGGATCGGTGGACTTCAGCGGCGGCACGACGGCGGGGCGTTGCTCTTGTCCGTATTGTGTCTTCGAGGCCCAAAGGACCTTTTGATTGAGATAGGCGACCGCTTCGCCCAAGGTCACTTCACCGTCACGGTTCACATCTGATTCTCCCCGAAGCGCACGCAACAGATAGTAGGTAAACAGACCATGCCGGTGGTCTTCGTCCTCCACGACCCTTCCCACTCCGTTCATCGCGAGGAGATGAACGGTCGAGCTCCCCAAGGGATTCCATTGGGGAACGACCGTCTTTGAGCGTCCATCCGCTCCAGCGCTCAATCGTGCCACCATCCCGTCAAAGACAAACAGTGTCTGCTTGGCCTTCAACCGGCTCAGCGCCGCCTCAAGATCTTTGAGCGGATACGAGCGCGACGATGTAGCGACACTGCCGTCGTAGGGGACGAGAAACACATCCCCGTTTGGGGCGACGGTCGCAAGCCCGGCAAAGTAGATAATGACCACCGATTCCTTGTTCATGTGACCCGGCAGCCAGTCCAACAGCGCTTCGTCGATGTCCGGACGCAGCGCTTTCCAATCCTGGAGCAGCCGCACGTTGGATGCCGGCAGGCCACCGAGCGATTGAAAATAGCCGGTGAGCAGTTCCGCATCGGATGCGGCGTACTTCCTGACCGAGAGCTGTTGATCGCGATAGGAGCCGATACCGATCGAGACCAGGTAGGTATGAGGGCTCTTGAATCCCACGGGCGTAGCCGGGAGCTGATCGACATCGTCGGCCTTCACACCGGTCGGTTGGATTGAGAGGGACAGAGTCTGTGGGGATGGTGCGGCAGTTGACGGATCGATCACGCTTACCTGTAAATCGGCCTTCTGTGGCTGCATCCCCTGTGGCAGTGTTGCGACGAACTCGATGGAGCGTGACTGTCCCGGCTGCAGGCGACCTGCTGAGAGTGTGGTTGCAGGGAATTGGGCGAGGATGAGCGGAGCGCCCGAGAGGCTCGCCGTAACGTTTTGGAGCTCCTGCGATCCGGTGTTCACGACGTCGACGCGGACCCGAATCCGCTCGCCTCCCTCGAACACCAGGTTGCCGTTATCGTCCAGCACGGTCGCCTTGAAGGAAAGTGACGATCCTCCCGGACCAGCCGATCGAGTCGGTGCCGGGACAGGGATGGCAGCCGGTGCCGCCGCCGCAGTTGTTGTCGCCGCCGCGGTCGCGCCTGCCGGCGCCCTTTGGCTCGCTGCGGAGGGAGCCAGCTTGTTTCGCGATGCTTCGGATACTTTCTGAGCAAAATCACGTGCGGCGTCCTGAATGAAAGTGTCCAACAGGTAGTCGCAGTTCTTTTGCATCGGCTCGATACGGACCCGTCCCTTCTGGACGACCTGAACCTCCTGCTCTCCCAATGCGGTACCGGTTTGGTTCACCAGAGAGACAAGGCCGCCGAGTTGCAGGCTGGTATCCGCGCGATCGTAGACGTTGTCCATGCGGAGGGCGAAATTGGATTGAACCAGATTCACGCGTACGACGACATCCGGCTTGACCCCGGATCCGGGCCGGACGACAGACGCAAAGGTACGGTTTGCGGCTTCGAAGAGCATGTCTTGCAGCGTCGAGCCGATCTCGACGATTTGCAGATGGCCGCAATTGTCGGTGTATTCGCCCTTCGATTCCAGGAGGCTGGGTGATAACTCCAGCGCAGCCGTCTGAGCGAGACGGGGCCCCAGGTCGGGCATTTCCTGTTTGGTGCAGCCGAACAGAAGGATTGCGAGAATGAGGCCGGCGCGACCCCCGTTCATGCCGAAGAAACGCAGGCTGAACTTGTCCGGGTTAAAACACACGCTCGTGTGCATGGAAGTAGCTCACGGTACCGGAATCACTGCCTGAAAGCAACTTGTCACACCCTGTCGCCTGCTTTATCCTACCGCGCCATGCGCATCCTTGGCCTGTCGAACATGCGCGATGCCGCGGCTGCGTTAGTTGAAGACGGTCAGATCATCGCGGCCGCGGAAGAAGAGCGTTTTGTCAGGATCAAGCATGTCACCGCCTTGCCGGTCCATGCCATTCGATACTGTCTACAGACTGCGGGAATTCGCCTCGAGGACCTCGACGCTATCGCCGTGCCATGGAAATACTGGCAGCTCGGGCGGCGTGCCGCACTGGCAATTGGCTCCATGGTGCAATCACCGCGGTTGTTCGCCGTCAAAGGCACGCGTGCTGCGGAGCGCTTAACCCAGGAATGGAAGGAACTTGCCTTCCTGCGTCGCTTGCTTTCGCGCCGGGTGGATGGCACCAGATGCCCGCCGGTAACATTCCTTGACCATCATCTCTGCCATGCCGCCAGCGCCATATTCGTCTCGCCGTTCGAACAAGCGGCGGTGATGGTGGTTGACGGCGCCTCGGAATCTCATACGACGATGCTCGCTCGCGCCGACCGGGAACAGATCGATGTCCTGACGCGCGTTCCGCTTCCTCATTCCCTAGGCCAATTCTATGCAGCGATCACGGCCTATCTCGGCTTCAAACCAGACCATGATGAATACATCGTCATGGGTTTGGCGGCCTATGGCACCCCGCGGTTTGCCCAAACCTTGCGTGAACAGGTACTGCGCACCTTGCCGGAAGGCGAATTCCGGCTCAACACCCGCTTGCTCGATTTTCATCTTGCACGGCATCGCCTGTTTACTGCCGAGTTCCTTCGACTGTTCGGTCCTGCGCGGCAGCCTGACGACGACATCGCGCCGCGTCATCAAGACATTGCGGCCAGCGCGCAGGTGGTGCTGGAGGAGACACTCCTTCACCTCGCCCGACGCCTAAAAACAATCACGGGAGATCACCGGCTCTGCCTGGCCGGCGGGGTTGCGTATAACTGCGTCGCCAACAGCCGACTGCTGGAAGATGCCGGATTCAGCGAACTCTTTGTTCCTCCTGCAGCCGGCGACTCGGGGGCTGCACTCGGTGCGGCCCTCTGGTTGACACACCGGAAGGGTGCTCTCTCCACGCCGATGGTAATGCGCACGGCTTCGTGGGGGCCACAATTCACGGAAGATGCCTGTCGAGCGGCCCTGGATGTGGCTGGGTTGGCATTTGAGCGGCTTGATGAGGGGTCGCTCTGTGAAAAGGTAGCAGAAGAACTCGCAGCGGGACGATTGGTGTTCTGGTTTCAAGGCCGGATGGAATGGGGGCCTCGCGCCTTGGGAAACCGCAGTCTGTTGGCCGATCCGCGTCGCGAAGACATGCGGGCGTTGATCAATATGAAAGTCAAATTGAGGGAGCTGTTCCGCCCCTTTGCGCCGTCGGTTCTGGAGGAACGGGCTAGCGAATACTTTGAGCTCTCCGGATCCTCTCCATTTATGCTTCGGACGGCGCACGTGCGAGCTTCGATGAAAGGGGTCATACCTGCTGTCGTGCATGTTGATGGTACTGCGCGAGTCCAGACGGTCGATTTCGACTCGAACCCTCTCTATCGTCGGTTGCTTGAATCCTTCGCACGTCGTACCGGTGTCCCGGTATTGTTGAACACCTCGTTCAATGTCAACGAGCCGATCGTGTGTACGCCTGAAGAGGCGGTGGCCTGTTTCCTCAGAACGGAGGTGGAGTGGTTAGTCATGGAAAATCTGGTGGCGAGACGCCGTTCCACGCCGTCCGGTCCTGAGGAATGAACGGCCGATGAGCGCGTCTCGAGCCAGCGCCTGTCACACGATCAAGGTTCCCGGAGTTGTTCCTTCCCCCATGGCGGGGATTTCCGCGTTCAGTCTCGTGCTGCTCATTATCATCAACAACTTCGCGTTACAGCCGCTGACGGAACCTGATTTCGGCTGGCATCTTCGAACTGGCCTGGATGTGCTGCACAACGGCCTGCCCCTTCCGTCCGCGGATCCCTATTCCCATACCATGCCCGATTGGCCATGGGTGGAACATGCCTGGCTGACTGATGTGCTGGTCGCCTGGATCTATTCGGCGTTTGGCGCTTTGGGCGTCATCCTCTTCTTCGCAGCTGTAACGGTCAGCGCTTGGCTGATCGGAGCGGCCGCGGGGCCCACAAGCGTGGCCTTCCGCTGGCTCGCGTGCTCAATTTCCCTGTGGGTCGCGCTTCCCTATCTCGGTGCGCGAACCCAGCTCATCACCTTGCTAGGGCTGGCAGTCCTCGCGTGGATGTTGAAGCGCTGGCGCGACGGCAGCGTTTCTGTGCAATGGTGGATTCCCCCGCTCTTTCTACTTTGGGCAAACCTGCACGGAGGGTTCGTTACCGGGTTCTTGCTTTTGAGCCTGGTGATTGTCACGACGACGATCGTCAGGTGGTTGTCGGAACGGCAGATCGCACTTGTGGAAAAATGTGATGAGCCGCTCCTCTCGTGGACGGATGTGAAGCGGCTGACCGTTATCACCGTGGTCTCGGCCTGTGTCACGCTGTTGAATCCTTACGGATGGCGTCTCTACGGCGAAATCATCGATTCACTGTCGAACCGGTTCATGCTCGAGACGTTGCAGGAATGGCAGCCGCTGTCGATGGCCGGTCTCGCCGGCCGCAGGTATGCGATTTATCTCACGGGGCTGGTTGTCGCCGCGGCGCTGTGGTATCGACGGATTGAGCCGGTGCGTTGGGTCGTCGGAGCCGTCTTCCTGGTTTTCTCGTTCCGACATATGCGCAATATTCCGTTCTTCCTGATTGTGAGCCTGCCATTCTGTGCAGAAATTCTTTCCGACGCCTCCGCGCGACTCTTCAGCCGATGGCCATGGAGTGATGTTGCGGCCAAGAGGGGAAGCTTGACGGCTGCCGTGCTCATGTCGGCCACGTTAATCTGGCTGGGTCCTGAACATCTGCACCGGATCGCGCTCTCCGGCACCCGGCCGGCGGAATACTTCAAAACCACGTCCTATCCGATCGAAGCGGTGGAATGGATGCGAGCCAACCGCCATCAAGTGGGTGAACGTTTGTACAACGACTACGGCTATGGCGGGTTTCTTCTCTGGTGGATGCCGGACACCAAAATTTTCATCGACGGCCGGATGCCGGCCTGGCGAAGCGGAGAACGCGTCATCCTTCGTGATTACATGGCACTCACCGGAGCGGATCCCGATTTCCGTATCCTTACGAAATATGCCGTCGATTGGGTGCTGGTGAAAAAGGAAACACCATTGGAAGAAGGCTTGGCCAGGAACGCGGCTTGGAGTCGAGTCTACGACGATCAGAAGGCGGTCATTTACCGGCTGAAGGCTACGAGGCAGGCATCCTGAACCGGCTTGTGCCTACTGGCATCAACTCGGGAGAGAAGGAAGGAACACGATAGCGGCCTCGCTGCGTATTGCGCCTGATCACTGCCAATTCGCGAAGCATGGCCAAACCGTCCCGCAGGACGCGCACTTTGGAGCCCGGCTGGTCCGACCAGTTCACAGGGACCTCTGCAATGCGGAATCCGCGCTGCTGCGCCAGATAGAGCAATTCGAGATCAAATCCAAATCCATTGATGGACGCATAGCCGAACAGTTCCTGCGCAACGATTCGACGGAAAAGCTTGAAGCCACATTGAGTATCGGCAATGCCCGTGATACCACTCTGACGGACGGCCGCATTGAATAAGGATCCCAGTACGCTTCGATAGACACGCGCACGGACGGTGAAGTTTGGAAGACGCGAGGCCAGCGCACGCGACCCGATGGCCATATCCGCACCTTCGGCCAAGGCCTTTTCGAGTCGCGCGAATTCCTCAATAGGTGTGGCGCCATCGGCGTCGGCGAACAATTGGAGGCAGCCCGAGGCCGATTGCATGCCATGCCGCACGGCGGCACCTTTGCCTAGACAGGTAGGCAGTCGCAGTAACCGCACGGCTGGATGAACCCGAGCCAGCCTTTCCACGACGAACGAGGTGTCGTCAGTGCTACCGTCATCAACGATCAGCAGTTCGTACGACCGGCCACGATGTTCACTGAAGGCGATGATTTGTCGGAGATAAGGGAGGATGCGACCAGCCTCATTGTGGGCTGGAATCACAATGGATAGTTCGGGAAAGCGGTGGTAGCGCGAACCGAACATAGGACCCCTGCGATTCCGGAAAGGATGAGCGCTGTGAGTCCGTCTCTTAGAGATGTACGGTAGCTGAGCTAGGGGGTAAAATACAAGAGGAAACGTGGACTTGACAGCGCGGACCCAGGGGAGC